>Ga0078972_1000080_pt1 | contig 365683 bp, 305 predicted proteins | sample YelNatPaOPGAMG01_FD_67568 | JGI IMG/M metagenome (GOLD analysis project Ga0078972, IMG submission 67568) | Hot spring thermophilic microbial communities from Obsidian Pool, Yellowstone National Park, USA - OP-RAMG-01 (SPADES assembly) (version 2) | ecosystem: Environmental > Aquatic > Thermal... | reverse complement strand
CCAATAATTGCTATGAATGGTTGATATGCAGTAACTACTACTAAAAATCCGCTTGCTGCTAATAAAGCGCCATATATTACCATATTTTTACTGCCTAATTTGGTAATCAGCGTGTCGCCGTTTAATCTTCCGAAAGTCATGGCAACTGAAAATCCGGCATAACCCAGGCTTAACATGGCTTTGGGGGCGTGTAATACTTCTTTAAAATAAATGGCGCTCCAGTCTGCTACACAGCCCTCTGCCATAAAGCTTACCATACAAATAAAGGAAATTCCCAATATGGTTAAGGATGGTATTTTAACTTGTGAGCGTGAATGGATGATTTCCGTATTACTTAATAAATAAGCTTTATTCATTAAAATAATGGTAGCAATAAACAATACCACCAATATTATTTGAATGCCAGGCGGAATATGTATTAAAAATAATAATGCGGCTATACCTGCACTAATGGCACCACCCAAACTATACATGCCATGGCAGGTACTCATGTATAAACGATTGTGTTTTTTTTCTAACAAATTAACTGTGGCATTACTTGAAACACCATTTAAAAAACTAATGAGTCCGTAGCAGTATAAGCATGTCCAAAACATGATTCTATTGGCTGAATTAATTTGAGCTATCATTATACAACCCATGGCAATATATCCACCTACCATCCATTTACCTACCGGTACTTTACTAAATACACGGGTGGATAGCAGCATTCCGGTAATAGCCCCTAAAGGTGAAAGTAAAAGGGATAGGCCTAGAGAGCCATCGGAAAAATGCATGCGACTTTTAATGCCGGGAATGGCAGCCACCCAAATACCGAATATTAAACTGGAGGTGGCAAATAAAAACCCAACAGCTAAAGCCGTTCGGGTTTTAATAAAAGAAGTGATATTCTGAATCATACCGGGTACAACTCTGCCGGGAATATTTTATCTCCGACAAAGGATACAGCAAATTACCAACATTTTTTTTGTGTAGATATGCTGCATGCTGAATTTGACAAATGATAAAAATGGCATGCTATTACTACACGTTACGAGTGATACCAATTTGTATAAAATAGGCATGGTAGATGATAGCCAAATTAATTAGCCATTGTGGTATTAAAACTCATAGATAATAGCATAGGAAAATCGACCGCCACCCCATCAAAAAATGCCGGTTGCCATGCTGGCGATAATTTTAAAACACGAATGGCTTCTAACAAACAGGGCTTGCATTTTTCTGGTGAATCAATAGCTATAAATTGAGTGGGTTTTCCGTTTTTTGTTATCCATATATCCATTTTAACTGTATAAATTCCTAAAGGAATATTGGGTTGCATAGCCACTTTTATATCCAGATTTTTGTTGATGAAATTTTGCCACCCTTTAATACCACCCACAAATTCAGGCGTTTGTACGGCTATATAATTAGGTAAAGGCTGTCCTTGCTCATCCCAGCCCAATTGAACAGCAGGTACTTTATCATGTGCTTTTACATAATGCGATTTTTTATTACCGTTGGTATAAAATGCAGTTCTTTCTATTAAAATACCTTCTTTAAATAGCATTGAATCCAGTAATACTCCATTTTCATCATAATTTTTAAAAGGGCCATCAGCTTGTAGGCAAAAGTTATCTAAATAATTGCCTTCCGTAGCCAAACGATTATTACTGATATAATAAGTTTTAGCATGATAATAATCTTCGCCGGGCGTCACTTTCATCATTTGTTTTGCATCAATATTGTTATGTGAAATACCGGTTGAATTTTTGTACAAAATATACTCCTGCTCCTGTGCTTTTGCAACATTAATAGATGTTAATAGCAATATGAAATACCAAAGGATGTTATGTTTTTTCATGTTTAAATGGTTTTGTTCTTTTCTTTGTTAAAAGCCTACCTATCTTTATTTGTAGATGGGATTATTGCTAAATATAAAGCATCTCGAAAATTATAATATTACGAATATAAGTATTTTAATTGATGGAAGATTTTTTATTTGCATTAATTTTTATGTATTGAATAGTTGAATTTTATGAGTCATTATTTGAATTGTTTGCAAAAAGATAAAAAGCTGGCCGCTATCATTCGCCACCATACACCGTTTCAGTTGCAAAGAAGGAAAAGAATTTACTTGCAATTGTGCAATGCTATTATTGGGCAACAGCTATCGGTGAAAGCAGCAGCTGTTATTAAGAGTAGGTTTTTGAACTTATATACTACTATGCCGGAACCTATTGATATTGCACAAACTTCGTATGAACAGTTAAGGAGTATAGGTTTATCGCATGCTAAAGCAAACTACGTGCATAACGTAGCTGAGTTTGCTTTAGAACAGGGAATGGAATATCGCCAACTAAAGCAAATGACTGATGATGAAGTGATTGCGTATTTAACACAAATAAAGGGGGTAGGCAGGTGGACAGTAGAGATGTTGTTAATGTTTACATTGGCTAGAGAAGATGTTTTTCCTGTTGATGATTTAGGTATACAACAAACCATACAACTTATTTATGGACTACCCGAAATGCCTAAAACTGCTATGCGTGAAAAACTTACACAAATTGCTAGCCGTTGGAAGCCCTATAGAACTTATGCCTGTTTACATTTATGGCATTGGAAGGATAATCCTCCAAAATTATAAGTTGATTTTTAAACAAGTCGGCAGGGAATTTCCAGGTCTTCTGATAAATAATAAATGGCACATAGCCGATGATAACCGTCGGCAATTATTAGTTTTTCATTACCTCTAACCATTAAAATGGGCGACAGTTTTCCACCTTTTTTTACTTTCTTAATATTTTCTTTTACATGAATATTATCAGCAGGTAACAAAGGCAATTGAGCAGCCCGTAATATATCCTTTGCTTTTTTGGAAATAGTTTTAACGCTTTTTAGTTGCGTGGTTAATTGTTTGGCTTTGTTTAATGGAAATAATAATTCTAAATAATCTGTGGCAGCAGGAAAATCGTGTGGTTCAGGATTGGATAACCAAATTTTTTGCATGGGTTAACATTTATGTTATTAGGGTTAGTATAAAAGAAAACCGGTGCAAACATTGCACCGGTTTTTAAGATAGGTTTGTTAAGGATTCGTGCTGTTAATAAAATCAACAATATCTTTTCTAAATGTTACTAATGAAGCAGGATGAACATACATCATATGCCCTGCATCAAAATATTTCATACTAATATTTTTTTGAATAGCAGGTTCCAATCCTAAATGATCCATTGTATATTCAGTACCATAAAATGGTGTAGCCAAATCGTAGTAACCATTAAAAACTAAAACTTTTAAACTTGGATTTTTGCTCATGGCATTGGCTAAGTCAGGTGCAGTGGTGGGTGGATATACACCTTCGCCCCACATACCGCCCTTGCGTTGCCAGTCCCAATGAAATCCTTCTGCATTGTAAGCAGAAGTGTGGTAATACATGTTTTTATTCACTTTCAATTCACCATACAAGTAATTTAAAAATGCCGCAGTATAGGCAGGGGTAATGGCTGTGCTCTGTGGATCAAACTCTGCATTTTCGCTTAATAAATTTTGATCAATACCTGTAAAGCGACTGTCTAAACGGCCAACAGTTAGGTGTTGGTCGCGTAGTAGTTCTTGTGTAAACTGAGGTTCATTTACTCTTAAGTTTGCTTTTAAAATATACTCTTTACTTAAACCGGTATATGCTGCAAGTTTTTCAGCTACTGCATTTTTTGTAGCAGCATCAATTTTATCTCCCATCATTAATGCTGTGGTGTAGGTGCCTTTGGCATAATTCGTTACCTCATTAATAAAAGCTTTGAAGTCGGCGGGTTGATTGGGTAATTTTTTATGAAAGTAAGCTGTAGCAGCATAAGTAGGTAAATACATTACGTAGGAAATATCATCTCCGGCACCAAAAGTCAGTTGACGCAAGTCTAATACAGAAGAAACTAGTACAACGCCATTCACAGCAATGCCCAAACGTTCTTGCAAATAATTTACAACACCTGCTGAACGCATGGTGCCATAACTTTCACCCAATAAATATTTGGGAGAATTCCAACGATCGTTTTCAGTAATATATTCTTTAATAAAATTGCTGATAGAACGAAGATCTTGGTCAACACCCCAAAAATCTTTGTTTTGCGCTTTGCCAATGGCATGGCTAAAGCCGGTGCCTACAGGATCTATCATTACAATATCAGTAACATCTAATATAGAATTTTGATTGTCTTCAACTTTGTAAGGGGGTGGTGTAGGTCCGGATAAGTCATTCACCGCAACACGGCGAGGTCCTAATGCACCCATGTGTAACCATAATGAAGCAGAGCCCGGACCTCCATTATAACCAAACAAAACCGGGCGCTTACTTAAATCTGTAACACCTTCTTTTGTATAAGCTACATAACCAAAACTGGCAATGGGTTCTCCTTTTTCATTGTTTAAAATAAGTGTACCTGCTGTAGCAGTATAATTAATGGTTTTGCCTGCAATTACAATACTATGGTGTGTAACTGCTACTATGGGTTTGGCAGCAGAATCCATTGGGGGCTTAGGTGGAGCTGGAGGAGCCGGTTGTGCTATGATGCCCAGATTCATTCCTACTAATAAAATAGGCAATAAGTACATTTTCTTCATGTGATTTTTATTTTGATGAACAATAATGAATGTTGTAAAAATTAAATGGGCTTACATTGCCCCCAAAAATTGAATATGCTGATATATTCAATCAGAATGAAAGTTAAAGAATTAAGGGTTTATGCTTTAGTGAATTTTTGTAAATGGTATTAATTAGGGTAGTATTTGTACCTCTTTTAATACATTTTTAATGCGTTGGCGAAGCGTTGCTTCATCGGTAAATCCTTTTGCTAATAAATATAATTTGCTTTCAGTGGTTTGTAATAAAACAGCAGGATAACCTGTAACCTGTAATTGCTTGCAAAGTGCAAACTCATAGTAGGCCTTTTCTTTGTAAGTTTCATCATGTAGTTTTTTGTAAAATTCCTCTTCAGGAATTTGATATTGATGTAACAAATGACGATAAGCTTCATCATCCGTTAAGTCGCGCCCTTCAAAATTTAAAGCATATTGTAAATCGCCGGCAAACTGCAGTTGTTTTTCGGGGAGATATTCTTTAAAAATACAAAGCGCTATAGCCGGTTTTTCGGAATTAGGGAACCAATCGCTTAATTCCGGATGAAAAATATGCCACAAATAATCTTCTCCAAAAGTTATTCCAGTAGTGTTTTCAACAGTTTTGTAGGCTTGTTGAATGTACGGTGCCATTACACCAATAGGGGTGGGTTGTTCCGGTAAAATCATACCGCCACTTAAAACCTCAACACTAAAATAGGTTGAAAATTCAGCTGTCACTTTTTTTAAAACTGGGCTGAATCCGTAGCACCATCCACAGTAGGCATCGTAACAATAAATAAGAATAGGTTGCATATGAAATGATTGCAAATAAAATTGCAGCAAATTACTTCATTATTAACTATGTTGTGTTTATTGTTTCGTAAGTTGAAAATATTTTAACAAAATATCATTTGTGTAATTCACTTATCTTTTTTTCTGCCTAATTTTAAAACTTGAAAGCAAGTATATGGCAAGCATATTCATTACCGGCTCAGCCGACGGATTAGGTTTTTTGGCTGCAAAACAATTGATAAACTTAGGGCATAACGTTGCACTGCATGCACGTAATGCAACCAGAGCTGAACAATTAAAAGCCAAATTACCTGAGGCTGCTAATGTTTTAATAGCCGATTTTTCTGACATACATGCTATTCATTCATTGGCCAATGCAGCGAATGAAGTAGGAGTTTTTGATGCCGTGATTCATAATGCCGGTATATATAAATCTACCAACGACCAGAAAGGATCATTATCGGAGTTGTTTTTGGTAAATAGTTTAGCTCCTTATATTTTAACGGCATTAATGCATCAACCTAAAAGATTGATTTGTGTTAGTTCTGTTATGCATTTACAAGGCAACCCTAACATGGATGCATTAATGAATAATATGCAACATCATCGCATATCTTATTCCGATACCAAATTGCATAACTTAATTTTATCAATGGCTATAAGCAGACTATGGCCACAAGTTTACACCAATGCATTGCATCCGGGTTGGGTACCCACTAAAATGGGCGGTGCCGGTGCACCGGATGATTTGCAAAAAGGTTATGAAACACAGGTTTGGCTGGCAGTAAGCAATGATGCAGCAGCATTAGTGCGTGGAAAATATTTTTATCATCAACAACCGGCGCAATATTTACCAGCTGCCAATGATTCGTTAGTACAAGAAAAATTTTTACAAATTTGTCAGCAACTTTCTGGTGTTGCGCTGCCTATGTAATACAAATTTTTTAAGTAGCTAAAAGAAATTGCATAATTTTTTTCCATATTAATGCACATAATTTTTCTAATGTTATATAAGTGCTATTTGAAAGAATGTTTGGTTAAAATGGGAATTTAATAGTAAATTTCTGTGTGTGGTGAAGAGGATGGTATGCGAATAATTTTTTAAATTGTAATAATGAAAACAATACTTTCATTCATCTTATTCATAGTGTTTAGTTGCGCTTGCAATAACCATCATTCAATCAATACATCCGATAATAATCCACTTATCGGTACGTGGCAATTATTAAGCGGTACTTTAATTCAGGGTAATGATACCGTAGTTACAAATTATAACCAAAAAATTTCTTTTATTAAAATTATTAATCCTACACACTTTGCTTTTTTGCAACACGATTTGCATAAGGGGAAAGATAGTAATGCTGTATTTTTGGCTGGTGGGGGTAATTATACTTTAAAAGGTAACCAATATACGGAGCATTTAGCATATTGCAGTGATAGGAATTGGGAAGACAATGATTTTACTTTTACCGTTGAACTGCATCAAGATACTTTGATACAAAAAGGGAATGAATCCATTCCCGGAACCAACACAAGTAGAGTAAATATTGAAAAATATGTGCGTTTGAAATAATGTTTACAATGACGTTTATTTCTCATAAAAATATCTTTCATTTTTAAAACCATTTTATAATGGCTCAGCCAACAATAGTAGTAACTGGAGCAGCCGGTAATTTGGGTAAAGCAGTAGTACAAAAATTTGCTAATGAGGCATACAACGTATATGCATTAGTGCATTCAATAACCCAAATGGATGCTTGGAAAGATTTATCAGTTACACAACTGCCAACCGATTTATTAAACGAACAAAATTGCCAAACTAGCATTAATACAGTTATTGCTGCAACCCCACATATTGATGTGGCTGTACTAACTGCCGGAGGCTTTACAATGGGTACTATTGCAGAAACTGATTTGAGCAAAATGCAACAACAAATTGCACTTAATTTTGAAACAGCGTATAATATTGCACGACCTGTTTTTTTACAAATGCTACAACAAAATAAAGGACATTTATTTTTAACTGGCTCAAAAGCAGGCTTAAATACACAGCATGCCAAAGGGGTAACTGCTTATGGGTTGTCTAAGTCACTATTATTTAGATTAGCCGAAATAATGCAATCAGAGGCAAATGGAACGCAGGTGCATATTCACGTAATTGTACCCAATATTATTGACACACCACAAAACAGAGCCGCTATGCCGAATGCCGATTTTTCTAAATGGACATTACCCGAAACCATAGCCGATAAAATTTATGCCATTGTTAATTCGAACGGTATTGAACCTATGGTAATTACGGTTTAAAACCAAAGGGAATTTTTTTATGGTTGACTAAATGCTATTTGTAACTTTTATTACAAAATGACTAACTTAAGGGTATCAATTTTGTACTATGGAAAATACTTTACAACAACATTGGGAGCAGGTGTATAGCACCAAACAACCACATGAGGTTAGTTGGACACAGGAAATACCCACAACCTCATTACAGTTTATACATACATTTCAACTACCCAAAATAGCCAAAATTATTTATATTGGCGGTGGTGACAGTAAATTGGTTGATTATTTATTGCAAGAAGGTTTTGAAAATATTACCGTTTTAGATATTTCAGCCACTGCATTGGAAAAAGCCAAAAAAAGCTAGGTGCAAATGCCGATAAAGTGAAATGGATTGTAAGTGATATTAATAATTTTGAACCTACAGAAACTTATGATGTTTGGCACGATAGAGCTACTTTTCATTTTTTAACAACTGCCGAACAAGTGCATGCTTATTTGGAAAAAGCACGAAAAGCAGTAAGTAATTATTTAACCATTGGTACATTTTCAGATAAAGGCCCTGATAAATGCAGTGGCTTACCTGTACATAAGTATAGCGAAGATGAATTAACGAATGAGTTGCAAATGGGGTTTGCTAAAATTCGCTGTATTACCGAAGACCATTTAACACCGTTTCATACCGTTCAAAACTTTTTGTTCTGTAGTTTTAAAAAGAAACAAATAGCTTAGTTTCATTAGATTAAAAAAAGTATAATGGGCAACTGCCAGTCAATTCACTAAAATTTCTTTGTTCAATTGAAAACATAGTAGTTGCTTATGATTAGCCATTTTGAAGGATATGTAGTGCGAAAGAGAAAAAGTTTCATGTAATTTTTACTCATTAATAATCATAATCTGCAATATGCTGATTAGTTTTTTTAATTAGGTAATTCATACCAATTACATAATAAACTATGTTAAATGAAACTATGGAAAAGTGTTTTTGCAATAATGGCAGTGCTTGTATTTAGTGCTTGTACCCATTCGCATATTATGCAATATGCGTTGACTAAAAATTACACTCCGGATGATAAAGCTTTGTATGACACAATTTTTCATTTAGATAGTTTGTTTTTTAATCATTATAACCAATGCGCTACTGAGTTGCAACAATATGCAGATTTTTATGATGATAGTATTGAGTTTTATCATGATAAAGGTGGATTGTCAAACTCCAAAAAAAATATAGTTGATGCAACACAAAAAAATATTTGCGGTAAAGTAACCCGCGAATTAGTAAAAGGAAGCATGGAAGTATATCCTATTCCCAATTTTGGAGCTGTTGAAATTGGCTTACATATTTTTCATAATAATCAGGAACCCTCGCCTAAACACTCCAAACAAAGCCGATATACTATTATTTGGAAAAAATATCCTAATGCTTGGAAGATTTATCGTGTAATAAGTTTGCATTAAGGTTTTCATGAAGGTTCATGATACAAAATGATGCATCCCGCAATATTTTGCTAATTTTGCCACCTACTCTTTAATTTTTAAAAATAACAATATGCCCGGTTTTGAATTATTTGGCGAAGAAGAAAAAAAACAAGTGAATGAGGTACTGGAAACCGGTATCTTAATGCGTTATGGATTTGATGGTCCACGTAAAGGTATTTGGAAGGCCAAAGAATTAGAAACGGCCATTACCCAAACTTTTGGCTGTAATTATGCACAGTTAACCAGTAGTGGAACAGCTGCTTTAACCACCGCAATGGCTGCATTAGGCATAGGTGTAGGCGATGAGGTAATTATGCCAGCTTTTACTTTTGTTGCCAGTTTTGAAGCGGTATTAAGTGTAGGTGCAATTCCGGTATTGGTAGATGTAGATGAAACATTAACGCTAAATCCTGCCGCTGTTGAGGCTGCCATTACCTCGGCTACAAAATGTGTTATGCCGGTGCATATGTGTGGTAGCATGGCCGATTTAGATGCTTTGAAAGAAATATGCAAGAAACATCATTTAATTTTATTGGAAGATGCCTGCCAAAGTATTGGCGGAACTTATAAAGGAAAAGCATTAGGTACCATTGGCGATGCAGGTACATTTTCATTTGATTTTGTGAAAACCATTACCTGTGCCGAAGGGGGCGTGGTAATGACCAATAGTGAGTCAATATATGAAAAATGTGATGGATATACCGATCATGGTCACGACCACAAAGGTGTTGATCGTGGTGCAGATGAACATCCGTTTTTAGGTTATAACTTTCGCATTAGTGAATTACATGCTGCCGTAGGATTAGCGCAGATAAAAAAACTGCCGCAGTTTTTAGCTATACAACGCAGTAATCATGCTCAACTAAAAAGTATTTTAGAAAAAGTTCCGGCTGTAAGTTTCAGATCAATACCCGATCCTGCAGGAGATAGCTGTACTTTTTTAAGTTGGTTTTTGCCAACTGAGAATATTACTCGTGCTGTTGTTGCTGAAATGAAGGCCCAAGGCATATTGGCGGGTAATTTTTATTGGTTTGATAATAACTGGCACTACATACGCAAATGGCATCATTTAAAAAATGGGGTAGCCTTGAATGCGCTAAATACAGCACAGCAAGCGGCTTTGCAAAAAATTCAATCACAAAACTTTGCGGTCAGTGATGCTGTGATGAGTCGTTGCATTTCAACTTCAATCAGTTTGTTGTGGACACCTGAGCAAATTGCAGAAAAAGGCGCTAAAATGGTAGCCGCCATTGAAAAGGTTTTACAACAACAGGCTATTCATGCATAAACAATAACTATTTCATTTATGGCACTTTATCCATATAAAGGCAGTGTTATGCCGGGTTGGCAACGCAAATTATTTTATGCCATTATTCTATTAAATATTGCCTTTATTGCGTTTCAGATTGCAGTATATGTTCAAGGGCACGACAAGCGGAACATTTTTAATATGTTGTATGCCTTATTGTTAATAGGTTATTGCGTATTACGATTAATTAGCACCAAAAATCCAAGGCATTATTTGTTGGTTGATAAGGAAGGCATTACCTGGCATTTTCCTTTTTTTAAAGCAGCGGAAACCTATAGTTGGTCTGGCATTAATGCTATTGAAATACAGCCTAATACTTTGTTGTTGGCTTTGCAAAATGGACAGCAGGCAGCAATTGATTTGCAATTAGGGTATGAACCTCATCAAATTCAGCAAATTATTGCAGCGGTTGAGCAACAAGCAAAAGCCAATCGTGTTGCTATTCGGCGTTAATAGTGTTGGGTAACTTGCCTTCTAATTTATTTACATACTGATAACTACCTAGCCTAAAGCGCAAGGGTACTTTAGTTTTTTGCTCCCACTTCCATTCTTGACGGCAAAAAAAGGGCAAATGTTGGGTATAAAAATTGGGTTTAAGATTGTAAGGCATTGTATGCAAAGTATCGGCAAAAGCTGTATTATACTTCGTTTCCAAAGATTGTGCATGTGCATGTACAGCAGTAATTAACAGTAAATTGAGGAGTAAACCGAATACTTTCGTAACCATGTTGCCTGCATTGTTTGTAAATTTACCGCGATTTTGTGTAGACTGCATGATTTGTTTAGCTAAATAGCGAACAAAACGTTGCAGTGTGCGACGCAACCGGTGCTAAATAGCATTGCTAAAGCCGGTAACATAAAAAAAATTTGAGGAAGCAACAATTATGGCATTAAGTCAGGGTTTACAGCAAAAGCTACTACAAAAATTATCGCCTCAACAAATTCAGTTAATGAAGTTGTTGCAGGTGCCTACCGCATATTTGGAAGATAGAATTAAGGAGGAAATGGAAGAAAATCCGGCGCTTGAAATGGAGGAGCACGAACATGAAGAGGGCATGGAACCGGAAATGATAGATGAATTTGATAGTAGTAGCGATGAAGATTTTGATAAAGATGGCAGCGAGGATGAATATGAGAATTTAGATTTAAGTGAATATGTGGCAGATGAAGATGGGGAGATTGCAGATTACAAAATGCGCGATGAAAATTATCCGGAATTGGATGATGCAAAAGTAATTCCCATTAAAAGTGAAACCAGTTTTTATGAATTACTGGTGCAACAATTGGGTTTGCTGCATTTAGATGATAGGCAATATAAAATTGCTGAACAAATTATTGGCAGTTTAGATGATGATGGTTATTTGCGACGCGAAATATCATCAGTAGTAGATGATTTGGCCTTTAGGCAAAATATTGATACCAACGAAAAAGAAGTAGAAGCATTAATAAAAAAAATTCAGCAGTTTGATCCACCCGGTGTGGCTGCACGCAATTTGCAGGAATGTTTATTGCTGCAACTGGAAAGAAAAAAACATGAAGGGCATTCCGTTGAATTGGCCATTGATATTTTACAAAAATATTTTGATGAGTTTACGAAGAAGCATTACGAAAAAATTCAGCGCGGCATGAATTTGTCCGATGAGGAATTAAAGGAAGTAATGCAACAAATTATAAAACTAAATCCGAAGCCCGGTGGTGATGCCGGCGAAACCAATAAGGCCGATACGTATATAGTGCCCGATTTTTTTATTTTTAACAATGCCGGAAGACTTGAATTAAGTTTGAATAATAAAAATGCACCCGATTTGCGTATTAGCGATACCTACCGCGAAATGATGCGTGAATATGAGCGGGGCAGTAAAAAGGATAAGCGCCAAAAAGAAGCTGTTTTATTTATTAAACAAAAAATTGATTCGGCAAAATGGTTTATTGACATGATAAAACAGCGTCAGCAAACTTTAATGGTTACCATGGAAGCCATTATGAACCACCAGAAAGAGTTTTTTTTAACGGGCGATGAAACCAATTTAAAGCCCATGATTTTAAAGGATATTGCCGAAAAAACCGGATTAGATATTTCAACTGTAAGTAGGGTTGCCAACAGCAAATTTGTGCAAACAGAATTTGGTACTTACCGTTTAAAATACTTTTTTAGTGAAAGCTTGAGTACAGATAGTGGTGAAGAAGTAAGTACACGTGAGGTTAAAAAAATACTGAGCGATTTAATTGAAGGGGAAGAAAAGCGTAAGCCTTTAAGTGATGAACAATTAACTGATTTATTAAACCAAAAAGGCTATAATATAGCCCGACGAACTGTTGCTAAATACCGCGAACAATTGAATATACCGGTAGCGCGTTTGCGTAAACAATTATAATATGATGGCAGAAAATAGTGAACAACAATATACCTCCGCTAAAAATTTATGGTTGGTTTTGCCCGCTAAGTTTTTATCGTATTTGCTTCATCCGTTATTTATACCCACTTATTTTTTTCTTTTTTTGGTGTATCGCTTTCCGTTTTTGTTTACCGATATTACGGTTTATCAACTTAAGTTGAAGGTGTTTAGTGTATTTTGGATGACGGCTTTTTTTCCGGCCTTTGGTGTGTTTTTGTTATACAAATTAAAGTTTATTCAAAGTATTTATTTGCGAACATCCAAGGAACGCATTGCACCCTACATGATTACCATGTTTTTTTATTGGTGGATGTATTACTTAAGTAAAAACATGAGTAACCAGCCTGATGCATTGCAGTACTTTTATTTCGGTATTTTTATTTCTACATCAATAGGTTTGGTAATTAATAATTTTATAAAAATCAGCTTACATGGTATTGCCATGGGCAGCTTGTTAGCTGCTATGATTTTATTATCGTTTTATTATCATGCGCCTATGGGTATGGCTATAAGTATTACAGCCATACTTACCGGTTTGGTAAGTACCGGGCGTTTATTGCTGAATGAACATACTAATCAGGAAATTTATGCAGGGTTATTATTGGGTATTGCCTGCCAGTTAATTGGTTATTTTTTTGTAATGTAATAACCGGCCTTTATTAGTGTTTTAGTTCAATCATTTTTATAGGCTAATGCTGAGGTTTGTTTTAGGTTTGTTAGCTTGTAGCTTGAACAATAATTTTGGGAATCATTGTAATTTTTGATTTTACGGAATTAGAAATTAAACAAGCGGCTTCAGATTTTTGTAAAACTCGTTCTGCACGCTCTCTATCTTTTTCTTCGGTAATAATAAGGGTAGGTTCAAGCAATACTTCACTCATCATGAATTTGCCGTCAACTTGTTCTAATTTTCCTTTCGAACTACAACTAAAATGGGTGTACGTTAGTTTCGAATTTTCGGCAATAGCCAAAAAGGTAGTCATTAAGCAACTGCTTACTGCAGCCGTAAACAAATGTTCGGGCGACCAAATGCCGGGCATTCCTTTGGGAAAGTCGGGTGGAGTGGCTACTTCAATACAACTGCCAGATGCATTATTTAATTCGGGTGAACACATAATTCCTTTGCGTTCTGAATTCCAGGTTACGTCAACCTGATAAAAATGTGGTTCCATGATGATTAATTTTAGTTGAATTGAATATGCGATGATTTGCTATAAAGGTTTAAAGTCTGTAGATGGTCTTTGCTGATTGCATATTGATTGTCAGCTTATTTTTTAATTGGTTTTATGCTGTATTAATAGTTGTTAATAAGAACATTCGAATAATCGTTGAGCTTTTTTTGTTAAATTTTAAATTTCTTCTTCACAATCTTCACAATCCATTTCAAATTCCAATGTGCTGTGTTGAATATTGGCATGTTCCAACAAGTGTTTAATGTTTTGTTTGATATTGGTAATGGTGTTTATGTTTGTATTGTTTGCTACTACAATATGCGCGGTTAGTGCATTGTAAGTTGTACTAATAGCCCATACATGCAAATGATGTACACTGATTACACCGGGAACTGCTTCCATTTGTTTTTCTAGATCGGCAACGTGAATGCCTTTCGGTACGGCATCAATACTTAAATTAAAACTATCTTTCAGTAAATGGAGTGTGCTAAATAAAATTACAATGGCAATGGCAATGCCTAAAGCTGCATCTAACCAATACCAATGCGTGAACATAATAACAATACCTGCAATTACCACACCCAATGAAACAATTGCATCGGCAGCCATATGTAAATAAGCGCCTTTTACGTTTAAATCTTTTTCTTTGTCTTTTAAAAAAAGCAAAGCGGTGGCAGCATTTATAAAAATACCAATAGCAGCAACAATGGCCATATTTTCACCATTGGTTTTTTCGGGTATTTTAAAACGAGCAATACTTTCCCAAATTATAGCCACGATTCCGATTAACAGTATAATGGCATTGAGTAAGGAAACTTGCACCGAGGTTTTCCTATAACCATAAGTGAAGTTTTGTGTTGCTTTTGATTTAGAAAGTTTAAATGCCAGCATGGCTAATAATAAACTGGCTACATCACTTAGGTTATGTCCTGCATCAGAAAGTAAAGCCATAGAGTTGTAATAAAACCCTGAAATGACTTCTATAACAACAAATACAGTGTTTAATATGATGCCAATAATAAATGCCCTGTTTAAATTGCTAAGGCTGGGTGTGTGTTCATGATGATGGTCGTGCATGTAACTTTTTTTAGCAAAACCGGCAAAATGTACCGTAGTATAAATTTCCTAATTTATTTTGTATGTTAAAATTATTTTATTTATGCAACAGGGTTTCGTTTTAATTGTATGCAAGTATTTATCTTGCTAAATAACCTCCATCAATGGCATAATAACTGCCGGTAACAAAAGAAGCTGCATCACTGGCCAGCCATTCAATTAAAGCGGCCACTTCTTCGCTTTTACCTAATCGGCCAATAGGATGTAATGCTATAATTTGTTGTTTTAATGAGGCATCAAGGCCATTTAATAAAGGTGTATCAATAAAGCCTGGGCCAACTGCATTAATACGAATATTTTTTGCGGCATATTCCAAAGCGGCGGTTTGTGTTAAGCCTATTATGCCATGTTTTGCAGCCGTGTAGGCTGCTGCATTTGCAAAACCCACAGAACCAAGTATGGAAGAAATATTTACAATACTTCCTCCACCGGTATTTAACATGGCTTGAATTTGGTATTTCATGCCAAAGAAAATGCTGTTTAAATTAATATTAATTACTTTCAGCCATCCTTCAATACTCATGTCTGCTACTGCATTGCTTTCACCACCAATACCTGCATTATTCACTGCAATATGTAAAGCACCAAAGCTTTTTACTGTTTCAATTATTAATGCTTCCATTTCGGAAGCATTTCCAACATCTGCTTTAAAAAACAGGGCCTTACCACCGTTGCTGTTTATAGAATCTGCCAAGGCTTTACCTTCAACTTCCTGAATATCGGATATTACCACTTTTGCCCCTTGTTTAGCAAGTAATTCTGCGGTGGCTTTGCCAATACCGGATGCTGCACCGGTAACAACGGCAACTTTATTATTCATGGTCATTTTTTTCAATTTTAAGTGAAATTAAAATGTTGGTAACAATTCAAAAATGACCAATGTCATTATATAACACTTCTTACTAAGCGTACTTTAAAATGATGGCTAGTTGCCCGGCATGATAGGCGGTATGTGATATTATTCTGCCCAATGCCTCTGCTTTGGTTTTGGTGCCAAATTCTTTTGTTGTAATTGATGCTTCCCAGGCTGTATCAGGTTGTTGTTCAATGACTGATTTTAACCCGTTGAATGCTTCTTCCTGAAATTGGATTAATGCACTTAAATTCGTCCATTCACCGGTATCGTGTTGTGCAATGATTGTTTTAGCATGAATGTTAATGTTTGTTGCACCAAATACATTTTTGGCAAACAGTAATTCTACTTCTGCAATATGTCTTATTAAGAATCCTACACTGTTTTGCGTGCCTATCAGTTTTTTTGAAAGTGTTGTTTCGTCAATTTTCAATAATAAATTCGTGAATCTTGTTCGCGCTTCTAACCAGGTTGTTAACAAAGTTTCAGTTGTAGTCATGACTTTAGATTTATAAGATAATATTAAACAAGTATCCTGATAGAATCATGAAGAATGCAATGGTGCCAAAATAAATAGCAATTAATTTCCAGTTCATTACTTTTTTCAATAACATAGCTTCGGGCAATGATAGTCCAATAACACCCATCATAAATGCAATGGCTGTTCCTAACGGTATGCCCTTTGCAACCAATACTTGTATAACCGGAATTACGCCGGCGGCATTACTATACATGGGAACACCCATTATTACAGCTAAAGGTACTGCATACCATTGGCCTTTATTAATATAATGTTCAAAAAAACCGGTAGGTAAAAAGCCATGCATAGCCCCACCTATTCCAATGCCTATAATGATATAAATGGATACATTTTTTACAATGTTTAAAGCTTCTTTTAGTATGCCGGGAAATCTTTTCTTTAATGAAATATGTTCTACTTCTAAAACCTCCTCTGTGTGTGCATTTGCAATGATATTTTGAACCCAGGGTGTTAAATGTTTTTCTAATTTTAATTTTCCTAAAATAAATCCGCCAATAATGCCTAAAACAATTCCTGTGATTACATATAGTGCGGTTACTTTAAAGCCAAAAGCTCCGGCAAAAATGGCAATGGCTACTTCATTTACTAATGGTGCAGTAATTAAATAGGTGAATGTTATTCCTAAAGGAATGCCCCCTTTTACAAAGCCAATGAATAGTGGAACCGAGGAACAGGAACAAAAGGGTGTAATTACTCCAAAACTTGAAGCAAAAATATATTCCAACCCATAAAGTTTATTTCTACTTAAGTAATTACGAATTTTTTCAACCGGAAAATAGGCATTAACAATACCCATAATGGTGGTGATGATAAAAAGTAAAATGAAAATTTTCAATGTATCAAATACAAAAAAATTCAATGATTCACCTAAGCGGCTGTTTGCCGGAATTGCAAACACAGTATAAATTAGCCAGTCTGCGAAATTCTGTAACCAATCAAACATAAAATGCTTATTTATAAATTTTAGCAACAATTGTTGTTTGTGCTATTATTGTTATTACAACATCCGTTATCACCTTGAGTAGCGTCAATTATCGTATCGCAACAGCCAGTTGCTTGTTCATTAATGATTATGCTTGCAGTGTTCCCTTTTACCGGAAATCCCTTTTGTACCCAACGTACAATGCCGTGATGCATGTTTACCACCAGCGTAGGATTGTATCCATGGTTAATTAGAAAGCCGGCTGCACGTAAACTGCGCCCGCCGCTTTTGCATACCATCACCATTTGTTGGTTTTTCGGTAATTCCTGAAAGTGATCTTCAAATTCTGATAAAGGAATGTTGACAATATTGGGTACATCAAAAGCTAATAAGTCAACTTCTTCCTTTTCTCTAACATCTACTAATAAAGCACCCTCTTTTACCCATTTTTGTGTGGTAGTTGGGCAAATTTCTTTTACTAAATTTTGTGTTTCCATTTTCAGTTATTGCATTAGTAATTGTTTAATTTCATTTATGTCGGCTACGCGACCTTTTACAACAGCCACTTCATTAATCATTAATACAGGTGTTGTTAATACATTGTATTGCATCATGGTTTCTATATCTTCTATTTTTTGCACTTCGGCATCAATACCGGTTTGTTTTATTGCGTCTAAAACATTGTTATAAGTGGTTTTACACTTGGGGCATCCGGGGCCTAAAACTTTGATATTTGTTTTCATATACTGTTTGTTTTATCGTTTTTTTACGATTGGTTTGATTAAAAAAAATTATAAGAAAAAGTTTGTGAAATATTGTTTTGCTTCCATCCAAGCTTCTTTATTTATGCAATATTTTATACGAGGGGGCATTACATTTCCTTGAATTAAACCGGCATCTTTTAATTCTTTCAAATGTTGCGATATGGTTGATTGTGCTAAAGGAATTTCTTCTGTAAACTCTCCCGTAAAGCAGCAAGCTTGTTGATCGAGAAATTTTAAAATTCTTATTCTAATAGGATGCGCCAGGGCCTTGGCATATCGGGCAATTTTTTCTTCCTGAATAGAATAATCAATAGGGGCTACTGTTCTTTGCATAATCATTTAATAGTTCATCGCAAATTTACGATGAATATTTTTTGACTTTTTGTGATGATTGTCACATTGCTGCCGAATATCTATAAAACCAATTGCACGATGTATAAAAGTTGGAATTTAGGTGTTATTATTACCTATTTTATTGCGCTTAATGTTGCTTCATTTTTCTTTTGGCTTTTTTTAGCCACACTAATTAATAATACCGGTAATAAAATAAGATTAGTTAAGGTACCCATTACCAAGGTAAATGATGTTAACCAACCTAAAACTTGTGTGCCGCCAAAGTTGCTAAAGCAAAAAATAACAAATCCGGCAATTAGTACCAACGAGGTATAAATAATACTTACACCGGTGTAGCGAATGGTTTGAACAATAGTTTGCTTTACCTGGCCGTTGTAGTGTGGCAATTCTTGCTTGTAATTAACCAGAAAGCGAATAGTAACATCAATTACAATACCTAATGCCACGCTAAATACCAATACGGTTGAAGGTTTTAAAGGAATATTCAACCATCCCATTAACCCTGCAGTAATAACCAATGGAATAAGGTTAGGAATTAAAGAGCAAATTAAAATGCGCATTGATTTAAAAAGTAAAAACATGGCAAGCGCAATTAATAAAAATGCCCAAAAAATACTGTCTTTTAAACCATGAATAATAAAGCTGGAACCTTCTAAAAAGGTAACACTGCTTCCGGTAAAAGTAATTTTATAATCGGCTGTATCGAAAATTTTATCTGCTTTTTGTTGAAACTGATGAATGAGTTGTTGCAATTCAGTGCTACCTACATCTTTCATATTCACACTAATTCGAGCTTTTTCTTTATCGGCATTCATAAAACTATTCATGAGCTTACTAAAGCCCGATTTATTGGAAGTATCTGCTTTTGCACGTAAATACGGCGCCAAAAAAATCATATCACTTTCATAGGGTACAGCATAACTGGCGCTATCCCCATCAAAGTAAGCCTGTTTGGCAAATTTTAAACCTTGCACAATAGATAATGGTTTTGCTGTGTTAGGATTCTGTGCAATGTATTGTGAAAATTCATCTATTTTTTGCAAAGGCCGCGTTGAGCGCACTAAGCCCATCTTCTTTTTTGTATCTACAATAATTTCCAAGGGCATAATGCCTTTAAAATTATTTTCAAACCATTTTAAATCAGTATAAATTTTATCGTTTTTGGGAAGGTCATCCACAATATAGCTTTCACTTTTCAATCGAAAAATACCTGCAATAGCAATGATGGTAACTACTATAGTTACTCCATACACCCATTTAGCATGGTATAATGCCCAACGTTCAATGTTTACTAATATTTTTTCTAATATTTTATTGTCTAAATAACGGATGTGTCTTGCTTTAGGAGCAGGTAAAAAACTGAGGATAATTGGAATAAAAATAAGCGAGATAAAAAACAATAGCATGATGTTAATACCTGATACAAAACCAAACTCTTTTAGTAACTGGCTTTTAGTAAGGGCAAAAACAGCGAATCCGATTGCAGCGGCCAAATTGCAAAAAAGAGTAACAATACCCATACGACCAATCATTTGTATAAGGGCTTGCTCTTTGTTGCCCGTATCGCGGTAAGCCAAATGATATTTGTTTAAAAAATAGATACAATTGGGTATCCCAATCACTACTATTAATGAGGGAATAAGAGCAGTGAGCAAAGTGATTTTATAGCCTACCAATACCATAGTTCCTAAAGTACTTACCACACCAATGCCCACCACTAACAAACTCATAAGCGTAGTACTTAATGAACGGAAAAATAAAAACAAAGTAATGGCCGATAATAGAAATGAACCAAAAATAAACCAGTTCATTTCCTGCTTAATACGATTACTCATAACAGTTCTTATATAGGGTAAGCCACTGATGTGAGCTTGAATGCGGGATTGCTGTTCGAACTGTTGAATTTTTTGCTGAATGCGTTGTATTAAAAAGGTACGAGCTTTGCTGTTTACGGTATCATTGTTTAATGTAACTGCCATTAAATAGGCATGCGTATCAGGGTTATATAGTAGGTTTCGGTAAAAGGGTAAATTATTGAATTGATTAACTGCAACATTCAAACTATCTTGTTGGGTGTAGGGATAGTGAAATATTTTTTGGGGAACCAGAGCTTCTGTAGCACTATCTTTTACTAAATTAAAAGCATCCGGAATGCTTAATACATTTTGCACTGCGGAAACAGTTTTCAATGATTTGCCCAAGGCTGCAACTGCATTGAAAACCTTAGGTGTAAAAAAAGCGCTATCCTGAATGCCTATAACCATAACCCCGGCATCGCTTCCAAAAGTTTTTAGGAAAGATTCATATTCCTGGTATTTTTTATTGTTAGTGGGTATGGCTTTAGTGAAATCATAACTCATTTGCACTTTGCTAGCCTTCCAACTCATAAAACCAATAAATAGTAGCAAAGAAGCCAATAAAACAATCTTGTTTTTTAAAATAAATTTTCCTAAAGAATACCACATGATGCAGATTTAAAATTTTCCGGTTGTGCAAATAAATAAAATAAAATGCAGACTGAAGCTTGTAGTATAATATTTACATGGCCTGTAGCCATATAAATACACTTTTATTAAAAAACCGAGCTGATAAACTTTCGTTAAAAGTAGTTCGTACATTAGTGTCACAATTCCAATTTTCTATGAAGAACCCAACTCGCATATTGCTATGGGTGCTATTCTCAATTATGTGGTATACCCAACAATTGCAGGCGCAAGGTTTGTGCAACAGCAGTGCACTTCAACCTGTGTTCAAGCAGGATTTTGGAACTGCTGCTTCTTCTACTGCAACTTCAAAAGCACCTCCCGGATCAACCAATTATAATTATGGTAATGTAGGTACTGATGGAAATTATATTGTTACGCCTTATGTACAAAATGCCAATAAAAGTGATTGGGCTAAAGGAAGCGACCATACTGGAAATGTGAATGGAAACATGTTCGTAGTGAATGCGGGTGGTAATAATTCCATTTATTTTAGAGATACCGTTAAAAACTTGTGTGACGGATCCATTTTTAACTTTTCGGCTTGGTTAGCTAATGTTAACTCACCTAATACGCAGTCAGTTTGTGGCAAATCATTGGTTTATGCACGAGTAATTTTTAATGTTAAAGATTTAAATGGCAACATTTTAGGAACTGTAACAACACCTAACCTTCCTTTATCGCCTGCTGCAGGCCCCCTGAATTGGAACCAATATGGTTTTCAGTTTGCCTTGCCATCAGGAATGAATTCTTTGGTGCTTGAAATGGTAGATTTTTATGGCGGAGGTGCGCAATGCGGAAACGATTTGGCTTTGGATGATATATTATTTACTGCCTGTACCCCCAATGTAACAGCAAATATTACAACTGCTAATTCAGTGTGTGTTGGAAGTCAAGCCAATATTGTAGCTAACTTAGTTAATAATCCGTTTACTGCACCGGCTTACCAATGGCAAAAAAGTACTGATAATGGAGTTACTTGGCAAAATGTGGGTGCGCCAACTGCTAATGCTTCTTTTACCATTAGTAGTGTTCAATTATCAGATAATGGATTGTACCGTGTTTTGGTTGGTCCGAATGCCAATAGTTTAACAAGTGCTTCTTGTATTACAGCATCTAATACCATTCAACTTTCAGTACATCCTTTGCCTACTGTAACTGTACAATCAAATGGTCCAATTTGTGCAGGAAATACACTTAATTTAACTTCTACAGTTAATGGAGGCGTTGCCGGAAATTATACTTATAGTTGGACAGGTGCAAATGGGTTTACATCATCTTCTGCGAATCCTTCAATTGCAAATGCTACAGTAGCAGCGTCAGGGAATTATCAACTTACTTTAACAGATAATTTTGGTTGTTCTAATACAGCTCAGACCAATGCGACTGTTAATCCTTTACCGGTTGTAAATCCTATAACAGGGAATGATGGTGCTTGTTCCGGTACAACTGAACAACTTAGTAATAGTACTCTAGGTGGTGTATGGAGCAGTAGTAATACCAGTGTAGCAACAATTGATAACACTGGAAAAGTAACAGCCATAGCAGCAGGTAATACAACCATTAGTTATACAGTTTCTAATCAGTATGGATGTAGTGTAAGTGTAAACAAAAACTTTACTGTTAATAGTGTAAAATTACCGCCAGCTATTACAGATTGTAATAATGGAACCATAAAATTTAGTGATGCTCCAAATGCCCCCACATATGGAAGTAACTCAGGAACCTATTTATGGACAGTTGCTGGAGGCAATACTAATTATGTTGCCGGGACTACTAATACTAGTGCCTATCCTCAAATAAAATTCGATAATAATTCAATTGATACTGTTACCATTGCTTTCACAGCTAATAGTATTACTTGTTCAGCAACAACAGTATTATATATTCGTTCAACCGCACCTATTACAGGCGGTGCAGACACTTTGTGTGTTGGTACTACTGTTTCATTTGTAAATCCTGTACCGGGCGGCACTTGGTCTTCATCTAATACCAACGTTGCAACGATTAATCAATCAGGTTTGGTTACAGCTATTGCAGCAGGTAATGCAACTTTAAATTATACTAATAGTTGTGGGCAAACAGTAAGTAGAAATATTGTTGTGCAAGCAAAACCGATAGTTAGCCCTATAAATGCTTCAACCAATTCTGTGTGTTTAGGTAATAATATAACAATTTCTACCGCTTCAACCGGAGGGTTCTGGACAAGCAGTAATACCAGTGTTGCTACGATTGATAGTTTAAATGGAACTATTAAGTTGCTGCAGACTGGAAATACTACTATTACTTATACAATACAAAATAAATGTGGGGTAGCAAGTCAGTCAACTAATATCACTGTAAATCCATTACCGACAGTACAACCGATTAACACCAATGGTGGTCAAGTATGTGCAGGCAGCAGTTTAACTGTAAGTGATGCAACACCGGGAGGGGTATGGAGCAGCAGCAATACGAAAGTAGCAACCATAGACAATAATGGCAAGATCACAGCGATCAGTGCAGGCACAACAACTATAACTTACACTGTAACCAATGCGAGTGGTTGTACTACAAGTGTGAGTGCACCGATTACCGTAAATGCATTACCGACAGTACAACCGATTAACACCAATGGTGGTCAAGTATGTGCAGGGAGTAGTTTAACCGTAAGTGATGCAACACCGGGTGGTGTATGGAGCAGCAGCAATACGAAAGTAGCAACCATAGACAATAATGGCAAGATCACAGCGATCAGTGCAGGCACAACAACCATAACTTATACCGTTACTAATGCGAGTGGTTGTACAACAAGTGTGAGCGCACCGATTACCGTAAATGCATTACCGACAGTACAACCGATTAACACCAATGGTGGTCAAGTATGTGCAGGCAGCAGTTTAACTGTAAGTGATGCAACACCGGGAGGGGTATGGAGCAGCAGCAATACCAATGTAGCAACAATAGATAATAATGGCAAAATCACAGCGATCAGTGCAGGCACAACAACCATAACTTACACTGTAACTAATGCAAGTGGATGTACTACAAGTGTGAGCGCACCCATCACCGTAAATCCATTGCCAACCGTACAACCCATCAATACCAATGGCGGTCAAGTATGTGCAGGCAGCAGTTTAACTGTAAGTAATGCAACAACTGGAGGCGTATGGAGCAGCAGCAATACAGGCGTTGCTACCATCAATGCAAGTGGAGTAATCACAGCAATCAGTGCAGGCACAGCAACTATAACTTATACCGTAACCAATGCGAGTGGCTGTACAACAAGTGTGAGTGCACCGATTACCGTAAATGCATTACCGACAGTACAACCCATTAACACCAATGGCGGTCAAGTATGTGCAGGCAGCAGTTTAACCGTAAGTGATGCAACACCGGGTGGTGTATGGAGCAGTAGCAACACAGGAGTTGCTACCATCAATGCAAGTGGAGTAATCACAGCGATTAGTGCAGGCACAACAACTATAACTTACACTGTAACCAATGCGAGTGGTTGTACAACAAGTGTGAGTGCACCCATCACCGTAAATCCGTTGCCGACTGTACAACCGATAGATGTAAAAGGTGGCCAAGTATGTGCAGGGGGCAGTTTAACTGTAAGTAATGCAACACCGGGAGGGGTATGGAGCAGCAGCAATACAGGCGTTGCTACCATCAATGCAAGTGGAGTAATCACAGCGATCAGTGCAGGGACAACAACCATAACTTATACCGTTACTAATGCGAGTGGTTGTACAACAAGTGTGAGCGCACCGATTACCGTAAATGCATTACCGACAGTACAACCGATTAACACCAATGGTGGTCAAGTATGTGCAGGCAGCAGTTTAACTGTAAGTAATGCAAAACCGGGAGGCGTATGGAACAGCAGCAATACCAATGTAGCAACAATAGATAATAATGGAAAAATCACAGCGATCAGTGCAGGCACAACAACCATAACCTACACTGTAACCAATGCGAGTGGCTGTACTACAAGTGTGAGTGCACCGATTACCGTAAATGCATTACCGACAGTACAACCGATTAACACCAATGGCGGTCAAGTATGTGCAGGGAGTAGTTTAACCGTAAGTGATGCAACACCGGGTGGTGTATGGAGCAGCAGCGACACCAAAGTAGCGACAATAGATAATAATGGTAAGATTACAGCCATCAGTGCAGGCACAACAACCATAACCTATACTGTAACCAATGCAAGTGGCTGTACTACAAGTGTGAGTGCACCGATTACCGTGAATGCATTACCGACAGTACAACCGATTAACACCAATGGCGGTCAAGTATGTGCAGGGAGTAGTTTAACCGTAAGTGATGCAACACCGGGTGGTGTATGGAGCAGCAGCGACACCAAAGTAGCGACAATAGATAATAATGGTAAGATTACAGCCATCAGTGCAGGCACAACAACCATAACCTATACTGTAACCAATGCAAGTGGCTGTACTACAAGTGTGAGTGCACCGATTACCGTGAATGCATTACCGACAGTACAACCGATTAACACCAATGGCGGTCAAGTATGTGCAGGCAGCAGTTTAACTGTAAGCAATGCAACACCGGGAGGCGTATGGAGCAGCAGCAATACAGGCGTTGCTACCATCAATGCAAGTGGAGTAATCACAGCGATCAGTGCAGGCACAGCAACTATAACTTATACCGTAACCAATGCGAGTGGATGTACAACAAGTGTGAGTGCACCGATTACCGTGAAAGCATTACCGACAGTACAACCCATTAACACCAATGGCGGTCAAGTATGTGCAGGCAGCAGCTTAACCGTAAGTGATGCAACACCGGGTGGAGTATGGAGCAGCAGCAATACAGGCGTTGCTACTATCAATGCAAGTGGCGTAATCACAGCCATCAGTGCAGGGACAACAACCATAACTTATACTGTAACGAATGCGAGTGGATGTACTACAAGTGTGAGTGCCCCCATCACCGTAAATCCATTGCCAACCGTACAACCCATCAATACCAATGGAGGTCAAGTATGTGCAGGGAGTAGTTTAACCGTAAGTGATGCAACACCGAGCGGGGTATGGAGCAGCAGCAATACCAATGTAGCAACAATAGATAATAATGGCAAGATCACAGCGATTAGTGCAGGCACAACAACCATAACTTATACCGTAACCAATGCGAGTGGATGTACAACAAGTGTGAGCGCACCTATCACAATAATAGGAACACAAAAAGCCACTATTTTATTAAAAGATACCGGTAGTACTTGTTTGCCATACACCGTTACTTTAATTAATAAAACCGTTCCTGCTGTAAAGTCAATTTGGTATTTTAGTGATGGAACCACTCAGATGGGCGACAGTATTCGTTATTCAGTTAAAAACAATGGGCAATACTTAGTAAAATTGGTGGCACAAACAGCACAAGGGTGTACCTATGCTGATAGCTTACCTTTAAATGTGAATGTGCCTTCTCGCTCAGTTGCTTTCAATAGTGGTTATAATTGCGTTAATAATGCTGTCATATTTAATGCAAATATTTTGCCCGGCGATTCATTGCGTTGGAATTTTGGTGATGGCAATATTTTAACTTCTGCAAATAAACAACTTCAACATGCTTACACAAGGGGAGGTACGTTTGTACCTTCAGTACAACTAATTGCAGCTTCTGGTTGTACCATGTCAATTCCTGTAAAAGATACTATTAAAGTTGATGTATTAAGAGCTGATTTTAGTTTACATGCCATTTTTGATTGTGGAAAAGCTACTTATCAATTTATTGATTCTAGTAGTTCCATGTTTGGTATACAACAATGGAGCTGGGTGGCCAATAATAATATCTTAGGTACACAACCAACATTATCTCAAATCTATACAACAGCCGGTAGTCAAAATATTACATTAATTGTGAAAGGCAAATCTGGTTGTAGCGATACTACTAAAGCTACTTACACCGTTAAGATATATGAATATCCTAAAGCAAGCATACAATCTGTTCAAGATGTATGCAGAACTGCCTTGTTAAATTTTACCGGAGTGGCTTCATCTCAAGATTCTATTGTCTATCGTCAATGGGATTTAGGGAATGGAACAAAATCACAAGATTCAGTAACAGCAGTGATTTACAATAATTCCGGCGATTATAAAGTTAAATATACAGTAAGTACCATCAATAGATGTGCTGATTCAGCTCTACAGCAAATAACTGTGCATGCATTGCCCAAAGTAGCAGCAATGTCACCGCAACGTATTTGTAAAGGGGATTCTATAAAGTTAAATGTAACAGGAGCAGATCGATATATATGGAAAGATCAAAACAACAATATTATATGTGAAAACTGTGCTACACCCACTGTTATGCCTGTTAAGAATACACAATATTATGTGGTTGGATACAACGAATTTGGATGTAGCCAAATGAGTGCTACAAATGTTACAGTGGTGCAACCCTTTACATTATTGGTTTCTCCAAATGATACTATTTGCGTTGGTCAGCAAAAACAAATTATTGCAGTTGGGGCAGGAAATTATCAATGGATTGCCCCTGATGGTAGCAGCCTGGGAACAAGTTCATCTTTAAATGTTAGTCCATCAAGTACTACTACTTATCGTGTAATTGCAAAAGATAATTACAATTGTTTTACTGACACAGGAGCCGTAAGTATTATGGTGGGTAATCCTACACAAATAAGTGTGGGTAAAGACACAATTATGCAGGCAGGAGATATTTACAACTTTAGGGCTGTGGCTGATAAGCAAGATATTAAGCAGTGGGCATGGAGTGGTGCAAATAATTTGTCATGCTACAATTGTGCCGAACCTCAAGGAAAGATTATTGATGATGCTTGTATTAGTTGTGTGGCTACAAATGTTTATGGTTGCCAAAGTGCTGATACAATTTGTATCAAAACATTCTGTCCTACAACTGAAGTATTTATTCCTAATGTATTTACTCCCGATGGAGACGGAATCAATGATATTCTAATGGTGCAAGGTAAGGGTATTAAAGTAATAAAACATTTTATGATATTTAATAGGTGGGGTGAATTATTATTTGAAAGAAGCAATTTCATGCCTGGAGATCCTGCTTACGGATGGGATGGAAAAGTTAGAGGAAAACCGGCTACACCCGATGTGTTCGTTTATGTATGTGAAGTTTTATGCGAAAAAGGATTACCGAATATTTATAAAGGAAATGTTGCAATACTAAAATAAAAAATATAAAAAAATGAAAGGATTTGGTTAATTTGTGTCATGGGCCTAGAAGCCCCAAAATCCAATTGGTATGAAAAAATACTACTCACCAATTTTTTATTGCCTGCTATTCTTATTGCTTATACAAAATGTAAAAGCACAAGACCTTACTTTTTCTCAATTTTATGAACAACCCTTATTGAGAAATCCTGCTTTAGCCGGTGTTTTTACCGGTGATTTGAGAGTGTCAACAGTATATCGCGACCAATGGTCAAGTATTACAGTACCATTCAGAACGGAAGCTATGAGTATTGAATATAAAAGACCTATGCAGGGAAGTAATGACGTTTTAACTTTAGGTTCTCAAATGACACTAGATCAGGCAGGGGATATTCAATTGAAGAGAACCCAATTTTTACCGGTTGTTAATTATAGCAAATCTTTAAGCGATGATAAAGATTCTTATTTATCCATTGCTTTCATGGGAGGTCCGGTATATAGCCAATTCGATCCCACATTAGTAAGAACTGCTGATCAATTTCAGGGTGGTAGCTATAACCCCAATGCACCTTCATCACAAATGTTTACAAACAATGGGTATAATTATTGGGATTTAGCAACCGGCATTAGTTATAGTAGCTCATATGGTGATGCAGGCCGATTTTATATTGGTGCCGGTTATGCGCATTTTAATAAGCCCATTATTCACAGTGTAACAGGAACTATTGAAAATTTTTTATATCCAAAAATTACTTTCAACATTGGGCTAAATACCCCAATCACTGATAGAAACCGAATTATAGCATTTGCAGATTATTTTACACAAAACGGGTACCGCCAACTTTTAGGAGGCTTTTTGTATGGTTTCGATTTTCAAAAGTTTTACAATGATGATCCTTATACCATTTATTTTGGCAGTTTTTTGCGCTGGGGCGATGCCTTTGTTCCGGTAATAAAAATGGATTTTAAGCATATGACCATCGGCATGAGTTACGATGTTAATGTGTCCAAACTAAAAACTGTTTCAAACTTTCGTGGCGGATTTGAACTCACTGCCTCCTATCATGGATTTTTAAAAGTAACCAATAGTACCCTAGAAAAATTAAGGTGTACAAGGTTCTAATTATTGATTTATTGCTTGTTTTTGACTGATTTTCGCTATTAAATTTCTTTTTTTTGCAGTGTTTTACCTTAATCTCTTATTAAGGTTCGTTCTTTTTCACTAAAAAGTACTAAAAATTTTTTTTGTTTGTTAAAATTTTATTAATAATATTGTTTTATTAATCAAAATTAAACCCTGCATCAATGAGAAAAACATTCATTTTGTTGCTTCTATCTCTTTTTATTTCATTAATACAAGTATTTGCACAAACCCGCACAATTGTTGGCAAAATTACTGATGATAAAGGACAGCCACTGGCTGGAGTATCAATTAATGCATTAGGCGGTGATAAGAAAGTAATTGCAACGGCAGTTTCAGGAAGTAATGGAGAATACACAATTCATGTTGGTGAAAAAGTAAAAGGTTTGCAATTTAGTCACATTGGTCTAGATGAACAATATATACCAATTGGTAACAAAGGGGTAATTAACTTAAGTTTATCTGCTTCTAGTAAAGATTTGTCAGAGGTGGTGGTTACTGGATATGGATTGCAAAAAAAATCAAATACCACAGCTGCTATTGTTAAAGTAGGTGGAGAACAATTAGCCGATAAACCTTTTGCATCTATCGATCAAATGTTACAAGGGGCAGCTGCAGGTGTTCAAGCTGTTGCTACCACTGGTCAGCCAGGTGCTAACCAGCAAGTTCGGATTCGAGGTGTTGGATCCTTCTCTCTAGGGGCATCACAGCCTTTATATGTAATTGATGGAGTTGTGATGAATGGAGGTGATTTGTCAAATGGAAATGGAGGCGGATTCAATATAAATCCTAGTACAAATGTATTGGCTACTTTAAATGCGGATGATATAGAAAGCGTTACCATTTTAAAGGATGCCGCAGCAACTTCCATTTATGGATCTAGGGGGGGAAATGGTGTTATTATCATTACTACAAAAAGTGGGAAAAATGGTAAAACACAATTTAATTTTAGTGCAGAATATGGTAGCAACAATGTAATACTGCCACCACCTGCAGGACGGCCACTTCAAGCGAATGATTGGTTTACTTTATTGAAAGAGGGATTAGTAAATGCAAATGCAAGTCAAACTACTATAAATAATACTTTGGCTTCTTACGGTTATGGAAATGGGGTTGATATTAATTGGTTTGATTTAGTGACAAGAACAGGTGTGCAAAACCAATATAATCTGAGTGCATCGGGTGGTGATGGAAAAACAAAATACTTTATATCAGGTGGATATTTTAAACAGCAGGGAACAACAATAGGTACCGATTTAACAAGGTATAGTGGTAACATCAAAGTATCACATGCCGCAACTGATAGACTTACATTCACAACAAAAGTAACCGTTGGTGATGTAGTTCAAAATTCTGCATTAGCATCAAGTGGCATTTCTGGCGGAGGAGGATATTTTGGCAATCCCGGTTATGTAGCACTGGTGTTAAGACCTACTCAAAATCCATTCAATCCAGATGGAACACTTAATATATCAAATAATAATCTCGGATTCCCAGCGCATTATAACCCTCTATACATTGCTGCTAATGATAAAAGATGGCTAAAAGCCTTAACTATTCTTGGTTCAGAAAATATAGAATATAAAATTTGGAAATCACTCAAATTCACGAGCAATTTAGGATTGCAATATAACGGGAATGAGGAATATCAGTTCAATAATCAATTTCATGGCGATGGATCAGGTACTGCAGGATATGCTTTATCCATTTATACGCGAAATTTTTTATGGAATTGGTATAATCAATTTGATTATCATTTTGACATTAATAGAAATAAAAAATTTTCTGCAGATGTGAAAGTCGGGTATGAAGCTACTAGAAATGCTTATTTACAACAACAAGGATCTGCACAAAGCTTCCCCCCAAAACTTGATTTGTATTCTTCACAAAATGCAGCTACTTCAACTTTAGGAATACAAGTTTCTTCTGATTATGCATTTACAGGTGCTTATTCAAATGCCAATATAACTTATGATGACAGGTTTTCATTATATGGAAGTTTTCGTAGGGATGGATCTTCAAGATTTGGAAGTAGCAACCCATATGGAAATTTTTATTCAGTAGGCTTTGCTTGGAATGTTATGAACGAAAACTTTATGAAACGCATAGAATTGATTAATAATTTAAAATTAAGAGCATCATATGGTACTAATGGAAATGCAGAGATAGGCAACTATCAATGGCGTCCTTCATATGGATTCGGATATAATTATAATGGAGTGGCCGGCGGAACATTTAATAATATTGGTAACATCAATTTAACATGGGAAAAAAACAAACAATTTGATGTTGGCTTTGATCTTAGTTTATTAAAAAATAGAATTAATATAATTGCTGATTACTATGTTAGAAAAACAGATGGTTCCTTGTTAAGCCAGCAAATATCACGAACAACAGGTTTTACAGGTGTAATTAGTAATTTAGGTGGGTTAGAAAATAAAGGAATTGAATTAACCATTTCTGTTACACCTATACAAACAAGAGATTTTAGCTGGCAAATCAATTTTAATTATGCGCACAATAAAAATTATGTAAGCAATTTGCCAACTGGTGATCAGTATAATCCTCAAAGTAGTTCATTCTTAATGCGTGTTGGCCAGCCCTTTTATTCATTTTATACACGTGGATGGGCAGGTGTTGATCCTAATTCAGGAAGTCCTTTGTGGTATACTGATAGTACCAAATCAACAACAACAACTTCTTATGCGTCAGCGAAATTATTCCTAGTAGGGAAATCTGCTTCTCCTACTGATTTTGGTGGATTAGGTAATGTGTTCAATTATAAAAATTTTACATTAGGTATTGATTTTTATTACAATTATGGTAACTACATTATCGATAACTATGCACGATTCTTTACTGACGGTAGTTTCCCAACCAGAGGTAAATATGCATTTATGATGAATCGTTGGCAGAAAAAAGGTGATGTAACTAATGTGCCTAAATATGTTTATGGTGATGCTACAAATGGAGCTACTGGATCAGATAGAATTATTTATAAAGGAGATTATATAAGGTTACGTAATGTTCAAGTGGGTTATAGACTTACAAACAAAACAGTGTTAACCAAGCTTCATTTAAGTGCTTTAGCATTTTATGTACGAGGAAGTAATCTATGGACAAAAATCTATGATAACAATTTATCAAGCGATCCTGAGCAAGGAGTACAAGGATTCAATAACCAATCTGTTGCTCCCTCAAAATCAGTAACAGTTGGTTTAAATGTTACATTCTAAATTATATTTATTTTAAAATTTTAGGCAATGAAAAAATATATCATAAATTATCAATTTTCAAAACTTGGTCTTTTGTTTAGCATTTTACTTTTCGCATCATGCCAAAAAAGTTTTTTGGATTTAAAACCTTACAACGCCTCTGTTTTAAGTGATGCTATCAAATCTGAGGCAGATTTAAATGCAGCTGTAAATGGTTTGTATGCTTCTTTAAGAGCCACTGATTTTTATGGAAGAACTTTTGCAGTAAAAGGTGACTTGATGGCAGATCATGCCTTTCTTTCTAGCCAAAACTCTGGACGTTATACTGGCTTCAATTTGTACAACATGGTTGTTACAGATGGTTACGCAAGTAATATTTGGTTTAATGCCTATCAAGCAATTAAAAACGCCAATCTTATAATTAATTCTGGTTTAGCCATTACTAATGACAATATTAGTCAGTTATTTTCTGAGGCCTATGCTATAAGGGGTATGGTATATTTCGATTTATGTAGAAATTATGGTTTGCCATATGCAAAAGACCCCAATGGAGCTGGGGTACCTATCGTCCTATCTTTTGATCAAAATGCAAAACCTGCCAGAAGTTCAATTAAAGATGTATATGCTCAGGCAATTTCCGATTTAAATAAAGCTTATTCATTAGCTAAGTTTAACCAAGGAACAACAATGACTTTTCAAAGTACAGGTCAGTCTCGTTCAGTTAATTCTTCCTTTTGCTCAAAATATGCTATTTCTGGTTTGTTAGCAAAAGTATATCAGCATATGGGCGATTGGACGAATGCAAAAAATGCTGCATTAGATGTGGTAAATAATGGAGGTTTTTCATTAGTTCCTAGTACAGGATTGGTGAACTATTGGAAAGGAACTACTCCAAGAACAGACAGAGTTGAAACCATGTTTGAGGTTACGTCTGACGCAAATAATAGTGTGTCGGATGGCACCCTTGCAAATTTGTATGTACCTAAGCCGATTGGAAGTTATGGAGATATATTAGCTACTCAAGATTTTTATAATTCTCATAGTCTCACTGATGTAAGGCGTCAGTTATATAACCCTAGTACTCGTTCTGGTCAATTGGGTATTGCATACTATATCACGAAATATCCCATTGATCCTATTAACTATGATGATGTGAAAATTGTTCGTTATGCCGAAGTTCTTTTAATATTATCAGAGGCTTATTATAATTTAAACGACCCTATTAATGCATTGAAATACTTGAATATGGTTGCCATGCAACGTGATCCTGTTTTTGCTGGATATACCTCAACCGGACCACAAATCTTAGAGGATATTTTAACCGAAAGGGGAAAAGAGTTAGCTTGGGAAGGTTATCGTTTTTGGGATTTCTATCGTTTACAACGTTCTTTCGTAAAACCACAAGCTCAAGATGCCTCTAATGCCATTATTCAAAGTATTACGGTTACTCCAACAACTTTAAACATTATATTCCCAATTCCAAAAGATGAAGTTTTAGTAAATCCTAACATTACTCAAAATAATGGGTATTAAGTGTTTTTAATATAATTTTAAAAAAGGCCAAATTAAATTTTGGTCTTTTTTTATTTTAATGCAACTTTTTAATAAAAAATATTGCCCTTAATACTTTTTAATTAAATTGCCATTTAAATTTCTATTTTTTTAACCCAAAACTAAACGTACATGAGAAAATCATTTTGGTTGCTCTTGTGCTTAATAATGGTTTCCCTCCAATTATTAGCACAAACTCGCACAATTACCGGTACTGTTACCGACGATAAAGGGGCTTCCATAGCCGGAGTTTCTATTAATGCTCTTGGCCCCGACAGGAAAGTTTTAGCCTCTACTGTTTCTGATGCTTCCGGCCATTTTACCATCCATGTTCCCGAAAAAACTCGTGGATTACAATTTAGCCACGTGGGGTTGGACGAGCAATTTGTTCCACTTGGAAACAAAACGCAAATCAATGTTTCCCTATCTTCCACTAGTCGCGATCTTTCTGAAGTGGTAGTAGTTGGTTATGGTGTTCAGAAGAAGAAAGAAGTAACTGGTAACCTTGCCGTTATTAAAGGAGCAGTAGTAGCTGACAAACCTATTCAGAGTTTTGAAGCAGGTATTGCCGGTCGTGCTCCAGGGGTACAAATTACTGTACCAAATGGCGTATTGAATGCACCTCCAGTATTTAGAATTAGAGGAACCAATTCTATTTCCTTGAGTTCCTATCCTTTAATTGTAGTTGACGGTGTGCCTAGTTTTACAGGTGATTATAGTTCAACAAATGCTGCTGCAAATCCATTAGCTAGCATTAACCCAAATGATATTGAAAGTATTGATGTTGCTAAAGATGCGGCTGCAACTGCTATTTACGGAAGCCGTGCTGCGAATGGAGTAGTATTTATCACTACCAAAAAAGGGAAAGCAGGTAAAGCCAAAGTAAACTATGATGGTTGGGTTGGTTTTAGCAATCCTTTCCGCTTACCCTCCATGATGAATGCTCAGCAATACACCAATTTTAAAAATGCAGCTGTAGCCAATAACCCAACTCAATCAGCTGTTCAGTTTAATATTGCCAATGGAGCAAATGGTGCGCCGGTAAACACCAATTGGAATGATTATGTTTACCGTCAGGGTATTTCACAAAATCACAATGTAAGTGTATCCGGCGGATCAGAAAATACTACCTATTATTTTTCTGCAGGATATACCGCTCAACAAGGTATTATCCGTAAAAATAATTTTGATCGCTTAAATGTATTGTTTAACGTAGATAGCCGGGTGAATAAAGTAATTACTGTAGGTGGTAAAATATCTTATTCTGATGAAAAAAATCTAGCAGCTACCTCTTCTGGTTCTTTGAGTGGAGAAGCTTTTAATACAGGTGGTTTAGGTCGTCTAGCATTGGTATTACCCCCAAGTATTTCTCCTTATAATACCGATGGTTCATACAACATTAATGGAGCAAGTATTGGCTATGCTAACATTGTTGGAACTTCTGTACCTTATTATAACCCAGTTCCAATATTAGATTTAAATCGTTCCAATAATGAAATTAACCACATTCAATCAAATGCTTATTTACAACTAAAGCCACTTAGCTGGATTACTTTACGTAGCACATATGGTATTGATTATTTGAATATTGATAACGATTTATTCTGGTCGCCGGTTACTGGTGATGGTTATAGCTATAATGGTTATGCCACAGCAATCTTTGGAAAGTATAAAACCTGGGTATGGACCAATACCGCTCAATTTGATTATACATTTGCTAAAAAGCATAATGTAAGTTTATTGGCTGGTACAGAGCAAACTCGTAGAACTTCATTATCCTATGGAATTAATCGTCAAGGTCTATCAGATCCTAACTATAATTTAATTCAAGCTGGCTGGATAAATAATAATGCTACCGCAATGGGTTACGGTGAAAATTACCTACTGTCTAAATTCAGTCGTTTAAATTATGATTATAATAAGAAGTATTTTATCAGCGGTAACTTACGTCAAGATGAATACTCAGCCTTAGGAGTTAAAAAAGGTACATTCTGGGGTGTATCCGGTAGATGGGATATTTCTAAAGAAAATTTCTGGAGTGCAGCCAAGCTAGATCATATTTTCAACAGCTTTAGTATTAGAGGAAGCTATGGTAAAGTAGGAAATATTGCGGGCATTGGCGATTATACGCCATATTCTACTTTCGCTTCAGGTTTATATGGAGGAGCTTCTACTTTAACCTTTAATACGGTTGGAAACCCAACATTACAATGGGAAACCAGCAAAAAAACCGATGTTGGGGTTTCATTTTCTGTGTTAAGAGATCGCTTGAGTGCTGAAGTAGCCTATTATCGCAATAATATAGATGGTTTAATATTAAATGTGGCTCAAGCACCTTCTGCAGGATTGCCCTCTAATCCTCCGCAAAACATTGGTTCTATGTACAATAAAGGATTGGAGATTGATTTGAATGCTCGTATTATTGAAACTAAAAATTTCAGTTGGAATTCTAACTTTAATATTAGTTTCAATACGAATCAAGTTACAGCTTTGGCACCTGGTTTAACGAATATTCAAACCTCAACTTCTAGCTTAGAAACAGTAAACAGAACTGCCCCCGGTTATGCAGCTGGTTATTTATGGGTAGTAAGAACTGCCGGTGTTGATCCTGAAACTGGGAGAAGAATTTTCTTAAATGCACAGGGAAATAAAGTATATTATCAATATTATGCTGCCTCTGGTCAATTCAACTATTCTAATGCCGATGGTACAAAATATGTTGGGCCAACCGGTGCTACCTCTATTTCTCAGGCTAATGATGCTGTAATGTATGGCAATGTTCAACCTAAGCAATATGGAGGTTGGAATAACGATTTCCGTTACAAAAACTTCGATTTAAATGTGATGCTTACTTACCAACTTGGTTTTTACGTGTATTATGGAACCAATGCCGGATTACATGATCAACGTTTCTGGAATAATGCAACTGACATGTTAACACAAGCATGGCAGAACAAAGGCGACGCTAATAAACTATATGCTAAACCAGTATTTGGCGATAATGTTTCCAATGGATCAGCTATACCATTAGATATTAATGTTTTCAAAGGAAACTTTGTAAAATTGAGAAACCTTTCTGTAGGTTATAATATTCCTCAAAGTGTATTATCTCGTGCAAAAATTAGCAGATTAAGAGTATATGTAAGTGGTCAGAATTTAGCCATTATTACTAAATATCCTGGTCCTGATCCAGAGGTATCTTCAAATGGAAACTCTGCTACAGCACAAGGTGTTGACAGAAATACAGCGGGTAATGCACGCACTATTACTGTAGGGTTAAATGTTGGTTTCTAATTTCATTCACAACAAAATTGAATTTGCAATGAAAAAATATAAATATCTATCAGTTATGGCACTTGGAGCAAGCTTACTGTTTGCTTCCTGCCAACGTAATTTATTAAATCCTGTTCCTCAAACCTCTATTTCCGATGCATCAGCTTTTAGTACGTTGAGCCGTATTCAGGCTTCTGTATTGGGGCTATATGGTGCTTTAAAAAATGGTAATTTATATGGAGGACGCTATGTAATTTATGGAGATATACGTGGAGAGGATTTTATAAACCAAACCAGTAACCTAGTTACCGGTTCCGATGTGTGGGCTTTAAACCCAACCAATAGCGCTACAGCTGTAGTTAACTTATGGGCACAAGCTTATTATACCATTAATAGTTGTAATATATTTATTGATGGAATGAATGCAGGTGGTTCCACTATTGCTGGTCCAACACTATCAGCAAATTATATAGCTGAGGCTAAATTAATTAGGGCGCTTTGTTATTATTCATTATTACAATATTATGCTCGTCCTTATGCAGATGGTAATGGCAGCAAACCCGGTTTGCCGCTTCGATTAACAGGTATTAAAGGTGCTGGTCAGTCAAACTTGGTCCGTAGCACGGTTGCTGATGTTTATGCACAAGTGCTAAAAGATTTAAATGATGCTGAAACTGGTTTACCACTGAATTATAGCAATGCTTATAATAATACTACCCGAGCACACCGCAATACAGCTATAGCTTTAAAGACAAGAGTTTATTTAAGCATGCAGAATTACGCATCAGTAATTACAGAGGCCAATAAAATTGTTTCTGCTAATGCCCCATTTACTGCAACTTCGGGTGTAGCTAATGCATTACAAGCTGATATTACTCAAGTTTTTAAAACGCCTTACACAACAACAGAATCTATTCTGTCTATGCCAATGACATCTACTGCCGGTGATAATCCTGGTACCCAAAATCAATTGGCATATTATTATACCCCTGTTGCTGCATCAGGTGGAGTAGGTAATGGAGAATATTCATTAAATGCAAATGGGATTATTGCCGATCCAACTTGGTTACCTACCGATGCAAGAAGAACATTCATTATTCAGTCTGGTTCTGGTGCTTCATTAAAAAATTGGTTAACTAAATACAAGGCACCAAGCCCATATACTGATTATGTGCCTGTAATTCGATATTCTGAAGTACTATTAAATCTTGCTGAGGCAAGGGTACGCAGTAATAATACAATTGATCCTCAAGCAGTTGCCCTGTTAAATGCAGTGCGTAACCGATCAGATGCTGCTACTACTTATACAGTTGCCAGCTTTGCTTCTGCTAATGATTTAATTAATGCCATTTTGAAAGAAAGAAGAATTGAGTTTTTAGGGGAAGGGTTACGTAATAACGATTTAATGCGTTTGTTACAAACTATTCCTGCTAAAGGTAGTGCGCAATCTAAAGGTCCTAACGATGTTGGATACATTTGGCCTATTTCAGCTAATGAATTGGCATTAAATAACTTATGTACCGATAATTAATTTGGGTGAAAATTTTTTAAGAATATCCTGAATAATACCCTAGTTAAAGCTTGATTTTTTTTGAAATTTTCAAAAAAAATCAAGCTTTTCTATTTAAAATTAATTTTAAGTACATTTTTTTAATGTAAAATAAATTTTATTGCAACTTTTTAATCAAAAATTATGTCATTTTAAGAATAATTTCTTTTGTATAATATTTTTTAACCAAAAGCTAAATACTTGAATCATGAGAAAACCGCTAATGCTTCTACTGTGTACATTATTGACAGTAAGTCAATTGTGGGCACAAAATCGTACAATACATGGTACGGTGTTAGATGAAAATGGTAAACCTGTTGAAAAAGCCTCTATTTTAGCAAAAGGAACAAAAATCGGAACAAGTACTGAAAGTGATGGAACATTTACATTGTCTATTCCATCAAATGTTAAATCGCTTATTATTAGTTCATTAAATTTTTTAAAAAAAGAGATTGATCTTAACGGGGAAAATCAGTTGCTAATCAAACTTGAGCCTTTGAATTTAAAATTAGATGAGGTTGTAGTTGTGGCTTATGGTACTCAGAAAAGAAAAGAACTAACTGGCTCTGTAGCCACTATTTCAGGTTCGACAATACAAGACATGCCTGTAGCAGGACCAGATCAGGCAATTCAAGGTCAAGCATCAGGGGTACAGGTAAGTTCTCAGTCGGGTACTCCAGGCGGAGGAATTACAATAAGAATTAGGGGAGCTTCTTCATTAAGTGCAGGTAATCAACCTTTATGGGTTGTTGATGGTGTTCCAATTATTACTAGCAATTTACAAACAATAGCTGTTGGTGGTCAAGGTTTGAATCCTCTATCAGATTTAAATCCTGATGATATTCAATCTATTGAAATTTTGAAGGATGCTGCAGCAGCTTCTTTGTATGGTTCTAGGGCCAATAATGGAGTTATTTTGGTAACTACAAAGCGGGGGGCTAACCAAAAAACCAAAATAAGTTTTAGCTCACAAAATGGAATTCAATCTGTTTGGAAAAAAATTGAACCTTTAACAGGCCCTCAATATATAGGGTTAGTTCGAGAAGAAGTGTATAATAGATATGGAAACTTGATTCCTAGCCCTTATACAAATTTAGACGCATTAGTAAATGCACTATTTGGAACAGGTAACGGATTATTGATTGCCGACAGTTTAAAAGGTATAAGTACTAATTGGCAAGATTTAGTTTTTAGAAATGCACCCATTCAAAATTATGAACTCAGTGCATCAGGGGGCAATGATAAAACTAAATTTTATTTTTCGGGTGGGTATCTAAATCAACAAGGTACCCTGATAGGCTCAGGGTATGAACGTTATAATCTGAGAATGAATATTGAAAATAAAGTATCTAATAATTTTACCGTAGGTGGAATTTTGTCACTTTCAAGATCACAAAATAATAGGTTAGTAAATGACAATAGTATATATGGTGTGCTATCTGCTGCTGTATTGCTTGGTTCTAATACCCCTGCATATAATGCTGATGGAAGTTATGGTCGTGATCCTAATTCAAGTGTAGATAATCCACTTGCTGTAGCTTATGAACCTACTATAAGTGCAATAACGAATACTTTGAATGCCAATACCTATGGTGAATGGAAAATTAAGCCATGGTTAACTTTAAAAAGTACATTTGGTGTAAATGCAGTAAATTTAAGAGAATCTAGATTTTATCCCACAACCACTAATTCAGGGCGAGGTACAAATGGTAATGGTTATCAAGCTAACACCAATTTTTATACCTTATTGTGGAATGATGTTTTAACTTTTAGGAAAAAAATTGATAAAGCCGGCAATCACGAGTTATCAGCTCTAATTGGTAATGAAGTGCAGACGTACAATTACGAAACAATGAATGCATCTGCCACAAATTTTCCTGGAAATACCATTCGTCAGTTAGATGCAGGAGCCGTTAAATCTGGTGCAGGTTCAAATGCAACTAGTAATGCATTAGTCAGCTTCTTTAGTAAAGCTGATTATTCGTTTAAAGGGAAATATTTGTTAGGTGCAAGCTTTCGTAGAGATGGATCCTCAAATTTTGGAGCTAATAATCGTTATGCTAACTTTTATTCAGTTTCCGCTGGTTGGAATATCAGCGAAGAAAGATTTCTTCAAGGCAATAGAATTGTTACTAATTTAAAACTTAGAGGTAGCTATGGTACTACCGGTAACAGAAATTTCGGAAACTTTGCTGCATTAGCTCTCGTTTCTCCTGGTTTTAATATTAATCAGTTGCCTGGTTTGTCGCCTACTCAATTAGGTAATCCTAATTTAAGTTGGGAAAATCGTAAAGCGACAGATCTTGGACTAGAACTTGGACTTTTTAATAGAGTTAACATAACAGTAGATGTATATAAAAATGTAACAGATGACTTGTTATTTAATTTACCACTTCCACTTAATTCAGGGTTTAGCAGCATAGCTTCAAATATCGGTCAAATTACTAATAAAGGTATTGAGCTATCTTTAAGTGCAAATGTTTTAAAAATTAATCACTTTAGTTGGGACTTTAATGCAAATATTACTTGGAATAACAATCGTGTAACAAAATTAAGCGGTCAGCCTTTTGCAGCTGGTTTTGCTAGTTGGGTACAAGAGGGTTATGCATTGGGTTCATTTAGAGGTTATGTAGTAGATAAAGTATTTCAATCCAAATCAGAAATATCAGGAGCTCCTTTTCAAAATGCTCTAACCTCTCCAGGGGATTTAAAATTTAAAAGTTTAACTGGAGGAACAGCCATTACAGGTGCAGACCAAACTATTTTAGGTAATGCTCAGCCTTTATATTTTGGGGGATTTAATAACATTCTTAAATATAACAACTTTGAGCTTTCTATATTTAGTCAGTATCAAGTCGGAAATTTAATCTACAATAATACAAGGGCATTCGCTGAAGGTATGAATAGTGTGTTTGGTCAGTTTGCTACAACATTAAATAGATGGACACCTTCCAATCCAACAACTGACATAAGATATCCAAGAGCTGTTTATGGAGATCCTAATAATAATAGGAGGACTTCGAATAGGTTCTTGGAAGATGGCTCCTATTTAAGATTAAAAACAGTAACCTTAGCTTATTATTTACCTCAAAGCGTCCTAAAAAGATTAACCATTTCTTCAATGCGTTTTTATATCCAAGGTCAGAATTTAATAACATTTACAAAATATAGTGGTTTTGATCCTGAAATAAGCACTTTTGGAGAAACAACAACAGCAGCAGGAACCGACTTCTTAACTGTTCCTCAGGCAAGAATTGTATCACTTGGATTAAACGTTACTTTTTAATTTAATAAAAAAAATTTATGAGAAAGTTATTTATAATATTATTAATGTTTGGTTCAACTTTTATAAGCTGTACTAAAGTAATAAATAATCAAGTTCCTCAAAATGACATTGAGGCTTCTAAGCTAAATGATCCTGCAAGTATTAGGGCTGCTTTGCTCGGTGCGTATAGTGCATCATTAAGTGGTAATTACATGGGCTTACGATATTTTATTTTTGCAGATTTGTATGCAGATAATATTACGCATGTAGGTACTTTTCCAAGCTTTGCACAAATATTTAATAAAGCTATTACACCTGACAATGTTGAGATTACGAATATGTGGTCGCAAATTTATTCAGGGATAAATAGATGTAATACAGTGATTGCCGCGGCTACCGCCAATGCTGCAACAACTTTTACTGATAAAAATCAGGTTATTGCAGAAGCTAAAGTTTTACGGGCCTATCACTATTTTAATTTATTACGGTATTGGGGTGGTAATGAGAATGGTTACAATCAAGGGCCTGATGCAAATGGAAAATCTTGGGGAGTTCCTCTGAGAATCAATCCAACTTTGACAGGAAGTGATGCTGCGGCTATTGCTCGTTCATCAGAAGATGATGTATGGAAACAAATTCTGGCTGATTTAGATGCTACTCAGGTAATTGCAAATTTAGCAGTTAGTAATTCTGCTAATACAAGTTATAATTGGAGAATAGACCAAAAAGCTGCTAATGCATTACTTTCTAGGGTTGCTCTATATCGTGGTGATTGGGCTAACGCCGAAGCTAAGGCAACTGCGGTAATTTCTGTTGCAGGTCAATCATTATTAAGTAACTATGCAGCTTTATATGGAAATATTGGGCCAAAACAAGAAGTAATATGGACACTTCCATATGACCCTACAAACCAAAACTCTGTCGCATTCTTTTATTTTACAACTGCATATGGAGGTAGAAATGAAATTTCTGCAAGTACTAGTTTAAATAATGCCCATGAACCAGGAGATTTGAGAAAAGCTGTTAATTATACCACCTCAGCTAGTGCAGCTATAGCTCCACCCGCTAAAACCTTAAAGTACACCCGTGTTGCAACAGGTGATGATTTTATACCTCAAATAAGATTAGCAGAAATTTATTTGATTCGTGCAGAAGCTAGAGCAAGACAGGGAAATCTAGCAGGAGCTGAGAGTGATTTAAATGTGGTTAGAAATCGTGCTGGTTTGCCTAATACACTAGCTGTTACACAGCCAGATGTTCTAACCGCTATTTTAAATGAAAGAAGAGTTGAGTTAGCTCATGAGGGGCATAGATTCTTTGACTTACGAAGATTTAATCAACTTGGTTTAATTGGAATTAATACGGCTGATCCAAATAGTGCGTTTAGATGCCGATTCCCAATCCCCTTACAAGAGATTTTGAATAGTGGTTCTATTATGGTTCAAAATCCAGGTTATTAATTAAAATTATTTGAATTACTTTAAAAATCATCAGGTTGCTACTCAAAATTAGAGGGTGGCAACCTTTTTTTATTAATTCTTTTATCTGAATTATTTATTTTGTTTAATTCGGGGAATCATTCATTTCGGCGATTATCAAAAGAATAAAATAATTAAAAAATAATTAAAAAAATAATAAATCAAAATTTCTTCATTCTCGTGCTATTATAATACCTTTTTGCTAATAAATTCTGATGAATTTTTTATTCATATTTCTATAATTTTTTCTATTAAAAAGTGGTCTTTTTTTTGAAAATATAAAAAAAAGAATCACTTTTTTTATTAAAATTCATTTTGACTATAAATTTTTGGAAGATTATAATCTTTTTTTAAATTTTTATTAAAAATTTATTCCTTTAATCTTTTGTTAACTTATATTTGAAATCCTTTTTAATTTTTTTTAAAACTAAAACACAGAGAATTATGAGAAAATTGCTAATGCTTCTCATGTGTGCATTGTTGACTGTGGGTCAATTGTGGGCACAAAATCGTACTATACATGGTACGGTGTTAGATGAAAATGGAAAACCCATTGAACGAGCTTCTGTAGTAATCAAAGGAACTACTAAAGGAACTACTACCGATGCGGAAGGTAATTTTACCTTAACCAATGTTCCTCCAACTACTAAGTTTATTGTCATTTCCTCTTTAAATTTTCTTTCTCGGGAAATTAACATCTCCAACAAAAATACTATTGATGTTAGGCTAGAAAGTAAAAACGATGAATTGAATGAGGTAGTCGTATCAACCGGTATTGCAAAACAAAAGAAATCTGAATATGCCGGTGCGGTTTCTAGTATTACTCAAAAAAATATAGAAGATAGACCAGTTGGCTCTTTCGACCAATTGTTTCAAGGCCAAGTTCCTGGTTTGTTAGCATTAACGCAAAGTGGACAGCCGGGTAACTCTACTAATGTAATTATTAGGGGTACCACTTCAATTGCGGGCGGTTCAACTCCTTTATACGTAATAGATGGTATACCTGTTGAAGCTAGTGTTTTTCAAGGTCTAAATCCGAACGACTTTTTAACAGTAGACATCTTGAAAGATGCAGCTGCTGCAGCTTTGTATGGTTCTAGGGGTTCTGCCGGTGTAATTGTAATTACTACTAAAAGAGGTGTGGCCGGAAAAATGAGATTGTCATATAATGCCCAAATGGGTATTAAATCAAAGCCTGAATTTGGTTTTAGACCTATGACAACTGCAGAGTTATTGAAAGCTCAGGAAGATTATGGAAAAATTGCAGGTGGTGGAATTGCAATGCCCGGATGGTATTATTCTCCTGTTAATCCTCGTTACGCAACATTAACACCAGCACAACAAGCGGCCGCTAATCAAACTTTAGATTCCATATCTAAAATCAACACCAACTGGGCTGATTATATGTTTAGAAATGGTCCATTCAGTAATCACCAGTTGGTTTTATCAGGTGGTGCAGGTAAAACTCGTATTTATAGCAGTTTAGAATTGTACAATGAAACCGGTACAACACCGCGTACTGACATGAAGAGAATTTCATTAAGAAATAATGTTGATTATGCTGATGATAAATTATCTTTTTCTTTATCTAGTAGCTTGTCTTATGTTCGTCGTAATTTTCAACAAAGTACAGTAACAAATAGTACAGGTAATCCATTTTTGGCTGTAAATATTACTACTCCATATGCTTTAGTTTATAAGCCTGATGGCACTTATGCAACAGGTGTTGGAACTAGCTTTGTTGGAGCCAATCAGTTGGATTTAACTTATTGGGATAGAAATTATAATGACCAATTAAAAGCAGTATTAGGAACTACCACATCCTATAAAATTATAAAGAATGTAGTAGCATCATTAACCACTGGTATTGACTTTAGAGAAACTCAGGGTACAAATTATGGTAGTCAATTGGCCTTTAGTAGATTAACTTCTACTACCCCTACCGGCAAGGCAGGATTTCAAAGTGAAAGTTTAACTAGATTCTTCCAGGCAGATGTTCGTCCATCTATCAATTATTCAAACACTTTTAGAGATAAGCACAAAGTGAGCCTTGGTGTTTATGGTGAATATTTAACACAGGCTGTAAAATCATTTAGTTTAACTGGTTATGGTATTGATCCTAGAACACCTAATACCCCTGCCGCTATTACTCAAGGCAATGCAGATAACCAATTATATGCTAATGTAGGAGGTGGAAAATCTCAAAATGCCTTAACCTCTGGCTTGGCTATGGGTACTTATACATTGAATGATAAATATACTGTTTCGGGTTCATTCCGTTATGATGGTTCTTCAAAATTGCCTTCAAATAACAGATGGACTTCATTCTATTCGGTTAGTGGTATTTGGAATATAGGTAAAGAAAACTTTTTAATGAATACCCGTTGGCTAAATGAATGGAGACTTCGTGCCAGCTATGGAGGTTCTGGTGATAATGATAACTTCCCATCGGGATATGGGGATTATGGTTATTTCCCAACTTATGCGGCTAATGGTAATTATGCTGGTTTAACTACCTTGTATGTAAGTAACGTAGGAAATCCTTTATTAACTTGGGAAACGACCTATCAACTAAATGTTGGTACAGATTTCTCTTTATTTAATAAACGTGTATATGGTAGTATTGATGTGTATGATAAAAGAACCAAAAACTTATTTGTGCAAAAACAATTAAGTGCTGAAGCAGGAGGTTACAGTATTTTAGTGAATGGTGGTGTATTGCAAAACAAGGGAATTGAATTAGATATTAGTTATGATGTAGTTAAAAATAAAGATTTTACATGGACTATTAATGGTAAAGCTGCTTATAACAAAAACAATGTGTTAAGCTTAGGTGGATTAAATTCATATACTGTAGGTACATCTTTAGTTACTGTGGGTAAACCTTTAGGATCTCATTTTGAAGTTAAATGGGCAGGAGTTGATGCTTCATCTGGCGCACCTTTGTACTATGATTTGAGTGGTAAGATTACACCTGTTTATAGCGCCAATAACAAAGTGCAGGAATTTGGAACATGGGAAGCACCTTGGAAAGGAGGTTTTGGTACAAATTTAAATTATAAAAATTTTGGTGTTTCTATATTGTTTAGTTGGCAGCAAGGCGCAACTAAAGTAGATAATTTAGAATACTTTGTTGAAAATCCAGTTGGATTTTTATCTGGTGGATATAATCAATCTAGCAGTTTGAATTTTTGGAAAAAACCCGGAGATATTGCTACTACTCCTAGTCCTTTATATTCAACAAATTTTTCATCTAAAATTATTCATGATGCGTCATTCCTTCGCTTCCGTGATTTAATGATTACCTATAAACTTCCGGAGTCAACTGTTCAAAAAATTAAGTTTATTTCTAAAGCTACATTTTATGTGCAAGGCAGTAACTTATTCATTTGGACTAATTGGCGAGGAATGGACCCTGAAGCAGGACCATCTAACATAAACCTAAGTGAATATCCTAACCCCCGTGCTCTTACGGCTGGTTTGAATGTAACTTTTTAATTGAAAAAATTAATTTAATATGAAAAAAATAAATATATTAACATTGTTTGCAATAGCTGCTATTTTATTTAGCAGCTGCTCCAAACAGTTAAATCTGTTACCTACCGACCAATTTACTGATGTTAATGCATTTAGAACTATCAACGATGCACAATTGGCTACCAACGAAGCCTATGGACGATATGGTACGTATTTAAACATTATCTATGCAAACGCTTTGGTGTCCGATGAGGCTAAATTGGGTGTTGATAACTCCGGACAAGGCGCATTAACATTTCGCTACCAATTTAGTGCCGATGGAACTACTGGCGGTGATGTTACTGCAGCATATGGCGGATTTTATTATTTAATTGATCAAGTAAATAGAACATTAGCAAAACTACCAAGTGTAATTGCAACTCCTGCCGAAGAACCTCGCCGTAATATCTTAAAGGGTCAGTTATTGGCATTACGTGGTATTTCGCATTTTAGTTTATTACAAGCCTATTGCAAAGCCTATGATCCTAATGATCCTATGGGAATTGCTTTAATGTTAGTTTCTGATCCTACAGCAAGGCCTGCACGTAATACTGTTGCCGAATCAATTGCTCAAATTGAGAAGGACTTAAGTGATGCTTATTCACTTTTACCTGCAGTTACTTCCGCTACTTTTACAGATACAGTAATGAATCAAGTGAATATTAATGCATATAGAGCGAGAGTAGCTTTGTTTAAAGGTGATTATGCTAATGCTATTTCATATGCTACTTCTGTAATCAATTCAAATGTTAAGCCATTGGTAACAGGTACAGCATTTTCCGGTATTTGGACTGATGCGAATAGCAATGAAACATTGTTTAGAATTCGTTATGCTAACAGTACTGCAGTAGGTAGTTTATGGACAACGACAGGTGGATTAGTATATATATCTCCTGCAGATAAATTAGTGAATTCATATCTAAGTACTGACATTCGTAAAGCTGCATACATTGGTACTAGTTCAGGTAAAACATACTTAAACAAATACTACACTTCATCTCGTGGAGGCCGTGCAGTAGATATGAAGCCTTGTCGCATTTCAGAAATGTACTTAATTCGTGCAGAAGCTTATGCTAAGCAAGCCACACCAGATTTAGTATCTGGAGCAAATGATTTAAATACTCTTCGTGCTCAGCGTATTACTGGGTATACTAATCAAACTTTTACAGCGGCTTCTGATTTGGTTAATGCAGTGTTAGATGAACGATATAAAGAGCTTTGTTTTGAAGGCTTCAGATTTTTTGATTTGAAACGTAATAATTTACCTGTACAACGTGGTGCTACTGACGTAACCAGTACTACTTGGCAAACTTTACCTAATGGTGATTATCGTTTTACTTGGCCAATACCGCAATACGAATTATTGGCGAATCCTAACATGAAACAAAACCCAGGTTATAATTAATTGAAAAATTAAAATAATTTAGTATGAAAATCAATCATAAAATTCAATTGTTTTTGGGTATTTTGTTTGCAAGTGCTTCATTTGTAGCATGCAATAAAAATAATCCTTACCCTACCATTACACCTCCGGCGCAAGCTACTTTTAGTAACAAAACAGGTGGTTCATATTTTGTTATGAATGATCCAAACTCTGTATTCAAAATACCGGTAGGAACTACGAATGTTACAAATACAACTCGTACCATTACAGTAAGTGTAACTTCTCCGACGAATGCCGCAGCAGGTGTGCAATATAATTTACCCTCTACTTCAGTACAAATTGGCCCTGGTAAAGCATTAGATTCTTTGCCTGTATATGGCCTATTTTCTGGGTTTGCTGGAAACAGGGTAGATACTTTAGTATTTAAAATTTCAGGTGGGGATGTTCCTCCTTCTGATTATAATAATACTTACAAGTTAGTAATGCGTAAATATTGTACTGTTGTGCCCAATTCATTTTTAGGAAATTACAATAATTCTCAGGATATTGATAATACCGGCTCTTATGGACCATACACAGCACAAATATTAAGCATCACACCAACTTCTGCAACTACTGCAACTATGGTTATTGCTAATTTCTCTTATGAGGAAATTGCTCCATATCCCATTAATAATATAACCGTTAATTTGGATTGGACTGACCCTGCTAACTTTAAAACTACTGTTCCTACCCAGGTTATTTCTAATTCAAACTTTTATGGCTACGGTGCATTGTCAGTAGCTCCTAATGGAACTGGAACATTTTCTTCTTGCGATAATACTTTCACTTTTCAATATAAGTTGACTGTAAGCGCAGGTAGCTTTGGTAACTTTACCACTGTTTTAGCAAGATAGTTTAACTACCTATTTCATAAAAAAAGCGAGGCTTTCTATAACATGAAAGCCTCGCTTTTTTTATGCCTTATCTAATACGATCAATTAAATCTTTGTTTGAGCATCAATAATGCAGTCTACAACCTAAATATTTTGCGGGTTTAAAACTGCTTTATTCTTTATCCTAATTTGTAAATTTAAATTCTAAACATACAATTGTGAAATATTTTCTATTTGCAATTTTATGAAGTATATTTTAATTACTTTATTTTAACACCTCAGCTAACTTATCTTGTAATTCCTGTCCTCTTAATTCCACGCCAATTATTATTCCTTGTGGATTCACCAAAACGTTAAAGGGAATACCACTAATTTTATACAAATCAACCACACTGCTTTGCCATTGCTTTAAATCACTTACCTGTGTCCAAGTTAACTTATCATCATGTATGGCTTTTAACCACGCTGCTTTGTCATTATCTAATGAAACACCCAATATGGTAAAATTTTTATCTTTAAACTTATTATAGGCAGCAACTACATTAGGGTTCTCATGTCTGCAAGGGCTGCACCAGCTGGCCCAAAAATCAACTAAAACATATTTGCCTTTAAAATTATTGAGCGATACCATTTTACCGGAAGTATCCGCTAAAGTAAAGTTGGGCGCAGGTTTGTTTAGTAAAGCAACTTTTGGATCAGAGGCCATTTGTGCATTGATGATTTCCTGTAATCTTTGTATGCCTGCGTTATCTTTAAATTTAGTAGCCGATACATCTACCAATTGTTTAATAGCATCGGGTTGCATGGTTTTAAATGCCTTACCAATTACATAATACGTAAAGGCGGCACTGTTAGATTCTTTGATCGTTTGTGCTAAAAAGTTATTGAAGTTATTCAAAAGGGTTTCTTTTCTTAAATTAATAGAAGCTAGTAAGGCACTGTCAGGATGGGGAATATTTTGTAAAGAATCTGCCTGTAAATAGGCATCGGCTAATGGGCCAAATTTGTTGCTATATGCTTCTAAAAATTGATGTAATGCAGTTGATGCAGCTGAACCTTTAGTGGTATAAGCTTTGTAATCGTGTGCATCCATCTCAACTTTAATATCCTTGCTATCATTGATAAATAAAATTTGTGGACCATTATCAATGGCTAATAAGTATAAACCTTCTGCACTTGCTGTTCCTCTTAATTCAAAATTGCCGTTTGATGCCAGCGTAGTTGAATCAACTACAACTGGTTGTTGGGCTCCGAAGGGCAATGATTCCAATAAAATTTTGTTGGAAGGAGAATTTTGAATTTTACCGCTTACAATAAAAGCACCATATTTTTTTTGTTGGCAAGATATTAATGCCATACCCAAAATAACAACGGATAAAAATTGTTTCATAAATAATTGTTTAGTGATTGCTGTGTTTGAATGATACGCTATTGCTCATTTAAAATTTTTTCTAAAGTGCTGGTGGTTAATTTTGGATCTGCTTTGCCTTTACTTATTTTTTTTACTTCACCTACAAATAAACCTATTAAACCCTTTTTCCCTTTTTTGTATTCATTCACTTTGTCCGGCATGGCATTAATTACTTGTTGCACCCAAGTAATAATTGCATCCTCGCTAGAAACTTGTATTAAGTTTAATTTTTCTGCTGTCAGTGCTGGATTGTTATTGTTGTTGATAATTGCAGGTAACAGTTTATTGGCAGCAGTTGAGAAATTAATCTTTCCATCATCAATTAAAGCAATAATGCCTGCTAAAGTTTCCGGGAATAGCGATAGTTTTTCAAAATCAATACCTAATTCATTTACATGTTGTTTCAGAGGCCCTAGTATAAAGTTGGCTATGGCTTTATAATTACGGCTGTAATTAGTGGTAGCCATGAAGTAAAAAGCGATGTGTTTATCCTCACATAACTGATGCGCATCGTAAGTACTTAAGCCATAGTTTGTTTGAAATGAACTTTTTAATGCATGGGGTAGTGCCGGCAAACTTTTTTCAATAGCACGTATATACGATTGATTGATGAAAAAGGGAACTAAATCAGGATCAGGGAAATAACGATAATCGTTTGCCTCTTCTTTTTCACGTATCGCAAAGGTGGTATCGTTAGTAGCATCAAAACTGCGCGTTTGCTGTGTAACCATTTGCCCTTCTTCAACCAACTTTATCATTCGCTCTATTTCATGCTCTATAGCTTTTTTAACATTCCGAATTGAGTTTAGATTTTTTACTTCCACTTTTGTTCCCAATTCTGAAGAACCTTTTGGTCGAATTGAAATATTGGCATCGCACCGTAAACTGCCTTCCTCCATATTGCCGTCACTAATTTCAATCCAGCGAACTAATTTTCTTATTTCAGTTAAGTATTGAAATGCTTCTTCAGCAGAGTGAATGCATGGTTCTGTAACAATTTCAATAAGTGGAGTTCCAGCTCGGTTATAATCCAAACAAGTAAATCCATCTACTGCATCGTGAATACTTTTACCTGCATCTTCTTCTAAATGAATTCGATTTAATTGTATTTGCTTTTCTTCCCCATTAACAATGATAGTAACAAAACCACCCACACAAATTGGCGTTGTGTGTTGTGAAATTTGATAACCTTTGGGTAGATCTGGATAAAAATAATTTTTTCGGGCAAAGCAGTTTAATGCTTCAATGTTACAATTACAGGCTATACCCATTTTAACTGCATATTCAACAGCCTTCTTGTTCATTTTAGGTAAAGTGCCCGGATGTGCTAAAGTAATAGCATTTACTTGAGTGTTGGGATGTCGGCCAAATTGGTTGGCATCACTTGAAAATAGCTTACTTTTTGTTTGTAATTGTACATGTACTTCAAGGCCAATTACAGATTCATATTTTGAATAATCCATTCGCTTTTAAAAAATTACACATCAAAATTGTTGCCGTAAAGGTATCATTTTATCGGGTATTGATCGGTTAACTCATAAAAATAGCGCAGCCATGCTTTTAAAGGCATGGCTGTAAGCTACTATGTTGGGGGTGCATGAATGTTATTGTTATAAAGTTGCTTTTTTAATGGGTTTAGGGAAAACTACAGTAGCATTGTGTTTTTTACCGTTACGTAAATAACTAATTTCAACTGAACTACCCACGGTTTTGTTGCTCAATGCTTTTTTTAAATCTTCAATACTTTTTACGGCATTACCATCAATTTGTGTTAAAATATCGCCCTTTTCCAATCCGGCTTTTTCAGCAGGTGAATTGCTGTTCACTTCATTTATTTTCACACCTGAATTATCATTTAATTCTTCAATCTGTACGCCTAGCATCGGTTTGTTGTTCGGCATAAAATTAAAATCGGGGTTCATGGGCATGGGCGGCATGGAAAAATTAAAATTTCTCATACCCCATTGATTCTCATTATCAAGTTGAAATGAATTATTTTTTTCTAAAACTGCCTGGGTGTTGCTGGTTTTGCCATCGCGTAAATACGTAATATTAATGGTATCTCCGGCATTATATTTCCCAATGGTTTTATATAAATCTTCGCTGGTTTCTATATCTGTATTGTTTACTTTCAGAATAATATCACCTTGTTTTAAACCTGCTTTAGCTGCAGGTGATTGTTCGCTTACCTCTTTAATAACCACTCCTTTAGTATTTTCAGCTTTATCGGTGTATACCCCTAATTTGGCTTTATTGCTTGAAATGTTATTACTGCCTGGCCCCATTCTTCTAAAATATTGTACACCACCTTTGGGCATTGTTTGGCCAAACATTTTTTCCAACTCTGATTGAAGATTATTTAAATTGAAGGTATTGTCACTTGTATCTGTTTTCATTATTTCTACCGAACCATCTTTCCATTTATCAACGGGTTTGCCGTTTACGGTAATGTTTTTACCATCAATAACAATGGTTGTTTTTTGTTGTGGATTCCCTTTTCTGTGAATAACAATGTCTTCATTTTGTTGTGTTTGTGCTTGCAAACAAAATGTTGTTCCAATTAATAATAAGGGTAGAATGAACATTTTTTTATTCATAACGGCTAATTTTAAGTGTACGAAAAATTTAGTAGATCAAAAGTAATGCAATTTCTTAATTACGAAAAGCTTCGGAAATGTTAAAAAAAGATCTTCTATCGTATAAAAAAACCGGTAATGACCTGTAAGACATACCGGTTTGACTAGGTAAATAATTTTGGTAACTATAAAACGGCCTGGACTGCAGTAAAAATGTTGGGAATATTACTAGCATCTTGTCCTCCGGCGGTAGCTAAAGTTTTTTGTCCTCCGCCGCTTCCTTTTATAATGGGGGCAATTTGGATTTTAATTAAATGGTTAGCATCCATTTGTTTCTGCTGTATCCAACTCTCTGAAACAAGAATAGATACAAATGGCTTCCCTGCGATATTAGTAGCTAAAACAACTACATATAAATCGGTTAGTTTGTTTTTTAACTGAAAACATATTTTTTTCAACATGTCGGGTTGTAGCACTTCTACTTGTTGACCAATAAATGTTGTTCCGTTTACGGTAATGGCTTGCTGAAGTAAACTTGCTTCTATTTGGTCTATATTTTTTTGTTCCAAATATGAGAGTTGTTTTTTTAGTTGTGTATTCTCTTCAATATGCTGTTCAATAGCTTTGGATAAATCTTTTGGATTTTTTAGCAATGTTTTTGCCTGCTGTAATTGTTCTAATTGATTCATTAACCACTTTTCAGATGCAATACCACAGGCTGCTTCAATACGGCGAACGCCGGCAGCAACGGCAGTTTCGTGCTGAATAGTAAACAATCCCAATTCACCGGTATTGGCTACATGGGTTCCTCCACACAATTCAATGGAGTAATTAGGGTCAATAATTACTACCCTAACCAAATCGCCATATTTTTCTCCGAATAAAGCCATAGCGCCCAATTGCAGTGCTTCCTCTTTAGGAAGTGTTTTAATTACTACAGGAATATTACTTCTAATTTTTTCATTCACCAAAGCGGCTATTGTATTTAATTCTTCTGGGGTAACTTTAGCAAAATGCGAAAAGTCGAAACGTAAATTTTGTTCGTTTACCAAACTACCTTTTTGTGCAACATGCGTACCCAACACTTTTCTTAAAGCAGCATGCAACAAATGGGTAGCCGTATGGTGTGCCATTATTGCTTTTCTTCTTTCAACATCAATGTTTGCTGTAAAGTTCGCATGAATGTTAGTAGGTAAGGTTTCTGTAAATTGAATAATTTGGTTATTTTCTTTACGGGTATCAATTACAGCAATACTTTCGTTTTCTGATTTAAGCCAACCTGTATCTCCAACTTGCCCACCACTTTCCGCATAAAAAGGGGTTGCATTTAATACAATTTGGTAAGCATTTTTGCCCTTTGTTGTTATTTTTCTGTATTGTACAATTTGTGTTTCAATATTGTAAGTATCATATCCCACAAATTCAGTAAATGCCTGTGGTTGTAAAACTACCCAATCATCTGCATCAACAGTTGCTGCTGCACGAGAACGATTTTTTTGTTGTTGCATTTCCGCTTCAAACCCTGCATCATCAACCTGTAAATTATTTTCTGCAGCTATTAATTTAGTTAAATCAATAGGGAAGCCATAGGTATCAAACAATTCAAATGCATTTTTCCCATCAACAACTGCATTGTTTTTCTGGGCTTGCTGCATTAATTCATCCATTTTTTTCAAGCCCTTATCAAGTGTTCGTAAAAAGGCCTCTTCTTCTTCTTTAATTACTTTTACTACAAAGTCAATTTGTTGTTGTAATTCAGGAAAAACATTTTCAAACTGTTTTGCCAAAGAAGGAAGTAATTGGAATAGTAAGGGTTGTTTGTATTGTAAATACGAAAAATAATAACGAACAGCTCTGCGCAAAATACGTCGTATAACATAGCCGGCTCCGTTGTTCGAGGGTAATTGTCCATCAGCAATGGTAAATGCAATAGCGCGAATATGGTCGGCTATTACTCTAAAAGCTATATCTTGTTTAGATTGCGTATTGTTATATTGTTGGTGTGTAATTTTTTCTGTTAGTTGAATAGTGGGTGTAAATAAATCTGTATCGTAATTGCTGTTTTTGTTTTGTAAAACCCGCACTAATCTTTCTAGCCCCATACCGGTGTCTACATGTTTTGCCGGCAAAGGTTCCAGTTTCCCATTTTTTAAACGGTTGTATTGTATAAATACATTATTCCATATTTCAATTACCTGCGGATGATCTTTATTCACTAATAATTTACCATCAGTAGTTTGGCGTTCTTCATTGCTTCTGCAATCAATATGAATTTCTGTACAAGGACCGCAAGGGCCGGTATCGCCCATTTCCCAAAAATTGTCTTTTTTATTTCCGGGTAATATTCTTTCGGGGCTAATCCATTTACTCCATTCTGCTTTGGCCTCCACATCTTCCGGTAGTCCTTCTGCTTCATCGCCCTTGAAAACAGTAACATATAGCCGATCTTTATCTATTTTATAAACCTCAGTTAATAATTCCCAACTCCAGGCAATGGCTTCAGTTTTAAAATAATCTCCAAAGCTCCAATTGCCCAGCATTTCAAACATGGTATGGTGGTAAGTATCAACCCCAACTTCTTCCAAATCGTTGTGTTTACCACTTACCCGTAAACATTTTTGCGTATCGGCCACACGAGGGGCTGCCGGGGGGGCAATACCCAGAAATACATCTTTAAATTGGTTCATTCCCGCATTGGTAAACAATAAAGTGGGGTCGTTTTTTAAAACAATGGGTGCCGAAGGCACAATTTTATGCCCTTTTGAAGCAAAAAAATCTAAAAATTGTTGACGTATTTCAGCCGATGTTAACATATTGCGTTTAAATTTTACTAAAAGTTTAGCAATCTTTACAATTACCTTTGCCAATTGTTTGGCAGTGGCCAAAGGTAAGTATAAACACTAACCCTTACCGTAGCCAATAGCTAAAATTTAACGAATAAGTTTTTTGGTATATGCAGGTGTTTGAATGAGTGTTTTTGTTAATGTATTTAATGAATCATTTTAAAATCCGTATTGCAATTTATGCGGCATTGATTTTTGGCAATACACTTCATGAGGCGAAAGGTAATATTTACCAATTTATTCAATATTCTATGTGCTGTACCTTGCATAAACCAGCCAACTGCTAAAATGCAGTGTTTAAAAACAAATTAAATATGCGAAAAATAAAATATTATTATAATACACATACATTACGTTTTGAAAAACTGGAGGTGCCATTACGTGTAAGAATTTTACAAGTAATTGGCTTTATAGCAGCTTCATTAGTAACGGGGCTTTTGTTGATGTTGTTGGTATTTCAATTTGTAGATAGCCCAAAAGAAAAATTATTAAGGCAGCAAAACAAAGATTTGGCAGAAAACTATTCTTTAATTCAAGAAAGGGTGAAGCAGTTAGAATTGCAAATGCAGGAATTAGAGAATAGAGATAACAATGTGTATCGTACTATTTTCGAATCAACCCCCATTCCAGATAGTGCTCGTACAAAAATTATGGAAACTAAAAATGAAATTAAATTAATTGAAGGGCAAACGGAAACAGAACTGGTGAATAATATTAAAAACCAATTGAATAATTTAACCTTGCGGGTAGCTTATCAGGGTAAAAGCTATAACGATATTGATAACATGATTAAAAACAAAGAAAAATTGTTATTAGCTATTCCGGCCATACAACCTGTGAGTAATAAAAATTTAAATAGAATAGCTAGTGGGTTTGGATATAGAATTGATCCTGTATATAAAGTAACCAAGTTTCACGCCGGTTTGGATTTTGCTGCTCCATTAGGAACCCCAATTTATGCAACAGCCGATGGGGTGGTGCAAAACGCTGGCTTTAATACCGGTGGTTATGGAAATGAAGTAGTCATTAATCACGGGTATGGTTATCAAACTCTATATGGACATATGTTTAAAGTAAAGGCACACCCTGGTCAGGTAATAAAACGGGGTGAAGTAATTGGATATGTTGGTAGCACTGGTAAAAGTACGGGGCCGCACTGCCATTACGAAGTACATAAAAATGGCAAGCCTGTTGATCCTATTTATTACTTTTATAACGATTTAACCCCGGCTCAGTTTGATAGAATCTTGAAACTGGCAGCAACTGCTAACCAAAGTTTAGACTAATGATGGCATAGTAATAAAGGTTAATGTTTAAAATAATTGTGATGGACAAAGAAATTAAAGCTTTCTTTTTAAGAATTGTAAATACCATAGCAGTTATTCTGCTTTGGTTATTTATTAATATGGCCTTGGGTTTAAAATTAAGAATGGCAGAAATTAATACCCATTTTTCATGGGTAAATTGGCTATTTTATATATGGGCTTTGATAACGGGTATAGTGGTTATTTTTTATGTGAAACGTCTTTGGCGTAATAAAATACAGCAACCTTATTAAGAACTGTGATCGGCAATAATAACCCATTTACCATTTATTTTTTGAAAAAGAAGGGTATAATAGCCCGCCAAATTACCTACTGTTCTCTCCAGTTGCCATTTACCGGTTACATAGTAAAACTTTTTCCCGAGAGGTTTCATTTGTAAAATAGTACTGGTGAAATGCCCCATTGCGGCTTTTGTGGCATAATGGGTTTTGTAATTTTTCAGCGTGGTTTCATAACCATACACAGGGCCATTCTTGCCAATGAATTGAAGACTATCGTTTTGCCAATATCCCAACATAAAATCATCTAAATTTCCATTGTTCCAGGCATTTTCTTGTTGTTGCAATATTTTAATAATGGCTTTAGTTGCTTTAGCATTTTGTGCCGGCAAATAAGTTATGGCCAGCAAAAGTAAATTGAGTAAAAAATATCTTTTTTTCATATAAATGCGATTTTGGAATTTGAAATTCGGTTGGGTGTGTAGCTAAAAATAAACTTTTTGAATAAAGTTACGTCTTAGCAACTTAATGTAATTTTTATTAATTTTCCTGCATGCAAAATGATGATGCTTTATTATTATATGAATTTAAAGAGCCTGCCACAAAAGAAAGGGCTTTTACCGCTATAGTTAAAAAATATCAGGAAAAACTTTATTGGCATATACGAAGAATGGTTGTAAATCATGAAGATGCCAATGATGTACTACAAAATGTTTTTATTAAAGCCTGGCGCGGTTTAGAAAATTTTAGAGAAGATAGCCAATTATACACCTGGTTATATCGCATTGCTACTAACGAAAGCCTTACTTATTTAGAGCAACAAAAAAGAAAAGGCGCTTTAAGTTTTGATGAAATGGAAAGCGGGCTAAGTAATAAAATTAAAGCGGATGAAAATTTTAATGCCAATCAATTAGAGTGGAAATTACAACTGGCTATTCAACAACTGCCGGAAAAACAACGAGTGGTATTTAATTTGCGCTATTTTGATGAAATGCCCTATGAAGAAATGAGTAAAGTATTAGAAACCAGTGAAGGGGCTTTAAAAGCCAGTTATCACCATGCTGCCAAAAAAATTGAGGAAATTATTAAAAATATGTAACCAATTAAACGAACAAGCTTAAAATTAGTCTTTACACCATGATGTTACGAAGTGATATGATATTGGAGGAATTGAAAGAACATTTTCCGGCATTGTTGCCCGCTTACAGAATTCAGGTATATAAGGTTCCCAATGGCTATTTTGACAAATTTGCCGAGCAATTATTTGAAAACATACCGGATATTACTGTTGAATCTGTAACATTACCGGCTATTCAACAACCGTTTTCTGTTCCTAATGGCTATTTTGAAAGTTTACCGCACCAAATTCTCAATAAAATTAAAGCGGATGAAAAGCCATTGTCTGTTTCGGAAGAATTGGAACAAATTGCACCTGCTTTATTAACTATTTCAAAAAAGCCTGTTTTTAGTGTTCCGGCTCATTATTTTGAAAAAAGCAATTTTACAGCAATTGCTAAAGGTTTAGAAAAAAACAACAATGGTACCGCTAAAGTAATTAGCATGCGTAATACGCGAAAATGGTTTTCATACGCTGCTGCGGCTGTTATTGCCGGCGTGCTTATTACCGGTGCTTTATGGAATAATTCAAGCTTTACCGATAGTTCAAATGTTTTCAGCTTAAACAAAGAAATAACCAATGTTAGCGATGATGCTATTCAAAATTATTTGAATAATGACGTCACTGCTTCCAACTACATTAATGATACTTCTATCATTGATTCTGATGAAGCTTTGCCCGATGTGCAACAAGGGCTCCAAAATATTAGTGATGAGGAATTAAGCGGATATTTAAAATCAACCGACGAGAACAATAATGTACCCCCGGCAGCAGAAACAAAAAAAGAGAGTGGCATTTAACTTTTAAAATATATTGAAATTACGGCGATGAAAAAGTTTGTTATTATAGGTTTAACCATGGTGTTTGTATTTATCGGGTTTACATTAATTGCGCAACCTGCTAATAACAATAGGTATGCGAACATTCAGGGTTTAAAAGTGGCATATATAACCAAGCAATTAAATTTATCAACTACAGAAGCGCAGCAATTTTGGCCGGTATATTATTCGTACTTAGATGAATTAAAAGAGGCTAGAAAAAATAATATGCATAGCACTAATGCGTTGGCATTAGATGAGGCTACTTTAAATATTCGGAAAAACTATTATAACCAGTTTAAACAAATTTTGGGTACTAATGAACGTGCCAATAAGGTGTTTTTATGTGAAAGAAATTTTAGAATGGTTTTGAGAAATGAATTAGAAAAACGTCGGCAACAAAGAGGTACTCCTCCTCAGCAATAAAACATGTTTGAATAAATTTATTAGGATTGAAAAATGGGGGTATTAATATCATGGTAAAATAAGAATGCCCATTTTTCATTTTTTCCTTGTTCCCACCATTGTTGTCTTAATTGCATGGCTTTTTTGCCATCAAAATCATATTTGGCAATAAACTTACTTTTCATTTGTTGTAATTGTGGGGCATCATCTGCACCAAAAAATATGGTTTGTTGTGCTGTTTTAATGGTACATACCTGATGATAGGGGCTATGTGCACCAGTAATTTCATATTCAATACTATAATCAGTAAAAGCTAACTTGCCATTGCCATTTAGCCATTCTACCTGCGGATTGTTTTGCAATACTTCAATTTCTTCCGTCATGTATGAAGGGAAGCCGGTACTAAGGGCAAAATCGTATTCTTTTTTTTGCACGTAGTATTTTGCATTGGGAAAAGTTAATTCATAAAAACCCAAATGATTTTTTTTGCTGATGCCTCCTGCATGATCTTTATGCAAATGACTTAACCATACTTTTGTAACTTGTTGAGGTTGAATGTTGTGTGCTATTAAATTTTGAACCAATTGTAATTGATTGTTATAACTAAATCCCAATCCTGTATCAAGTAGTAAAACGTCGTTTTCAGAAATAATAACAAAAGGTTGTACTTCTACCAGCAAACTTCCTACCGGTCTACTTTGCAGTTCATCGGAATTAAGGTTAAAAGGAACAAAAATTTTTGATTTATCTATTGTAAAACTGCCTTCGGATAATGGTATAATTTGCATGCGTGTTTAAATTTTCATTCAATAAAATGGCATTATATAGTTGGCAAGCAGTCGTAATAATTATTCCGCAAATATCCTGCTAATAAATGAATTATCGTAAAACCATTTGTCGGTCTGCATCAAGACGAAGCATAATAAAAATTAAAATGGTAAAGGTAAGTAATGAAGAACCCCCATAGCTAATTAAAGGCAGTGGTATTCCTATAATTGGAAATAAACCAATAGTCATACACACATTTACCACAATATGAAAAAATAGAATGCTGGCTACGCTATATGCATAAACTCTACTGAATGTACTTCTTTGTCTTTCGGCAATAACTATAATTCGCAGCAGTAAAAAAAGATAAATCAGTAAGAAAATAATACTGCCTACTAATCCAAATGCTTCACCTAACGAAGTAAAAATAAAATCAGTGTGTTGTTCGGGAACATATTTACCACGTGTTTGAGTACCTTTTAAAAAACCTTTTCCCCAAATACCACCCGAACCTATGGCAATTTTACTTTGTCGTACATTGTAATCATCCGGTTTGCGTGGTGGTTTATAATTGGCCTTGTTAGCATTGGTATGGTGGTGATTTTTACTGCAATCGTAATCCTTACCAACCATGCTGTAAATGCGCGTACTTTGATAGCATTGAAAAACGTTATTGAAAATGTAAGGAACTGCAAAACGTTGTATGCCTACGCTTAATGCCCATAAAACAATAATAATGGTTAACAGTCTTCTATTGCGTTTAAATTGTTTTCGTAAAATGTAAATAGTAATAATAGCGATAGCTGTTAATATTATAGCCAAAATATTGGGCTCAACAATTAAAGTAGCAATTACCAACACGCCAAATGAAAGGCCAAATATTAATAAACCCGGTGGTAATCCTTCTCTATACATTACAATGAAGAATGAAAGGTAAACGAGTGCTAACCCGGTTTCATTTTGAAAAACAGATAGCACTGCCGGGGCCATTGCTATGGCACCTCCAATTAATTGTGATTTAATTTTTGAAAAGTCTGTTTCTTGACGTGATAAATACTTGGCTAAAGCCAGTGCAGTAAAAATTTTGCATAATTCTGCCGGTTGTAAATTAAAGCCGCCACCAATGGGAATCCAACTTTTAGAACCGTTAATGCTTCTGCCAATAACAAATGTTGCCAGCATTAATATTATTCCAAAGGTGTATGAAAGATTGGCAAAGGCGGTATAAATTTTACTATCGGTGAGCAGAATAAAGATAGCAGCAACCATACATACACCCGCAAAAATGAGTTGTTTGCTATAATTGGTTTTGCCACTAATAAAGGTTGCCAATACGTCTGTATTAGGTTTATATTCCACCATAAAAATGCAAAGAATACCTATCGATACCAATATCAGGTAAAGTATTACTACTGTCCAGTCAATACCAGGTGTTATGGTTTGTGTAGCGGTGTATCTTTTAGGCATTGATATTAGTGGTTTTCTTTTTTTTATGTTCTGTTGTAATTAAATTGGCCATCCATGATTTTGAATGATTATTAGGAAGCTCTTGCGGGGATTGAGGATTTTGAGTTGGTTCAACAATAGGTTGTGTAACCATTGTTGTTTCGGCTGATGTAGAATCCAAAATTTGCTCTTGAATATTTTGTCTGTTTTGTTCCTCCTCTTCTTTTTTCATTTTAATGGAATCAAGCCTATTCATTTCAGCTCGCATTCTTGCAGGTATTAAGTTTAACTTGGCAATTTCCTCAACTTTTTGTTTTCTGTCGGGTTCAGGTATTGAATCTTTTAAATATTGTTCAATCATTAAACTGGCAATAGGTGCGGCAGATTGTGCACCAAATCCGGCATTTTCACACAAAACGGCAATGGCGATTTTAGGATTATTGCGCGGTGCGAAAGCGCCAAAAAAGGCGTGGTCTTTTTGTGCAACTCCATGATAATAATTTTGCACGGTACCTGTTTTGCCACACACAACAATACCCGGTACTTGTGCAGCTGCACCTGTACCATATTCCATTACGCCTTGCATACCATTTTGAACAGCATCATACACAGAGTCGGGAATTTCACGATCAGTAAAATGTTTTTCTTTAAAACGTACCAGTAAGTCGTCAAATTCATTGCCTTCAATCGAGTCAACCATGTGTGGTGTATAATACCATCCTTTGTTGGCAATTGTGGCCATTACATTGGCCAACTGCAAAACGGTAGTACTTACTTCTCCTTGTCCAATGGCATTAGAAATAACGTTACAAGAGTTCCAGTTTTTGCCAAAAATTTTACGGTAGTATGATGAAATAGGTAAGTTGCCCGGCTGCTCTCCGGGAAGGTCAATTCCCAACTTGTGACCGAGACCAAAAGTATAGGCATAGGTATTAAAAACTTTTAATGCACTATCTGCACCTCCATAACGTTGTTGATCAAGAATGCGTTTATACACCGTAGCAAAATAGGTGTTGTCACTATGGGCAATAGCTGTTGTAAGGTTAAATGTTCCCTTATCCAAACATTTTGGCCTGCCATTACCACAACCCCAAAAAGCACCATTGCAAACTACAGAAAATCGTTCATTGATAACCCCTTCCGATAAACCAATAATACCTACAACAGTTTTAAAAGTTGAACCCGGGGAATAAGTAGTATAAATAGCGCGATTGAGTAAGGGCAAGCGAGGGTCTTTGTATAATTTATTGAAATGTTTGCTGCGTTCACTTCCTGTTAAATAATTGGGATCATAACTGGGGGCACTTACCATGCACAAAATTCCACCGGTTTTGGGGTCAATGGCTACTATACTTCCCACCTTGTTGGTCATTAATTTTTCGCCCAATGCCTGTAATTGCGCATCTAAGCTTAGATATAAGTTTTTACCGGCAATGGCAGCAGTATCAAATAATCCATTTTCATAGGAGCCTTGTATGCGGCTACGGTTGTCTTTAATATAGCGCTTAATACCTCTTTGACCCATTAATACCTTTTCATAAGTGCGTTCAAGTCCGGTCATACCCGTATAATCCCCCATTTCGTACCCTTCATCTTTATGTTTTGCTAAAAAGGCAGGGTTTACTTCAGCCGTATAACCCAAAAAATTTGCACCAATGTGTAAAGGATAACTGCGAACTGAACGTTCACTTAACTCAAAGCCTGGGAATTTGTATATGTTTTCACTTAGTCGGGCATACAATTCCTGTGAAAGCAATGGTTCAAACACACTTGGTCTTACAGAGGTGTTCTTAAAAATAATATCCCGCATTCTTTTTTTGTATTCTGCGGTATCTATCTCTAATAAATTACAAAGCGCTAAAGTATCAATTCCTCTTGCTTCTGAGGGGGTAACAACCAAATCAAACATGATGCTATTTTCCAATAGACTTCTTTTCTTTCTATCGAAAATAATGCCGCGGTCGGGGTAAATTACTTTGCGGTAAATAGCATTGTTCTCAGCCTGCAGTTTGTATTTTTTTGAAAATACTTGCAGATTCACCAGTTGTGCCGCTATGATAATAAACACCACCCCAAATAAAATTTGTATAACCCTGCTTCTGCTTTGGTTAAATACCGGCATTGATTGTTGAAATTTTGAAATTTAAATAAAGAAATACAAAGATGCACAAAAGCAACACATGGCTGTATAATCTTTTCCTAAAAACATATTTAATTTTAGGTGTAATTGACTTTTGAAACTAAACCTGTGTTGAATGAAATTTAAGCAGCATTGGTGCGGTATTTGGCTTTTCGGAAAAACAACATTTCGGTAATGAAAATGAGTAACAAACTAATGGCTGTAGTACCGGCTACTTTTCCTAAAAAATACAATAGGTTTCCAAATTGCAACCATTCAATTAATGTAAGGTAAGTGTTGTGAATGATGGTTAGTAATAATACGTATAAACTATAAGGTGCCCATCCCATGCTTTTGATGGATGGTTCTAAATAGCTTTGCTCAGTGGTTTCCTGGGGTATTAAAATGTTTAGTAAAAAAGGACGTATGTAAGCAATTAAGGTGCAGCAAGCTGCATGTAAGCCCGGTGTGCCGGTAAAATAATCTAAGCAAAGACCAAAAACAAAACCTGTGAACAGTAAGAAGAGACGATTGATTGAAAATGGCAACCAAAGGATGAATAAAAAATAAACGTATGGTACAATAAACTGGTGTATGGGCGGAATGCGATTCAGCACAAATACCTGCACCAAAATGAACAGGATAAAACGGATAATATTTCTGATGAGGTTACTCATTTTTCAGTTTATTATTTTCCAAGTTGGTTTGCTCGTTATAGTATTTGTTCGCAATTACATACGCATATTGAAGAGTAAAGAAATTGGTAGCCGGTTTTACTTTTAAAGTGTAAAAGTTAGATGAGGCCTCATTTTCTGTACCACTTACTGTTCCAATCATTAATCCGGGAGGGAAATTGGCCGAATAACTGCTGGTTACAACGGTATCGCCTTTGTTTACGATAGTACCCTTAGAAATATTGCGTAATGTTAATTCATTAGGGCTATCGCCATCCCATTCAATGCTACCAAAGCTATTATCTTTTTTTAGCATGGCACTTACGCGGCTATTGCGATGTAACAAACTCATAACCCTGCTGTAGTTGGGGCTTACATCAACCACAACGCCAACAATACCTTGTGGGCCCATAACAGCCATCCCTTTTTTTACTCCACCATTACTTCCTCTTTGCAAGGTTAAATAGTTGGTTTGTGAACTAACTGAATTACCCACAACTCGGGCCGGTAGAAATAAATATTTGCGGTTTTTTTGTAATGAATCAATTTTAAGTGTATCGGTAAAAATGAATTTTCCGGTATCCGATATTTGAAAATCAATTTTTAGGCGGTTTCGTAAAGCTGCATTTTCTTCGGCAAGTTGCTGATTAATTTTGCGAAGAGAGAAATAGCTGTATACATCATTAAACTTTGTATATACTTTTCCAGTGATATCGCCTGTTACGGCACTAAAAAAGGCTTCGTGGGTTTGGCTGTATTTTGAAAGAAATACCATGCTGATTATCTGTAAAATGATAAAGCAGATAAACACGAAGAAGCGCCGTATAAAAAGAAAAATATTTTTCATTTTCCGAAATGTGGAAGCTACTTTAAAAAACCGATAAAATTACATATCAACACAAATTTAAAGTGCTTACTATGTACAGTTATACGGCTAACGCATAATGAATGGGAAACGCTGATAGTTCTTTAGTGCCAGCCCTGTGCCACGTACAACGCTTTTTAATGGATCATCGGCTACATGAACGGGTAATTTAATTTTTGCACTTAAACGTTTATCTAACCCACGTAAAAGTGCTCCGCCGCCTGTTAAGTAAAGCCCACGACGGTAAATATCGCCGGCCAATTCCGGTGGCGTAGTTTCTAACGCTTTTAAAATGGCCTCTTCAATTTTAAAAATACTTTTATCTAATGCTTCTGCAATTTCTTGGTAGCTTACCATGATTTGTTTGGGAATACCGGTTACCAAGTCGCGACCGTTTACCGGCATATCATCCGGTGGATTGTCAAGGTCTTTCATGGCGGCACCCACATTTATCTTAATTTGCTCAGCAGTACGTTCACCAATAAGCAGGCTGTGGTAACGGCGAAGTGCTTCCATTATATCTGCTGTAAATTCATCACCTGCAATACGTATGGATTGGTCGCAAACAATACCCGCCAAAGCAATAACGGTTATACCGGTAGTACCACCACCAATATCAATAATCATGTTTCCTACGGGTTCTTCAACATCAATACCAATACCAAGTGCAGCAGCCATCGGTTCGTGAATCATATACACTTCTTTGGCTCCGGCTTGTTCAGCACTATCGCGTACCGCACGTTTTTCAACCTCGGTAATAGATGAAGGTATGCAAATTACCATGCGCCAACTGGGTGGAAAAAGTGGCTTTTTGGGATATACTAATTTTATTAATTCCCGAATCATTAATTCGGCAGCATTAAAGTCGGCAATTACACCATCTTTTAGCGGCCTAACCGTTCTAATACTTTCATGGGTTTTTTCGTGCATTAGTAAGGCCTTTTTTCCAACCGCTAAAACCTCCTTGGGGTTATTACGGTTTAAGGCAACAATACTAGGCTCATTCACAACAATTTCATCGTTATGAATAATAAGGGTATTAGCAGTACCCAAATCGATGGCAATTTCCTGGGTTAAAAAGTTAAAAACTCCCATGTAAATAGTGATTCTCTATGGTTGAATAAATTAGTTGCAAAGGTGTGTGAAAAAAAGTGAACTATCAAAGCCATTTGCATTTTTATTACTAGCATTTTTTGTTTTATTGAAAAAAGTTTTTTTCACAAAAAAAGAAGTAAGTGTTAAAATGCTGATTGGCAAAACAATTCTAACCTACCTAACGCAAATTTTGTTGTTTTATTGGCTCTGAAAATACGAATAATCATGCCAGTTTTATAAAAATTCGTAACCTATGTCTTTTCTGTAATAAATATCTTTAAATGTAATGTTTTCTAAGGTTTGTTTACTCAAATTAATAGCTTCGGGTAATTGATTAGCTAATGCTGTTACAGTCAAAACCCTTCCTCCGTTGGTTACCAATTGACTGCCATTAAGGGTTGTGCCGGCATGAAACACTTTAATATTTTCTTGTTTGGGTATGTTTTCTAGGCCATAAATAGGTATGTTTTTAGCATAATCTTCGGGATAACCACCACTCACTGCAACAATAGTTGCTGCAGTTCTGCTATCAATGTTAATATTAGCATCTCCTAAAGTGCCATTGTGCATAGCAGCAAAAAGTGCTACCAAATCGGTTTGAAGACGCGGCATAACTACTTCCGTTTCTGGGTCGCCCATACGACAATTGTATTCAATTACAAAAGGATTATTATCAACTTTTATTAAACCAAAAAAAATGAAGCCATTGTAAACCAACTGTTCTTCTTGTAACCCTTTAATGGTTGGTTGAATAATGGTGGTTTCAATTTTTTGCATAAATGCATCATCAACAAATGGAACAGGGCTAATGCAACCCATACCGCCTGTATTTAAACCTGTATCGCCTTCTCCAATGCGTTTGTAATCTTTGGCATGACCAATTATTTGGTAATCTTCCCCATTGGTAAGCACAAACACACTCAGTTCAATACCTGTGAGGAATTCTTCTATTACCACTTTTTTAGATGCATTGCCAAATTGCGCATGTTGAATCATGTTTTCAAATACCTGTAAAGCAGTGGTATGATCATTGCAAATAACTACCCCTTTTCCTGCGGCAAGGCCATCCGCTTTTAATACTATGGGTAAGTTATGTTGTTGAATATACTGTTTGCCTGCTTCAAAATTTTCGGCAGTAAAACTGGCATAGGCAGCAGTGGGTATATGATGCCGCTGCATAAATTGTTTTGAAAACTCTTTACTGCCTTCTAATTGTGCAGCTTTTTTAGAAGGTCCTACAACAATTCCATCCCAATATTTTTGGCCATCAATATGGGTTTGTTGCATAAAGTCGTAAATGCCATTCACCAAAGGTTCTTCAGGTCCAACTACTAAAATGTCTATATTCTGTTCAATGCAAAAATTTCGTATTGCTTCAAAATCATTTATGCCAATGTTTACATTAGTGCCCACTTGTTGGGTACCAGGATTCCCGGGTGCTATAAATAATTGTTTACAGTGGTAACTTTCTGCAATTTTTTGTGCTAGTGCGTGTTCGCGGCCTCCACTGCCTAATAATAGAATGTTCATGTAAACTGTTGTTTTTTGGAATGCTAATGATAAATTGCTTGCTAAACTTTCTACATCTAATTGATGAACAAAAAATTTTAAACTTTATTACTATCGGTTGCGAATTTAATACGTTCTAAGAAAGGTAGCAGATTATTCTTCAAAGCTGGCATAAAACAAGGCATTAAAAAAGCAGCCTTTCAGCTGCTTTTCCGGTTGGGTTTATAATTTTATGAATTTGTTGATACATCTGAATTGGCTTCCTCCAAAACATAATTTTTTTCAGGTAATATTTTGGCTACCGCCATGAACACAATTAAAAATCCTGCTAAGATGGCTATAAATAACCAGAAATAACTGGCTCCGGTGAATTTAGAAAAAATACCTTTGGAAGCTATGCTACTATTAACAAATGCAGTAAATAAATTACCAACGGCAACAGTTAGCAGCCAAATAGCACTCATGGTGCTTTTCATTGATTTGGGTGAATTGGTATAGGCATATTCTAAACCGGTAATGGAAACCATTACTTCAGATGCGGATAGAACCGCATAAGCTAATATTTGCCACCAAACACTGGGCTTTCCACCATGATCAATATTGGTTTGAATTAATGCAATAATGACGAACGATGCACCGGTTAAAAATAAGCCTGCGCCAATTTTTCGAAGTGGAGTTACTTTAATACCAATTTTTTCAACAAATGGATAAATACCATAGGTGAAAATGGGAATCATCATTAATAAAAACAAAGGGTTTACAGTTTGAATTTGCTCAGGCAAGAAAGTTTTGCCGAATATATTCAGGTCTAATTTTGTGGCTTGTAATACCCATTCTGAAAGACTTTGGTCCCACATTGCCCAAAAAATTGGCACAAAGGCAAATACCATCAATACCCGGTTTACTGCTTTTACACCATCAATGGCTTCAGGGCTATACTTTTCGCCTACCGCTTCCCAAACGGTTTTGCCATTTCTATTACTAAGGGCTTTAACCAAGTAAGCCACCATAATAAATGCATAGTTTTCTTTTTTAATGCCAGCAGGAGGAACTCGAACATATTTTTTTCTACCTAACCAAAAAATAAACGTAGCTAATACCATTAAAATGCCCGGTACGCCAAAGGCTACTGAGGGGCCAAATGATTTATAGAGAATAGGGATGATTAAAGTAGAAAATACTGAGCCAGCATTAATACTAAAATAAAACCATCCATACACTTTGCTTAATAGGCTTTGATTCGATTTGTCAAACTGGTCGCCAACATTTGCTGAAACACAGGATTTTATTCCTCCTGCAGCTACTGCAATAATTACCAATCCAATATTGAATAAGGAAAGATTATGGGTGGAAAGCGCTAATGTTAAATTTCCTAAAGAATACAAAATAGATACATAGAAAATAACCAGGTATTTGCCAAAAAACCAATCTGCAACAATACCGCCTACTAAAGGCATAACATAAGCAAGCGATACGAAAATGTGGGTAAGCTCATTACTTTGTGCTTCCGCAGTGGCGGTTAATGCCGGATCGTGTGTAGGATTAAAAAATTGGGCAACCAGAAAAGTTGCTAAAATTGATCGTATGCCATAAAAACTAAAGCGTTCGGCTGCTTCATTACCTATAATGTAGGGCACCGATTTTGGCATTCGGGGTTTAGGGGCAATCGTTTCTTTTAATTCACTCATAGTGCAATTTTAAGGTTTTAAAGATATTGGAATTCTGTATTCACGAACCAAATTTTCGTAAATTAACGTTCGTTATGAAGCATTGGCTAAAATATACCATCTCATTTATACTGTTTTTTCTGGCCTTTATGGCATTCACACATACCAATTTTTGGTGTTGGGGTGCTTTGTTGTATGCTTGGGTATTCATTCCTTTGGTGGAACTTACCTTAAAGCCCGATATCACCAATTTTTCAGAACAAGAAGAGCAAGTGGCTAAAAATGACCATATGTACGATATAATATTGTACGTAGCAGTTGTTTTACATTATTTGTTATTGGTACAATTTTTACGAAGCATGCAATTGCCAGATTTGCCTGTACAGGTTATTATTGCTCGCATTGCTACCATGGGTTTATTATGTGGTACGTTCGGTATAAATGTGGCGCATGAATTGGGGCATCGTTCTAATCGTTATGAGCAATTGCTGGCAAAAGCTGCATTATTAACCAGCTTATATACCCATTTTTTTATTGAACATAATCGTGGACATCATAAATGGGTAGCTACTCCACATGATCCCAGCACGGCCCCCTTGCATACTTCAGTTTACCGGTTTTGGTTAAGAAGTGTAACAGGTACTTATATAAATGCCTGGCGAATAGTAAACAAGCAAATGAATAAGCAAGGATTGCCCTTTATACACTATAAAAATGAAATGTTACAGTTGCAATTGATGCAAGTTTTATGGCTGGCATTTTTGTATGTAACGGTTGGTGGAATTGTTACATTATACTACATAGCTGCCGCCATAATTGGTTTTTTGTTGCTGGAAACAGTGAATTATATAGAACATTATGGTCTGCTTCGCAAATTACAAACCAATGGGCAGTTTGAAAGAACAATGCCTTGGCATAGTTGGAATAGTAATCATGTAATTGGGCGATTGATGTTGTTTGAATTAAGTCGTCATAGCGACCATCATTATTTGGCATCTCGTAAATACCAAATTTTGCGGCATCAGCCACAATCGCCACAAATGCCAACAGGTTATCCGGGTATGATGCTTTTAAGTTTAATACCGCCAATATGGTTTTACCTGGTGCATAAAAAAATGCAGGCATTGGGATTAATGCCTGCAAAACAGTAAAACATACTCAATTCAAAATTATAATCGTTCTTTTTTAATTTCTTCAACAACTCCCGGATCTAATAAAGTAGTGGTATCACCTAAATTATCTGTTTCGCCTTCTGCTATTTTTCTGAGAATTCTGCGCATAATTTTTCCGCTTCTTGTTTTGGGTAAACCACTCACAAATTGAATTTTATCGGGTTTGGCAATGGGGCCAATAATACGGGTAACGGTTTGTGTAATATCTTTTCTTACCAAATCGCCTGTGCCATGTGTATCTTGTCCATGCGAACCCTGATAGATTACAAAAGCATAAATGCCTTGTCCTTTTACTTCATGCGGAAAACCAACTACTGCACTTTCCACAACTCCGGCGTGCATGTTAATAGCATTTTCAACTTCGGCAGTACCAATTCGGTGTCCACTTACATTCAAAACATCATCCACCCGACCGGTAATGCGGTACATGCCTTCTTTATTACGCATGGCACCATCGCCTGTAAAATACATACCGGGATAAGTGGCAAAATAATTGGTTCGGCATCGTTCATGATCGCCATAAGTAGTACGTAAAATGCCCGGCCAAGGCGCTTTAATGCATAAATTACCAGAAACAATATCGGCATTGCCCTGCTCAATTTCTTTCCCGTTTTCATCAACCAATGTTACTTGTACTCCCGGCAAAGGCAGCGTAGCCCATCCCGGTTTTGATGGGGTTACACCGGCTAAATTTGAAATTAAAATACCACCCGTTTCTGTTTGCCACCAAGTATCAACAATTGGGCATTTCTTTTTTCCAATATTTTCATCATACCAATGCCAGGCTTCCTCATTAATGGGTTCGCCTACTGTGCCCAAAACTTGTAACGATGACAAATTTTTCCCGGCCAGGGGGCCCAAGCCAAATCCCATTAAACTTCTTATAGCAGTTGGTGCAGTGTATAAAATGTTCACTTTGTATTTGTCAACAATTTCCCAAAACCTTCCCGCATCGGGCCAGGTAGGAATACCTTCAAACATTAAAGTAGTAGCTCCAGCTGAAAGCGGGCCATAAACAATATAACTATGACCGGTAACCCAACCAATATCGGCCGTGCAGAAATGAATTTGGCCGGGTTGGTATTGGAATACATTTACAAAACTATAATTAGTGTACACCATATATCCCCCACAGGTATGTACAACACCTTTGGGTTTTCCGGTTGAGCCGGATGTGTACAATATGAATAAGGGATCTTCCGCATCCATTTCTTCAGCGGGGCAATCGGTAAGTCCTAAAGTTTCAACATTTTTAATTTCATCTTCCCACCAAACATCGCGTCCTTTTATCATGGAAACGGGGGTGCGGGTGCGGGTGGCAACAATTACTCTTTTCACCGTTTTATTGCCAATTAATGCATCATCAATCACACTTTTTAAAGGAATATCTTTCGCGCCTCTAAAAGCCCCATCGCAGGTAATTACGAAACTGGCTTTTGCATCTTCTAAACGGTCGGCAATACTTTGAGCAGAAAATCCACCAAAAATAACAGAGTGAATGGCACCAATTCGGGCACAGGCTAACACTGCAATGGCTAATTCAGGAATCATGCCCATGTAAATACAAACTCTATCGCCCTTTTGTACACCATTGTTTCTTAAAACATTGGCAAACTGACACACTTTTTCATATAATTTTCTGTATGTAAGCACACGGTGGTGTTCTTCGGGGTCGTTGGGTTCCCAAATAATGGCGGGCATGTTGCCCATTTTTTCTAAATGGCGGTCTAAGCAATTTTCTGTAATATTCAATCTTCCGCCTTTAAACCACTCAATTTTGGGTTCTGTAAAATTCCATTCTAAGGTTTTGTCCCATTTCTTTCGCCAAGTAAAGTTTTCTGCAATAGCACCCCAAAATGCTTCCGGATTCTCTACACTTTTTTTGTAATCGGCTTGGTATTGTTCAAAGGTTTTAATTTGATAAGGATAAGACATGGCAATCAATGTTTAGGCAATAAAATTAAGATTATTGGTTGGGTTGCCCTATAGCTTTACTGATTTTTTTAACAGAATAAGCAAAGGTTTGCGTTATTACGCATTTAATTTTTATTGCAAGTAATTGTGCTTTAAGCTTAATTTAATGAATGGTGCAAGCATCAAAAATATACAGATGTTTATCTCTCATAAAATAATTAAACTATATCACCTGTTAAACTGAAACAATATGATTCGGAATTCTCTGCTTTCGGGTATAATTTTATTGTCACTTTCTATACACTGGCAAAATAATTTTAATGAAGCAAAGGTTTTAGCTCAAAAGCAGCACAAATTCATTCTATTAAATTTCTCAGGTTCTGATTGGTGTGGGCCTTGTATTCGTTTACATAAAGAAATATTGGAAACACCAGTTTTTGAAAAGTTTGCCGATAGCAGTTTAATTATGGTAAATGCCGATTTTCCCAGGATGAAAAAAAATCAATTGTCTGCCGAACAGCAGAAACAAAATGATGCAATAGCTGATTTATACAATACTAAGGGCATATTTCCTTTAACCTTACTGATTGATGCCAATGGAAAGGTATGGAAAGAATGGGATGGTTTCCCCAATGTATCGCCGGAAGCTTTTGTTGAACAAGTGAAAAATGCCATAGAAATGACTAACCCATTTTAAAAAATGCCTTTGCAATTACATAAGGAATGTATGAAGTTAATGGGCAACCAGTTTGAAATTAGTGTGGTTGCCGTTAGCAAAAACTATGCAAATGAGTGTATTGCGAAGGCTGTTACAGAAATAAAACGAATAGAAAATTTATTAACTACATTTAATGATTGCAGCGAAACTAATTTAATTAATGCTGCGGCGGGAATACATCCGGTACAAGTTAGTGAAGAAACCTTTCGATTAATACAGCGTTCCATTCGCATTTCAAATGTAACGCAAGGTGCATTTGATATTACTTATGGCTCTATTGATAAAAACTTATGGAACTTTAATTTAAACATGCAAGCCTTACCCGATGCACATACCGCAAAGAAAATGGTTCGGCTAATAAATTATAAAAATATTGAATTGAATGAAAACGATTTTTCAGTTTTGTTAAAACATAAAGGCATGCGTATTGGGTTTGGAGGTATTGGAAAGGGATATGCTGCCGATAAAGCCAAACAAGTATTATTAGCATGTGGTATTGAAAGCGGTATTGTAAATGCTTCAGGCGATTTAATTACCTGGGGTTTTCAACCCAATGGTGAGCCTTGGACAATTGGTATTGCGCATCCCGATGCAGCTTATTCCGTATTCTCATATTTCAATATTAGCAATATGGCTGTAGCAACTTCAGGCAATTACGAAAAGTTTGTATGGATAAATGGCAAAAAATATTCACACACTATTAATCCTAAAACCGGATTACCAATTACTGGTATTAAAAGTGTTACCATTATTACCACACATGCTGAAATTGCCGATGCAATGGCTACACCTGTTACTATTATGGGCATTGAAGCAGGGCTAGATATGATTAATCAAATGAATAACATTGAAGCTATTATTGTTGATGATGACAATAGGGTTTTTACTTCTCATAACATTCGTATTAATAAAAATAAATATACTAAAAATTAAAATTATGAAATCAACGTATTATGGAATACTAATTGTGTTTTCATGCATGGGCTTATTTGCCTGCACACCAGTGAAAGAATACCAAAAAAATCGATTGAATGATGCTGAGATGAGCCTTTCCAGTAGAAGAGTACAAAAGAATGAGTTGAATTTTCAAACCTATCGTGAAGGCTCTGCCGGCGCAAATGGTGGAAAAACAGGAGGAGGTTGTGGTTGTAATTAAAACAATGGCTTTTATCCTTTTAATTCTACAATCATATTATTGAATCATCCAATATTAAACCTGCTTAAGTCATCCTTAACAATTGTTTCATGAAAAAAATCTGTTTAACCGTAGTTGGTATTTATATTTTGTTATTACACGCATTTGCACAAACCAGTAATAGCGTTGATAGTGCTTATGAACCCAAGCCACTTAAGTTAGATGAAATTAATTTGGTTTCCAGCTACTATAATCAAAATGGTGACCACTCGGCCATATTGGGTGGCATTGGGAATGAGCATGTAGTGGATTTGGCAAATGGTTTAGAACTGAATTTTGTAGGGTGGGATGCAAGAAAAAATAAACATACTATTACGGCAGGCCTAGGATTCGATCATCATACTTCAGCATCGGCTGCTTATGTTTCTAAAACCGGCGCTTCAAAAACCGGAGGTACAAGAGTTTATCCTTCTTTCAATTGGTTAGTTGAAAATGAAAATAAAGGAACATCATTTGGCTTGGGAGCCTATTATTCTGCTGAATACAACTATCATTCATTGGGGTTAGATGCCAGTTATTCAAAAAAAACCAATAATAATGGCCAGTTTGATGGTAAAATATCGGCCTACTTCGATCAAGTTAAATTAATATATCCCTCTGAACTTATTCCCGTAAGCAGTACACCAACCACCAGTTCGGGTGCAACATACATTACTACTGCCAGTGGAAATACAGTATTAAGTGGTGGGGGAGGTTATACGGATGAAAAACCTAAAATTCCATCAGCACCTCGTAACACCTATGATGCATCGCTTACCTTTTCACAAGTTATTAATAAGCGTTTGCAAGCCAGTGTAATGCTCGATTTGGTTTCGCAAAGCGGCTATCTGGGTTTGCCGTTTCATAGGGTTTATTTTAATGACGGTACCGATCATGTTGAAAATCTCCCTTCTTTACGATATAAAATACCTATTGGTATTCGGTTGAATTATTTTGCCGGCGATAATTTAATTATACGTGCTTATTACCGTTATTATTTTGATCAATGGGGCATACAATCACATACAATTGATTTGGAAGTACCTGTAAAAATTACCCCTTTCTTTTCGCTATCACCTTTTTACAGGTATTATATACAAACGGCTGCCCGTTATTTTGCGCCATATGGTATGCATACAGCAGCCGACCAATACTACACCAGTAACTATGCCTTATCAGCTTTAAGCAGTAATTTTTTTGGCATGGGGTTACGATTGTCGCCACCTGATGGTATTTTAAAAACCCACTTGTCTAATATCGAAGTTCGGTATGGGCATTATTTACAAACCACCGACTTGTTGGCTAATATTGTATCTTTTGCCTTTCAGTTTAAATAGTAATATGCATTTATTTTAAGTTTTTTGTTGCGCATTACATTCAGTTAAAATTGTACTTTCGGGCAAATTCACAATGCATGTCGGTTGAAGTAAAGCATTTGGTTAAACAGTATGGCCAACAGTATGCCGTAAATAATATTAGTTTTCATTTGCAAAAAGGCCAAATTACCGGCTTTTTGGGTCCGAATGGTGCTGGAAAAAGTACAACCATGAAAATGATTACGGGTTATTTAATGCCCGATGAAGGTATGGTAACTATTAATGGTATAGAAGTACAACGGAATCCCATTGATGCAAAAAAAATGATTGGTTATCTGCCTGAAACAAATGCACTATATTATGACATGTATGTGGGTGAATATCTTTATTTTGTTGCAGGAATAAAAGGTATAAAAAACAAATGGCAAGAAATTAAAAAGGTGATTGAATTAACCGGCCTTCAGGTTGAAAAAAATAAAAAAATAGCACAATTATCAAAAGGTTATAAACAACGGGTAGGCCTTGCTGCTGCCCTCATTAACAGCCCTGAAGTATTAATTTTAGATGAACCTACCAGTGGCCTCGATCCCAATCAAATAGTTGAAATTAGAAATGTAATAAAACAACAAGGTGCGGAAAAAACAGTTTTGTTTTCTTCGCATACTTTACAGGAAGTAACAGCAATTTGTGACAGAGCCATTATTATAAATGAAGGGAAAATTGTAGCAGATGATACGTTACAAAATTTGCAGCATCAAAAAAATGACATTGCTACCATTACCATTTCACTTCGCGAACAACATCTACAACCTCAAGCATTGCAATTACCGGAAGTAGAACGTGTGGAAATAATTGCACCGGGTACATTTAAATTATATACACGACAAGAACAGTTGGTACGAAAGAATTTATTGGCATTTGCACTGCAAGAAAATCTGAACATTATTGCGCTTCAATCCGAACAACAAAGTTTAGAAGAGGTATTTAGAAAGCTAACAATTGGTAGCTAAATTACTTGATAAAAGTTGCATGGATGCTGTATTTTCGCAGCCATTAAAAACAAAAAATCAAGCAACCATGAGCTACATTGTAGATGTACATGCCCGCCAAATTTTAGACAGTCGCGGAAATCCCACTATTGAAGTAGATGTATTAACCGATAATGGCACTTTAGGCCGTGCTGCTGTACCCAGTGGCGCTAGTACCGGTGTGCATGAAGCGGTTGAATTAAGAGATAATGATAAAAGTATATATTTAGGTAAAGGAGTTTTGCAAGCCGTAAAAAATGTTAATGAAACAATTGCAGAAAAAATAACCGGCTTTGAAGTTGACCAACAAGTGGCCATTGATGAAGCAATGATTGCTTTAGATGGTACGCCTAACAAAGCTAAATTAGGCGCCAATGCAATATTAGCAGTTAGTTTGGCAGTTGCTAAAGCCGCCGCTATAGAAGCGGGTTTGCCATTGTATCGTTATATCGGAGGTGTGAATGCAAAAACACTTCCCGTTCCCATGATGAATATTTTGAATGGTGGTGCACATGCCGATAATAAAATAGATTTTCAGGAATTTATGGTAATGCCTATAGGTGCCAAAAGCTTTAGCGAAGGTTTACGTTGGGGTGTAGAAGTATTCCATGCTTTAAAATCAGTACTTAAAAAGAAAGGATACAGCACTAACGTAGGCGATGAAGGAGGTTTTGCACCAAATATTCAAAGCAATGAAGAGGCTATTGATACTGTTATGGCAGCAATAGCAGCTGCAGGTTTTAAAGCAGGTACTGATATTGCCATTGCAATGGACCCGGCCGTAAGTGAAATGTTTGATGCCAATAAAAAAGTTTATCATTTCCATAAATCGGACGGTAAAGAACTTTCTATTGAGAAAATGGTAGAATATTGGGCAAATTGGGTAAAAAATTATCCCATTGTTTCCATAGAAGATGGTATGGCAGAGGACGATTGGGAAGGTTGGAAATTATTAACCCAAACTTTGGGTGGTAAAATTCAATTGGTAGGCGATGACTTGTTTGTTACCAATGTACAACGTCTACAAAAAGGTATTGATGATAAAATTGCCAATGGGTTGTTAGTAAAAGTAAACCAAATAGGTTCGCTTACTGAAACCATTAATGCAGTAACATTGGCACAGCAAAATGGTTATAATACTATTATGAGCCATCGTAGCGGTGAAACTGAAGATGTTACCATAGCCGATTTAGCAGTAGCACTTGGTTGCGGTCAAATTAAAACCGGTTCAGCATCTCGTACCGACCGTATAGCCAAATACAATCAATTATTAAGAATTGAGGAAGAATTAGGTGCTTCCGCATTCTTCCCTTCAGGCAAAATTAAATTTGCGAAATAATTTTTACAGCCAATTTCTTAAAAAGAGAGACTCCCGAAAGTCTCTCTTTTTTTTAACAGCCATTTACTCAATAAATTGCTAAGCGTTTCGTTATTAGGATGAACCAAATAAAATAAAGCAACTTTTGAAAAAAGGGCATTCATACTTAAATGAATGATTGCGATTAAATGTTTGAACAATTATTTATTTTTCATAGGCCCTAGTAAATTGTGTAAAATATTATGTTACTGAAGTTTAAAAAAATTCCCGCCATTTTTTATAACAAATACATTTTAAGCATTGCTTTTTTTGTGGTTTGGATGCTGTTTTTCGATCAGCGTGATGTGTTTTATGTGTGGCAACAAAAACATCAGTTAAAGGAGCTTTTACAAAAGAAGGCATATTACGAAAATGAAATAAAAATGGCGCAAAACGATTTGAATAACTTGCAAAATAATCCTGCCGCAATTGAAAAGTTTGCACGGGAAAAATATTTAATGAAGAAGCCTAATGAAGATGTATTTGTGGTAGAAAGCGATGTTATCCACAATTAATGCACGCCTGCAATATTTGTTATAAATGTGCGTTTAACTTAGGCCATTAGTGCTATTGCAAAATGCCCAAAAAATTACCCAAACATAATATTCAAAAACCCCTCAAAACAATGAGTTTGTTCACAGAAGAAACCCTAATCCTATATCTTTATCAAGAAACAGAACCCAAACTAACTCGCGAAATTGAAGCTGCATTAGAAGATGACATTTTCCTTCAGGAAAAGCTAAAAATGTTACAACGCAGTATTAAGCAATTGGAACGTTTAAAAAATCAATCCAAACTTCCCCGCGAAGAATCAGTGAAAAGTATTTTAGCTTACGCCAAGAAACATGCAAAGAAATAATGCTACTTTTAATGATTCATTAAAAGTTAGCCGTATGAAGTTATTTTTGATTGCAGTACTATTTATTGTTTCTGCAGGAAGCCTAAATGCGCAATCGCATGGAACTGTTTTTGAGCATGAAGTAATGCAAAGCAACATTTTGCATAAAGAGGTAGCCTATGCAGTCTATCTTCCCTTCGATTATAATACTTCTAATAGAAATTATCCCGTTGTGTATTTGTTTCATGGCTATACCGATAATGAAACGGGATGGATACAATACGGTGAAGTAAATCGTTTTGCCGATAAAGCTATTGCGGAAGGCACCATACCGCCTATGATTATTATTATGCCCAATGCTGATTCTAGCTGGTATATAAATGCATTAAATGGACAGGAAAATTATGAAGACTTTTTTATAAAAGAATTTATGCCTGCTGTTGAAAAAAAATACCGAATTAAGGCAGAAAAACGTTTTAGAGGACTTTCAGGGCTTTCAATGGGCGGCTATGGCGCATTAATTTATGCAATGAAATATCCCAATTTGTTTTCAGCCGCAGCTCCCTTAAGTGCTGCAGTATTTACTGATGATGAAATGATGAATATGCCTCAAGATCATTGGGATAAATTTTCTTTTCCTAAATTATATGGCAACTTTCCACCCGGCAAACAGCGGTTGAATAATGCCTGGTATCAAAATTCTGTTTTAAAAATTGTAGAAAATACACCTGCCGATAACTTACAAAAAGTACGCTATTGGATTGATTGCGGTGATGACGACTTTTTAACCAAAGGAAACTGTATGCTTCACTTAGCACTTACTGCGAAAAAAGTGCCACATGAGTTTCGTGTACGCGATGGTGCCCATACTTGGGGATACTGGCGTTCAGGTATCACAGATGCTTTACAATTCATTGGTCAAAGTTTTCATTTGTAAAATTTCGGTCGTTTATTTTTGCTGTATTTATTGCACTCATGACAAAGAAAGAACGTTACCAAATTGTGCTGGACTATTTTGAAAAAAATATTCCAAATGCACAAACCGAATTACAATATACCAATCCCTTTCAGCTTTTAGTGGCTGTTATTCTTTCAGCACAATGCACCGATGTTAGGGTTAATCAAACCACACCTGCCATCTTTAAAAAATATTCTAACGTACAGGCATTGGCGAACGCAACTTTCGATGAGTTGTTTCCACTTATAAAAAGTATTTCTTACCCCAACAATAAAACCAAACATTTAATTGGCATGGCTAATATGCTTATTGAAAAATTTGGAGGTGAAGTACCTATGACCGTTAATGAGTTAATAGAATTACCCGGTGTGGGCCGCAAAACCGCTAACGTAATTACCAGTGTAATTGATGAACAACCTAATATGGCTGTGGATACGCATGTTTTTAGGGTAAGTGCAAGACTTGGATTAACCACAAAAGCTACCACACCTCTTGCTGCTGAGAAACAACTGATTCAATACATACCGCAGCATTTAATACATAAGGCGCATCATTGGCTTATTTTACATGGCCGTTATACTTGTTTGGCACGAAATCCCAAATGTAACAGTTGCGGTTTAACAGCAGTTTGTTTGTATTACAAAAAACAAGCTAAGTTAAATGCAAAAGCTGCCAACAATTAAATTATTGATTGGCCATTTTAGCTGTGTTTTCCGCTAGTTGCAATGCCTCAATAAATTCATCAATTTCACCATTCATTACTGCATCTAAATTATAGGAAGTTAATCCAATGCGGTGATCTGTTACCCTTCCTTGAGGCCAGTTATAAGTCCGAATTTTTGCGCTTCTATCGCCGGTACTTACCAAAGTTTTACGTTGGCGGGCAATTTCTTCTTCTTGTTTACGAACTTGTTCTTCATATAATTTAGTGCGAAGCATTTGCATGGCTTTTTCTCTATTACCTAACTGTGTACGTTCAGTTTGGCAAACTACTACAGTGCCTGTAGGAATGTGGGTTAAGAAAACTTTTGTTTCTACCTTGTTTACGTTTTGGCCACCGGCACCACCACTTCGCGCTGTTTCCATTTTTACATCACTCTCTTTTAATTCAAAGTCAACTTCTTCGGCCTCAGGTATAACTGCTACTGTAGCTGCTGATGTATGTACACGCCCTTGTGTTTCAGTTGCAGGTACCCGTTGTACACGGTGTACCCCACTTTCAAATTTTAAAGTGCCATATACATCTTCGCCGGTAACTTCTACCACAACTTCTTTATAACCGCCTGCTGTTCCTTCACTTTCGCTTACAATGGCTGTTTTCCAACCTTTTTTCGCGCAATAGCGTAAATACATTCCCAATAAATCACCTGCAAAAAGGCTTGCCTCATCGCCACCGGTACCGGCTCTAATTTCTAAAATGGCATTTTTATCATCCTGAGGATCTTTGGGTATTAGTAATTGAGTAAGGGTTTTTTCTAAGGTTTCTTTCTTTTCCTCTAACTGGGGTAATTCCATTTTTGCCAGTTCTTTCATATCCTCATCATTACTATTCAGGTTGTCTTTTACAAACTGATAGTCGTTCAACACTTTTTTATATTCCTCAAAAGGTTGTACAATTTTTTCTAAAGCCCTGTATTCTTTACTAAGTTTACCAAATTCGGCTTGGTTATTAATAATTTCAGGATTGGTTAATGCAATACCAACCTGTTCAAACCTTGCCTTAATGGCTTCTAATTTATCCAGCATATCCTCAAAAAATTTTCAGTTGGCAAAAGTACAGTTTTCAGCAATGCTTTGTAGTAACATTAAGAATCCTTAATTTCAATATCCCCAAAAAAACAACCATGCGTACCTTATTTTGTTGCCTTTATGTCCTTTTTTCCTTGACATTGAACGCCCAAACCGCCGATATTTTAATTAAAAACGGCAAAATTATGAATGGCACGGGCAATAATTGGTTTTATGGCGATGTGGCTATTGCTAATGGTAAAATTTTAGCTGTTGGTCAATTAACGGGCTGGAAAGCGCATCAAACCATTGATGCTTCCGGCTTAATTGTTTCACCGGGTTTTATTGATGTGCATACCCATATTGAAGGCGATGAAGCCAGAAATCCTACTGCCGACAACTTTATTTATGATGGGGTTACTACCGTTATTACCGGCAATTGCGGCCTTTCTAAAACGGACATGGGTGCCTATTTTCATTTTTTAGATAGTGTACACCTTTCAACTAATGTGGCTTCGCTAATAGGTCACAATGACATTCGTAAAGCTGTAATGGGTACTGCCCGCCGTGCACCTACACCGCAGGAAATGCAGCAAATGGAAAAAATAATGCAAAAAGCCATGCAAGATGGGGCGGTTGGACTATCAACAGGATTGATTTATATACCGGGTGCCTATGCCAATACCAATGAAGTTGTGGCATTGGCTAAAATTGCTGCAGCTTACAATGGTGTTTATGCTACTCATATGCGCAACGAAGGCGATAGCGTTGTACCGGCTATTAAAGAGGCTTTGTATATTGGTGAAACAGCCGGTTTGCCTGTTGAGATTTCGCATTTTAAATTAAGTGGTCAGCAAAACTGGGGTAGAAGTAAAGAAACCTTGGGCTTAATAAAAGATGCACGACGTAATGGCATTGACGTAACTATTGATCAATATCCTTACACAGCCAGCAGTACTAATTTGGGAACCTTGTTGCCCGATTGGGTTTTAGCGGATGGGAAAGATTCTATTAATGCCCGACTCAGTAATGCTGCTATTCGTAAACAGTGTATTGATTATATGTTGGAAAGGCTGCATAAGCGAAAACTGAAACATTTTAGTTATCCGGTAGTAGCCTATTATACCTTCGATACAACTTTAAATGGTAAAAGTATTGAAGCCATTAATGTTTTAAAAGGAAGAAAACATACTGCTAAAGCAGAAGCTGAAACAGTTTTAGAAATGATGCAACATGGCGGTGCCGCAATGGTATTTCATGGTATGAGTGAAGGCGATGTGCAATACATTATGCAATACCCTTTCTGTATGTTTGGTTGCGATGCCGGCATTAGGGTCTTTGGTGAAGGGGTACCCCATCCCCGAGGTTACGGTAGTAATGCAAAAATTTTGGGTAAATATGTAAGGGAATTGCATTTATTTAGTTGGGAAGAAGCTATTAGAAGAATGACCGGCTTGCCTGCACAAAAATTTCATTTATACAATAGGGGTTTATTATTGCCGGGCTATGCGGCAGATGTAGTTGTTTTTAATCCTAACACCATTATAGATAAAGCAACTTATGATAGTCCACATCAATATTCAGAAGGTGTGCAATACGTTATTGTAAATGGAGGTGTTACATTGCAAAATGGCAAGCATACCGGAGTACGTAATGGGGTGACTTTAAAAAATAATACATTACAAAATTTATAATAATGATTCATACAAAAATTGGCTTACTGTTTTTTGTCTTTTGCATTGGTTTATCTGTGCATGCACAACGCTACGAACGTATTACTCAAAATGCCATTTTGGTTGATACACATAACGATATTTTAAGCGCATGTATTGAAAAAAAGGTTTCGTTAGATAATGATTTAACGAATATTACAATGTCCGATTTAAATAGATTTAAAAAGGGTGGTGTAGATGTTCAGTTTTTTTCTGTATGGTGCGATGGCGACCAACGGAATCCATTTGACTTTGCTAATAGAGAAATGGATACTTTATATGCTGTAGCCAAAAGAAATCCGAATAAAATTGTAATTGTAAAAAACTATCAACAACTATTGCAAACAGTAAAAGCGCATCAACTGGCTGCAATGTTTGGCGTTGAAGGTGGACACATGATTGAAAACGATTTGAAAAAGTTGGATAGTTTATATAACCGGGGTGCACGCTATTTAACATTAACTTGGAATAATTCTAACAGCTGGGCTACTTCGGCAATGGATGAAACCCTGAATGCAAAAACCTTAACACACAAGGGTTTAACCGATTTTGGCAAACAAGTAGTAAGACACATGAATGCATTGGGAATGTTGATTGATGTATCACACACCGGCGAACAAACTTTTTGGGATGTTCTTCATACCACTGCTAAGCCCATCATTGCATCGCATAGTGATGTGTATAATATTTGTCCGGTATTTAGAAATTTAAAAGACGAGCAAATAAAAGCAATTGGTAAAAACGGCGGTGTTATTCAGTTGAATTTTTATTCCGGATTTTTAGATAGCACCTTCATGCAAAAGCAACAACAGTTTTCTGTAAGCCATAAAATGGAGTTAGATAGTTTAATACATACGGGCATGCAACGCGATTATGCATTAACATGGTTATTTCAAAAATATGCAACTGAAGTAAACAGTTGGCGACCACCTTTATCTTTATTACTCGATCATTTGGATTATATTGTTCGATTAATTGGAGTTGACCATGTTGGTTTGGGTTCTGATTTTGATGGCATTAATTCAGCCCCACAACAATTGGATGATGTTACCAGTTATGCCCTTTTAACCAAAGGTTTAATGCAACGAGGATACAACAAAAAAGATATTGAAAAAATTTTGGGTGGAAACTTGCTTAGAGTGCTAAAACAAAATGAAAATTAAAAGCGTATGAAATACTTATGGCTATTGTTCTTGCTTCCATTGCAATTAAATGCGCAACAAAATAATGCAACCAACATACAACGTTGGGAAAATATGGCCAAACAAGTAACAATTATTCGCGATAACTGGGGAATTCCGCATGTTTATGGTAATACCGATGCTGCTGCAGTTTTTGGTTTACTGTACGCGCAATGTGAGGATGATTTTCAAAGGGTTGAAATGAATTATATTGAAAAACTGGGGCGAATGGCGGAAGTAAAAGGAGAATCTTCCCTATATGATGACTTATTGATTCGTTTACAAATTGATTCAACTGATGCAAAGAATGATTATGCAAAGGCGCCATCATGGCTAAAGCAATTATTGGATGCTTATGCCGATGGAATCAATTTTTACTTATTCAAACATCCCGAGGTAAAACCTGTTTTATTAAATGCATTCAAGCCTTGGTATCCGTTATTGTGGACGGATGGAAGTATTGGCGCAATTGATATTGGTGGGGTTACTACTAATGAACTTAAAAATTTTTATGGTAATGAACATTTACCCACTGCAAAAATATTTTCCGAAAATGAACAACTTACTTCCGGTTCTAACGGGTTTGCCTTTGCGCCTTCAAAAACAGCTTCCGGAAATGCCATTTTATACATTAATCCACATGTAACTTTTTATTTTCGCCCCGAAGTACAGATGGTGAGCAAGGAAGGGTTGAATGCATATGGTGCTGTAACCTGGGGGCAGTTTTTTGTATATCAAGGATTTAATGAACATTGTGGTTGGATGCATACTTCCAGTTATGCAGATGTAGCCGATTTATATGCCGAGAAGGTTCAACAACAAAATGGGAAATGGATGTATTATTACAATCATCAATGGCTACCCATTCAACAAAAGCAAATAACCATTTATTATTCGAATGGCGGCAATAAAATTGCTAAAACATTTACAACCTATTTTACACATCATGGTCCGGTTATGGCACAACGTAACCATCAATGGATTGCAGTAAAAGCCATGAATCGTTCCATGAATAGCCTTATCCAATCATGGCTGCGAACCAAAGCCAACAACTTTGATGAGTTTAAAAAAACAATGGAACTCTATTCTAACACATCTAACAATACTGTTTATGCTGATGATAAAGGAAATATAGCTTATTGGCATGGTAATTTTATGCCACGACGCGATACTGCGTACAATTGGGCATTGCCGGTAGATGGAACTACCGCTGCAACCGAATGGAAAGGGTTACATACTTTGAATGAGATAATTCATGTTTATAATCCGGCCACCGGTTTTATAGAAAATTGTAATTCTACACCGTTTACGGTTTCAGGTTCAAGTAGCCCCTTAAAACAAAATTATCCCCACTACATGGCACCTGATGGTCAAAATTTTCGTGGCGTGTTGGCCGTAAAATTGTGGGAAAATGCTACGCAGCTAACGCTAAATAAGGTAATTAAAACTGCTTATAATACCCATTTATCAGCCTTTGACATTTTAATTCCGGCTTTGCTTAAAGCGTATGATGTTGAAAAAAATAATTATCCGAATTTAGAACAACCCATTCAACTATTGCAGCATTGGAATAGGAATGCCTCAGCAACCTCTGTGGCCACAACTTTAGCTATTGAATGGGGGCAAAAGCTTTTGCCTGAAATTATGAAAAATAAAGATGAAGGGGATGAAGCAGATCAGGTTGAAAGAACAATTCGTTTTGTACAGCAAGTCAGTTCCGTTAGTTTATTGCAACCCTTGCAAAGAGTTATTGAACAACTAACACAAAATTTTGGAACCTGGCAAGTTGCTTGGGGTGATATTAATCGTTACCAACGATTAACGGGTAGTATCAATGAAATTTTTGATGATAACAAACCTAGTTTACCTGTTGGTTTTGCGGCCTCAACATGGGGTTGCATTCCATCTTTCGTGAGTAAAACTTTCAATGGAACTAAAAAACGTTATGGTTATAATGGCAATAGTTTTATTTGTGCAGTAGAGTTTGGTAAAATAGTGAAAGCTAAATCATTATTAACCGGTGGCGAAAGCGGCCATGTTAGTTCACCTCATTTTACCGACCAAGCAGCTATGTACACCAATGGTGTTTTTAAAGATGTTTTATTTTATAAAGATGATGTATTAAAACACGTTACAAAACAGTATCAGCCAGGTGAGTAGTTGAGTGCTTTAATAATTAAGCAATTTCTCAATAGTTTCTACTAATCGGGCATGTGCTAAAAAGTTTTGTTCAAGTGTTGTGTTAAAAGGGACAGGCGTATCTAAACTGGCACAGCGCATTACGGGTGCATCTAAGTGTTCAAAACAATGTTCTGTTATCCAGGCACTTATTTCAGCGCCAATGCCGCCGGTAAGTGTGTCTTCATGCAACACCAGCACTTTGCCTGTTTTTAAAACAGTGTTACGAATACTATCATAATCCAGTGGTAATAATGTTCTTAAATCAATAATTTCAATTGAGGAATCGGTATGTTCAGCACAATATTGCAATGCCCAATGTACACCCGCACCATAGGTTATAATGCTTAAATCGCTTCCACTTTTCGCAACTCTTGCTTTACCTATTGGTATCTCATAATACTCATTAGGTACATAACCGGTTACACTTCTATACAAAGCTTTGTGTTCAAAAAATAAAATTGGATTGGGGTCATTAAATGATGCCAACAGTAAGCCTTTTGCATCGAATGGCGTTGCAGGGTAAACCACTTTTAAACCGGGCACATGTGTAAACCAAGCTTCATTGCTTTGTGAATGAAAGGGTCCGGCACCAACCCCTGCACCGGTTGGCATTCGAACAACCACATCGGCATTTTGATTCCAACGGTAATGTATTTTCGCTAAGTTGTTTACTATTTGGTTGAATCCTACAGAAACAAAATCGGCAAACTGCATTTCAACCATGCTCTTAAACCCCTCTAAACTTAAACCTAATGCAGTACCAATAATGGCGCTTTCGCATAAGGGTGTATTGCGTACTCTATTTTTGCCATATTTCTCAAGCAAGCCCTCGGTAATCTTGAATGCACCACCATATTCTGCAATATCTTGACCCATTAAAATGAGTTTATCATGTTTTTGCATGGCCAAATCAAGACCATCCTTAAGCGCATCAATTAAACGATGTGGTTTCTCAGTAGTTGCTGAATTATTACGCATGTTTTCGGAAGGCTCTTCAACAGGTGGGGCAGGGGCATAAACATCCGCCAGCTCTTCCCGTGTATTGGCAACCATAGGTGCTGCCTGATAAGCAATTTGTAATTCTTCTTCAATAGCCAATTTCATGTTATGCCTTATATCTTCAATGGCTGATGGGGTAAGGATTTGCTCATTCAATAAATATTCTTCATAATTTTTTATTGGATCTTTTTCCGCCCAAATGTCAAATAGCTCTTTGGGAACATATTTTGTGCCACTGGCCTCTTCATGACCGCGCATTCTAAAAGTCATGCATTCAATTAAATAGGGCTTTTGTTGTTCAATACAATATTTTCTTACCCCGCTAATTGTATCATACACTTCTAAAATATTATTTCCATCAATTTGAACGCCTTCCATTCCATAACCGATGGCTTTATCAACCAAATTTTTGCAGCGGTATTGTTCGTTAATAGGTGTGCTAAGTCCGTATCCGTTATTTTCAATAATAAAAATAACCGGCAAGTTCCAAACGGCAGCTACATTTAAGGCTTCATGGAAATCGCCTTCACTTGTACCCCCATCGCCGGTGAATGCTAACGCAACTTTATGTTTTTGTTGTAATTGATTGGCTAATCCTGCACCATCGGCTACGGCCAATTGTGGACCTAAATGTGAAATCATACCACAAATAAAATGTTCCTTAGTACCAACATGGAAACTTCTTTCTCTTCCTTTAGAATACCCTTCATGATTGCCTTGCCATTGCATGAATAATTTGTGTAAGGGCATTTTTCTGGAAGTAAATACTCCTAAGTTTCTGTGTAAGGGCATTATCCATTCATCGCTTTCCAAAGCTAAGGTAGCACCAACTGAAATGGCTTCTTGACCAATGCCACTAAACCATTTACTAATTTTTCCCTGACGCAATAACACCAACATTTTTTCTTCAATAAGTCTGGGATATAATAATTCATGATAAAAATTGATCAGTTGTGCATTGGTTAATGCCTTTCTATTGAATTGCATGGCAGCAAATTTTTGTGCCGTAAAATTACCTGATATTTTCTATGGCAGATACATCAAATTGAAAATAGTGAATGCCAAATGAATAAAAATAAAAAAGCCCCACATTTATTGTAAGTGTGGGGCTATAAGTTTTTTGGGTAGAATAATTAGTTTCTATTGCTAGCGAAACGGCTTAACAATTTTAAAATTTCAATGTATAACCAAACAATAGTTACTAATAAGCCAAATGCGCCATACCATTCCATAAATTTAGGTGCACCTTGCTCAGCGCCTCTTTCAATCATATCAAAGTCTAATAATAAATTCATGGCAGCAACAGCAACAACGAATAAACTAATGCCAATACCTAACATACCACCATTTGTGATACTCATAAATGGCATATTAACATTGAATAAACTCAGTATTAATGTAAGTCCATAAAATATTGCAATACCCAATGTAGCGGTAAAAATAATACTACGTAATTTGTCAGTTACTTTAATAATTCTAAAGCTATAAAGCAAGAACATGGCTAATGCTACGCCAAAAGTTAAACCTACTGCTTGTAAAACAAGGTTAGGATAATTTTTAGCAAACATATCATTGATAATTGCAGAAATTCCACCAATAAATAGTCCTTCTAAAATACCATATGCGGGAGCAATGTAACCAGCCCACATGGGTTTAAACATAATGCCAATAGCGGCAACTAAACCTCCAAAAATACCTACCATCATTAGTGTGGTAGTTGTTTGGGGCTGTCCACTTGCATAAGTATGCCAGGTATAAAATGCGCCGCCAATAACCATTAACATTAAAAAGCCAAATTTATTAAGCGTACCTCTTACGCTCATTATGCCTTGTGCGTTTGCTTGAGCCGTGAGACTGTTATCAAAAATTTTCTCAGTTAAAGTAGGGTTACCAGATTTAAAAATTGCCATAGTTTCAAAAAATTTTTATAGTGTAAAGTTACTGCAATAAAACAAAAATACACGTTAAATCTATAAGGGCTTTTTAAGGTTTGGATAATGGTCAACAGTTTCAAAAATATAGTTAGGATTTTGTTTTAATAAACCTATAAATTTTTGAAGTGAGTCAGTAAAATTGGCATGTCTAAACATGCGGTCGTGTGTTAAAATAACCAAGTGGTTTTTGGTATGTGTATAGTTTTTTTCAAATGCATTATTCACCATTTGAAACATTGTTTCGGGGCTTTGAATGGGGTTTGCAGTTTTATGGTCAAAACTCCATTCTACATCCCATCCAATTACATTATAGCCTGCACTGTCTAGTTTCATGCACACCGGTTTTACCAAAGGTGAAGCTTTAAAAGATGTAGCTGAAATCCATGAACTATTTCCCGGAAGCCGAATGATTTTAAAAGGCACATGCAATTTTTCTTGTGCTTGCATAAAATCTTCAAATGCCATATTGGGATGGTGGTAAAAATATCGGTATTTGTTATTGGCATGTGTATTACTGTGGTTTGCTAACAAAATTTCAGGGTAGTCATTTCTTACTGATAGCACTAATTTTTTCAAATATTCATCGCCAACCTGATTGCCAATCATGAAAAATGTAGCTTTTATTTGTTCATTTTTTACCAGCTGTAAGCAAGTGGTGGTACCATTCTGAGGGCCATCATCAAAAGTTAAGTAAATGTATTTTTTGGTTGAATCATAAGTAATGGGTGTGCTATGAATAGTAGGGTACATTTCAATATGTGTAATACTCTCAGTTTTTTTGGGAATAATATCAGTAGGGGGAATGCCAATGGAAGCTGTTTTAGTAACGCTAGTTACTGCAATATTGGATGGTTTGGGCTTATTATTACAGGAAATAAATAACAAAACCGTTAATGCAATCAACCCTTTGAAACAATATTGAATCCCCAATTTTTTTACCATATTTCTGTTTTAAACTCAGCAGGAAGTGCAAGTTAATGTGTGTAGATTTAATAAATGTTTAAAATGTTTCTAAAATGGGCAATTTATGCTGTAAATTGAAAAAAGATTATACTTAACTTCGTTATCAATTTTTTTAAAATGAATAGAACAGAGCAAACACTGCAAGACGTTGTTATAAAGTTTGCAGGCGATAGCGGCGATGGAATGCAACTAACCGGGCAGCAATTTACCAACAACACTGCCCTGTTGGGAATTGATTTAGCAACATTTCCAGATTTCCCGGCTGAAATACGTGCCCCTATTGGTACTTTACCCGGGGTTAGTGGATTTCAACTGCACTTTTCATCGAACAAAGTCTACACGCCCGGTGATATTGCCGATGTTCTGGTTGCTATGAATGCAGCTGCATTAAAAGTGAATTTGAAAAGTATTAAACCCGGTGGAAAAATTATTGTGAATATTGATGGGTTTGATGCTAAAAATTTACGTTTGGCTAACTATCCCGAAGGCGTTAATCCTTTAGAAGATGGTAGTTTGGATAATTTTGAAGTAATTAAAATAGATGTTACCCGACTTACTCGTGAAGCCCTAAAAGATTTTACTGATTTAGGTACCAAGGAACGCGACAGAGCAAAAAACATGTTTGTATTAGGTTTTATTTATTGGATGTACGATAGAACCCTTGATACAACTATTGCATTTTTAAAAGAAAAGTTCAGCAAAAAAGAAAGCATTTTACAAAGCAATATTAAAGTTTTACAAGCGGGTTATAACTATGGTGATACCACCGAAACATTTACTACCCGATACAAAGTTGAAAAGGCCAAATTACCCGCAGGAACCTATAGAAGCATTATGGGAAATCAGGCATTGGCTTATGGTTTAATTGCAGCCAGCCAAAAAAGTGGGCTGCCATTATTCTTGGGTTCATACCCTATAACACCTGCATCAGATATATTACACGAATTAAGTAAGCACAAAGCTTTTGGTGTAAAAACTTTTCAAGCCGAAGATGAAATTGCAGCCATTTCTTCCAGCATTGGTGCTAGTTACGGTGGTGCTTTAGGCGTAACTACCACTTCCGGGCCCGGAATGGCACTGAAAACAGAAGCAATGGGTTTAGCTGTAATGTTGGAAATTCCTTTGGTTATTGTAGATATTCAACGTGGTGGCCCCTCAACCGGATTACCTACCAAAACGGAACAAAGCGATTTAATGCAAGCTTATTACGGTCGTAACGGTGAATGTCCTATGCCGATTATAGCTTCTGCAACACCCAGCGATTGTTTTGATGTAGCTTATGAAGCTTGCAGAATTGCGGTACAACACATGACACCGGTAATTTTGTTAAGTGATGGATATATTGCCAATGGTGCCGAGCCCTGGCGATTCCCTAAGTCGGCTGATTTAAAACCCATTGAGGTAAAATTTGCTGCAGCGCAACAAAATACTGATTCAAAATTTCAACCTTATTTACGCGATGAAAAATTAGTGCGTCCCTGGGCTATTCCCGGAACAGCAGGTTTAGAGCATAGAATTGGTGGTTTGGAAAAGCAGGATATAACAGGAAATGTTAGTTATGATCCTGACAATCACCAACACATGGTGAAAACTCGCCAGGAAAAGGTTGATAAAATTGCTGATTATATTCCCTTACAACAATTGGATAGTGGCGCAGAAACCGGAGATTTGTTAGTGATTGGATGGGGATCAACCTATGGTGCAATAAAAAGTGCTGTACTAGAATTGCAACGCCAAGGATACTCCGTTAGTCACGCTCATTTAAGATATGTGCGACCATTCCCAAAAAACTTAGGGAATATTATTAAGAACTTTAAACAAGTTTTGGTTCCGGAAATAAACAATGGCCAATTAATTAAGATTTTACGCGACCAATATTTGGTAGATGCCAAAGGTTATAATAAAATAATGGGTATTCCTATCACCAAAACTGAACTAATTACAGAAATAAAACGGATATTGCAACAAAAATAACCGAATAGGTTTTTAAAATTTTAACGCCCCTTTCTTAGTCCTGTATCAAAAACCAAAACCCTCCTTCCAGAAACGGAGGGTTTATTATTTTAGTTGAGCAGTAATCTTAGACATATCTATGGAAATGTTGTATAAAAAACTATACTGGTCTGTAATTGATTTAAGCGTTGATAAATAGGGGCGTGTATCGCTGTTCAAATGTCCTGTCTCAATTTCTTTATTTCTAATGGTTAATAGTTCGTTTATTTTTACATGAATGGAAAAGGGTTTATCTAATTTCGTATCGTTATTTGTTGGATTGGTAAATGCATTAGTTGTTTGTAATTGTTGAGCACTATTATGTAAATGTTTAAGAATATGTTGGCCTAATTCGTTTAATTCAGGTGTAACCAAATTGTCTTTAATTTCACTAGCATAATAATTTAAAGTTGCCAAATGTGCATTGGCCATATACAAAACCACTACCAGTTGATGAATTTGCGGTAAATGTACTTGTTGATGTTTGGGTTCTGATAGCATTCTATTAAAACTGTCTGAAACATTAGATGCCGAAATCCAACTTTCTTTTCTTAATAACCGTATGCTGTTTTTTTCATAGGGCTGATTACCTGTTAAAGCATTATTTAAAGCCTGAAAATATTGAGCACAGCTATTAATGGCTTTGTATAGTAAATTATTCAGCTGTGTATTTTCCCAAATGGGGGGTAAAATAAAACTAAACACAATTGCCAAGGCTGATCCAATGGCTGTGTCAATTACTCTGTCAGTAATTAGTAGTCTGTAATTATTAAAGTTTAATAAGTGATACAACAATAATACATAAACAGTAATGGCAATTACACTAATAATGTAATTGGTTCGCATAAAGCTATATGCAATAAACATGCTAATGGTTAGTATAATTAGCAAAAAGGTATCGGCATGTATAAAATAAAGCAATGCGGCTCCAAAAGCAGCACCAATAAGGGTACCTGTTAAACGTTCTTTATTTCTTTTTTTGGTTAAATTATAAGCTGGTTTTAAAATAACAATTACGGTAAGTAACAACCAGTAACTATGTCCTAACAAAAAGAAATGTGCAATTATATAGGCACACAAAGCAGCCAGAGCGATTCGTAATGAATGCCTAAATATATTTGATTGAAATGATAGATTATCTATAATTACGTCAATCGATATACGTTGATGTGATATGAAATCTTCCGGATTGGTTTCTTTAATTTTTTTTCTGCTTATTTTTTCTTTGTTGCTAATATATGTTTCTAAAGTTTTAATTCTGGCAGCAACCGCTTCAATACTATCTAAAATTTGTTTTAGACTAATTAAAATACTAATAGAGTGGGAAGAAATTTCATTGGCATGTAAAGCTGCGTATTGATTTCTTAAGGGTTGTATAAGTTGTTCTATAGCTAAACTTTTTATGGTAGAAGTACCGCCTTTAAGCGCAATGCCGGTTTCTTCCAAATAATTTCCCAACTGTTGAATGCATTGCGCATATTCTTGTAATAATGATTGAGCCGGCTTAAATGAATGTAGTGCTTTATAATCCTGATGAGAAGTCATTATAGTGTCCAACAAATCAGTAACATCTAAAAAGGCCAGCATTAAATTTCTACTGGTGGGTGTTGATTCTTTAACAAAACTGCGCGTTTTAAAAATAATTTCGGCAGTTAAATTTTGACGTTCTAATGCAGTTGTTTGTAATTGTAATAATTGGCTATAGGTGTTTTCTAAGTTAATGGTTGAATTGAATAGGTTTCCTTTTGTTTTTAAGTATTTCCCTATAGTTTCAAAATATTCACCTAATGATTGTTGAACAATTTTGTAAGGGCGCAATTGGTATAATGCTAAACTTAAAAAGCTATACCATACTGCACCTCCACCTATGTACAGACTAATCAATAAAGTATTTGCAACACCTTTATAATGGTGGTCTGCTTGTAACACAAGTATTAAAAGAGCAGCTACTCCAATTGAAGCAGCCCGAGTACCAAATACCCCAATAATGGAAAAAATAAAACATAATATGGGTAATATAATTCCATAAAGCCAAGGAATAAAACTGCTTAATCCTACTACTATGGCAACTAAAAAAAGTAATATGCTTCCGGCAAAAAAGCCATTCTTTCTATGCAAAATAGGCCCCGGATTATCGCTGATTGCAATACCTAAAGCGCCTAGGGAAATATTAATGCCAATGGGTAAAGCGTTAAAATATGCGGCAATGATAGAAGGTAAAAGAATACCTATCGTCATGCGTACACCTTCGCCCACATAATAACTATTAATAAAACTGCGGAATTGCTTACCATAATCCATACAGTTATAAAGTTATTGTGTTTGCAAATGTGATGAATGTAATTATAGATATTGAGCGTAATTGCACTATTTTTTACTCTTAGCCAGGTGTTGTTCCCAAGCCCAGGCTGTGCGCATCATGTCTTCTAAATTGTATTGAATATGCCAATTTAAAGCTTGTTTTGCTAATTCATTGTTAGCGTAAATGGCTACAACATCTCCAGGTCTTCTTGCACCAATTTCATAATTCAGTTTAACGTCGCTTACTTTTTCAAATGCGTGAATGGCTTCAAGCACTGTTACGCCATTTCCTGTTCCTAAATTAAATACATCGCAATAGGTTTTATTTTTTTGTTCAATTAGGTATTGTAATGCCAAAGTATGTGCATGTGCAATATCGCAAACATGTATAAAGTCTCTTATACAACTTCCATCGCGGGTAGGGTAATCGTTTCCGTAAACCGTTAATTTAGGAATTTTACCAATGGCTGTTTGGGTAATAGCCGGTACTAAATTCATGGGTTTGCCAATGGGCAACTCGCCTAAGTGATTGGAGGGATGTGCACCTACTGGATTGAAGTATCGTAATAGTATAGACGCAGTTTCATAAGCATTGCTGCAATCACGTACAATATCTTCACCCATTTGTTTTGTGGCACCGTAGGGTGATTCTGCTTTTTTTATGGGAAATGTTTCTGTTACCGGAATGCTATCTGGGTTGCCATAAACTGTGCATGAAGACGAAAACACAAAATAAGGAACGGAAAATTCTTTTACACACTTCATTAAATTGATTAACGAGAACAAATTATTTTCATAATACAGTAAAGGTTCTTCTACCGATTCACCTACTGCTTTATAAGCCGCAAAATGAATAATACCCGCAATATTATGCTGTTCCTGAAAAACTGCTTGTGTTTCATCAAAGTTTTTCAAATCAACAGTATAGTTCTTAATTTTTTTTCCTGTAATTAATTCAATGCCTTTTATAGCATCTGTTCCTGAACGTGAGTTGTTATCAATTGAAATTACTTCAAATCCATTTTCAATTAAATCAACAATTGTATGCGAACCAATATAGCCGCAGCCACCGGTTACCAGAATTTTTTTCATTCTTTTAAATTAATTCAGTTATATATGAATAATTAAATATTTATTTGCGTTCATTCAAACAAAAGAACTTTACAAGTCTTTGCAAATTTAGCAATGACCTAAATATAAAAAGAAAGCGGAATAAATAAAAGCGCAAACGTTAGAATAAAAAATTGGTAATGTAATAAAAAATGGCAGCCATACCTGCTGATAACGGAATGGTTAATATCCATGCCCATACTAAGTTTATGGTTACACCCCAACGAACTGCACTTAAGCGTTTGGTGGCACCCACTCCAATAATTGCACCGGTAATAGTGTGTGTAGTACTAACCGGAATACCAAAAAAAGTAGTTAAAAAAATGGTGAGTGCACCGCCACCTTCAGCACAAAAACCCTCTAACGGTGTAACCTTTGTTATTTTGGTTCCCATTGTTTTTACAATGCGCCATCCTCCAAATAAAGTACCTAAAGCTATGGCTGAATAACACGCAAAGGGTAACCATTCAGGCATTGTAAAATTATGAATAGTGCCAATGTTAGGGTTAGACGATTTTTCGAAAAACCAAATTCCTGCTAAAATTAATCCCATGGTTTTCTGTGAATCACCGCCACCATGCGCTAAACTTAGTGCGCCGGATGATACCAACTGTAAACGTTTAAACCAACTTTCGGCTTTTGATGGACGGGCATTTTTTGCTACGTTTACTGTAAGCACTGTAATAAGAAATCCAAAGATTAAACCAATAATAGGCGATAAAACCATGAATATAAGTGCCGTAATAATAGGTGAGCTGTTTACACCATCAATTCCACCGCCGGCTGCAATAGCTGCACCCGCTAAACCACCAATAAGGGTATGTGATGAACTGGATGGAATACCGAAATACCAAGTAATTAAGTTCCAAATAATGGCAGCAATTGTGGCTGCTATAAGCACGTGAAAATTAATAATGTTTTCGGCAATAATATTGGCTATAGTACCTGCTACTTTATGTTCTTTAAAAACAAAATAGGCTATAAAGTTGAATGAAGCAGCCCAAATTACTGCCTGTAAAGGAGTAAGTACTTTGGTTGAAACAATGGTGGCAATAGAGTTGGCAGCATCGTGAAATCCATTAATAAAATCAAATATCAGCGCAAGTATTACTAATGTAACTAATAAAATCGTCATAAATTTTAATTGCGGTTAGGTGTTGTAAATTGCCGTTATTATGCGTACTTAATAATAATAGATTCTATTACATTAGCAGCATCCTCACATTTATCTGTTGCAATTTCAAGTACCTGATAAATTTCTCGTTTCTTAATTACCTCTTTCGCATCATTTTCTTTTTGAAATAGCATTTCAATGCTCATGTCAAAAACATCATCGGCCTGATTTTCAATAGAATTTACTTTTACCAAAGCTTCGGTCATTTTTCTTAAATCTTTCATATCGCGTAGACCGTAAACAGCTTTTTTAATTTCATTACAACCTTGAAAAATTAATTCCGCCATTTTTTGAATACCACTATCATTGGGGTTAATGTGGTAAAAGTTTATCTTTTTTGATGAAGAATAAATATAATCGGCTATATCATCCAAAGCGGTAGCTAAGTAGTGAATATCTTCTCTATCAAAAGGGGTAATAAAATTTCTGCCTAATTCAGTAAAAATTTTATGTGTATGGTCATCATTTTTGTGTTCTAAATCTTCAATTTGTTTAATTAAAGCCGCACGTTTATCATGATCGGGTTCGGCAACCACTTTTTTTAACATGTCAGCCATTTCGCATACCGTATCGGCAACCTGCTCAAAAAGTTCATAAAAAATTTTGTTTTTGGGCATAAAAATCCTGCCAATCGTGTTTAATCCCATAATCGAAAAAATTTGGACAAATGTAAAACTATGAAGTGGAAGCCTTGGACAAAAAAAAGAATTAATAATTTGTTAATACAGCCGATTAAACTTTGGCCTAAACCTTAATAATTTATTTGCAAAGCCTTTACAATTGCTTCACATTGGGCTTGTTTCTTTGCAAAAAGTTTTAGTTCATAGTTAAGAGCAACAAGAGTACAGTAGATTTTCTCATGTCCGGCCCTTATTTTCATAGGGGCTTTTTTATTTAGTTGCGTTTTGTAGCAAGGGTAAATCCTACGGTGGTGCCTACATCTATTTTACTGCGTATATGAATGGTTTGACCATGGGCTTCAATAATGTGTTTGCATATAGCTAATCCAAGGCCGGTACCTCCTACATTACGGCTTCGGCCTCTATCTGTTCTGTAAAAACGCTCAAAAACGCGGGGTAAATGTTCCTCAGCTATGCCAATACCATCATCGCTAATTTCAACCAAAACATGGGCGCCGTCGGTTTTATAAATGCTGGCTACAATACTACCGTTGTTTTTACCATATTTGGTGGCATTTACCACCAAATTATTCAAAACCTGACGTATTTTTTCCTTATCGGCAAACACCATAATCGGTGCTTCACATCCTTTTTTAATGCTAGTTTTAATTTGGCGGGCTGCAGTTTTAATAGAAAGGGTTTCAAATACCTCTTTTATTAAGTCTTGAATAACAAAGTTTTCTTTATAAAGGGGTTGTTCGCCGCTTTCCAATTTTGAAATTTCGTCTAAGTCCTCAACCAAATTCACCATTCGGTCAATGTTTTTTGAAGCATTTTCTAAAAATCTTCGGTTTACCTCTGTATTGTCAATGGCGCCATTCAATAAGGTATCAACATAACCTTGTATAGCAAAAATGGGTGTCTTAAATTCGTGAGCCAGATTTTGTAGAAATTCTTTTCTGTAAGCTTCATTTTGTTTTAAAAGCTCAATTTCTGCGCTTTTTTGTTCTGCCCATTTTTCTACATCTTCTCTTACTTCATCAATGCCTTTTTGTGGTAAAATATATTTATAATAAGTTTCCTCTCGTTTACTGGCCTTTGTTTGATATATAAATTTGTAAATGAGTTTTATTTTACGATAAATAAACGATTCTAATACGAAGCCAATAAGGTAGTAGCTGCCAATAAAAGTTAAAAAAAGCGCAATTATGCCTATCCAAATATTTTCAATTAATAAAAAGGCAATGCCAATAGGAACAGCTAAAAACAAAGCTGTTAAAGCCGATAATTGTTGTGGAGATAAATTTTTGGTTTCAAACATCATGTAAAAATAAACAGAATATAAGGCAACTATGAATTATTGCATAAGTTAGTTATAATTCAATGTCAATCTCCTTAAATATCAAATTTATAGCCTACACCTTTAACAGTGGTAATACAGTCTAAATTTAACTTTTGACGTATTTTTCTGATGTGTACATCAATGGTTCTATCGCCCACAATTACTTCATTACCCCAAACTTGTGAAAGTATTTCGTTACGCAAAAATACCCTGCCGGGTTTGGTAGCTAACAAGTATAGTAGTTCAAATTCTTTTTTAGCTAAAATAATTTCTTTGCCATCAATTTCAACTACAAATTTTACAGGATCAATATTAATGTTGCCTACTTTAATAGGTTTCCCTTCCTCTTCATTTTTATTAATTCTTCTAAAAATTGCATTAACGCGGCTTACTAAAATTTTGGGTGATATGGGTTTGCTAATGTAATCGTCTGCACCGGTTTCCAAGCCTTTAATGTGTGAAGGCTCATCGTTTAGTGCAGTTAAAAATATAATGAGTGTTTGCTGAAATTGAGGCTGTGATCTCAATATAGAACATACTTCAATGCCCGTTTTATGTGGCATCATTATATCTAATATTATTAGTTGGGGTTTAAACTGCTTGGCTTTTTCAATAGCTTCATTTCCATCCTTCGCAGTTATTACTTCATAGCCTTCCTTACTAAGATTGTACTGAATTATCTCTAAAATATCCGGCTCGTCATCAGCAATTAAAATTCTTTTGGCTGTTGTTTCCATGGTAACATTTAATTTACACAAATTTAACTTACAGTTTTTGCATTCACTTACAAACATCAGATTATCTAATTGTTAAGTCCATTAACGAAAAATTTGCATAAATGCCTTTATTTTTGAATTATATGCAATTGTTTAGAAGGGTACTTTTATTAGTATGTTGTATTGGTGGAATAATTTTTGTGCAGGCCCAGCCTGAATTAGCTATGCCTACTATTCCCCATATGCGGCAACTTATTCACGATAATATTCAAAAGGCAGAGCAAAATATTATTCAATTAACACCCAATGCCAACCATTTATTTGCACCTACTGATGATATAGATGTAAACCTTCAAATTACGCAACTATTGCATACTACGGTGCACAATATGCGTGCATCAATTGAATTAGACAGTACCATTAACAATAATGATAAATATAAATGGTTGCGCGGAATTTATAGTTTATTGGAAGGATTTACTACCGCTTATAAAGCAGGATTAATAAAAGGAATGATGCTGGGCGATTTAATGTTGGCCTATGAACAAGCAGTTGACCTTGAAAAGCAAAACCTTTCTATTGCACCAATTATACAAGCCAATGATGTGGCTATTGATAATTTATTGGTCAACAATTTTGCTTTACAAAACAATATTGGTATTCAGGAAGCTAAAAATATTATTGTTTTAAAAAATTGCCAGTTGTATCCGGATAATATATTAAACATTGTTGCCAATAACATCAATGTTCCATTTGCCGATAGTTTAATTGCAGTAGTTGCCCATCGCAATCCTGACATGATTTACGACTACCTTGGAGCTGCTAATCAATTGGCTCAAAAAATAAAAAAGGTAAATGACCCGTTGGTGCAAACTATTTATCAAATTGAGAAAATGCCGGGTGGTAGAATATATTTTGCTTTTTTAGATGAAATATATCGCAAACAAATCACCATCGATTCCATACAAAAAATAAAAGATACGGATGATCCATTTTATAAATTGTTGGTAAATACCGAAATAAAATATGCAGCTCGCATGCAAATGGGCGATACACCTTATGCCAAACAGGTATTGACTGAAAAATTAAGACAAAAAGCTATTGAACATTATATCAATGAAATAAATGGATTGCATGATGATCCCCGTGATGCCGTTAGATTTAAAGTTTTAGAAAACCTTGCACCACAAGACCTTTACTACTTATGTGTATTGGGTGAAGAAGATATTTATACCAGCAGCTACTTAGGTGTGTATAACAGAATTTTTCCCAGAATGACCATTCCGCGATCTGATACTTTATTGGCATGGGTACATGACGATTATTATAAAAAATTTATTCGAATGGCAGCTGCTTATAATGTGTTAGATGATTTTTTAAAAAGAATGGATAAAAGCACTGCGCAAAATTTAATTAAACGCTTTGTAAACGGACTTGAAAAAACAACCACTTTAGAAGATGCTGTAGATGTTGCCAATTCCTATGCAAGTATAAACGATGCTGCAATTCGTAATTTAATGTTGTTGCAGGTACAACAACAGTTGCAATACAATAAACGTATACACAACGAACGTGGTATTGTAATTTATAATATTTTAAATACCATTTTTTTATCAATGAATCCGGCTAATGGTATTAATGTTTCTGCACAATTGGGTATTATTCCTGTTTATGAAATGCCCATTAATTTGTTGAAAGATGCCGGCGGTAAAATTATTATTCAGCAGTTTTTTTATGGTGATAAAGACGGAAAGAACATTTTCAATTCTTTTATTGCCAACTACAATAATGCCAATTGGCGTATAGTGTATAAACCTGAATGGGTTGAAGTAAAATCAACTAGAGGAGTGCCCATTGAAATTTATGCTAATAAACCTTTAGATGCGGAACAAGATTTAGATGATGCTGCACAACAGCATTTGTGTGATTATTTAGATTCAGCACATATTGATCCCACGGTTGTAATACATCGTGGCCATAGTTATTATGTAAACTCAACCATTAAACGTTTATTTCCATCAGCTAAAGTTATTATGCTAGGTAGTTGTGGCGGTTATAATAGTCTGAATGATGTTTTGAAAATTTGTCCCGAATCACACATTATTGCCTCTAAACAGGTGGGAACAGGTGTAGTAAATATGGCGTTAATTGAAGCCATTACTGAAACCTTACGTCAGGGAAAAAATTTAGATTGGACAAAAATTTGGGCAGGTCTTCAAAATAGGTTTACAGGTGGCTATAAAGAAAAATTTGACGACTATGTGCCACCGCAAAATAATTTAGGGGCCATGTTTATTATGGCCTATAAAAAGGCTATGGAAAAAAACAAAAATTAGTTTAACCTGTTTTAGGCTTAACTACAAAAATGGGTTGTATTTTATTTCATGTCCAATGGTAGTTGCCGGGCCATGACCGGAATATACTACTGTATCATCAGGTAATGTAAGTAGTTTTTCTTTAATGTTTTTAATTAAGGAATTGTGATTGCCACCCGGCAAATCGGTTCTTCCAATACTTTCTCGGAATAAAGCATCGCCTGCAATTAATATTTTTTGTGGAGCATTATATAAACAAATACTTCCGGGCGAATGACCAGGAATTTCTAAAACTTCAAATGCGGCCTCATCTAACCAAACTTTATCCCCTTCTTTTAATAAATGTACTTTCCCTTTAAAATTATCAAATGGTAAGCCCCATTGTTTTCCCGATTCGGGTGCCAATTCCAATAATGGTAACTCATCTTTATGGGTCCAAAGGTCAAGGTGGTAATGTTCATTTACCCACTTATTGCCAAAAACATGGTCTAAATGACAGTGGGTATTCACCAATTGAATTGGTTTAAGCTGTTTTTCTTCAACAAATTCCTGAAAAATGCGTTGTTCGGAAGAAAAATAAAATCCCGGGTCAACAATTATGGCATTTAAGGCATCATTATAAATTAAATAAGTGTTTTCCTGAATGGGATTAAATGTAAAAACTTTAATGTGCAACATGTGCTTATTTTTAAAATGATAATAGGTAATTACTTAATTTTAACAAGTATTGTGGAATTAGAATTGATTTGGCTAATATCTTCACTTTGTTTTTCATGCCATTGTTTTCTAAAACCCGGTACATTTTTTAATATTGACAGGATATGCAAATGAAATTAATTCATAAAGTTACAATCTTCTTTTCTTTTCTATTACCTGTATCAGTTTTTGCACAGGTAAATATGGTTGAGTTTGGGAAAAATAGGGTTCAATACAATCAATTTAAATGGAAATTTTATCAATCGCCCAATTTTAATACTTATGTAACACAGGGCGGTACCGCACTAGGAAAATTTGTTTCACAAGTAGCAGAAGATAACTTACCCGAGCTTGAAAAATTTACTGAATATAGTTTGCAACGTAGAGCCAATATTGTTGTTTACAATAGTTATGATGATTTTAAGCAAAGTAATATAGGATTGGGAATTGATTGGCAAAATGCCGGTGGACTTACCAAGCTAGTGAACAATAAAATTGTGGTTTATTTTGATGGAAATCACAATCATTTACGTAATCAAATCCGAGAAGGTATTGCTAAGGTTTTAACCGATAATATTTTGTTTGGTGATGATATTGGTGAATTTGCCAGTAATCAGGCATTATTAGATTTGCCTCAATGGCTTACAGATGGGTATGTTGCATATGCAGCTGAGAATTGGAGTACCGAAAAGGATGATCAGTTAAAAAGCGCTATGTTAAGTGGCAAGTACAATAATTTTTATCAGTTTGCTTTTGATAAGCCTTTATTAGCCGGAAATGCATTTTGGTATTATATAGCTGAACACTACAGAAAAGAAAATGTAACCTATTTTCTTTACATGGCTCGCATTTATAAAAGTTTAAATAGTGCTTCTGAAAAAATTTGTAAAAAGAAATTTAAAGAAGTATTAGATGACTTTATGCAGCAAATGCAAGACCGTTATTATAAAGATATTCGCCAAAGAAGAAATGCTCCAAAAGGTGTTTTAAGTGTATCTGAAGATGTGAGTAAAAATGATTATTTCCGTTTTCAAGCTAATCCCAATCCAAGAAGTAACAACTATGCGGTAGTTGAATTTAAGAAGGGTGTTTATAAAGTAAAATATGTTGAAAATTTTTACGATACCAAAGTATTATTAGATTATGGTGTTAGAACGAATGAAGGCGATATCAATCCCAATTATCCTATTCTAGCGTGGGATGGTAAGGGTACTCGCTTACTGGTAATTTATTGGGATAAGGGTAAAATTAAAATGTTTGTTTATGATGTATTAGCTCGATACAAACGTTATAAACAGGATATTACCGGTTTTGAACAAATAATTGATGCATCGTTTATGCTAGATGCTAATACGCTTATATTAAGCGCAGTTAAAAATGGGCAAACTGATTTGTTCATTTATAAAATTGATGACCAAAAAGTTGAACAAATTACCAACGATGTTTATGATGAATTGTACCCCAGTTTTGTATCATTTCCAAATCGTTCAGGTATTATTTTCTCTTCAAACCGACCCAGCCCAAATGCTCCAAGTAATGATACTGTGTTACCCAGTCGTTATCGATTCAATATTTTCTTAGTTGATATTTTGAATAAAAGTAAAACCAAGCAAATTACTCAACTTACCAATTTAAAATATGGAAATGCGAAGTACCCCATGCAATACAACACCAATCACTTTACTTATGTGAGCGATGAGAATGGTATTGCAAACCGCTGGGCAGGATTTTTTTCTACCCAACGGGAAGGACTTGACACATTATACTACATAGGTACTGAATTATTGCGCAATCCTTCCACAAAAGAACTTGATTCAACATTAGCTGCATGGCGTAAACCTGAAGCTGATAGTATCAGTTATTTTCAGGTTTATAAAGACTCTACTTACACTTTCCCTATTACCAATTATCAAAGTTCATTGTTAGAGTCACGTGTATCTGGCAATAACGATCAAGTGAGTGAAACGCGTCAAGAAGGCGATTTCAAATATTTGTATAAATTGAAAGTGGATGCCACTGCGCTAAACAGGCGCAATGTAAATGCACGCCCCACTCAATATATGCAAGAAGTAATGCAAGCCGACAAGATTGCACAGGGTAAACCACTAAATTTTGCTACAAACAATAATAAAAATGCCAAAAAACAATCGGTAGTAGTAGATACAGTGCGCCATGCTCCTAAAAACTTTTTCCAAAATGAGTTTGCAAACGACACTACCTCAGCTGCTAATAGTGGTGGAATTGCCGGTAATGCTGGGAATAGTGATTTAGGGAATGCAACAGAAAGTAATCAGCAACATAATTATATTCAACAAACTAAATTGTTTAATTACCGTTTAAAATTTAGTGCCGATTATTTATTGGCTGGTGTTACTAATAATATATTGGTGAATCGTTTTCAACCTTATGCCGGAGGCGCAGGTCCTATTCAGCTTAACAATGGAAGTGCCATTAACTGGAGTTTCCGTGCAGGTGTTAGCGATTTAATGGAAGATATTAAATTCATTGGCGGTATTCGTTTTGGTACTTCTTTGAAAGACAAGGACTTCTTTTTCTCATTTCAAAATTTAAAACATAGAGTTGACTGGGGTATTACTTATTATCGTAGTACTCAAACCAATTTCTTTAATACCACTCCATACGATAATCAGCTATTCACCAATTTGTATCAGTTTAATATAGCATATCCATTCGATCAGGTAAGAAGTTTAAGGGCTACTTTTGGCTTACGTAAAGACCTTGGCGTTATAAAACCAGCAGATCAGTTTTCATTAAAAGTAAGTGATACCTCTGCTCAATATTTGGTAGGACATATTGAGTATGTTTATGATAATACTATTAATCCTGCTCAAAATATTTGGAATGGGTTACGTTGGAAAGTTTATTTTGATATGACTGAACCAATAGCAGGCACTACGGGTGGTAGTGGTAATCAAACCTATAATGTTGGTTTTGATGCACGTAATTACTTTAAAATATACAGGAACTTTATTTGGGCAACCCGCGCAGCTGGCGACTTTAGTTTCGGTAATCAAAAAATAATTTATTATTTGGGTGGAACCGATGGATGGGTAAATCCAAAATTCAATAGTGCCAATCAACCCGCACAGGACCAAACTTATGCCTTCCAATCGCTGGCATTAAATATGCGCGGTTATAATCAAAACGTAGCCAATGGTAACAATGCTGTAGTTATTAATAGTGAATTAAGGTTGCCCTTGTTCTCAACCTTATTCAATAAACCTATAAATAATGCATTTCTTCGCAATTTTCAGGTAATTCAATTCATTGATTTAGGTACCGCTTGGAATGGTAAATTTAATGGTATACAAAGGCCTACAGAAATATTCCCATCACCCAATCCTCAAGCTAACCCCATTAATGTTAGGATTGACGCAGGTGGTTTAGGCCCTTTTGCCGGTGGTTATGGATTTGGGGTGCGGAGCACATTGTTGGGTTATTTTATTCGTGCTGACTTGGGTTGGCCGATGAAAGGAGTTTTCCGTGGTCCATCTGTCTTTTATTTATCGCTTGGCTTAGATTTCTAACCATTGAATAATTAAAGTAAATTATTTCATCATTATAATCCACGTAAAGTTATTTGTAACAATGCGTGGATTTTTTATGTGGTAATTAAAGCATATATTTTCGGAATAAAAATAAGGCAGCCAATAATGGCACTAATACATGAAGCCCATAAAACAGCACCTGCAGCAATATCTTTAATGGTTTTAATATTTGGCTGAAATTGAATGGTAATTTGGTTGCATGTTTTTTCAACAGCTGTATTCAACATTTCTAAAGCAATTACTAATGCTATACAAATTAAAACGAATATCCATTCTGTTTTTGAAATATGTAAAACTATACCAAGTAGTATGGCTGCTAATGCAATACAACCTTGAATTTTGGCGTTTCTTTCATATTTAAAAAATAAATAAATTCCTGCTGCGGCTAGTTGTAATGCTTTCCAAAATATTTTCATAGCTTATTAATTTTTGCTTAAAACAGTACGTTTAAAAATAAAATATTTTTCTACTATTTTTATATTGCTACTTAAAATAATTTGCAAAACTCTATTATCTTACATATTATTTCATTTTTTTATTATAAGCAGCATTCCAATCAATTAACTTATCTTTCCACAAAATAATCATCATTCATAACACTTAAAACTAATGTTGTGATTTATGTCTCATTTTACTATACGCTATCCTTTAATTTTGCAGTATGATATGGCATGCAGCTAAGAAAATCCTGTTGAGTGTATTGATGTTGGTATTATTCAATACCCTGGCTACGGCACAAGTAATTAAAATTAGCGGAATTATTGTTGATAAGCAAAGTGATGAGCCTATCCCTTTTTCTACTGCAGTATTTAAATTGAGTGGGCAAGGGGTATTAACAGATTCATCGGGTAAATTTTCATTTACCTCTCGCCAATGGAGTCATAATGATACATTACAAATTAGTAGTGTTGGTTATAAGAATGTGCTTATTCCTGCTTCTTTATTTAAAGATTCAGCTTATTTCACCGTTAAAATGGAATTGCTTCCCAGTACTGATGTAGTGGTAAAAAGCAAGTATAATCGTGCTTTATGGTTTTGGCGAAAAATTATGCAGCACAAACCCGAACACGATAGAACTCACTGGAAAAACTATTATTACGAGGCTTACAATAAATTGGAATTAGATATTGCCAATATTAATACCGAAAAACTATCGAAAAATTTTTTAGTTAAACCCCTCAATTTTGTTTTTAATTATATTGATTCTACTTCAGAGGAAAAACCTTTTTTACCTGCATATTTAACCGAAACTATTTCTGATTATTACCATCAAAATAATCCGGTTCGTTCCCGCGAAATTATAAAAGCTACGAAAACCAATGGTATTGATAATGAAAGCCTGATTAAACAATTAGGAAATATGTATCAAATTGTTGATATATATGCTAATACTATTCCCGTATTTAATCGTTCTTTCATTGGCCCCTTCAATGATAGAGCAGATAAGTTTTACAATTTTAAATTATTAGATACGCAATACCTTAATCATCGTCGGTTAGTACATTTTAAGTTTTCGCCTAAACATAAAGGAGAGGATTTATTTGAAGGTGATTGTTGGGTTAATGATACTAGTTTTGCCATTCAAAAAATTACTTTACGGCCTGCCGTTGATGTAAATTTAAATTTTGTAAGTGGACTAACTTTAATTCAGGAATATCGCTTAATTGATGATAGTATTTGGTTTTTATCGAAAGATAAATTTGTTGTAGACATCTCTCCACTGGGTAAAAATAAACTGGCATTTAAAGGACGAAAAACTACCACTTACAGGAAGGTTTTACTCAATAGTCCATATGTTACTCAAATGCTCGACTCTGCCAAAACTCCAAGTGAGGTAGATTTACTACCCAATGTTACTAACTTGCCCGATTCTTTTTGGGTTACACATAGGCACGAGGAATTAAATAAAAGTGAAAAAACCGTTTATGCATTGCTTGATACATTAGAGAAAAATGTTACTTATGTTCGATATAGAAATGCACTAGAGTTTTTGGCAAAAGGCAATAAAGATGTTGGTAATTTTAGAATTGGACCTTGGTGGTATTGGTTAAGTGCCAACCCTTATGAGGGTGTTAGAACAAGATTTGATGTAGAAACCAATAGAGGCTTTAATGAACATTGGTATGCCCATACTTATTTGGCCTATGGTTTTAAAGACCAAGGTTTAAAAGGGTTGGGGGAAATTCGTTATCAGTTTAGCAGGCAACCTTGGAGTTATATTAATTTAAAATATCGTAACGATTTAGATAATGGGCAAATGTATGCCGATGAAATGGGTACTGACAACATTTTTGCTACTGTATTTAGGCGTCCTAATATTCCTTTTAAATATCAGCGTTCCGAAGAATGGAATTTGGAATATTATGCTTCTACTAATTCCGGTTTTGGTTTTGGAACTTCCTTAACTTCAAAGCAATATCAAGCAGTATTAAACTTGCCGGGCAAACAATACTTCCCAACCACCAATGGCGGCACGCCTTTGAAAACATTTGAGGCCGGTTTCAGTGTGCGTTATGCTTATGATGAACGCACTTTGGTCAGCAATTTTACACAATACAGCTTAGGAAGCGATTATCCCATTGTTTTGTTTAATTATGTACATGGTTTTCCTGGTGTTTTGCATAGCAGCTATACCTATGATAAGGTAAGCCTATCTGTTTCTGATAATTTGAAAATTGCTCCTTTTGGTTATTTGTATTACAATTTATATGGAGGTAAAATTTTTGGTACTGCTCCTTATCAGTTTCTTGAAATACATCCGGGTAACGAACAATATTATTACAACAAGTATGCTTTTAGTTTAATGAATCGTTTTGAATATGTCAGTGATGAATATGCAGGCGTTAATATTGAACACATTATTGGTAATGGTTTATTCCGATTAACCTCGTTAACCCGTAAATTAAAGCTTCGCCAATTATGGACTTTTAAAGCTGTAGTAGGTAATCTTAGTCAAGCTAACCAACAATTAAATTATGTGGGTAATGCGCCATTTAAATCGTTAGGAGGCAATGTTTATACAGAATTGGGAACAGGGATTGATAATATTTTTAAATTGTTTAGGGTTGATTTTATTTGGCGTTTATCGCCAACACCAGCTGTTAATGAAGCCGTTAATAAATTTGAGGTATTTGGCAGTTTCCGTATTTCATTCTAACATTAAAAATTTATTCATTTTGCAAAATGGTTTTGCAAATATTTTTGGCAATACCGGGTCCTTCATAAATAAAACCAGTCCATACTTGTATTAATGATGCTCCCATTTTTATTTTTTCAACTGCTTGTTCACCCGTAAAAATACCTCCACTTCCAATAATAGGTAAACGGTATTGGGTTTGTGTAGCAACATAATTAAGTATATTATTACTTTTTTGGTATAGTGGTGCGCCACTTAATCCACCGGCACCAATTGCATCAATTTGCACTTTAGATGTATGTTTTAATGATTCTCTTCCAATAGTGGTGTTACTAATTACCAATCCGGCTAGTTTTGTTTCTTCTGCTAATTCAATAATGTCGTCAATTGCTTGGTTACTTAAATCGGGAGCAATTTTAAGTAATATTGGTTTAGGTTTTGTTTTACCATAATTGGCGTTTTGTACCCTGCTTACAATTTCACGTAACGCCTCTTTTTCTTGTAAAGCCCGCAGTCCGGGAGTGTTGGGTGAACTAACATTTAATACAAAATAATCTGCCGTATCATATAAGCTATTAAAGCATAAACAATAATCTGAACTCGCTTCCTCATTAGGGGTATCTTTATTTTTACCAATGTTGGCACCAACAATTAAGTTTGATAGATGTTTTGTGTTGGTTTTATTTCGCCACAGGTCAAGTCTTTTTTGAATGGCAAGAACACCATCATTATTGAAGCCCATGCGATTGATTAGAGCTTTATCTTTTGGAAGTCTGAATAATCTGGGCTTTTCATTGCCTAATTGTGGCTTAGGTGTAACTGTACCAATTTCAACAAACCCAAATCCCAAGCAATCCAATGCATCAAGATAAATTGCATTTTTATCAAAACCTGCCCCTAAACCAACGGGGTTTTTGAAAGTTAATCCCCAAAGTTTTTTTTCTAATTTAGGATGATTGAATGAACAATTTTGTTGAATAATTTTTTTTAGTGATGTAAATCTGCAACCCATTTGTAAACTATTCATAGCAAAATAGTGTGCCTTTTCAGGTTCCAGTTGAAACATTAAATTTCTTAAAAATGTGTACATACTGCGAAGATAATATGGCCAATTTTAACGCCGGAATAATTTCTTAAACCTTCTTTTGTATTACTTAACCTCAAAATTAATTTTGCTATCATGTACTTAAATCTTTAACATGAAACGACTAAAATTTCATGAAATATTTAGTTGCATAAACAACTTTATTTGTTACATTTGAACAGTAAATTATTTGTTATGCAGGAAGCCTATATTGTAGCCGGTTTTAGAACTGCTGTTGCTAAAAGTAAAAAAGGAGGATTTCGGTTTTATCGCCCCGATGATTTAGCTGTTGAAGTAATAAAAGGGTTAATGGCATCAGTACCTCAATTAGATTATAAAAGAGTGGACGATGTAATTGTTGGTAATGCTGTGCCCGAAGCGGAACAAGGTTTGCAATTTGGAAGAATTATTGCGGCCAAAGCGCTTGGTATTGAAGTAGCGGGTATTACTATAAATCGTTATTGTGCAAGTGGTTTAGAAAGTATAGCAATGGCTACTGCTAAAATACGCACCGGTATGGCCGATTGCATTATTGCCGGTGGAACTGAGAGTATGAGTTTAGTGCCGACGACAGGTTGGAAAACAGTGCCTTCGTACAATATTGCTAAAGATGAACCCGACTATTATCTAAGTATGGGTTTAACTGCAGAAGCTGTTTCAAAAGAATTTAATGTTACTCGTGAAGCACAAGATGAGTTTGCTTATTATTCACACCAAAAAGCGAAAGTAGCCATTGAAAATGGTTATTTTAAATCAGGCATATTGCCTATTTCTGTTCAAGAAACTTATGTAAATGAAAAGGGTAAAAAAGCTGTTCGCAGTTTTGTAGTAGATACTGATGAGGGATTAAGAGCCGATACAACAATGGAAGGCCTTGCTAAACTAAAGCCTGCATTTGCTTTAAATGGAACGGTTACTGCAGGAAATTCTTCACAAACCAGTGATGGTGCTGCTTTTACAATTGTAATGAGCGAGAAAATGATGAATGAATTGGGCTTAAAGCCTTTGGGCAGATTGGTCAATTGCGCAAGTGCCGGCGTACATCCACGCATTATGGGAATAGGGCCGGTTGCTGCTGTGCCTAAAGTATTAAAACAAGCAGGTATTAGTTTAAGTGATATTGATTTAATAGAATTGAATGAAGCTTTTGCCGCACAATCTGTTGCAGTTATTCGCGAACTGGGACTTGATCCGCAAAAAGTAAATATTAATGGTGGAGCCATTGCCTTGGGCCATCCTTTGGGTTGTACAGGTGCTAAATTAACCATACAAATTTTAAACGATTTGCAAAGACTAAATAAAAAGTATGGTATGGTTACTGCTTGCGTAGGCGGTGGTCAAGGTATTGCTGGAATTATTGAACGATTATAAATAGTTTACCTAAACAAAACAGACAGAAAAATAATATTATTTTTTTATAAAATGATTTAAATCATTTGCAGAGCCAATTCCATGTATTAACTTTAGTAAACAAAAGTTAACATATGAAAACTATTTTAGTTCCCACCGATTTTTCTGAAACAGCCAAACATGCCGCTATTTATGCTATGGAAGTGGCAAAACAAGTGAATGCTGAAAAGGTTATTCTTTATAACACTTACCAAACTATGGTTACAGTAGGAGCTGATCCATTAATTCCTGCTGTTGATACAGTGAGCATTGAAAATTTGGAACAAGGAAGCAAAACAGGTTTAGAAAATTTAAAATTTGTATTGTTAGCTTATCAGTCTCCACATGTTACCATTGAAACTATTTCCGAATTTAATTTTTTAACAGATGGCATTAAAGGTGTCTGCGAAAAAATGAATATTGATTTAATTATTATGGGTATTACTGGTGGTGATGCTATTGAAGAAAATTTATTTGGAAGTAATACCATCAATGTTGCCAAGCATGTGCACGTGCCTGTTATTATTGTGCCCAAACATGCCCCGATAAAGCCAATAGAAAAAGTTTTGTTTTTAAGCGACTTTCAACAAGTGGTTGAAACTACACCGGCTAAACCTATATTGAATATTTTAGATGCTACACATGCAGCTTTATATGTTATGAACATTGATAAAGATAATAGCCATTTTACCCCCGATACACCTCATCAAAGCTTAATGCTGCATAACTTGTTGCATCAATACAACCCGGAATATCATTTTGTAGATAGCGATAATTTTATGGAGGCTACCAATACGTTCGTGCATCAACATAAAATTGATTTATTAATTACTATACCTAAACGGCGCAGTTTTTTTGATACAATATTCAAACGCAGTCATACCAAAATGATGGCTTTTCATAGCAATGTGCCTTTGATGGTTGTACACGATTAGTGCATATTTATATACACTAACTTAAATATTTCCCAACAATAGGAACACGCCTGCCAACACCAAATGCTTTTGGCGATACACGAATAATAGGGCAGAATTGGTTGCGTTTGTATTCATTCATGTTTACCAGTTTTAATGTGCGATCAACTAATGTTGTATCATAACCCATGGCTTTTATTTCGGCAGGCCCTTTCCGTTGTTCAATGTATTGATAAAGAATTGCATCTAATATTGCATAATCGGGCAAGCTATCGCTATCTTTTTGGTTAGGCCTTAATTCCGCACTGGGCGCTTTGGTAATGATGTTTTCAGGAATAATGGTTCGTTCTTGATTAATATAACGTGCCAATGCATACACTTGCTGCTTGTAGCAATCGCCCAACACGCTTAATCCTCCGGCCATATCGCCATACAAGGTACCATAACCTGTTGCCAGCTCACTTTTATTGGATGTGTTCAGTAAAATATATCCGAATTTATTAGAGATAGCCATTAGTAAATTTCCCCTTATTCTGCTTTGCAAATTTTCTTCTGCCAGCGAAAAGGGCATACCGTTAAATTGAGGCTGAAGTGTTTTTAGAAAAGTTTCATATATGTCGGAAATATGAATAATATCATAAGGATTTCCCAAGTTTTTACTTAACTGTACCGCATCATTCACGGAATGTTCAGTTGAATAGGGGGAAGGCATTAGTAAGGCTTTTACATTTTCAGCACCCAATGCCTCGCAAGCAATGGCTAAGGTTACAGCCGAGTCAATTCCACCTGATGAACCGATAATGGCTTTGCTAAAACCCATTTTAGAAAAGTAATCGCGAATACCTACTATTAGCGCATTGTATATTTGTTCAATATTTAGTTGTGGTTGTAAAATATCCGGATTTAATTCTTTATCGGGTACATAAGCTGCTGCTTCAATAACAGGTTCATCAAAATAGCCATTTTCATTTAAATGCACAGCTTCAAGTGATTCTGCAAACATGGGCAATTGTTTACATAAGTTAGCATCTTTATCAAATACCAACGATGAACCATCAAATACAATTTCTGTTTGACTACCCAAGGCGTTGCAGTAAATCATGGGTAATTTATATTTTAATACATTCGCTTTTATTACTGCTTTTCTATCTTCTACATGGGTATAATCGAATGGTGATGCACTTAAGTTTACCATTACATCGGGGTTTTGTTGCATCAATATATCCATGGGGCAATTGCGATACAATGGATTATCACCCAAATTCCATATATCTTCACAAATGGTTACTGCTATTCTTCTGCCTTTAAAAGGAATTACTTGCCATTGAAAGGCGGGCTCAAAATAGCGATACTCGTCAAATACATCATAAGTTGGTAATAAGGTTTTATGTATTTCTGCTAAAATAGTTTCGTTGTATAAAAAATAGGCAGCATTAAATAATTCTTTTCCTTTTCCTGTTCTGTTACGGGCAGGTGCACCTACTAATACCCCAATATTTTGGGTATGCATTTTAATGGTGTGAATAGCTTCATAACATTTATCAATAAAATCATTGAACTCAACAAAATCCCTTGCCGGATATCCGCATATACTCATTTCACTAAATACAATTAAATCTGCACCCGCTGCTTTTGCTGTTTCAATGGCTGCTATAATTTTTTGGGTATTTTGTTCAAAATTGCCAATGTGATAATTCTGTTGTGCTAAAAATATTTTCATGAATTACTATTAAAAATAATAAATTGGTTGCTTTAGATGAGATTTATCTATATGTCTCTTAAACAGTTTTGAATTTAATTCGGCACAAATTTCCGTTTTTTCAACCAATACAATCCCAATAATCTTAACAAAACAAATAGTTGCACTTGCAGCAATGTGCTTATTTTGCAAAAAATATTGGTTTATGAAATATAGGTTGCAAATTTTTTTGGGCATCATCCTAGTAATGGCCATTGCTTGTTCACCCAAAAAAAAGTTGCCTGATGTTTCAAAAATATCAATGCCTTTAACGGTTCAACGATTTGAGCGTGATTTTTTTTCATTCGACACCTTGCATATTGCACGGGGATTAGATTCTCTTCAAAAAAAATATCCGGTTTTTATTAAAGATTATTTGTACAATATTTTAGCCGCATACCCACAGCCTGATAGTGTAGTGAAAGACGTTTTATTATTCCGACGTACGTACGCTGCCATTGATAGTGCCGTGCAAGTGCAGTTCCCCCATTTTAAAAATTATACTGAACAAATTGCGCAAGGTTTCCGATACTTTCATTATTATTTTCCTAAATACAATTTGCCCCATCAAATTATCACATTTGTTGGTCCCATTGAGGGGGTTGGTACTGCGCTTACTTCATCGGGCTTGGCAATAGGATTACAAGCTTATTTAGGCCATCAATTTCCGGCTTATCATACACAATATATTAGCGAAGTGTATCCCGATTATGAAACTCGGCGTTTTGAACCACAATATATAGTTGTTAACTGCATGCGCAGTATTATTAATGATTATTATCCCGAAAAGAAGGCAGGAAATCCATTAATAGATCAGATGATTGAACTGGGAAAGCGTTTATATGTTTTAGATGCCTGTTTGCCAACAGTTGCCGATACTTTAAAAACCGGTTATACAAATGATCAATTAAAGGGTTGTTATGATCATGAAAAAAATATTTGGAGTTTTTTTATACAAAACAATTTATTGTATGAAACAGAGCCTACCCAAATTGCATCTTATGTAAATGACGGACCCGGAACACCTGAATTAGGCCCTGCGGCACCGGGTAACATTGGCCTGTTTACCGGATGGCAAATTGTAAAATTGTGGATGAAAAAGCATCAGGATGTAACTTTAGACCAATTACTCAATACACCTGCCAAACAAATTTTTGAAGAAGCCAAATATCACCCTTAGTTTAATTTAGCCGGTGCTATCATTTCAAAAACCGGAATGTTTACGGTAAAGTTGGTTTGAGTATCTAAGTTTAGCATAGTATAATGGCCGCTCATTTTACCCATTTCCGATTTAAAGTTGCAACCACTTACATATTGGTATTGGTGGCCGGGCAAAACAATGGGTTGAACCCCAACAACACCTTCCCCTTCTACTTCTCTTCGTTCACAGTTGCAATCATAAATAAACCAATGTCTTCTTAAAAGCTTTACCGGAAAAGCATTCAGATTATCAATCGTAATGCGATAGGCAAACATATATTCGTTTGTAAAGGGATTGCTGTATTCCGGCTGATAGAAAGTTTCCACACTAATTTGTATGCCTGAAGAAATTTTCGTAATCATAGGCTTTAAACTATGGGTATAAAGTTACTTATTTCACACAAAATATGCATTTTTTGCAATTAATGGCCTTAAAATGGCCTTTAGTAAGCTGTTTCGCAGCATACAAAGCATTGAATGCTTACTTTTGCAATCTAAAAAATTTGAGCCATGAATAAAATAGCAGTAGCAAAAGGCGATGGTATAGGCCCGGAAATAATGGATGCTGTTTTAACCATTTTTACCGCTGCAAAAGTTCCATTAGAATATGAATTTGTAGAAATGGGGAAATGGGTTTTTGATAAAGGTTACAGTAATGGAATGACACCCGATGCTCAGCAAACAATAGAAGCATTGGGTATTTTATTTAAAGGGCCCATGGAAACCCCTAAAGGGAAAGGCGTTAAGAGCGTGAATGTAACAGCCCGCAAAACTTGGAATACCTATGCTAATAAGCGTACTTTTCAAACACTGCATGGTGTTGATACCGTTTTTAGCAAAGCAGGCATTCCAATTGATATAACCGTTGTTCGCGAAAATATTGAAGATACCTATGGTGGAATTGAACATATGCTTACCCACGATGTGGCCCTTAGCCGCAGGTTTATAACCCGTCCCGGCAGCCACCAATTAATTAAGTATGCGTTTGAAATGGCCAAGAAAAAAGGTGCTAAACGCATTACTTGTGGGCATAAAGCCAACATTATGAAAATTACGGATGGCTTGTTCTTGCAGGTATTTTATGAAGTGGCCAAAGATTATCCGGAATTAAAAGCAGATGATGTAATTGTGGATGACTTGTGTATGAAGTTGGTTACTCGCCCCGATTTATTTGATGTGGTGGTATTAACCAACCTGCAAGGCGATATTGTTAGCGATTTGTGTGCAGGCCTAGTGGGTGGTTTAGGTTTTGCCCCTTCTGCCAATATTGGCGACCATATTTGCATTTTTGAAGCAGTGCATGGTACAGCCCCCGATATTGCCGGTAAAAACATAGCCAACCCAACAGCATTATTGCTGAGTGGTATAGGCATGTTACACCACTTGGGTTTAATGCAAACAGCTGCTTTAATTGAAAATGCATTGTTGTACACGCTTGAACAAGGCATACACACGGGCGATTTTGGAGATAAAAGCACCCCATCGCTTTCTACCACTGAGTTTGCAAATGCAATTATTCAAAACTTTGGTAAAACCCCAAAAGCAGGTGCTCGTCCACTATTGCCGAATATGCCTACCACGCAAACCCATTTTAAGTTAGATAAAAACCCAATGCTCGAGTCAATTGAAACTGAGAAAGAGCATATTGTGGGAGTTGACTTTTTCATTGAAAGCAATGAGCAACCCATTGCCATTGCCAATAAGTGTATGCGACATGCGGGGGTTAAGTTTAAATTGGTGAATATTAGTAATCGTGGTACGCAAGTATGGCCTACGGGTTCAGTTTATACCAATTTGGTCAATCAATATAATGTGCGGTTTGAAAGTATTGACGATATGCCCTTAAATCAAATGGATGTTTTGGGCTTATATGTTAGTATGAGTGGTAATTTTAAAATTTGCTCTTCTGAACTATTACTAATGTTAGGCAGCAAAAAAGCTTACTCATTAGCACAAGGGCAATAACATAAAGCAACAAACCTAATCAATAATTCAGTCGTTGAAAGAGAGCCAAGAATAAAGAATTGGTCAAATTTTTAAGGTTTACCTACGCAGTTCTTTTTTTTAACTTAATTTCACGGCTCATTTTAAAGAGCAATTGAACTATGGCAGAAGTGATATTAATGCCACGCCTAAGCGATACCATGACTGAAGGAGTTATTGCGGCCTGGCACAAAAAAGTTGGCGATACTGTAAATAAAGGCGATTTATTAGCCGAAATTGAAACTGATAAGGCTACTATGGAATTAGATAGCTACCAAACCGGTGTGCTTTTACATATTGGTGCTCCGGCAGGAGGAAAATTACAAGTAAACGATTTATTGGCCATTTTAGGTAAGCCGGGAGAAGATGTAAGTGCCTTAGTAGCACAGCATACACCAGGCGCTGCGCCACAAGCAGCACCCAGCACTGCGCCGGCTTCTGCGCCTGCAGCTGCTCAACCTGCTGCTACGCCATCGGTAGATGTAAGCAAAATGGAAGAAGTAGTATTAATGCCACGTTTAAGTGATACCATGACTGAAGGTGTGATAGCCGCATGGCATAAAAATATTGGTGATACCGTTAAAAAAGGAGAAATACTTGCCGATATTGAAACCGATAAAGCTACCATGGAACTGGAAAGCTATAAAGATGGTACTTTATTGTATCAGGGTGCAAAAGCAGGCGAGAAAATTCAAGTGAACGATTTATTGTGTATTATTGGTAAGGAAGGATTAGATGTAAATGGTATTGTTGCCGCATTAAAAAATGGGGCACCTGCTGCTGCCGGTAATGCGCCAGCACCTGCAACTACTGCGCCTGTAGCCACTCAAGCTAATAATACTGCACCTGCTGCTGCACCAACATTAGTAAATGAAGGAAGAATTTTTGCTTCACCTTTGGCTAAAAAATTAGCGGAAGAAAAAGGTATTGATCTTAGATATGTAAAAGGTAGTGGTGACAATGGGCGTATTATAAAGGCAGACATTGATAATTATGTACCCAGTGCTGCGCCGGCTCCTGCTACTGCAGTATCTACAGCTGCACCTATTGCAGCGTCAGGTCAGGTACGTTATGAAGATGTACCTGTTTCTCAAATGCGCAAAACCATTGCACGTCGTTTAAGTGAAAGTTTATTTACTGCTCCTCATTTTTATTTAACCATGTCTATTGATATGGACGCAGCAGTTGCTGCTCGTGTCAAGTTGAATGAAAATGCAAAAGTGAAAATAAGCTTTAATGATTTGGTGTTGAAAGCAACCGCTATGGCGTTAAAACAGCATCCTAAAGTGAATAGTAGTTGGATGGGTGATTTCATTCGCTATAACCAACATGTAAATATTGGTGTTGCTGTTGCTGTAGATGAAGGATTATTAGTGCCTGTTGTTCGTTTTGCCGATACTTTAAGTTTAAGCCAAATTGCTACACAGGTAAAAGAATATGCTCAAAAAGCAAAAGACAAGAAACTGCAACCTGCCGATTGGGAAGGAAGTACATTCACCATTTCTAATTTGGGAATGTTTGGCATTGATCAATTCACTGCTATCATTAACCCACCCGATTCATGCATTTTAGCGGTAGGTGGTATTTCTCAAGAACCTGTTGTTAAAAACGGACAAATCGTTCCGGGCAATGTAATGAAGGTAACTTTAAGTTGCGATCATAGAGTTGTAGATGGTGCCACTGGTGCCGCTTTCCTTCAAACACTGAAAAGTTTATTGGAAGAACCTCTTAGAATGTTAATTTAAAACAACAATATTGTTTAAAAAATAAAGCCCTGCAATCATGAAAATGTGCAGGGCTTTTTGTTAGGTATTATTTAATAGGGTTCATCCCAGTCGCATCCTATGGGAGCACCGGGTGGTAAATCAACCGGTTGAGGCATTTGTATTTTTTCCGGATGTTCAATTCTTTCAATAGCATAACTGTAATGGGCAGTTAGTGCCGGGTTTGCTGTCATTTGTTGTTGTGCCAATTTTTTTATTTTCATTAAGCCATTATAAGCAATGGATTTTACAGCATAATTAGCATTTTTATCTTGGTATAAATTCAATAACCAACTAATTACCTGTTGTTGGGTTTGAAGCTGAACTTGAAGCGCTAAATCATTCGCCAATGGTGTTTTCCATGTTTGTTGAATAATGGCATCCATTACATCATCCCATCCAATTGTATGTGCAATAGCTTTATTTTCAACCAAACGGTTGGCTCTTTCTGTATTAAATAGAAACGCAAACTCAAAGTTGGCCAATGCTTCGGCAGCAGCTAATGCATCAAAAGCCGGGGCGGTTCTTTTTTCAAATAATTCACCCACATTATAGTACATAGGGGGGCGAGGTGGTATTAGTTGAATAATTTGTTTAGGTAAGGTTAATACATCGGCATTTAAACATTGTAATGCTGCTTGCAAAGCTTTTTGTTGAACACTGTTGGGTAATATTTCAGGTTGTTGTTGCAATGCATCTCCTCTTACAGAATAACTGTAATTAATGCCTCCAATCAGCTTGCATACTGCTTCTAATTGATAACGATGGAAATTATACAATGGAACCAATACGTCTTCAAGTTTAGCCATAGGTGTACCAACGGTAATGGCTTGCTGTGAAAAATTTTTTAAAGCAACGGTACGAACTTTTAATAAAGTATTTAGTTCATCAACAGCATCTTTTCCATTATCCCATAAGTGCGCATAGGGATGCATTCCACCTGCAGCTCTGGCATCTAAGTCGGCAATAAATAAAATACCATCTTTAGAATTTTTCCTTAGAATACTATCTAATGCTTCAGCCTCATTAATGCCTGGTGCAAATTGCGCATAGCCATAAGTAATGGCACGTTTATCCCATTCTCCAATGCCATTGGTGTAAGCGGTTGAAAAATCAATTTCATTTTTATTATTTACAAATACATCGGGATGAGGGTAATCCATAACCGAAGCTCTATTGTTATAGCTTGATGCATAGTTATGTTGCAGCCCTAAAGTATGTCCAACCTCATGTGCTGCCAGTTGCCGCAAACGTTGCAACGCTGTAGCTTGTAACACCGGTGAAACAGGCTGGGTTGATGAAAATGGTGAAAGTAAAGCAGTATAAATTAAATAATCTTGCCTTACTCGTAAAGAGCCCAATGTAACTTGCCCTTTTATAATTTCACCTGTTCTAGGATCGGTAATGCTGGCACCATAACTCCAACCTCTGGTTGACCGATGTACCCAATTAATTACATTATATCGAATATCCATTGGGTCAGCCGAATCGGGCAATACTTTTACTTGAAAAGCATTTTTAAAACCAGCTGCTTCAAACGCTTGGTTCCACCATGAGGCGCCTTCAATTAAGGCAGAACGAATAGGTTCAGGTGTACCATTATCAACATAATACACAATTGGTTTAACAGGTTCACTAATTGCTTGTTCAGGATGAAGTTTTATTAACCGATGCCTGTTAATCAACATTTGTTGAATTTGATCGGTAAAGGGGCTACTAAAATCATAATAACTTGTGCCAAAGTAACCGCTTCGAATATCATATTTCCGAGGTTTGTATTGATTATCGGGTAATTGAACAAAAGAATGATGCATACGAACAGTTATGGCTTCTTTAGAAGGAGTTACAGAAGTAACCATTCTTCCTGCATCATCACCTCCGGTGAAGGTGATGGTTGCTTCCATTTCGGTGTTTAGCGGAAAATTTTTGGTGTTAGGTAAGTATATGGCACTTCTGCTTTCGTTTAATTGATAAGTACCTTGCTTCATGGCTTTAATTTTAGCTGCTACTCCTTGTGCATCGCGCAATAAAAATGATGTAATATCAATCAGATATTGATGGTTCTCTTGAGCAACAATATCAAAGCTTCCTAATACTGATTGTGCAAATGATTCTTCAACTGCTCTTTGTTCATTTTTATCATTACTGGTTGCACGGTATGCCTGATTAGGTTGAACAAGCAAAAGTTTTTTGCCTGCTTTGGTAAAATATACAATTCTTGAATTACCAATTAAGCCTCTATCGAAACCTAAATCGTTTGAACCAATACCGGCAGGCAAACTATTGACATACAAAAATTGCGAATCGGGGTTATTGACTAATAGAAAAATTTTACCATTAGTTTCATCCCACCAAAATGGGAAAAACCCTTTGTATGCCTGCATTTGTGCAGTTTTAGCACTTATAGAACCGGTTGCTTGCGAAAAGCCCCAATTGAATAGGCTAACTAAAAGCAAAGTAGCTAATACCTTTTTCATAAACATTGTTTTGTTTTCTAAAGGTATTGAAAACTGATTGCTAAAAAGGAAATGCACTAAAAATTCAGCCGTTTAAACATACCGTATAAATGCAGAATTCTTATAAAAAAAACTGCATTTACTTATAAAGTAAATGCAGTGGAAGATTTTCATTGAGTACAATGCAGGCTATAATCCATTTTCAGGCGTATTATCATTGCCCGGCTCATCGGTAGTAATTTCTACTAGTGGAAATATCATTTCTTCAACCACTACAAATTCTTCTGCATTGTTGGTGGGTGCTGCTTTTTTGGGTGTTGCTTTTTTAGCGGCCTTTTTGGGAGCTACTTTTTTGGGAGCCGCTTTTTTTACAGCTTTTTTGGGAGCTGCTTTCTTCGCAACCTTTTTTGGAGCTGCCTTTTTAGCCGCTTTTTTAGGGGCCGCTTTTTTCACAGCTTTTTTGGGTGTTGCTTTCTTAGCAGCCTTTTTTGGAGCCGCTTTTTTTGGAGCTGCTTTCTTTGCAACCTTTTTAGGAGTCGCTTTTTTAGCTGCTTTTTTTGGAGCTGCTTTTTTCACAGCTTTTTTGGGTGTTGCTTTCTTAGCTACCTTTTTAGGCGCAGCCTTTTTAGCCGGCTTTTTTGAAGCCGCTTTTTTGGGAGCTATCTTTTTTTTACTTGCTTTTGCCATAGTTTAGATGTGTTTGTGTAATGGTGAAATAATTTGATACGAAAGATAAATAATATCTTTTGTAAAATTGCAATCTTTCGCCAAAAATTACATAAATATTCTATTATTTTTTGGAGAACATTGTGAGAGAAACAATTTGAGTATAGTTGGAAACTCAATGATAGGGATTGTTATATGAAGGGGAACTAAAAACATTACAAACTAAAATGCGTTAGTTACAATAACTTTGTGAACAGTAATTATTTTTATGAAAAAAACATTAGTTATTGGTGCCTCTTCAAACCCACAGCGGTATAGTTATTTAGCTGTAAATAAGTTAGCGGAAAATGGACATCCTGTTGTTGCTATAGGAAGTCGTCCGGGGTTCATTGGCAGTGTTCCCATTATTACTGAACATCCTGCTGAAAGTGATGTAGATACTATTTCATTGTATGTAAATCCTGAAATACAAAAAAATCTTTACGATTATATTTTTTCATTACATCCCAAGCGCATTATTTTCAACCCTGGTACTGAGAATGAAGCATTATGTGCTTTAGCTAAAGAAAAGGGAATTCAATGCGTTGAGGCTTGTACCCTGGTAATGCTATCAACACACCAATACTAAATAATTTTTTGCATCTTGCCATTGCATTATATTCGTAAAAACAGAAATAGTTATATGCAGATTAAACCGGTTGAAAAAGGCGCTGATATAAAAGCATTTTTGGAAGTGAATGCAAAGATGAATGCGAATAATCCCAATTATATTCGTCCATTGAATCACGAAGTTGAGGCAGTGTTTAATCCCAAAAAAAATAAATTATTTAAATACGGTACCATACAACGTTGGATTCTGCAAGATGATAATGGTAAAACTATAGGTAGAATTGCTGCATTTACCAATAAAAAATATGTGAATAAAGGCACTGATTTTCCCACGGGCGGAATTGGATTTTTTGATTGCATTAATTATCAGCAGGCTGCCAATTTATTATTTGATACTGCCAAAAATTGGTTGATTGCCCAAGGCATGGAAGCCATGGATGGCCCTATTAATTTTGGTGATCGTGATAAATGGTGGGGTTTGTTAGTTGAAGGATTTGATAATGAACCGGTTTATGGTTTAAGTTTTAATCCGCCTTATTACCGGCAATTATTTGAAGGTTATGGCTTTCAAGATTACTATAATCAGTTTTACTATGCAATGAAAGTAGATGATCCTTTGCCGGCACGTTTTGCAGAAAGATATGAAAAGTTTAAAGCGAAAAAAGGATACGAAGCAAAGCATGCTAATTTAAATGATTTAGAGAAGTATGCAGCGGACTTTGCTTCTGTTTATAATCAAGCATGGGCACAACATGGCGAAGCAAAAGAGATTACCAAAGAACAAGTTTTGAAACTGTTCAATTCCATGAAGCCGATAATGGATCCCCGTGCTATTTGGTTTGCATATTACAATGAAGAACCTATTGCCATGTTTATTAATATTCCCGATGTAAATCAATATTTCAAACATTTTAACGGCAAATTTGGTTGGAAAGAAAAATTACATTTGTTATGGATGAAACGTCGCGGTGCTTGTAAACGATTAACGGGATTGGCTTTTGGCGTTATTCCAAAATATCAGGCACTTGGTATTGATAGTTTTTTAATTTATGAAAGTGCTTTATTAATTCAGGGAAAAGGGTGGTATCATACCTACGAAATGGGGTGGGCCGGTGATTGGAATCCTAAAATGATTAATATTTACAAAAGCTTAGGTGCATCACAAAGTCGGCGATTAATTACTTATCGCTACATTTTTGATACACAAAAACATCCTTTTGAAAGGCATCCGGTAATGGATTATAAACAATAATATCTTTTCAATTAGCTGTTACGCATAATAGGTATACCGTTACCCGTCCAATCGGGGAATAAAATATTGTTTTGATGAATATCTAAATGTGTATTGGCAACTGAACTAAACAAGCTTCTAAAATCAGTAGAAACAGGCAAGTCGCGTTGGTCTTCTAAATTTTCTTTAGCCAAGCTTTTCATTTGGTGATAAACTTTTCCACCTTGTACATCATTACCCAATACGAATAAGCAACTGGCTCTACCATGATCCGTACCTCCCGTTCCATTTTGATGAACAGTTCTGCCAAATTCTGTCATCGTCATTAGTGTAACGGAATCCTGATGTGCACTGATATCTTCCCAAAATGCAGCAATGCTATCACTAAAATCTTTTAAGTTTCTCGCTAAAATGCCATTGTCAGTTCCTTGATTAACATGCGTATCCCATCCTCCGCTTTCAGCAAAAGCAACTTCTAAACCAACATCCATTTTTATTAAAACGGCAATTTGTCTTAATGCATTACCTAAGGCTGAGTTAGGATAAACTACCCCGGGTTTAGGTGCATATTGTTTTAAATTATTAACGTTTAGCATTTTCATGGCTTCAAAACTTTCTTTCCCCGTTTTTTGAAGCAATTGTGAACTGTTATTGTCATACAAAGCTTCAAAGGATGAAGCGGTAGATTGCACGGCTAATGGGTTATCACGCATTTGCAATGCAAAATCATTTAAATTACTAATTGCTAAAGCCTGATTATTACCATATAAACTTCTGGGTAAAGCACTGGTAATACTTACCGCATTAAAAGGTGTAGTGGGTTTCCCCATTAAACCCACGGCTCTGTTTAACCAGCCACTATCGGTTCCTTTATTAAAAGGGGTGCCACTTTCCATAAAGTCTTGTGCATCGAAATGGCTGCGGGTAGGGTTGGGGCTGCCTACTCCATGTGCTATTGCCAATTGTTTACTTTGGAATAACGGGTAAAAAGATTTTAGCGAGGGATGCAACGCAAAGTATCCATCTAAATCAATCATGCTGCCTTCTGTTTGTGCCGGACTCATATATAGGGTGGGGCGCATTAGTTTTAAATTTGGATCGGCATAGGGGCTAACCGCCATTAAACCATCCATGGCGCCACGTTGAAAAATACACACCAATGTTTTCTTTTTTTGAAACGGTTGAATAATTCTGTTGCCTGCAGTAGCAGCTTTAGCAATGAAATTAGGTACACCGCCAATACCGGCAGCAAATAAAGCCATAGCACCATTGCGCATAAATATTCTTCTATTCATAAATAAGGTTTATTTTCTTTGAAATTCAGGTGAACCAATAATAATGCCTACAACCCTACTTAAACTGGCAGGTGTGCTACTAGTATTCATGGCTTGTGTTTGCATTACTATTTCATTATTGGTTGCTTCATTATTATTTTTTGATTGAGCAGCAGAAATTTTTTGTGTTAAATGCGCTTGATGTAATAAAGGGGTTATGCGCTGAATGTTTTGTTCATTGTTGCGAGTAGGCAACAAAATATTACTATAAGTTTCCAAAGCTGCTTCAGCACTTTCCGGTTCATGAAAGTTGTTTAATGCCAACAAATTAACTTGTATTCCCGGAATTCTTTGTGCAGCAAAAGCTAAACCAAAATTCATTCTGCTAAGTAATGATCCTGTATTTATCCAATAGTCCGCTCTATCGGGGAAACCTGTTGGTGCTTGGTAGTAGTAAAATTTTTGTCCCATTCTATTACACCAATTAAAAATTTGATATGGCATAGTTAGTTGTGCATTTGTAGCGCGAACACTGCTAATGGCTAATTCAAAAGGCGATTTAATTTTAGCGCGTTCATTATTTTTATTCCAAAATTCTTTGCTGCTAACCATTGTAATTAATACACTTTTTATGTTACCATTGGTATGCAAAAAAGTGTTAGCCATTTGTTGAATTAAATTATTAGAAGGTGTATCACTAACAAAATGTTTAGCTAATGCTGTACAAATAAATTTAGCAGTTGATGGGTGATGTGCTAACATTTCCAAAGCAACTACCCCTTCTTGATAACCGCCATTGGCAGGAAAATTTTTACCTAAAAATGTCTTAGGCCCATCATCATGTTTATTTGGTCTAAATAAAAATCCATTCTGCATAACAAATCCTCTTTTTTCCATTACCTCAGGTGATAATTTTTGAATTTGCTCATTTGCAGGGCTATTTTTAAACATGGGATATATTGTCCATCCGGTAAGTATTTTGGCTAAAGTGGTAACATCTTGCTGTGTATAACCCCCATCAACGCCCATAGTGTGCAGTTCCATTACTTCACGGGCATAATTTTCATTTAACCCTTCAGCAGCAGCTCTTTTTTTAAAAGCACCATTATTATTAAAAGCTAATTTTTGCAGGCGTTTAGCTTCTTCAGGATTATTGTTACTCACACTGCTGGCATTGTCTAAGTAAGCCAACATGGAAGGGTGTTGCGCAGTAGCTAATAAAAGCTCATCAAAGTTATCCAATACATGAGGCCTTATTGCATCGCGTTCATAGGCCAAAATGTACGGTGCACAAGCTGGTTTTGTAAGTGAAACATTGAAATGGTTAAACCAAAAATCAGTTAATACTTCTTGCAATTGATTATTACCGTATGCAGCACGTACAATTTTTTGAACAATTAATTGTCTTTCTAAATCGGACATTGGTTTAAAGCCCTGTTGCTGCATAAATGCCCTTAATTTTTGACGATATTCCTGTTTTGAAATGCCGGTGTCATTTTTATCAATAATGCCGGCTTTGCGTGCCATGGCTGCAATTACACCATTATTGGGATAGGTATTAACCATGTCGGTTAATGATAAATCTACCGCATCTAAATGCAAGGAATTAAAGCGATTTGTTACTGCCGTATCGGGGTCATTGCTTTCCAGTTGTTGATAAAACCAATTTTCAATTCCTTCATTAGCCACTGCCTGTACTTGTCCCGGTGTTGGGCCAAACGTAAAACGGTTTAATAAGTAAGCAGCTGCTTCTTCTTTTGAAAAGCCCATTTGCTTATAAGGAAATGGCTTTGATGTATGCAATTCCGGTTTGTAACTAAAGGCAAATATGCCCAGGCTTAAAATACTCAAGCAAAAAAATCCCACTATCTTTTTCTTCCACATCATGGTTCCTATTTGCTTCATGAGATGGGAAAAAAATAATTTGGTTTAAAGTGAAACCCTATTAAAATTCATTTTTTCGGTGAATGGGGTTGTTTTGAGTATATATAAATTTTTGTGGTATGAATGCTATTGCTTCGGCTTTTGTTATCTTGCAATTCGTATGGAAAATTTTATTGTTTCGGCACGGAAGTATCGCCCCCAAAATTTTAATATGGTGGTGGGGCAGAAACATATTACCACAACACTGAAGAATGCTATTAAAAATAATCAAATAGCACATTCATTTTTGTTTTGTGGTCCCAGAGGAGTAGGAAAAACTACCTGTGCTCGTATTATGGCCAAAACCATTAACTGTGCTAATCCTACGCCCGAAGGTGAGGCTTGCAATGTTTGCGCCAGTTGTGTTTCGTTTGATACCGGAAGTTCATTAAACATACATGAATTAGATGCTGCCAGTAACAACTCGGTTGAAGATATTAGAAATTTAGTTGAACAAGTACGCTTTGCCCCGCAGGCAGGAAAGTATAAAGTGTACATAGTAGATGAGGTACATATGCTCACAACCAGTGCCTTCAATGCTTTTTTAAAAACTTTGGAAGAGCCGCCATCTTATGCCATTTTCATTTTGGCAACCACCGAAAAACATAAAATTTTACCAACTATACTTTCCCGTTGTCAAATATTCGATTTTAAGCGAATTACTATCCAAGATACCGTTGAACACTTGGAAGAAATAGTTGAAAAAGAACAAGTAAAGGCCGAAAAAACCGCGCTTCAACTGATTGCTCAAAAAAGTGAAGGTTGTATGCGTGATGCACTGAGTATTTTAGATAAAATTGTAAGCTTTACCAATGGTGAGCTCACTTATCAAAATACGGTTGAGCATTTGAATATATTAGATGATGATTACTATTTCAAATTGTTAGAAGCATTATACCATCAGGATATGGCCGGTGCCATGTTGCTGTATGAAGAAATTAATCAGAAAGGTTTTGAAGGTGATTTGGTATTGAATGGTTTTGCCACATTCATTAGAAATTTATTGGTTTGTAAAGATGAGCGTGCCGCTGTGTTGTTAGATGTGTTGGAAGGAAAGCAGGCATTATACATTAGTACCGCACAAAAAACAGACGCTTCTTATTTAATTAGTGCGTTAAATATTTTGAATGAAACTGAAATGCAGTTCAAAATGGCGCGTAACAAGCGCTTGCATGTTGAAATGTGTTTAATTAAGCTTAGTTTTTTAAAACAGGCTATTCAACTTTCAGCCGAACAAGGTAATTTGGTAAAAAAAAAGTTAACGGATAGGCCCATTGCTATTCAACAAAAGCCCATACCTCAATATGTTGTAGCTACGCAATCAACTCAGCCACAAGCTAAATTGGTGATAGATGATGCGGTAAAAAAGCAGCCATCACCTGCTTTAAACAACGAAGTAGCATTACCATCAACTGCACCGGTAGTTCATGAACCGGTAAAACCAATAACAGTCGCTACTAAAACAATTACTAAACCTGATACAACCTCAGGCAATGCCAAAAAAAGTTTATTAGACGTTTTAAAAGCGAAAGTGAACGAAAAGTTTAATGTATTAGAGGTAACTGACGCAGAAGCATTAAACATAGAAAAGCTTACCCTTTATTGGAATCAATATTGTGAAAAATTAGAACAAGATGGTAGTAAGCCATCAACGGTGGGTACTTTGCGTATGGCTAAATTGGCCGTGGTGGACGAATTAAACTTTACTGTAACTGTTCAGGCCATAACGCAACAAAAATTTATTGAGCAGGAAAAAATGCATTTAGCCGATTATATTCAACAGGCTTTTAATAACAGAGGTATTCGTTTTACGATAGTAGTAGAACACAACGACAATGATGAATTATTGCCCATGCAACAAGTATTAACGAGTGTACAACGATTTGAAAAAATGGCTGAAAAATATCCTTTATTAAAAACGTTTCGTGAGCAACTGAAGCTTGATTTAGATTTATAGCCTTATTGAAGAAACTAATATACCGGTACGTTGCCTGTTAGAAAGTATGAAACAATGGTTATACAAATCATGCTAATAACAGCTAACAACATTAATAGTTTTGCCTTTCTTATTCCATCTTCCTGTTTTTGTGCAACTGCTTTGTACAATACTACAATGCCGTAAAACAAAACAAAGAAGGCAATGGCAAAAAGAAAGCCATAAAAATAATAAGCCGCAGAAGTTGCATTCAATATCATGCGCCGGATTTTTTTGCTAATTGATACCCATTTTTTTGCAACCATTGTAAAATTTTATCACGTTGGTCGCCCTGTATAATTATTTCTCCATCTTTAGCACTGCCACCTGTACCACAAAACTGTTTTAATTTTTTGCCTAAAGTGTCTGCATCTTCTTCAGTACCTACAAACCCTTTTACTATTGATACGGTTTTGCCGCCTCTATGTTTGGTATCTAAATGTATAGTCAGTTTTTGCTTGGCAGGGGGTAAGGTTTCCTGCATTTCCTGTTCATGTTCAAAACTAAATTCAGGGTTGGTACTATACACAAATCCCCTTGCGTCAGGTTTGTTTTTTTTACTCATAGTAATTTTGCTTTTAAACTTAAATCTACACTTTTTGCCTGGTGAATAAGGCCGCCAACACTAACATAATCTACACCTGTTTCGGCATAACTAACTATATTATTTAAATTAATGCCCCCACTCGCTTCTGTTTCAAATTGGCGTTGAATAATGTTTAATGCTTCCGAAATTTCTGCAGGTGTAAAATTGTCGAGTAATATTCTAAATACTTTTCCTTTAGCAACCTTGCAAATTGTTGTTACATCATTCAAAGTACGGGCTTCAACTTCAATTTTTAAATTCAGTTCATTTTTTTGAACATATTCCCAAGCTAATGCTATAGCTTTTTCAATACCACCGGCATAATCAATGTGATTATCTTTTAGCATAATCATATCAAACAATCCAAATCGGTGGTTCGTTCCACCACCAATTCTAACGGCCTCTTTCTCTAATAAACGAAAATTAGGAGTGGTTTTTCTGGTATCTAATAATTGCGTATGATAAGGTTGAATACGTTCAACAAAACTATGTGTTAATGTAGCAATGCCACTCATTCGTTGCATACAATTCAATACCAATCTTTCACATTTTAAAATAGTATGAATATGTGCATTTATTTCAAAAGCAATATCGCCGGGCAACATTGCCTCACCATCATTTTTATAAATTTTAAAAGAAACACCAGGCTCAACCAGTTTAAAAATGTGCTGCGCTATAGCAACACCGGCCAAAATTCCTTCATCTTTAATTTTTAAAACGGCTGTACCCATTGCCTGTTCGGGAATGCAAGCAAGGGTTGAGTAATCACCGCTGCCAATATCTTCATGTAAGGCCTCTTTGATTAAATGATTCAATTGTTCTTCAAAATGTATCATGCAGGCAAATTAAGTGGTTTCATAAAAAAGCCCTCAAAAATTTTTTTGAGGGCCTGTAATAATGTTTGTTATTCACTAATTAATTCGAATAGAAATAATTTGGTGGCGTCCTTCTTTATTGCGCAACAATAAAGTTACATTGTAAGAACGGCTTTTTCCATTTAATTTTCCTGCCATATACATGGTAGTTCCGGCTTCACGTTGAGAGGTTAAATCAAAACTGTGCACACCAGCATCGCTAAAAAATTGTTTTAAGGCAATGCCTGCCTGATTTTTACCAATGTTTTTTACTTCCTCTTTGCCGGGTAAGGTTAAATCTAAATAACTGTCAAAATAACCTGATACTGCTTCTGCATTCGCACTTTTTAGGGCATTAATAATTTCAGGAACATCACTTTGGTATGTAAATGACATTAATCCAATTCCGAGGCCAAGTATTAATAAAAGATGTTTCATACAATAAAATTTAAAATTAAAATGCACTAAAAACATGCCAAATAAAATGTTTAACGAAAGTTAAAGTTAGGGTTACATGCCTGAAATAACAAATTAACTACCTTTGATGCATGAGCAAGAAAGCAATACTAATTATCATGGATGGATGGGGACTTGGTAAGAATAAACAGGTTGATGCCATTCAGCAGGCCAATGTGCCATTTGTATCCTCCCTTTTCAATAAATATCCCAATACAACCTTAGTAACTTGTGGTGAGGCAGTAGGTTTGCCCGATGGCCAAATGGGCAATAGTGAAGTGGGGCATTTAAACTTAGGGGCCGGTAGAATTGTATATCAAGAATTGCAACGGATTAATGTGGCCATTCGCGATGGTTCATTTGCAAAAAATGAAGTATTATTAGCTGCAATTCAAAAAGCAAAAACTAACCAAAAACCTTTGCATTTATTGGGCTTGGTAAGTGATGGAGGCGTACATAGTCACATCAATCACCTAAAAGCTATTTGCAATGTTTGTAAAGCAAATGGATTAAATGAAGTTTATATTCATGCATTTACAGATGGAAGAGACTGCGACCCTAAAAGTGGTTTGGGTTTTATAAAAGATTTACAACAATTTTTAACTACTAGTGTAGGTAAGATTGCTTCAGTTAGTGGAAGATACTATGCAATGGATCGCGATAAGCGTTGGGAAAGAGTGCAATTGGCTTATGATGTTTTGGTGAATGGAAAAGGAAATACAGCTTCCTCTGCCGAGCAAGCAATTGAACATTCCTATGCAGCCGATGTTACCGATGAGTTTATAAAACCTACGGTAATTATGGAGAATAATGCACCTGTTGCCACCATTAAAGATGGTGATGTGGCAATTTGTTTCAATTTTAGAACAGATAGGTGTCGTGAAATAACCGATGTATTAACGCAAAACAATCATCCTGATTTTAACATGCATACTTTGCAAATTGATTATACTACAATGACGGAGTATGATAAAACATTTCGCAACGTGCATGTGATTTTTGAAAATGATAATTTAAACAACACGTTGGGTGAGGTTTTGGCTGCTGCAGGGAAAAAGCAAATTAGAATTGCCGAAACAGAAAAATATCCGCACGTTACATTCTTCTTTAGTGGTGGAAGGGAGGTGCCCTTTGAAGGTGAATCGCGGATTATGGTGCCATCACCTAAAGTGGCCACTTACGATTTAAAACCAGAAATGAGTGCAGTTGAAATAACTGATAAACTTATTCCGGAAATTGAAAAAGGATATGCCGATTTTATTTGTTTAAATTTTGCTAATGCAGATATGGTTGGACATACCGGCGTATTTTCAGCAGTAATAAAAGCTGTTGAAACTGTTGATGCTTGTGTTAAAAGAGTGGTAGAAGCTGCTTTGAAGCAAGATTATGTTATATTTCTTACCGCTGATCATGGTAATGCAGACAACATGATTAACGATGATGGAACACCTAATACTCAACATTCATTGAACCTGGTTCCTTTATTTGTTATCGACAATCATTGGCATGGTGTTGTGCATCCTGGGAAGTTGGGCGATATTGCACCTACCATTTTAAAAATGATGCAATTACCCATACCTAAAGAAATGACTGGGAATATTTTGATTGATTAGTAAAGAACGTTACTTTTATATAGGTATTACAATGCTGCACATTTTTTAAGTGCAGCATTGTTGTATTAACTTGTTTAAAGCAATAATTATTATATGAGCGTAAAAAAAATCATTCTCCGTTTATTGCTGGTATTAGTGGCTATTTTTATCATTATTCAATTTATTCGGCCAGCTAAAAACCAGTCAACAACAACTTTAGCTACTGACATTAAATTACATTACTCTGTTTCGGCCAATGTTGAAAGTATTCTTGCAAAAGCCTGTTACGATTGTCATTCTAACAACACCCGTTACCCTTGGTACAACAATATACAGCCTGTTGCATGGTTTTTAGATGATCATGTTCGTTCAGGGAAAAGACATTTGAATTTTAGTGATTTTACTTCCATGCGGGTTGCTAAACAATACAAGCGGATGGATGATTGTAAAGAACAAATTAAAGAAGGTGAAATGCCTTTAGAATCTTATACATTAATCCATCGTGATGCCATATTAACTGATGCAGAGAAGGATACTTTGTATAATTGGTTTGATGCTGTTCGCGATTCTATTAAAGCGCGCTATCCGGCAGATAGCTTAGTAATGCCCAAGCGTAAGAAATAAATTTTAAGACATTTACAATAGGTAAGGCCAATGATTTGCGTTGTTGGCCTTTTTTTATTGTATTTTGCAGTATGGTTATACATACTGCTAAGTTTTTATTATCATCTCCTTCGTTTGATAAATGCCCTACTGCCAATAAACCGGAGTATGCTTTTATTGGTAGAAGTAACGTAGGTAAGTCGTCGCTTATTAATATGCTTACAGGGCAAAAAAATTTAGCTAAAACTTCATCAACACCAGGGAAAACACAACTAATCAATCATTTCTTAATAGAAAGTAGCAACACTAAAAAGCAAAAACAACAATGGTATTTGGTTGATTTACCTGGATATGGGTACGCTAAACGTTCACAAACCGATAGAAGAAGATGGGAGCAAATGATTGAAAATTATTTGCGCAAACGTTCCAACTTAGTGCAGGTGATGGTTTTAATTGATAGTCGCCATACTCCTCAAAAAAATGATTTAGCATTTGTAAACGATTTAGATAAATGGGAAGTGCCTTTTAGTTTAGTGTTTACAAAAGCAGATAAAGAGAAGCCTGCAGTTGTTCAAAAACATGTACAGTTATTTCTTGATGCATTAAAAGCTACCTGGCAATTTTTACCTCAAGTGTTTATTACAAGTTCAGAACAAAAAAACGGTAGGGAAGAGCTGTTAGACTTTTTTGAACAAAATAATTTACGAGTAGCGGAGAATGATATGATTGGGTGAGCTAAGTTTATGAAGTAGGGGCAAAAAAGCCATTGCAACTTTGTTTAAGCTGCCGAAAATGTTTTAATAGGATTCCTTTTATTTAATTCACAACTTTATCTGCACAACAACTGCTGGCAAATGCCTCGGGTTTCGCTTTAAAGGCAAATCCCATACCCAATATGTAGCCCATTGCTTCTTTTAATGCATCATTACTTTTAAAGCCGGGGTTAGTGTTAATATCAGCATGTACTTCCATTTCAACATCCCAAGCAATAAATAAATCGCATAGTTCATAGGCTACTTCTATGCTTTTTGCAACCTCTAGTAGCATACGTTCTTTAATGTGAAATTTTTGCTTGGTCTTTTCATTGTGAATGTACATGAAGCCGCCATTGTGTTCGCGTAAAAAAACAATTACTGTAGCAAATTCAGTGTCGGCTCCTTTTACCTGGCTATCCGTACCAATGCAAACTTTTAATTTAGTTCCATGGGCTCTTTCTTTTTTTATGGCTTCTTCAACTGCTTTTTTAATGGGCAATTGAATGTTTTCGCCATTAAATTTTCTCCAGTGCATAAAAAATAGGTTTTTTGAAATTACGGTTTTTTATATTCAAAAACCATTAATTTATTATTAACTACCTACTTTTTGCTTTCAAATAATGAATTTAAACCGCTTTACTTTGTTTAAAAATTGGGTTTTTCTTCTTTGGTAAAAAGCTTTTCTTTCATTTTGGCATCATGCCTGTAAATGTCTTTTCTAAAGTTTAATTGGCCATTGGCATCAACCCATGCCGTAAAATAAACAATGTAAACATTGATTGGGGTATTAAGCGTTACCCATTTTTCTTTTGGCAAATGCATTAAACTATCTATTACTTTACTAGTGTAAATAGTTGCAGTGTCTGCACTTAATAAATACTGCGCAAATTTTTTGGGGTTACTAATGCGAATACATCCATGGCTGAAAGTACGGGTGGTAGCATCAAAAAGCTCATGATTTGGGGTGTCATGTAAATAAATATCAAAATTATTAGGGAATAAAAATTTTACTAAGCCTAATGAATTTTTGGGTCCGGGTCGTTGGCGAACAACGGGCAAGCCATTGCTTGTGCCAGTAATTTCCATGTTGTTTTTTGCCAAATAATTCGGATCTTTTTTTATGCCTGGTAAAATTTCTTTCTGCACTATACTCGGGGGTACATTCCAATATGGACTAAAAACAATATACTTCAGTTTCCCATTGAAAATAACAGTATTGTTGGTGGTTTTGCCTACAATCACATTCATGTTAAACAATTCTTTTCCATTCGCAAAGACATGAAGCTTATATTCGGGAATATTTACTAAAACATAATTACTATCAGATTCTGCGGGCATCCATCTAATGCGTTCCAGGTTAATAAGTATTTGTTTAATGCGTTCTGCAATGGGAACATTAAGTTGTTCAATAAGGTTTTTGCCAATTACGCCATCTTCCAGTAAACCCATTCTTTTTTGAAAATGTTTTACACCTGCATATAACGTACTGTCAAACATTTCAGTTGAATCATTGACTGTCATATCACCTAACAAATTAAGGCGGTTTTTTATGTCAGTAATAATGGGCGATTCAGCTTTTAATTTCAACAATTGCTTTGGGTAAGGAATAGTATCTGTGGGGTAAGTTTTCTGTAACTTAATATACTTTTCCAAATAATCTTCCAGTAAATTATATTGATTATTCAACGGTATGTAAGGACCAGCATTTTTGTATTTAATAGTTGAATCAAGTAAAGCAGTTAAGTTTACCTTCTTTCTTGGAATGAACCATCCTAACGAAGCCGCGTCTATATCGCTTCCTGAATAATTTTGTGCTGCATAAGTAAAAAATTCACCTGTCAACAATAGCTCAGTTAGTAATATGGTTTGCTTGGTAATATGATTTTTGCTTTGTATTATCTTCTGATAGTTTTCATTTAGTTGTTTGTTAAATAAACTACTGTCTTGCAAATGTGCAATGCTATTATTCAGCAGGTTCATTAAGTTGGCAGCCTGTTCTGTAATACCCGTGCTATCAAACCATGCATACTCATAATTACGTTGTTTATAAAAGTCGCTATACTGTGAAGCGAATTTTTTAAAATTGGGTTGGTTATCTAAAAAGCTTTGAAGTTGTGCACTATCAAAAAATAAATTATTAAATGAAGTGATAGATGTTATTGAAGTGTCACGAGAAATTTCTTTTATTTTCGTATTGTTACACGAAGTGGTTAAACTTGTAAAACAAATAATCAACGCGATATATATTGCATGAAAGGAAAACCATTTTAAATGCAATGGTAAGTTCAGTTTTTTATTAAATAATTCTGTTATTTTTTTTGGATTTATAATCCAACTTTTTGTATGAGGTTTATTTGAATTTATATGTGTAATCATATTACTATTAATTCAAAATGGATAATGTTGCTGCAACAATTCCTGCTGTTTCTGTTCTTAAGCGCGTATTGCCTAAACTAACGGGAATAAATTGATGTTGAATGGCAAGGTTAATTTCTTCTGCCGTAAAATCGCCTTCCGGTCCAATTAAAATCAATATTTCTTCTTCGTTACTAAAAGTTTGAATGGTTTTTTTTTCGCCTTCTAAACAATGGGCTATTAGTTTACAAGTTTTTTGGTGCTCAACAATATTTTTAAAAGCTGTTGGGTTGTGTAAAATGGGCAGCCAGCATTGTTTACTTTGTAACATAGCTGCAATAACAATTTGTTCCATTCTTTCATTTCTAAAATGTTGCTTTTCTGTTCGGGTTGTTATAAGTGGAATTATTTCATGAACACCCAGTTCTGTAACTTTTTCTAAAAACCATTCAAAACGATTGGTGTTTTTTAATAGTGATAAACCAATGCTTACTTTTTTGGAGTATTTTGGCTGGTGTAGTATGTTAGTTATACTTGCATAAGTATTTTTTTTATTCGTATCGGTTATAATTGCAGTTGCTAATAGGCCTTGTCCGTTGGTAAGTAAAATTTTTTCTCCAGCCTTCATTCTTAGTACCTGTGCACAGTGCTTATGGGTGGTACTACTTAAACAGAATGCTTGATTTAACTGTGGTAATGTTTGTTCAAAAAAATAGGGTAAATCCATAATTACAAGGGTCGTGAAAAATTAAATTTCGATAAAAATAAAAGTTATTTGCCATGTTAACAATAATATGAAACAATGATTTTTTTAATTGTACATAGTATGAAAAGGCTTATGGGTATTCGTTTTTACTCTTCTCATGTACTTAGGTGTTTCACCGATTATTTAAAATATTTAGAAAAACAGACAACTGTTAACATTTTTTTACGCATAACTTAGCAGCCTTTAGTGTTTTTTTGCACTCTATAATTAAACAAATATTTATGAGGAAGTTACTGATCGTTATCTTTTGCCTATGTACAACCGCATCATTTGCACAATTAAAGTTAGGATTGCAAGCAGGCTATAATAGCAGTGGATTTATTGATAAAGGAAGTGATGTACAGTATTTTAATCTTTCCCGTATATCTACTTTTCAAGTCGGTTTAGTTGGTGAACAAACTTTAAATAAGCGTTTTTCTCTTAGTTCAGGTTTAATTTATTTTCAAAAGGGTGGACAAAAAGATAAGACCATTTTTGCTACAACCGGTGCCAGTACTGTTTCTAAATTGAATTATATACAGATTCCCTTAAACATAGAATATAATATCCCTTTCCATAAAAACTGGAAAGCTATTGTTGGGGCAGGTTTGTATGGCGCTGTTGGATTATCGGGTACTGAAAAGGGCTCCGATGAAGAAATTTCAGGTAATGTAACTCCTCTTGATAATAAAGTTAAATTCTCTAATAATCCCTATTATACGGCAGGCATTACTTATGTTAAACCACTTGATTTTGGGTATAATGTATTAGTTGGGGTAGCACACAATAATTTTGAATTTAAAATTACTTTGAGTAATGGTTTTGCAAACATTTACCCCACCGGTAGTACACGTTTTGCTAATAGTGTATTTGGTTTTACAATAGGTTACCTGGCTCCATGGAAGTAATTAATTGTATTTGTTATTTATACAAAAAAGAAAAGAGGCATATTTCAATAAAATGCCTCTTTTTTTGTTCTATATTTTGTGAATAGGAATGAGCTTTAAAATGGTGGTTCTTCAAAACCTTCATCAAAATCTCCACCATTCATTTTACTTCCTTTTTGAATGTATAATTTGCCTCCATCTTCATTACTATTTCCCGGTACAGTTCCCGGTCTTAACTGTTTCCAGTTGCTTTGTTGAAATTCAGAATCGGGTACTTCTTCAAACTTTTGTATTTCCAAGTGTGCTTTTAGTTTAATGGTTTCCAAAGCACCGTTTCTATGTTTAGCAATTCGAATATGTGTTTCTCCTTTTGTACTTTCACCCATTTCATTGGCGCCAATTTCATAGTATTCAGGTCGGTAAATAAACATTACCATATCCGCATCTTGTTCAATAGCACCTGATTCTCTTAAGTCGCTAAGTTGCGGCATTTTACTTTCTTTTCTTGTTTCAACCGCACGACTTAATTGGGATAGTGCAATAATGGGTATTCCTAACTCTTTGGCTAAAGCTTTAAGGTTTCTAGAAATGGTACTAATTTCTTGTTCCCTATTGCCATTTCTATCACCGGTTCCACTCATTAATTGCAAATAGTCAATAATAATTATTCCAACATTGTGTTTGTTTACCAACCTACGCGCCTTGGCTCTAAATTCAAAAATGTTGAGTGCGGCCGTATCATCAATAAATAAAGGTGCTTTCTCTAAGCGTTTAATACCTTTTGTATGTAATTGTTGGTATTCGTAATCTTCTAATTTTCCGCGAGAAATTTTTTCAATAGGAATTTCACTTTCGGCACTTAATATACGTTGTACTAATTGTGAAGCACTCATTTCCAAACTAAAGAAACCTACACCAACTGGCTTAATGGGGTTTAGTGCAGCATTACGAGCAAGGTTCAAGGCGAAAGCTGTTTTACCCACTGAAGGACGGGCTGCTAAAATAATTAAATCGGTATTTTGCCATCCGTAAGTAATTCTATCTAATGAATGAAATCCGCTTGGAACACCGGAAATATCTTCCTTTCGTGTTCTTAATTCATCAATTCGATTAATAGTTTTCGCCAGCACATTACCAATGTCTTCAAAATTCTTTTTTAAATAATTGTTGGTAATATTAAACATTTTGGTTTCACTGTCATCCAACAAATCAAAAACATCAGTACTATCTTCATAAGCATCACCAATAATTTCACCACTAATTCTTATTAATTCGCGTTGAATAAATTTTTGAAGAATAATTCTGGCATGTGCATCAATGTGTGCGGTGCTTACAACAGAATTGGTTAGTTTGGTAATGTAATAAGGTCCACCAACAAACTCTAGTTGATCTTTTCTTTTTAATTCTTCCACAACTGTTAATATGTCAATAGGTATTCCCCTTTGTTGCATATCCTGCATGGCAGTGAATATGATTTGGTGGGCCTCAACATAGAAACATTCAGGTTTTAAGTTGGTATCAATTAAACTATCGAAAGCACTTTTTTCCAACATAATGGCACCCAATACTGCTTCCTCCAGTTCGCGAGCTTGTGGGGGTATTTTGCCAAACACCATGGTGCTTAAATCGGAAGTGGTTTTTCTTCTTTTTTTATCTCTGTTGATATTAGAAATATCCATATAAGGAGTGTGTTTGAAATAGTAAAAGTTTATGTTTGGTTCGACAAGTGACAATTTTCTTTTGTTAAGGAATTGTTACCTCGTCGGGTAGGGGTGCGAATATAATGGTTGAAAATTGTTTGCAAATCTTTTTTTCACTTTAATTTTCAATCTTTTTCATCCACATTTCATGCACCTAAATTTCCTACTTATTCACACGAATTTCGTACTTATTCTATAGTATTTATTGCTTTGTGCACAAAAAACAAAATTTTCGTACGTACAATGCACATTCAGTGTGCATAAAGAAATTGTGTCATAAAGTTTCTATTTTAAAGTTTTATTTGTAACTGCATTTGCACATATCTCAATGATAATAATTTGATTTGTTGTATAAAATTTTCTTTTATTCTATATCATTATGCAATAATGAATTAGCTAATATAAGATGATGCTTGAAGCGTTTATTTAAAAATTTCAGTTACGGCATTGCAACAAGTATATTTGCGGTTATTATAGCAAACTTGTTGAATACATGACCATTAGTTATAACTGGCTTAGCAAATACTTACCTAAAGCCATTGAGCCCGAGAAATTAGCTGTTATTTTAACTGCAATTGGTTTAGAGGTTGAAAAGGTTTCAACTTTTGAAACTATACCCGGAGGTTTGGCAGGCATAATTGTGGGCGAAGTGCTTACTTGTGAACCACATCCCAATGCTGATAAATTAAAAATAACCACGGTAAATGTTGGTGCTGACCAACCTTTACAAATTGTTTGTGGTGCACAAAATGTGGCTGCCGGTCAAAAAGTGGTAGTAGCTCCGGTGGGTGCAACTATTTATCCATTTAATGGCGAGCCTGTTACTATGAAGGTTGCCAAAATAAGGGGTTTGGAAAGCCAAGGAATGATATGTGCAGAAGATGAAATTGGTGTTGGTACCAGCCATGCCGGTATCATTGTTTTAGCAACTGATGCAAAACCAGGCACTCCTGCTGCTACTCTATTTGAAACTTACCAAGATGTAATTTTTGAAATTGGCTTAACTCCTAACCGAATGGATGCTATGAGTCATTTGGGTGTTGCAAAAGATGTATGTGCCTATTTAAGCCACCATCAAAAAAAAGAGGTAAAAGTAAAATTGCCTTATCAAAACTCATTTAAGGTTGATAATAAAGAACTACCAATAAATGTATTAATTGAAAACGAAGAAGCCTGTCCTCGTTATAGTGGCATAACCATTAGTGGTGTAAAAGTTGGCCCATCACCCAGTTGGCTGAAAAATAGCTTACAAGCTATTGGCATTCGCTCTATTAACAATGTGGTGGATGTTACTAATTTTATTTTGCACGAAACAGGGCAGCCTTTGCATGCTTTTGATGTAAATGCAATTAAAAACCAAACTGTTATTGTTAAAACCTTACCTGCTCAAACACCTTTTATTACTTTAGATGGAAAAGAAAGAAAGCTACTGGCGAATGATTTAATGATTTGCAACGGTGCGGGTGAGCCCATGTGTATAGCAGGTGTTTTCGGTGGTGCTGAAAGTGGTGTTACAGAAACTACTACCAACGTTTTTTTAGAAAGTGCTTGTTTTAATGCAACATATATTCGTAAAACATCTGTTGCACACCAATTACGGACTGAAGCCGCTACTCGTTTTGAAAAAGGAGTAGATATTTCCAACACTTTGCAAGTATTAAAAAGGGCTGCCTTACTTATTAAGGAAGTAGCGGGTGGCACTATTAGTTCAGATTTAGTAGATGTATACCCCAACCCGCTTACTAAAACTGAGATTGCACTTAAATATCATTATCTAAAAAAACTAAGTGGTAAGAATTATCATCCGGATACGATTAAAAGAATACTAACTGCTTTAGGTTTTGAAGTATTAAAAGAAGGTATTGATGAAATAAGGTTATCTGTGCCTTTTAATAAACCCGATATTACTTTGCCTGCAGATGTAGTTGAAGAAATATTGCGTATTGATGGATTGGATAATATTGATATTCCGGCAATTATAACCATTTCTCCTGCAACAGAAACACTTGGCTTCAAACATCAATTACAGCAAAAGGTGGCCAATTATTTGGCAGGGCAGGGGTATCATGAAATTGTAACGAATTCTATTACTAATAGTCAATATTATTCTGAAAAAACTTTGCAACATACAGTTGCCATGTTAAATAGCTTAAGTGCCGATTTAAATGTATTGCGTCCTTCCATGTTGGAAACCGGATTAGAAATTATTGCTTACAACCTAAATAGAAAAAATAATAAGTTGCGATTGTTTGAGTTTGGCAAAACTTATTTCAGCAATGAGGTTGGAAAGTATGTGGAAACAGAGCATTTGTCATTATACCTAACCGGTAAAATAACTGATGATAACTGGCAACATAAAAATCAGACTGCTGACTTTTATGAAGCAAAAGGCATTGCTGCAGCAATATTAAAGTGGTGTGGTATTACTGAATTGCAATGGAAACAAGATGCCAGCAATCCACTAGCACTTAAAATTTGTTTAGGAAAAAAACAATTGGGTACTGTTGAAGTGGTATCCCATGAAATAACAGCAAAATTTGACATTAAGCAACCGGTATGTTTTATTGATTTTGATTTTAATATGCTGTTACAATCAAATGCCAATTTGAGTATTACTTATAAAGAAGTTCCTAAATTTCCTGCTGTTCAACGCGATTTAGCATTGGTAGTTCCAAAAAACACCAATTATCAAATGCTTGAAAATATTGTGCAAAAACTTAAGCTAAGTAAGTTGAAGCATATGCATGTTTTTGATGTTTTTGAAAATGAAAGACTTGGTAATAATAAAAAATCAGTTGCTATTAACTTCACATTTTTAGATGAAGAAAAAACATTAACTGATAAGCAAATTGATGCTATGATGCAAACACTCATGCAGGCTTTTGAGCAGGAGGCACAAGCTTTAATTAGAAAATAACTTTTATGCAACAGGTTAATGAACAAATAAACAGGTTACAGCAAAAAATACAAGAGTTGTGGCTGTATACCCAAAAATTAACCCGTGAAAATCAGCAATTGCAAAAGGAACTACAAGTTGCCAATGCTGAAAAAGAACAATTACTGGCCAAAATAGAAGCATTGCAACAAACAAAAACGGCCTTGCAAATTGGTGTAAACACATGGAATGAATCTGATAAAGCTGAGTTTCAAGAAAGCATCAACAAATATTTAAAAGAAATTGAACATTGGTTGGGTGTATTAAAATCTGCCTAAATGGAAACGTTAATTACGGTAAATGTTATTATTGCCGATAGAAATTATCGAATTAAAATAAAACCAGAGGATGAGGCTGTTTTGCGAAAAACTGTTAAAATTATAAATGATAAAATTAAAGAATATAAACAGGTTTTTGCAGGTAAAGACATGCAAGATTATATAGCCATGGTTTTATTATGGCTGGCCACCGAACAAACTAAATCACCATTACCTGTTGCCGAAGAACAAACCATTACCCAGTCGTTACAGCAATTAGAAACATTGGTAGATGGGTTCTTAAATCAAACACAATCTTAAGAAACCACTGCGTTTCAAAGAAAGCGTGTAACAGGGGCATCAACACTCACATAAATTATATATCTTCGCAAATTAACTTCATAATAATTATCTGAACAGATAGTTGGAGGAAGTAAAATGAAAGCGTTTAATTTTAAAAATAGCAACCACAATGGATCAAACAATTATATACATCATAATTGGTATACTGGCTTTAATTGCAGGCATTTTTGCGGGTAAGCTAATATTTTCAAAAAACACCCAAAGCAAAATTGAAGAAGCTAATTTTCAGGCACAAACCATTATTAAAGAAGCCGAATTAAAGGCTGAAAATATTAAAAAAGAAAAATTATTAGAAGCCAAAGAAAAATACGTTCAATTAAAGTCAGAATACGATAAAGATGTTTTAGAGCGTAACCGTAAATTAGGTGAGGCTGAAGCGCGTATTAAGCAAAAAGAAATTACAATCAATCAAAAAGAACAGGCTTTAGATAAGCAGTTGAAGGAAAATGAGGTAATTAAGGCCAATCTAAATCGCCAAATTGAGGTAGTAAACCAAAAGCGTACAGAATTAGAGAAACACCAAGAAGAGCACATTAGACGGTTAGAAAAAATTGCTGCATTAACTGCTGAAGAAGCTAAAGCACAATTAATTGAATCGTTAAAGTCAGAAGCACAAACCCAGGCTTTGGCATTACAACAAGAAATTATTGAAGATGCCCGTGTGAAAGCGAATAAAGAAGCAAGAAAAATTATTATTCAATCCATTCAACGTACCGCAGCTGAACAAACCATTGAAAATACAGTATCTGTATTCAATTTAGAATCTGATGAAATAAAAGGTCAGATTATTGGTCGCGAAGGAAGAAATATTCGCGCTATTGAAGCCGCTACCGGTGTTGATTTGATTGTTGATGATACCCCCGAAGCTATTGTACTTTCATCGTACGATCCTTTACGCAGGGAAATTGCCCGTTTAAGTTTACAGCGTTTAATTGCCGATGGGCGTATTCATCCGGCGCGCATTGAAGAGGTAGTAGAAAAAACCCGTCGACAATTGGAAGAACAAATTATTGAAATTGGCGAAAGAACGGTAATAGAATTGGGTATACATGGCTTGCATAAGGAATTAGTAAGAATTGTAGGAAAAATGCGTTTCCGTTCTTCTTATGGCCAAAACCTTTTAATGCACAGCCGCGAAACAGCTAATTTGTGTGCCATTATGGCCAGTGAACTGGGCTTAAACCCTAAATTAGCTAAACGTGCCGGTTTATTGCACGATATAGGAAAAGTGCCGGATGAAGAAACTGAATTAAGCCACGCTTTATTAGGAGCTAAACTAGCTGAAAAATATGGTGAAAATCCGGCTGTGGTGAATGCCATTGGAGCCCACCACGATGAAATGGAAATGCTGTACGTAATTTCTCCTATTATACAAGCTTGTGATGCCATTAGCGGTGCTCGTCCCGGTGCTCGCCGCGAAATGATGCAACAGTATATTCAGCGTATTAAAGATCTTGAAAATCTGGCCCAAGCCTATCCCGGGGTTGAAAAGGCATATGCCATTCAGGCCGGAAGAGAATTACGTGTAATTGTGGAAGCCGATAAAGTTACCGATACTGAAAGCGATAAGTTAAGTTTTGAAATTGCCCAAAAAATTCAAACCGAAATGACTTATCCGGGCCAAATTAAGGTAACAGTAATCCGCGAAAAACGCGCAATTAATGTTGCCAGATAAATAATTTAAAAATTCTGGTTGGAATTTAAAATTTTCTGTTACCTTTGCCGTCCGCAAAAATAAAAGTTATGAGCGAAGCAGTTCAATTTGTACATGAGCAGTTAATTGCCAAAAAAGAATATCCGAAGTTTAAAAGCGGTGATAACATTACCGTAAACTATAAAATTATTGAAGGAGGTAAAGAACGTATCCAAAGTTTTAGGGGCGATGTGTTAAAATTGCAGGGTACTGGTGCTACTGCAACTTTCACCGTTCGTAAAATTTCAGATGGTGTGGGCGTTGAAAGATTATTTCCCTTCTATTCACCTAATATTGATTCAATTGTTTTGAACAAGAAAGGTAAAGTACGCAGAGCTAAATTGTACTATTTAAGAGAGCGTAGCGGTAAAAGTGCCCGTATTAAAGAAAAACGTTTCTAATATTTTAGCAATAAAACTGAGGCGGAAGTTGTTAAACTTCCGCTTTTTTATGCCGTCTTAATCAAACTTAATTCATAACTAAATTTTTAGTACAAAATTTTGTACTAACTTTACCCTCTTAAATTAAATTTTTATGGCAAATTTAGGAATGCCCGAACTGATTATTATTTTAATTGCAATCCTGGTATTATTTGGTGGTAAGAAAATACCTGAGTTTATGCGTGGTTTGGGTAGAGGTATTCGTGAGTTTAACGATGCAAAAGACAACGTTAAAAGAGAGTTACAAGAAGGAATGAAAGAAAAAGACTCAGAAACCGCTACCAAGTAATTATTCACCATTTTCATTTTTGCAAGGGTTTTGTTTACATTTTCCACTATTGCTCAATACCACAATGATTTATTGAATGGCACTACTACTTGTGTGGATGCTGTTCGTTATTATTTGCAAAATATTGGTAAACACGCTTCGCTGAATGCATTTATTGAAGTTTTTGAAGAAGAGGCACTGCAACGTGCTTCTTCTTTAGATGCTGAACGTAAGTCCGGAAAAACCTTAGAGCCTCTGCACGGTGTAGTTGTTGCTATTAAAGATGTGATTTGTTATGAAAATCATGCAATTACAGCCGGTTCCCGTATTTTAAATTCATTTACCTCATTATTTTCTGCAACAGCCGTTCAGCGATTGCTGGATGCGGGTGCAATTATTATTGGTCGCAATAATTGCGATGAATTTGCAATGGGTAGCACCAATGAAAATTCAGCTTATGGGCCCGTTCGTAACGCAGCAGATGTTAGTAAGGTACCCGGTGGATCTTCCGGTGGTTCTGCAGTGGCTGTACAAGCCAATATGTGTATGGTAAGCCTGGGGAGTGATACAGGTGGTTCTGTACGACAACCTGCAGATTGGTGTGGAATAGTTGGATTTAAACCCACTTACGGGCGTATTTCAAGACATGGCTTAATTGCTTATGCATCCTCTTTCGATCAAATTGGCATTTTTTCCCACAATGTTTCCGATACTGCCCTTGTGTTAGAAATAATTGCCGGGGCCGATAATTTTGATAGTACTGTTTCAAGTACACCTGTTCCTGCTTACAGCCAATTATTACATCACACACCCTATAAACCCATTAAAATAGCCTATTTTAAAGAAGTTTTTGAACACGATGGGTTAGATGTAGAAATAAAAAAAGCATTTCAGGAATATGTGGGGCAACTTCGTCAAAAAGGTTATATTGTTGAAGCAGTTCAATTCCCTTTACTGCAATACATTGTTCCTACTTATTACGTATTAACTACTGCAGAAGCTTCCAGTAACTTATCTCGCTATGACGGGGTGAAATATGGTTTTCGTGCTGCTTTAAATGAAAATGACGATTTAACTGCTTTATATAAAAAATCGCGTACTCAAGGCTTTGGTAAAGAGGTTAAAAGACGCATTTTATTGGGAAGTTTTGTTTTAAGTGCCGGTTACTATGATGCATATTTCTCAAAAGCACAGCAAGTAAGAAGATTATTGGTAGAACAAAATGATGCCATTTTTGAGCAATACCAGTTTATCTTATCACCCACCGTTCCTACCACAGCATTTAACTTGGGCGAAAAAAGAACGAATCCCGTTGAAATGTATTTGGCCGATATTTATACCGTATATGCTAATTTGGTGGGGATCCCCGGTATTTCCTTGCCTTTATTTAAACACAGCAATGGGTTACCGTTTGGTATGCAATTAATGGCACCACAATTTAAAGAAGCTGATTTATTGGCACTTAGTCAACAGTTATTAAACGCTAAGTAGTTATAAATATTTTCGCAGTCGGTATTAAACAAGTCAATATGTTTAAACCAGTATTACATATTTCCACTGTTACCCGATCACTAATAATTATTGCTTTCATTTCTTTATCCTCTGTTTGTGCTGCAGAACAGCTTGCAGTTGATACTGCCATCGCTCCGGCACCTGCCTTTCAAACATTACTTGCTTCTAATGGCCAACTGAATAACAATACTCCTATTCCTTTGCCCACACAAATGGCTTCATTCTATCAACAATATGTAGCTAAACAAGGTAATGAATTGTTGCAAATGAAATTTTGGGCTAAACCTTATTTTGATTTGTATGATAGAATTTTAAGTACCAACGGACTACCCATTGCGTTGAAATATTTAAGTGTTATTGAAAGTCATTTACAGCCTAATTTGGTTTCATGGGCCGGTGCGGTTGGCCCCTGGCAATTAATGCCCTACGAAGCCAGTAGGTTTGGTTTGAAGAATAATGCAGATATTGATGAACGAACAGATTTTACAAAAAGTACAATTGTTGCTGCAAAATTATTGAAGGAGCTATATGCAGAGTTTGGGGATTGGCTATTAGTAATTGCAGCTTATAATGGTGGTGCAGGAAGGGTAAAAGAAGCCATACAAAAAGCAGGTTCGAATAATTTTTGGAAGCTGCAATATTTTTTACCGGAAGAAACCCGTAATCATGTTAAAAAATATATTGCCACGCATTATTTGTTTGAGCAGAATGGAGGTATTACAACTTTAACAGCTGCAGAAGTACAGCAATATCTTAATCAAACACAACAACGTGTTGATATTGCCAATGACAGTACTTTATGTGCCATTGAAATAAAAGGTCGATATAATACAGAGGTAATATGTAGCTACTTAAAAATAGCAACTAATTATTTTTATCGGCTTAATCCCAATATCAATAATCAATTAGCAGCAGGTAAAAACTATACCATGTATTTGCCGGTTTCTAAAAAAGAACTTTTTGAAAATGCCAAACAACAAATTTTAGAGCAATCCATACAAATGTTGTTGAATGCTAAACCTAATTTTTAATAAAAAGATTGGCCATGGCTGTAGCTTTTAGCAAACATTCTTCATATTCTTGTTCCGGGTTGCTTTGTGCAGTTATGCCACTTCCAACCGCATAACTCAACGTTGTGTTAGCGGCATTATATTGCAAACTTCGAATAACTACATTAAAATCAAAATCTTTTTCCGGTGTAAAGTAGCCCACACTTCCTGAATATAATCCTCTACTAAAATTTTCATATTGTTTTGTCAGTGATAATACTTTTTCTTTAGGTGCACCGGTCATTGAACCCATTGGAAAAGTAGCTTTTAATATCTCACTAAAAGGTGTTTGCTGCTTTAATTCACCGGTAATTGTACTAATCATTTGATGCACTTGCGGATAACTATATATTTCACATAGTTCTGTTACCTTAACGGTACCGGATTTGCATATTTGACTTAAATCGTTTCTTACTAAATCAACAATCATTATGTTTTCACTTCTTTCTTTTTTTGATTGTAACAATGTTTGTTGCAATTTTTTATCTGCTTCAGGGTTAGATAGGTCTCTTGCTATGGTTCCTTTAATGGGGGATGAGTATAAATGATTGTTTTGTTTACATAAATACCTTTCCGGACTGGCACACATTAAATGCATGCTGTTTAATTTATAATAAGCACTGAAAGGCATGGGCGATAGAGCACTTAGTGCCAAATAGGTTTCAGCAGGTGATATATGTGCTTCTTTCGCAATCCACTCTGTACAAAAATTTATTTCGTAACAATTACCCTTTTGTATTTCATTTAACAGCAATTCAACTGTTTTATAATATTTTGTTTTTGATATATTGGGTTGAAAGCTAATGTTTGTTAAAGATGGTGTACAGGCATGTAAGTTTATTTCAGTTATCTGCTCATAAATACTATCCGGATGGCTTAGTGCACTATGTATGGTGAAAGTTTTTTCTTGAAGCGTGCAAACAACTTCTGGCTGAAAAAAATAAAAATCCGGAAAGGGTACTGTGGCTAATTGGCTTGATTTGATGTTGGGAGAAGAGAAGATTTGGTTTTTTAGAGAAAAACTTAAATGCCCAAAAATCCAATCATTATGCTCAACTAACCAGTCATCTAAGCGCATTAATTGCGTAATTGCTGAAGTATCTGTTAAAACACCTGCTGCTGCTATTAGTTGAAAATTTGAGAGGCTTTGCTGATAGTGATTACTATCAAAAAAACAACAAACAGTAAACTGATTTAACCAGTGTACTATTTGTTGTTTAAGTATTTCAGGTTTATGTACCTGATAATGTTTTGTTATTCGGTTCACAGCAGGTTTAAAGGCAAGGAACGATTAAAAATCGTCATCGTCATCAAAATCATCCTTGTCATCAAATAAATCAAACTCTTTAAAATCTTCGTCAATTTTAAAGTCGTCATCATCATCGTCTTTCGATGATTTCTTCTTAGTGCCGCCTGCTTTTTTACCCGATGATTTGGGAATGTCAAATTCGTCGAAATCGGGATCCCAGTCATCTTCTTCCTCTGGTTTTTCCCAATCATCTTCTATTTCATCCTCATAATCATCGTCATCATCTTCGTCACTTTTTTTCTTTTTTGAGGAAGCTGCTGTAGATTTTTTTGGTTTTACATCTTCATCATCTTCATCAAAATCATCATCTTCTTCAATTTTCTTTTTTGAAGATACTTTTTTACTACCCGTTTCAGGTACTTTTTTGTTGGGTTCGGATTTTTTATCCTTATCAGATCTTGCTGCCATATTCTAATAAGATTAATTGCTGTAAAATTTCAAATCAATTTTATATCAACCAAATTTTTTTTTTATTTTTTTACAGAGTTATAATTTGTTCTCGTTCTGGTCCGTTAGAAACATATTTAACAGGTGCATTTATAAATTGGTTTATAAATGCAATGTATGTAGACATGTTAGTTGGTAAACTTGCTGCTTCTTTCAATTGAGTAATATTAGTGTTCCAACCTTTAAAATGTTCATATACCGGCTCAATAGGTGCATGCATCATTTGGTAAGGCACTTCAGCAATTTGTTGACCATTTATTGTGTAGGAAGTACATGCCTGCAAGTCAGTAAAATTATCTAAAACATCGGCTTTCGTCATTACAACTTTTGTAACGCCATTAATCATACATGCATAACGTAATGCTACCAAATCAATCCACCCGCAACGTCTGGGACGGCCTGTGGTTGCGCCAAATTCATTTCCAATTTTACGCAGTAATTCTCCGTTTTCATCATTTAATTCAGTTGGGAATGGACCGCCACCTACACGTGTACAATAAGCTTTCGTAACACCATATACATCATTAATGTGTCGGGGAGCAACACCAAGTCCGGTGCATACGCCTGCTGAAATGGTGTTAGATGAAGTAACAAATGGGAAGGTACCAAAATCAATATCCAACATACTGCCCTGAGCCCCTTCTGCTAATATTTTTTTTCCTTTTGAAATTTGCTCATTAATGAAATATTCGCCGTTAACAATGTTTAAAGTTTTTAAAAATTCAACGGCTTCAAAAAATTCTTCTTCCCAGGCAGAAATATCTTCATTGAAATTAAAGTTATCTAACAGTTTTTGATGTTTCAACCTTAGTTTAATGTATTGACTGGTAAAATTTTTATGGAATAAATCGCCTACGCGAATAGCATTACGTCCGGTTTTATCCATATATGCCGGACCAATTCCTTTCAATGTTGAACCAATTTTGCTATCGCCCTTTTGCATTTCGCTGGCTTTATCCAAAGCGCGATGCGTAGGTAGTATAACATTTGTACGCTGCGATATAAATAAATTCTTTCTATAATCAATACCAAATGATGCAACTATTTCGCATTCTTTTTTTAGAATAACCGGATCAAGCACTACACCATTCCCAATAATGTTTATGGAATTTTGGTGAAAAATACCTGATGGTATTTGATGCAGAACCACTTTTTTACCGTTAACATATAAGGTATGACCTGCATTGGGACCGCCTTGGAAACGGGCTACTACTTCGTAGTAAGGTGCAAAGAAATCTACTATTTTTCCTTTGCCCTCGTCGCCCCATTGTAAGCCGAGAATTACATCAACCATAGTTTCAGTTTTAGGATGCCGCAAATGTAAGCGATGGATGCAATGATTATTACAATACCATCAATTAAATATTTTTTTGTAATCCGCTTTTATGATTTATAAACTTGTTGAATGATGAAAATATTTCAATTAACAATTGTTCGTTTTTAACGTTGGTGCTATACTTTAGTTAAAAGCAACAGCTTAAAATGGAAATTGACATAAATGTGTTGCCATTTTTATAAAATAATCTAACACATATTACTGATTATCTTCTGTATCAAAACGATCAATACTTTGAATGCCTTGTAATTGTTTTAAACGTCTCACCAATTCTTCCAATTCTTCTTTATCGTGCACAAATACTTTTACGGTACCTTGAAACAATCCTTCGGCCGATTCAATTGTTAAGGCAGCAATATTAATTCGTAAATCGCCACTAATAATATTGGTTATTTTGTTAATAACTCCAACATCATCTAATCCAACAATTTTTAAACCGGTTAAGAAAGAAATTTCTTTATTTTTTGCCCATTTTGTTTTCACAATTCTGTGTCCATAATTAGCCAGTAATTGTGCTGCATTGGGACAATTGGTGCGGTGTATAATTAAACCTTTTCCGGTGCTAACAAAACCAAATACATCATCGCCGGGTATGGGGTTACAGCATTTGGCCAATGAGTACATAATTTTATCGCTGCTTTCACCGAATATGATTAATTCACTATCTTTTTTACTGAATGTTTTTTGAGGTGGTGCTTCAGCAGGTATTTCAGCAGGTAAAATAATTTTTGGTTTGGGTGCTTCCAACTTATCACCTAATACATGAAATTCTTTCAGCTCACGTAAATCAATTTGTTTAACGGCAATTTTATACAACAAATCCAAGGATGAAGGTAATTTGTAAAAATGCACCAATTCATCAATATTGGCATTGTTGTAAGCTGCACCCATATTTTCCAGCTTACGCTGTAAAGTGTATTTGCCTTCATCGGCAATTTTTCTTTTTTCTTCTCTGAGTGCATCTTTTATTTTGGCTTTAGCTTTGGCTGTTACCACCATATTCAGCCAATCTTCCGATGGTTTTTGCTTATTGCTGGTAATAATTTCAACCTGGTCGCCACTACGTAATTTATGACTTATGGGTACTAGTTTGTGATTTACTTTGGCACCAATACATTTTGAACCTACGGCTGAGTGAATGGCAAAAGCAAAGTCTAAGGCAGTGCTTCCAGTGGGCATCATTTTTACATCACCTTTGGGTGTGTAAACATAAATTTCTTCGGCAAGAAAAGAAGTTTTAAAATCTTGCAAAAAATCAACCCCATCTGTATCTTGTTGTGCAAGCACTTCCCTTATCTGGCCAAACCATTTATCAAAACGGTCTTCATCATTTTTTTCTTCTTTGTATTTGTAATGAGCTGCTAATCCTTTTTCAGCAATTTCATTCATACGTTTGGTACGTATTTGAACTTCTACCCATTTACCATGCGGCCCCATAACGGTGGTGTGTAATGCTTCGTAACCATTGCTTTTAGGATTACTGAGCCAGTCTCTTAATCGTTCAGGTGATGGGGTATAGGCATCAGTAATTACTGAATACACTTTCCAACAATCTTCTTTTTCTTTATCAGGAGGTGAGTTTAATATAATTCTTATAGCAAATAAGTCATATACTTCTTCAAAGCTTACTCCTTTTTTCTTTATTTTATTCCAAATAGAGTGAATGCTTTTAGGACGACCCTGAATTTCAAAATTAAAACCTAGTTGTTGCAGTTTTTCCTTTATAGGTTTAATAAACTCGTTAATGTATCGGGTACGTTCACGTTTGGTTTCAGCTAGTTTACGGGCAATTTCTTTGTAAGCATCTGGTTCCATGTATTTCATGGCCAGGTCTTCCATTTCGGTTTTAATGTTGTATAAACCCATTCGGTGTGCTAATGGTGCATAAACCCAAATGGTTTCCGAGGAAATTTTAAGTTGTTTTTCGCGCTTCATGCTATCTAATGTGCGCATGTTGTGTAAGCGATCGGCCAGTTTTATCAAAATTACCCGTGGGTCATCGGTAAGCGTTAATAATATTTTTTTGAAATTTTCGGCTTGCTGCGAGGTATTGGCATCCATTACCGTGGCAATTTTTGTTAAGCCATCTACAATGCGTGCAATTTCATTGCCAAATTCCCTTTCAATGTCTTCAAGGGTAATATCTGTATCTTCTACGGTATCGTGTAAAAGTGCACAAATAGTGCTTCGCACCCCTAACCCAATTTCTTCAACACATATCATAGCCACAGCAATGGGGTGTAAAATATAAGGTTCCCCACTTTTGCGTCGCATGGTTTTGTGGGCATCAGCAGCCATTTCAAATGCATGGCGCACTAATTCTTTATCACCTCTTTTTAGTTTTGGGCGTAAGCATTTTAATAAAGCCCTATAACGACGTAAAATTTCTTTTTTTTCCTGCTCCTCATTTAAATTGTAGGCAGGAGTTGTATTATCAACTAATGATTTTTCTATTGCTTGCTCATTATCCATAACCTTACAAATTTACAAATAATAACAGAGGTTTTGGGCATTCGTTAAGCTGTATTACAATTTAAAGGCGTTAATTTTCAACTATGGTAAACATAGGCGGGCGATTATTGTTAATTTTGCCAACAACATGCAGTCGAATTCAAAAAAGTCATCTTTTAATTTTTCGTTATTAGGCAGGGTATTACATTTTGTAAAACCTTATAGAGGCGTTTTTTATGGAAGTATTTTGTTAGCCATAGTAATGGCCTTTTTTGCACCTGTTAGGCCCTATTTAATACAATTAACGGTTGATGAGGTTACCGGTAAACACCCTCACATTCCGCAATGGGTACATTGGTTTACAGGTAATAGTGCATTGCAATCTATTACTGGTTTTATTATTGCCGTTACTATTTTTCAAATTATATTTTTATTAATAGAAACCATTGTTCGGTTTTTATTTACCTTTTTAACGGCTTGGTTAGGTCAACATGTGGTGAAAGATTTGCGGGTAACGGTTTATAATAAAATTTTGCATCTTAATCTTACGCAGTTTGATAAAACACCCATTGGTACGCTAACAACCCGCACCATTAATGATATTGAAAGCATTAATGATATATTCAGTGATGGACTGATACCTATATTAGCCGATTTATTAACCATTTTAATAACGCTGGCTACCATGTTTTGGATTGACTGGCGTTTAACTCTGATAGCTTTAATCCCATTTCCAATTTTAATTATAGCTACTTATTATTTTAAAGAAGCTGTTAACAAAAGTTTTATTAGGGTAAGGAATGCGGTGGCGGCTTTAAATGCTTTTGTACAAGAACATATTACCGGCATGCAAGTGGTGCAATCTTTTGCTGTTGAGGATAAAGAGTTTGAAAAATTTAAACACATTAATCGTGAACATAGGAATGCAAACATTAAAGCCATTTTTGCTTACAGTGTATTTTTTCCAATTGTAGAAATAGTATTGGCTTTAAGTTCCGCATTAATTATTTGGTGGGTAGCAAACAGGGCAATAGCTTTTTCTGGGGGTACTCCGGTTAATTTCTCCGGTAAAATTGTGTCTTTTGTTCTATTCATGAACCAAATTTTTAGGCCCTTAAGGGTTATTGCCGATAAATTCAATGTTTTACAAATGGGAATGGTTGCTGCCGAAAGAGTGTTTAAGGTATTAGATAATACCGACGTAACTCAAAATACCGGCAAACATGCTCCTGATACTATACAAGGTAAAATTGATTTTAAACATGTTTGGTTTGCTTATATTGACGAACAATATGTGTTGAAAGACATTGACTTTTCTATTAATGCAGGCGAAACGGTGGCAATTGTTGGTCATACCGGAAGTGGTAAAACTTCCATTGCCAGCCTTATGAATCGACTTTATCATATTCAAAAGGGCAGTATTTTAATTGATGATGTAAAAATTGAAGATTACAGCACCCAAGCTTTGCGTAAACATATTGGGGTGGTTTTACAAGATGTTTTTTTGTTTTCGGGCTCAATTATTGACAATATTACCTTACATAACCCGGCCATTACTCGCGAACAAGTAATAAATGCAGCTAAGATGATGGACGTGCATGATTTTATTATGCGCTTACCTGGTGGGTATGATTTTGATGTGAGAGAACGAGGTAATACGCTAAGCTTAGGCCAACGGCAAATATTTTCTTTCATTCGAGCTTTATTGTATAACCCCGCTGTTCTAATTTTAGATGAAGCAACTTCTTCAATAGATAGTGAAAGTGAGCAGTTAATTCAAAAAGCAATTGATACCCTTATTGCAGGGCGAACTTCTATTATTATAGCTCACCGCCTTTCAACCATTAGAAAAGCCCATAAAATTATTGTGCTAGATAAAGGGGTAATAAAAGAAATAGGCACCCATGAAGAATTGCTGAATAATGGCGGATTTTATGCTCGTTTGTATGAAATGCAGTTTGAAAAACATGCCCACCCAATAATAACAAGCAGTGGTATATAACTTTTTTTAACCAAAAATTCAGCTTGCAACTGTTTTTTAGTGCCATCCCCCTATCTTTGCCGCAAATTTCAACAAATTTATGGCCCTGAATTTCCTGAAATCTTTGCTGGTTGTGGTTTTTAGCTTGTTTTTATGCTCAATTTCAATTGAAGGTAAAACACAGGTAGAGGAACATGTTGTTGCCGATACAGTACATGAAGCTAAAGGGGAAGGTTTTAACCCAGGTGAAGTAATCATGGAGCATATTATGGACAACCATGATTTTCATTTTGCCGATTGGAATGGACATGCTATAGCAATTCCATTACCTGTAATTGTTTATTCTCCTCAGCGCGGTTTATCAGTATTCATGTCATCTAAGTTTGAACATGGTCATGCAAGTTATGATGGATATAAATTAGAAGAAGGTACCATTGTAGCAGTAAATGAAAGCGGTGAACCCGATGCTTCAGTAAAAGTGTACGATTTATCGCTTACTCGCAATGTGGTGCAAATGATTTTGGGTTTAATTATTTTGGTGGTGGTATTAATAAAAGTTGCCCAAAAATATACTCGCGAAGGTGCCGGTAAAGCGCCATCAGGCTTTCAAAATGCATTAGAACCGGTTATTACTTTTATTCGTGATGAAGTGGGCAAGAGCTACTTGGGAGATAAGTATGAAAAATACATGCCCTTACTTTTAACCATATTCTTCTTCATTTTAATTTCAACCTTGTTAGGTTTAATACCCGGATCGGCTAATGTTACCGGTAATATTGCTTTTACGTTTACTTTAGGTATCATTAGTTTTGTAGTAATTATGTTTAGTGCCAATAAGCATTATTGGAAACATATCTTTAATCCACCCGGCGTGCCTTTCGGTGTAAAGCTGATTTTAGTACCTGTTGAAATTTTAGGCATATTCACTAAACCCTTTGCTTTAATTGTGCGTTTGTTTGCCAATATGGTTGCCGGACACATGATTATTACCTGTTTAATTTTAATGATTTTTATTTTCACTAAATTAAGCGTAGGCGCAGGTTTAGGGTTTGCGCCCATTTCATTGGGTTTTACCATTTTTATTTATTTTATTGAAATATTGGTTGCATTTATTCAGGCTTTCATTTTCACCAATTTAACGGCCGTATTCATTGGTCAGGCTATAGAAGATGCGCATGGTGAACATGGACATGAAGATGATGCAGTTATTATATAAATTTTTTTTAATCACAAAAACCGACACAGTATGTCTTTAATGAGTGTTTTGTTAGATGGTAGCATTTCAAACATGGGTGCTGCAATTGGTGCAGGTTTAGCTGCAATTGGTGCAGGTATTGGTATTGGTCAAATTGGTAAAGGTGCAGTAGAAAGTATTGCCCGCCAACCCGAAGCCGCCAACGACATTCGTGCAAACATGATCTTAACTGCAGCCTTCGTAGAAGGTGTGGCTTTGTTTGCCGTAATTGCCGCCATTTTGGCCATCTTCATCAAGTAATTATTCTTTAAAAAAAGAAAATTACCTTAACTGCATTCAAAGCACAGGGCGGCGAATGCAGTTATTTTAAAATTTTTTTTCGATGCTTATTTAAAATAAGTATCTTTTAAATAAAATTGAAACTGAATATATGCAATTGTTAACACCCGCAATAGGCTTAATTTTTTGGACATTTATTGCCTTCATTATTGTATTAATTATTTTGCGCAAATATGCCTGGAAGCCCATTCTTTCAACTTTAAAAGAAAGAGAAACGGGTATTGCCGATGCTATTGCTTCTGCTGAAAAAATGAAAGCGGAAATGGCTGCTCTTAAAAATGAAAATGAGGCTTTAATGGCAAAGGCTCGTGAAGAAAGAGCTGTTATTTTAAAGGAAGCTAAAGAGCAATCTGATAAAATGATTGCTGATGCAAAAGAAAAAGCTAAGCAGGAATATGAGCGTATAGTAGCCGATGCACAAAATGCCATTTTGCAACAAAAAAATGCTGCTTTAACTGATGTGAAGAATAAAGTTGGTTCATTGGTAATTGAAGTAAGTGAAAAAATATTACAGCGCGAACTAAGTAATAAAACTGAACAAGAAAAATACATTCAAACTTTGGTAAACAACGTACCATTAAATTAATTGAATTATAATTATAATAGCCAGTAATGAATAATATTCGTTTAGCCAACAGATATGCTAAAAGCTTAATTGATATTAGCATTGAAAAAAATGAGCTAGAAAAAGTTTTGGCCGACATGCAATATTTAAAGGCGCTGTGTAAAGCCAGCAGGCCGTTCGTTTTATTACTTGAAAGTCCGGTAGTTGCTACCGACAAAAAAATAGCTATCATTAAAGCAGTAGCAGGTAAAAATGTTACTCCTTTAACTTTTATGTATTTAGAATTAATGACTAAGAAAGGTCGCGAAAATGTATTGCCCGATGTAATTAATGCGTTTATCGAACAATACAATACATTGAAAGGAATTAATATAGTTACATTAACAACTGCAACACCGGTATCTGACGGCTTAAAGCAAGAAATTCAAACCAAAGTAAAAGCTGCACGTGGTTTTGAAAAAATACAACTGGAAACTAAAGTTGATGAAAGCTTAATTGGGGGCTTTGTGTTAAGTTTCCAAAATAATTTAATTGATGCCAGTGTTTTGCGTGATTTAAAGGATATTAAAAAACAATTTCAACAAAACCTATATATTCAAAATATAAAATAGTTATTTACAATCATCATAATCAATAGCATAAAATCAATAATATGGTAGACATTAAACCAGACGAAATTTCGGCGATACTCAGGCAACAATTGAGCAATTTCAATGTATCAGCCGAGTTGGAAGAAGTGGGTACTGTTTTGCAAGTGGGCGATGGTATTGCCCGTGTTTATGGTCTTAACAATGTACGTTCCGGTGAACTGGTAGAATTTGATAATGGTGTTAAAGCCATTGCTCTAAACTTGGAAGAAGATAACGTAGGTGTTGTATTAATGGGTGAAAGTGAAGGTATTAGAGAAGGTGCTAAGGTGAAACGTACCGGTCAAATTGCCTCAATTAAAGTAGGCGATGGTATGGTGGGCCGCGTTTTAAATACTTTAGGCGAACCCATTGATGGTAAGGGCCCTGTAAAAGGCGATTTGTATGAAATGCCTTTAGAACGTAAAGCCCCCGGTGTTATTTTCCGTGAGCCTGTTAAAGAACCGCTTCAAACCGGTATTAAAGCTATTGATGCGATGATACCGATTGGTCGTGGTCAACGTGAATTGATTATTGGTGACCGCCAAACCGGTAAAACCGCCATTGCTATTGATACTATTATCAATCAAAAAGAATTTTACGAAGCAGGAAATCCTGTTTATTGTATATATGTGGCCGTTGGTCAAAAAGCATCAACTGTAGCCGGAGTAATGAAAACATTGGAAGATAATGGTGCAATGGCTTATACCACTATCGTATCTGCTTCTGCTTCTGATCCTGCTCCTTTGCAGTTCTATGCTCCATTTGCCGGCGCTGCTATTGGCGAATTCTTCCGTGATACCGGACGTCCTGCCTTAATTATTTACGATGACTTATCAAAGCAAGCGGTAGCTTATCGTGAAGTATCATTGTTGTTGCGTCGTCCACCCGGCCGTGAAGCATACCCAGGTGATGTATTCTACTTACATAGCCGTTTATTGGAGCGTGCAGCTAAAGTTATTGCTAATGATGAAGTTGCTAAAAATATGAACGACTTACCTGAATCTATTAAACACATGGTGAAAGGTGGTGGTAGTTTAACAGCTTTACCTATTATTGAAACTCAGGCAGGTGACGTTTCTGCATACATTCCTACCAACGTAATTTCAATTACTGACGGACAAATATTCCTGGAAGGTAACTTGTTCAACGCCGGCATTCGTCCTGCTATTAACGTAGGTATCTCGGTAAGTAGAGTTGGAGGTAATGCTCAAATTAAATCAATGAAAAAAGTTGCCGGTACCTTGAAGTTAGACCAAGCACTGTATCGTGAATTGGAGGCTTTCTCTAAATTCGGTGGTGATTTGGATGCTGCTACTAAATCGGTTATTGATAAAGGTGCCCGTAACGTAGAAATTCTAAAACAACCGCAATATTCACCCATGAGCGTTGAAAAGCAGGTGGCTATTATTTACTTGGGTACGCAAGGTTTGTTAAGAGAAATTCCGGTAAATAAAGTAAAGGCATTTGAAAGTCAGTTCTTATTAGAAATGGAAACCAAATTGCCTGATGTATTAGCTGAATTCAAAAAAGGTCAGTTAAATGATGAAAGTTTAAAGAAAATGACTGATTTAGCTACCGGATTGTTCCCTCAGTTCAAATAGTGATAGTTTTCACTCATATTTTTAAAACCCTGTGCAATACAGCACGGGGTTTTATTTTTTAGTCAATTCTTCCTAAATACCGCTCTGTTTCAACAGTCATCTTTAAGTACTATTTTATAAAATAATTTGGTTTATAAAATAAACTACTTTACGTTTGTGTCGTTAAACTGTTTGAGTATATGAGAACTTTTTTTATACCCCTCATTATTTTGGGGTTATTCACTGCTCCTTTAACAAAGGCACAAACAAAGGTTACCGGCTTAGTTACGGATTTAAAAGGCCATCCCTTGCATGGTGTTGGAATAACTTTACTGGGCACTTATGACGGAACCATTACCGATAGCACCGGCCAATTTGCTTTTGTAACCCTTGAAAAAGGCGATAAAATTGTAGAGGCCAAAATAATGGGCTATACAATTAAACAAGAGAAAGTAGTACTGGGTACGGCATCAAATGCTTTAATAAACTTGCATTTTGAATTAAGAGAGGAGGTATCCGAATTAAAAGCGGTATCAGTTACGGCTGGAAGCTTTGCTGCAGGCGACAAAAAAAGAGCTGCAACAGTATTATCGGCACTCGACATGTACACTACGGGAGGAGCCAATGCAGATGTTACCGCTTCAATTAAAACCTTGCCCGGTGCACAGCAGGTGGGTGAACAAGAAGGTTTGTTTGTACGCGGCGGTGAGGGATATGAAACCAAACAATATATTGATGGAATGGTGGTTAATAACCCTTACTATGCCAGTTCGCCCGGAATAGCTGCCCGCGGTCGTTTTGCGCCGTCTTTGTTTAAAGGAAATGTATTTAGTACAGGCGGCTATTCGGCTATTTACGGACAGGCATTGTCGTCTGTATTATTATTAGAAAGTGTTGACTTGCCCGAGAAGTCAGAAGTAAGTGCTTCTATTACCTCTGTGTTTTTGGGTGCAGGTACGCAACAACTTACTAAAAATAAAAAAGCATCCTACGGTTTTAATTATGGCTATACCAATTTAACGCCCTATTTCGCTCTTTTATCTCAAAAGCCTGATTATTTTATGGTACCGCAATTTCAAACAGCCGATGCTAATTTTAGGGTGAAAACTAAGAACGGAGGTATGATAAAATATTATTCCACTTTTGGCACTAATCAATTAGGTATTCGCAATGCGGATATTGATAGTTTGAATTTGAAAGATGCTTTTCAATTAAAAAATATTAATTGGTATAATAATATTACCTGGCGTGAAAATTTAGGAAAGGGCTGGAAGCTGAATGCAGGCTTTAGTTTCGCCATCAATAATGATAAAATTCATCAGCAATTGCAAGATGCCAATAATCATTCGGTTGTTATCGGAATGCCGATATTGGATGCGAAATCTTTTCAACTAAACAATCAACAAAGCTATACACAGTTTAGGGCAGTGTTTGAAAAAAAACTAACCGGATTGAATGTTATTCGTATGGGTACTGATTATTGGTATAATCATCAAAATTTACGTTACAATAATTACACTTCTATTATCAACAATCATTACAATGCTTATTTCGCAGAAGCTGACGTGCATGTAACCAATGGCCTTGCTGCAAAAATTGGAGGAAGGGCTGAATATGCTTCGCTTATCCAAAGTTGGAATATAGCCCCTCGTTTGGCATTAGCACTCAAAACGGGTAAACATGCTCAAATGAGTGCAGCGTACGGTATTTTTTTTCAAACACCCGAAAACAACTATTTTATTCAGTATTCCGAAAAATTGCCTCAACTCAATTATATGAAGGCAACTCATTATTTAGTTAATTATATTAAAACCACCAATTTACAAACCTTCCGTATTGAAGCTTATTACAAGCAATACCAACAATTAGTAAAAACCATTCCTGATACAAGTACTAACGGTTATGGATTTGCGAAAGGTATTGAATTGTTTTGGCGCGATAAGAAAACATTTAAAAATTTTGATTACTGGATAAGCTACAGCTATCTTAACACTGAGCGTAATTACTTAAATTACCCACAAACATTACAACCGGGATATACTACGCCGCATACATTTAATTTAGTAACAAAAAAATTTATAACATCCTTAAAAACGGGCTTCAATTTTACTTACACTTTTGCTACCGGAAGGCCTTATTACAATATACAATCTGTAAACACACCACCAAAATATGTGTTAGCTGATGAAGGTAAAACGCCGGCTTACCATAATCTTGGATTTAGTTTAAATTATTTACCCAATTTAGGTAAACCTAATGCAAAAACTTATGTGGTTTGGGTAGTAAGTGTAACCAATCTGCTGAATAATACGCAAACCTTTGGTTATAATTATTCAGCCAATGGTATGAATAAGGTAGCCATTCATCCGCCTATCAAACAATTCTTTTTTATCGGATGCTTTTTAAGTTGGGGTGTCGACAGATCGCAAGATGCTATTAACAACAATCTATAAATTCTCTTCAATTATTTTTAAATCATTAAATTTTATTTTTATGAAAAAAATCTTTATTTTATTTATTTCGATGATGGTATTGAAAGCAAACGCCCAAAATGGAAAGTATGAAACAGCAATGGCTTCAACTTTGCAAGAATTTGGGCAGGTAAAAGATGCCAATAGCCTTGCTGCAGTTGAATTGAAATTTGAACGAATAGCGAATGTGGAAAAAGATAAATGGCAACCCTATTATTATGCCGCATTAATAAAAGCGCAGTTGAGTTTTATGCAAGCCGGAAATTCTGATGCTTTAGCCGATGAAGCTTCTGAGTTAGCCAACAAAGCTGTAGCAATACAAAACAACAGTGAACTAAGTTGTGTAAAAAGTATGATTGCAACGGCAAAAATGTTGGTTGATCCGCAAAACAGATGGATGCAATACAATGCCGAATCCAATCATTATTTGGAAATGGCTAAGCAACAAGATAGCACCAATCCAAGGCCATATACCATTCAAGCTAATAACCTGATTAATACACCAGAGCAATTAGGTGGCGGTTGTAAAACAGCATTGCCTTTGGCTCAAAAAGCCTCGGCTTTATATGTTGAATTTAAACCAGCAAATGCATTTAATCCGGTTTGGGGAAAAGAAATGGTAGAACAAATTATTTCCAAATGTCGATAAGCTTGTTCTACATTTTTAGGAAAACAGTAATAGACGTTATGAAATGCAGTTAGCTTATTTGGGATTTTATTTTGTATGATGTCGTTTATGTATAATAGCTTATTATCAATTTGTTGTACCGGTAATAAGCTATTATATTAGCACTAAATTAGCCTTAGCTATGCAAAACGAACACCAATTAACTGAAGCGGAAAGCTTACAAATTATTACCGAAATGATAGGTAAGGTAAAATCGCATTTTCATGAAAGTGGAAGTGGTGCTATTTTATGGGGTAGTGTAATTGGGTTTTGCAGTTTGATGAGTTTTTTGCAATTGTATTTTCATTTCAGTATTGGTTTTGATATTTGGATATTATCATTAGTTGCCATTATACCTCAGTTATTTATTGTATGGAATAATCGCCGTAAAAGGACAATTGAAACCTATAGTGAGGCGGCTATGAATGCAGTATGGAGCACATTTGCCATTGTTTTATTTGGATTAATTCTTTATTTGAATCTTATTGGAAACATTTCTAAACAGCTTATGTTGAATGAGCAGCAGTTGTTACTGATGAAGAATACACAAACCGGTGAACTAAAAGAAATTGTGCCATTTGTATTAAGTAGTAATTCGTTGTTTTTACTCATTTATGCTTTTCCAACATTAGCTACCGGTTTTATTAGAAAGTTTAAACCTATGATATTAGGTGGAATATTGTGTATGTTATGTTTTGTGGCATCCTTGTTTTTAAATACTACATTCGATTTTTTATTGCAATCAATTGCAGTTATTGTAAGTTGGCTAATTCCGGGATTAATTTTGCGTAATAGGTATGTAAAGCAACAAATGGGCAATGTTTAAAGATCTAGATCCAATATTACACTCACAATTAAGGCTTGCGGTAATCAGTTTACTAATTAGTGTAAAAGAAGCCGATTTTTCTTTTATAAAAGAAAAAACAAATGCTACTGCGGGTAACCTGTCTGTTCAAATACAAAAGCTAAAAGAAGCCGGTTATGTTGAAGTAGAAAAAAAATTTAGCAATAATTATCCTTTAACTACTTGTAAAATTACCCCTAAGGGAATTGAGGCTTTTGAAACCTATGTAAAAGCATTACAAGAATATTTAAATGCCGGAAAATCGTAAGTGCTTAATATTTGAATCCTAATTTAGTTAAAACTACGGTTGCCATTTTGTATAATGCTTCGTGGCTGTAACCCGCTATATGTGGCGTTATTAACACATTAGGCTGTTGTAAAAGCCAATTTAATTGTTCTTTTTCCTGAGCATTATAATTATTTAATTGTTCATTCTCTAAAACATCCAAAGCAGCGCCTTTAATTTTTTTATTTTTTAATGCTTCAATGAGTGCTGCTGTGTTGGTTACTTTACCCCTGCAAAGATTTAAGAAATAAGGAGTGCGTTGAAGTTCGTTAAAAAAATGGGTGTCTGCTAAATGGTAAGTTTCATCCGTTAAAGGCACATGTAAGCTAATTACATCGGCATACCGTTGAATTTGTTCCAGATTTGCTTCATGAACATAACCTTTTGCAAAATCTGATTTATATTTATCGTAGGCTAATACGGTAATTTTAAACGGTGCTAATAATTCCGAAAATGCACTACCGTTATTGCCATATCCTATAATACCAACTGTTCTTCCATACAATTCTTCGCCTCTGTTGGCGTCTCTTTGCCAAATTCCATTTTTAACTTCCAAATAGCTTTTGGTAATGTTATTCATTAAATTCAATAGCATGCCTAATCCTTGTTCAGCTACAGCATTTCTATTACCTTCAGGGCTGCTTACACAAACAATATGCTTGCTTTCTGCATAGGGTACATCAATCATTTCCATACCACTGCCTAATCTGCCAATCCATTTCAGTTCTTTTGCAGCATCAAGCATAGGTTTATCAATAGCCAACTTGGTGGTTACAATTAAACCATTGGCTTTTCCAATTATAGATAACAGTTCGTTGTATTGAATACCGGGTTTATAAATTACTTCCCACCCATTTTTTTCAAGTGTTTCATTTAAAACGGGATGACATTTAGCGGTAATAATTACTTGTGGTTGCATGGTTTCAGCTTTGCTATCTGTAAATATTTATAATGGATGCTTCATTTTAAAAGTAAGTTGAGCAAAATCGGCAACTGATAATTGTTCGGCACGTTTATTAAAAATTTCATCTTGTAAAGTATCAGCTTCAAATAAGTTTTTTACCGCATTGCGCAACATTTTTCTTCGTTGATTAAATGCGGTTTTTACTAGCAGAAAAAAATGTTTTTCGCTTAACATATCTTCTACAGCTGCTTTTCTTTGTAGTTCAATTACACCGCTCATTACTTTCGGTGGCGGTTTAAAAGCTGTGGGTTCAATACTAAATAAGTATTCAACATCATAAAATGCTTGTATTAATACACTTAAAATTCCATACGTTTTACTGTTTGGTTTTGCTGCTACTCGTTGTGCTACTTCTTTTTGAAACATGCCAATTACAAGGGGCACTTGTTGTTTCCATTCCAGAATTTTAAATAGAATTTGCGATGAGATGTTATATGGAAAATTCCCGATTACAGTAAATTCATTTTCAAAAGGAATATCCATATCCAAAATACTGGCATGAATAATTTTTTGTTGAATGTGTGGATACGTCTTTTCTAAATAAGCTATTTTCTCAGTATCTAATTCAACTGCCTTAAAGTCAATATTGGGAATATCGAGTAAATACTTGGTTAATGCACCACCACCGGGCCCCACTTCCAGCAATTGACTAAAGCGGTTTTTTTGTAAGGCTGCAACAATTTTTTTACAAATGGCCTCATTCACCAAAAAATGTTGCCCCAGCGATTTTTTTAATTGGTATTCCATTGTTGCAAAAATAACCAATTGTGCAGGCACAACTTAATATAATGTAGGGAATTATAATAGCACTTTCACGCTCTAATCTCCTTAACTTTACCTTTTAATGTATTTCAATATGAGTAATGAATTGCAAAAACCTGTTATAGGTATTACTTCCGGCGATTTAAATGGCATAGGTATTGAATTAATTATCAAATCATTATCCGACCATAGAATACTGGATATTTGCATTCCTGTAGTTTTTTCAGGTAACAAAAGCATTAATTTTTACAGAAAGAGTTTGCCTGATTACAATTTCAATTACAATACTACTAAAGATTTAACCAAGCTAAGCCACAAGCAGGTAAACCTGCTAAGTTGTTGGGAAGATGAAGTAGCTATTCAGCCCGGTGTGTTGAATAATATTGGTGGGGAATATGCTTATCGTTCATTAGAAATGGCTGTAAAAGCATTAAAAGATGGACAGATTCAAGGTTTGGTAACAGCACCTATTCATAAAAAAAACATTCAATCTGAAAAGTTTAATTATAGTGGTCATACGCCCTATTTAAAAGATCAGTTTCAGGTGAATGATGTAGTAATGATGATGGTGGCTGAAAACATGCGTGTGGCTGTTTTAACCGAACATATTCCGGTAAAAAATATTGCTGAACATATTACTATTGAAAATATTACCAGGAAAATAAAAATCATGCATCAAAGCCTTCAAACCGATTTTGGAATTGAAAAACCCAGAATTGCTGTTTTAGGGCTTAATCCACATGCAGGCGATGAAGGGTTAATAGGTAATGAAGAAGAAACAGTAATTAAGCCTGCCATAAAAGAATTGAAAGCAGCTAACCTGCTGGTTTTTGGCCCATATAGTGCAGACGCTTTTTTTGCCAGAGGACAGTATAAAAGTTTTGATGCTGTTTTGGCCATGTACCACGATCAGGGCTTAATTCCTTTTAAGTCGTTAGCCATTGGCGAAGGTATTAATTACACTGCCGGATTACCTGCTATTAGAACCAGCCCCGATCATGGCACTGCCTTTGATATTGCCGGCAAAGGAAAGGCTGATCCTACTTCATTTTTAGCTGCTATTTTTGAGGCAGTAGATATTATTCGTACGCGTCAGGGATATAAAGATGCCCGTGCTAACCCTATGAAGAAAATGAGTGCCCGTATTTTAGCCAATGCTGTTGATGAAAAAGTTGAAGAATAAATTTTAGAAAAGTATGGCTGTATATACTATTCACAACGATGTATTGAATGTTCAGATTTCCGATAAAGGTGCTGAACTGCAAAGTATATTCAATACATCAACCGAACTGGAATATTTGTGGAAAGGCGATGCTGCTTTTTGGGCTAAGAAAAGCCCCATTTTGTTTCCCATTGTCGGCACTTTAAAAAACAATACCTATTATTATCAGCAGAAGGCATATCAATTAAATAGGCACGGATTTGCTCGTGATATGTTATTTGCAGTTGAAGAATTGGATGAAACTTCAATTCGCTTTATTTTAAGAAGTAACGCAGAAACATTGCAGGTTTATCCTTTTTCGTTTGTATTAATTGTACATTACACATTAAAGAATAATGCTTTAAGTGTTACCTATACGGTGAAGAATACGGGCGAAAATGAAATGTATTTTTCATTAGGTGCGCATCCTGCTTTTGCTGTGCCCTTAACAGAGAATACAAACTATGAGCAGTATTCGCTCATATTCAACCATTATGAAAATGCGGGTATATGGCCTTTAACTGCAAATGGATTAATACAAACACAACCTGTTCCTTTTTTAAACAACAGTAATAGAATAGACTTGAAAAAATCGCTGTTTTACGGAGATGCACTTGTGTTTAAACACCTGCAATCAAGTATTATTCAATTAAGAAATAATCAAAATGAACATGGCATAACTTTCACATATCACCACTTTCCTTATTTAGGTGTTTGGGCGGCCAAAGATGCAGATTTTGTTTGCATTGAACCTTGGTGTGGAATTGCTGACAGTGAAAATACGACACAGCAACTATCAGAAAAAGAAGGCATAGAACAACTTGCTGCCGCTGGTGTTTTTGAAAGAAGTTGGCAAGTGTCCGTTTACTAGATTAATTAAATATGCCGGATGGTAATCCTTTATTGATAGTATATGAGGTATAATCAATTTCCACTCTTCCATTTTTTTGTTGCATTCTTTTTCTATCCGCATCTGTTAAAGGTTCATCCATTTCAAGTGTAACACCTTTGGGAATTTTATAATCTTGTGTGTTAAAAGTAAAAATAACTTTATTGGGAAGGCCCCAGTTACTGTATTGCCCATATTGCATGGCAATTTGATAAGTACCGTTTTCTTTAGTGGTGGTAATGGCTTTTCGAATTAGTAAGTTTTTTTCATCAATGTACAATGTTGTTAAAACAATATCATTATTTTCATTCATGGGTAAAAGCTTTACAATTTTTGTTGAATATCCATCTACCATTGCATTTCCGGCCGATAAAGCCACATAGTTGTTAATGGCAATAATGGAATTCATATTAATAGATATGCCACCCTTTGGTAAAATGGAAATACCACCATCGCGTACCAACTTGAAATGATTGGGTTGTTGATAATACATTTTTACATTACCTACTGGTGCTTTAATAAATGCCACATCGGTTTTCATTTTTCCGGTTGCAGCATATTCATGAACCTGATTGAGTTTTTGTTTTAATTTTTCAATTAATGGAGTTTCATCTTGCGCTTTAGCTGCGGGTACCAATACTAATATCAACAATAAAATTTTGAAATATTTCATAATAAATATTTTATATAAATTAGGTTAAAATATCTTTTCTTTTAAATGCATACATAGCTACGCCGATAAAAACCACTATATGCAGTATTAGTATGCCTGCCGATTGTATAATTTGCTGTTTGTTTTGTATGGTTCCATTAATGGCAGCATTATCTGCATTTACCTTTAAATCAAAAAATTCTTTCCATGCAACCATGTGGGTAGTAAATAAATAAGGCTGAATTTTTTGAAAGATAGGAATACTCATGGTGCTTAAGATGGTAAGAAATATGATAATACTAATGGTGGCAACAATGGGTCCAATTGAATTATCGGCAAAAATTGATAATAGAAAACCCAAAGCAGCTACAGTTAGCATGGCCAATAAAGCAAATCCAAAAGCACCAATATAACGCCAAAAAACATCATTCCGGCTTAGTTGTACCAAGTAGCGGGTTTTTTGAATAATTAAATCATCAGTGCCAAATAACCACATACTTACGAATAGTGCTAAAATGGCCATCCATACCAATAATAGCAAAGTGTATATGGCCGCAGCAAGAAATTTAGCCAGTATTATTTCATTACGACTAACTGGTTGGGTTAATAACAAGCGAAGTGTACCAATATTGGCTTCGCCACTTACCATATCGGCTGCAACTAATGCAATCAGTAATGGAACATGTACTAATAGTAGTTGCAAAATAATATAACAAACCAAATAGCCATTTAATAAATTACCTTGAAATACGAATGATTGTTCCACATTATTCATTACAAAACTTACATAGGCATCACCGTCTAATTTTAACCCTAATTGAATAATGCCTATTAATGCAGCAATAGCAATAAATGCAATGTAAGTGCGAGGGCGTTTGAAAATTTTATATAGTTCAACTTGCAGTAAAGTAAGCATAAAAACAAATTATGGTTGCAAATATTGTTTATTGAATGTTCGATGTTACTTGTAAAAAATAATCTTCAAGGCTATGGCGTGGTTGCAGTAATAGTAATTGAATATTATGTTCGAATAAGAATTTATTCAGTTCGGGAATTTGGTTATAGTGCATTTTTAAAAAAATATTGGGTCCACGGTTCTGTTGTAAGTTGTGCTGCCATTGCGAATTTTGTAAATGGGTTAATGCATTGTTGTTATTATTGGTGTTAATTTCAACAATAGTATCTGCAGGATTAAATAAAGCTTTTGCACTATCGGCAATTACTTTTTTCCCTTTGTCAATAATTAATATGTGTGTAGCGATTTGCTCTATTTCTGAAAGTAAATGAGAAGAAAGAAAAATTGTGATTTGACGCTCTGTGTTCAGTTGCATAATTAATTGACGAATATCGGCTATGCCTTGCGGGTCTAAACCATTCGTTGGTTCATCTAATACTATTAATGAAGGATTGTGCATTAATGCAATGGCTAACCCAAGCCTTTGTTTCATGCCTTGCGAAAAAGTTTTTACCTTATTATCGGCCCGATGCGCCAAACCTACCTGCTCAAGGTGATGAATTAATTGCGATTGAGTAAGGTTTAACCCATTTAATCGGGCAAACATTTTTAGGTTATCGTATGCGCTTAAATATCCATACATGTCAGGTTTTTCAATAATGGCGCCAATTTTTTTTAAGATTAGTTTTCGTTTTTCCTGTAAAGGCATTCCAAAAAATTGAATTTCACCTGAAGTTGGGGTGATTAATGACATTAGCATACGAATAGTGGTGCTTTTACCCGCACCATTTTGCCCTAAAAATCCAAATATAGACCCCTTGGGTACCTCAAATGAAAGATTATCAACCGCCGTAATATGTCCAAATTGTTTTGTAAGTCTTTGAACCTCAATAATTGATTCCATAATATTCAATAACAACAAATCTATTACTTAGTTGGGCTTTAGTTTAAAAAATCAAATGTTAAAGCATTTGTCCAATAATTAAATTTTGTATCACAACAACAGCAAAATTTCATTCAATAAAGTTTTTTTTCATGAAATTGCTTATTTTTGTAGTTGCGCAACGCTGCATATTTATTATGTGGCGTTGTATTTTTTTTATGTCTATTAAAAAAAGTTGGCTATGAGTGAATATGTAACAAAAGAAACTTTTGAAAAAATGCGTGAGGAACTACAACGCATGAAAGCAGTTGACAGACCAGCGGCTGCCCGTGCCATTGCTGAGGCCCGCGAGAAAGGTGATTTAAAAGAAAATGCTGAATACGATTCAGCTAAAGAAGCGCAAGGATTATTAGAGGCCCGAATTAAACAACTGGAAGGAATAATTGCCAATTCAAAAATTGTTGATCCTGAATCTATTGATACTAGTAGGGTGGCAGTGCTTACCAAAGTAACTGTTGTAAATATGACTACTAAAAAAACCTTCACTTACCAAATTGTAGGAGAGAAAGAAGCTAATTTAAAAGAAGGAAAAATTTCCGCAAGTTCACCTATTGGTAAGGGTTTGCTAGGAAAATCAGTTGGTGAAATTGCCGAAATTCAGGCACCGGCTGGTATGATTAAGTTTAAAGTGGAGAATATTACCATTTAATAATTTTATGCTTATAAAAGCCTCGTTTACTTAATCGTAAATGAGGCTTTTTTAGTTTTGTCAATGTATTGTAACTTCATTCAAATATTTTAAATTAGTTTGTATGACATTGTTTTCTAAAATTATCAATGGGGAAATACCTTCTTATAAAATTGCAGAAAACGACCGGTTTTATGCTTTTTTGGATATTTTTCCATATACAAAGGGCCATACATTGGTTATTCCTAAAATTGAAACTGATAAATTATTTGAACTTCCAACTGATTACTTGGCAGGAATTCTGCCCTTTGCTCAACCTATTGCTCAGGCTATTCAAAAAGCATACCCTTGTAATAGGGTAAATATAGTAACATTGGGTTTTGAGGTACCGCATGCACACATACATTTAATTCCAATGAATGGTATGCATGATGTTCAATTATTAGAGCATAAAATAAAACTAAGTGAAGATGAATTAAAAACTGTACAGCAAAATATTTTAAAATTTTTGTAAATATATTGGAAGTAAATACACTATTTTTTTTGTACTTTTTTTTCTTGTAACTGAATGTAATGCTCCCAGTTTTTAAATTTTTGTTGCGTTTGTCCCAATACACTATGTGTTTGATAGTAATGGCATAATGCTACACTTAAAGCATCCGATGCATCTAAATATTTTGGTGCTTCTTGAATATGTAAAATTTGTTGCAACATTCTCCAAACTTGTTCCTTACTGGCATTTCCATTTCCAGTAATTGATTGTTTTACTTTTTTGGGTGAATATTCAGTAACCGGAATTTTGTATTGCATGGCTGCTGCAATAGCTACACCCTGTGCACGTCCCAGCTTTAGCATACTTTGAACATTCTTTCCAAAAAAAGGAGCTTCAATAGCAAACATTTTAGGTTGGTAAGTGCTAATAAGACTACAAATTTTAGTATGAATTTTTTCTAAACGTTCATATATATCATCATACTTTGTAAGGCTTAGTACATCCATAGTAATAAGCGTCGGTTTATTGTTTTGTATTTCTAATAGGGCAAAGCCCATTAGTTGTGAGCCGGGGTCAACACCTAAAATAGTATTTTTTGTTTGCATGATTTTTCTAATCAATGAATTGAGTCATTACCTTCAAATGCTAAAATGTAAAATAATTTAGTACTTTGCCTATTAGCAACTGAATATGATTTTTTACTTATTACTTTATTACTTTGTGCTAAATTAAATAGTTCTGAGCAGGCAATTTAAAATAGTTATTAATTATTTCCTTGGACCAATATTGTTCATTTGGTTAGCCATTGTTATTTATCATCAAATACAGTCGCAAAACAATTTGAATGAAGTTTTTCAATTATGGGTGAATTCATTAAACGGAACAAATAATTGGAATTTACCTGTAATTATATTATTAACTTTTTTTAATTGGGCTATAGAAGCAAAAAAATGGCAAATTTTATTGCAAACAATTGAAAAAACTAATTTTTGGTATGCCTATAAAGCCATTCTAACGGGTCAGGCATTAGCAATTGCTTCACCCAACAACATTGGTGAGTTTGCAGGTAGAATGATGTATGCACAAGAAGGAAATAGGGGGCGTTCGCTAATTTTAAATATTATTGCCAGTTTAAGTCAACTATGCATTACCTTTTTTGCAGGCGTTGTTGCAGTGGTATATTTGTGGAAACAATTGCCACATGCTTTTCATATCGTTACTGAAATTTTGCCTATTTCGTTAACTTATTTCAATATAATTATATTCGCCTCTACGCTAATTCTTTTACTAATTTATTATCGTTTATCGCAGCTTACCCAATATTTTGTTCAATTACCTTATTTTAGAAAATATAGCTATTACTTTGAAAACATAACGCATTTGCATTGGCATAAATTAACAACAGTTTTAACATATTCTGGCTTTCGTTTTGTAATTTTCCTAATGCAGTATGTGTTAATGTTGCAATTGTGTGGAGTACATGCACCAATATTTCAATTGGCAGCTATAACGGCTTTGTTTTTTTTGGTATTAGCTATTATTCCAACCATTGCCATTGCCGAGGTTGGCATTCGTGGAGTAATTAGTTTGCAGTTGTTTGGTATGATTAGTAATAATATGATTGGTATATTGTTAGCTGCAACTGCAATTTGGTTAATGAATAGGGTTATACCGGCAATAGTAGGTGCGTTATTCGTTTTGAATATTCGACTATTTAAAAAACAGCCCAATGAAAAAATTGGTCAATAATGTAGCAACTTTTTTATTGGGAAAATTGTATAAGTATTAATAAATATTGATTGAACCATTTCGAGGAGAAATCTGCATGAAGAAACTTGTTATAATGTTATTTACCCTAGCTGCCTCTTTCCCACTTAGGGCAGGAGAGGAGTTGTGTGGTGTTAGAAACTTTGCATTTGAACATGGAGAAAGTATTTCGTACACTATTTTTTATTCCGTAATTGGTATTTATGTAAATGCAGGAACGGCCAATTTTACTACCTATCTTGAAAAATTAAATAATAAAGATGTTTATCATGTAGTAGGTACAGGAAGCTCAAATCCTAGTTACGACTGGATTTTTAAAGTGCGTGATCGTTATGAGTCGTATATTGATACGGCTAGTTTACAACCCTATAAGTTTATAAGGAATGTGGATGAAGGGGGGTACAAAACTTATGAGAATGTAACTTTTAATCAACAAACCAATACTGCCATAACTGCAAAGGGAGTATATAAAGTGCCCAGTTGTATACAAGACGTTTTAAGTTCTATTTATTACGCAAGAAATTTAGATTTTAATAGCTATAAGGTTGATGATAAAATTCCTTTCGATATGTTTTTAGATAACCAGGTTTACCCACTTTATATTCGTTATTTAGGTAAAGAGGTTATTAAAACAAAATATGGTAAATTCAGAGCTATAAAATTTAGACCACTATTAGTAAAGGGCACCATTTTTACTGGTGGTGAGAAAATGAATGTTTGGGTGTCAGACGATGCTAACCATATACCATTACGAATTGAAAGCCCCATTGTAGTGGGTAGCGTAAAAGTTGATATGATGCAATACCGCAATTTACGCCACCCTTTATCATCAATGATTGCATTTCATTAATGGGAACAATTACAGATCCTGAAGTCGGAATGTTTCATTTTGCCGAATACCTTTTTCAGTGTTAGCTAAATTGCAACATTCGTTTTGAATATCATGTTCAAAAAATAAAACATAATTTTCCTTAACAGCCTTATTCAAAAAATATTCTTTTTCATTTAATGTAGTTAATGGAAACATATCATAAGCCATAACATAAGGTAAAGGAATATGGGCAATAGATGGTAATAAGTCGGCCATGAATACAACGGTATGGCCTTTGTATTTTATTTGTGGCAGCATCATTTTATTGGTATGCCCATCGGCAAATAAAATGGAAATATCGTTATGAAATGGTGCTGTTACGGGTTCATCTATTTTGCCTGTTGGAATAAATTGTAGTTGCCCACTTTGTTGAATGGGTAGGATATTATCTTTTAAAAAAGAGGCCTTTTCTCTGGCATTCGGTTTTGTTGCCCACTCCCAATGAGCTTCATTGCTCCAATAAGTTGCATTTTTAAATGTTGGAACCAATTGGCCATTTTCCAGTGATATACTTCCGCCACAGTGGTCAAAATGTAAGTGTGTTAAAAAAACATCTGTTATATCATTTTTGTGAAATCCTAATTGATGTAACGATTTATCCAAACTAGCGTCTCCATTCAAATAGTAATGAGAGAAAAATTTTGCATCTTGTTTATTACCAATGCCATTATCAACTAAAATCAACTTATTTCCATCTTCAATTAATAAACAACGCATAGCCCAGTTGCAAAGATTATTTTCATCGGAAGGATTTAATTTTTGCCAAATTGTTTTGGGCACTACGCCAAACATCGCACCACCATCTAACTTAAAGTTTCCGGTTTCTATGGTATGTAATTTCATAAAAAATGTTTTATACTACAACAAAGGTACAGGTGAAATTACATTGCCATTTGTACTTCGTTAATTTCATTTGGGGTACCTTTTTTAGTAATAATACTGATTAACAGCAACATGCCAATGATAAAAAATACCATTAATGCAATAATTGAATTGCGCATATTACCTGTTATTTGTTGAATGAAGCCAAAACTAAACATGCCAATAACAATGGCAATTTTTTCAGTTACATCGTAAAAACTAAAAAATGAAGCAGTATCTTTTGTTTCAGGCATTATTTTGGAATATGTAGAACGACTCAAAGATTGTATTCCACCCATTACCAGTCCAACTACACCGGCAACAACATAAAATTGTAATTCAGTTGTTATAAAATATGCGGCAACGCAAACGGCTATCCAAATAATTACTACGAATAATAATATTTTAAAGTTGCCAAATTTGTCGGAAAGTTTAGCCATAATATAAGCGCCACCAATGGCTACAATTTGAATGATAAGTATGCAGGCAATTAAATTACTGGTAGCCATTTGTAACACCTGACTACCAAATAAGGTAGCTGCCAACATTACTGTTTGAACGCCCATGCTGTAAAAGAAAAAAGCCAATAAAAAAGTTTTAAGTACAGGCATTTGTTTTGCCTGTTGCCAAACTTTTTTTAATTCACGGAAACCATGATAAATGATTTGTGTTTGCTGTCCTATTTTATTTGCTGTGCTTTTTGGTAAACGTGCGAAAGTTATTTGGGCAAAGCCCATCCACCAAAGTCCTACCAATAAAAAAGATAATCGTGGAGCAAATCCTGCATCGGTTATGCCAAACCATTCAGGTTTTAATACAAATACAAAACAAATAATTTGTAAAATAACACTGCCCACATAACCATAAGCAAAACCTTTAGCACTTAAATCGTCTCTGTCATTTTCATCAGCAATTTCCGGTAAGTAGGCATTGTAAAAAACTAAGCTTCCACAGTAGCCAATAGCCGCTAATATGCATGCAATGATGCCTAAGCTTAATGTGTTTTTAGTAAACCAAAATAACACACAGCAGGCAATAGAACCTAAGTAACAAAAAAATTGCATAAAAGATTTTTTGTTACCCTTATAGTCGGCTATTGATGATAAAATGGGTGAAATAATTGCAATGACAAAATAGGCTAATGCTAAAGCGTAATTGTATAATGATGCACTTTCAATTTTTATACCTGCAAAACGAACTTTATGGCTAATAATATTCCCTGCTTTATCAGTAAGTGTTGTAATAGCATCATAGTATGCAGGAAAAATGGTGGAGGTAATTACCAGATTGTAGGCACTGTTTGCCCAATCGTACATGGCCCAACCATTGATTACTTTTTTAGATGCTGTTTGCATGTACCTTTTCTTTATTTTAAAAAATGAGTAGGCTACAAGGTATAAAAATTATACTTAGCTAAAATTATAAGTTGCCAGAGTAAATTAATGCTAAAACAATAATACCCACAATTATTCTGTACCAACCAAATAACTTAAATCCATGCTTTTGTAAGTAAGTGATAAAAAATTTAATGGCTAACATAGCTACCACAAATGCTACTACATTACCAATAGCTAAAAGTTTTAAATTTTGTGTATTGGTTACTACTTCGGGATTTTCTTTCCAGGTTTTCAACATTTTATAACCTGTAGCAGCGGCCATTGTGGGTACAGCTAAGTAAAAAGAAAATTCGGCTGCCAGTTTTCGGTTTAATTTTTGTTGCATTCCACCGATAATACTGGCAGCACTTCGGCTCACTCCCGGAATCATGGCTAAACATTGCCAAATGCCAATAATAAATGCTTTGGGATAACTGATTTTCTCATCGCTACCAATGTTGTTATGGCTAAAAACTTTGTCTATAAATAATAAAATAATTCCACCAGCTAAAAGGGTAATGCCTACAGTAAGCGGGCTTTCCAGTAACATATCAATCTTGTCAGAAAATAATTTACCTAATACTAAAGCGGGAATAACTGCAACAATTAGCTTAACATAAAACTGCCAACGACTAAAATCGAAAAATTTACGCCAATATAAAACCACAACAGATAAAATGGCGCCAAGTTGAATGGCAATTTCAAACATTTTGGTAAAAGCATCTTTTTCAATATGCATGGCTGAACTAGCAATAATCATGTGTCCAGTTGATGAAACGGGTAAAAATTCCGTTACTCCTTCTATTATTCCTTCAATAATGGCTTGTATTAAGTTCATATTTTTTTGAAATGCAGGTTAACTAATTAAAAAAATGAATAATAAAAAAGCGATGCCGAAACATCGCTTTTACTTTAAAATAAATTTTTTTATGCCGAGGGTCTTTTTAAGATGGCAAAAATTTCAATAACCAAACCCAGAATAATGGTAATTGGCGCAATGGTTACACGGGTAGTGCTATATACCAAGTTATAATCAAATTTATTGGGGTCTTCATTTTTTCCGCCACTCATTAAAAACATGCCAATAATAATAATGATGGCACCAATAATCATTAGTTGATAGTTTTTTTTGCCAAAAAGTGGTGGCATTTCTTTTACCGGGGCATTTTTTTTATCTGTCATGGTCGTGTTATTCATTCAGTTAGGCACGCAATATAAGAAACCCAAGCATTTATACGTGTTAAAATATTAATTTTTTAAGATTCTGTGCTAGTACAAATCGTCTAACTTCATTTTAAGGTACTTTATTACACTTCTGTGTGTACTGAATAGTGAAATGGCAACACCAACCAAAATCATACCCCCGAATAAAATAAAGTTTAAGGTATTGTCGTGAATAAGCTTTAGTTGGGGCACCTGATTTTCAATCCAGCTAATGATTCCGTATAAAAGAACTATGGCTATGATGGCACTAATAAGACCATTAATAATGGCTTTTATATCCATTGGCCGTGCAATGAAACCACGTGTAGCCCCTACCATTTGCATGGTTTTTATTAAAAAACGGTTGCTAAACATTGCTAATTTAATGGTGTTGTCAATGCTAAATATTACTATAATGCACAATATGCATGAAATTACTAAGAAGGCAAGGCCAAAGCGGGTAGCTTTTTCGTTAATGTTGTTTACTAATTCGCCGGGATATTTAATTTCAGTAATTTGATTACCGAATAAAGTCATAATATGGTTAGAAATATTATTCAGGCTATCTTTATTTACATAGGCAGCACGGGCATAAAAATCAATACTTTCCGGTAAGGGGTTGGCATCTAAAATTTTCGCCCAGTCTTCATTATTGTCCTTATTCCAAATTTGTTTGGCTTTTTCTTTGTCAATATATTCTACATTTTTAGCAAAAGGCTGGCTTACAATATACTGCTGCATTTGGCTAATGGAATCCTTGTTAGCTGTGCGTAAAAATATTTGTACTTTAATATCCTCTTTTAGGGCATTTCCGGCTCTTTCAAAATTTAAAAATACCCAGCCCATAATACCCATTAACAGTAATACTAATGCAACGCCTACAACGCTGTTTATATAATTCGGTTTACTTTTTTTTAATGATGAACTTTTTGTTGGCTGCATATTATAAGTTTAAATTTCAATATAATGTAAATGATGGGCAATGCCTTACATTTGCGCTATTACATTAAGTTTTGTTGCAAAATAGCGCAATTTTTTTTTTGAAAAAGCTTTGTGAAAAACTGTTCAGTAATTTTAAGTTTTAACACTGGTTTGCAACGATAACGATTTTTATACCAAGTTAGTATGATGGAATACAATTTTAAGGAATTAGAACAAAAATGGCAACAATATTGGAATGAAAACCGTGTGTATGCGGTACCCAACCAATCATCCAAGCCAAAGTTTTATGTGTTAGATATGTTTCCTTACCCCAGTGGTGCCGGATTACATGTTGGGCATCCTTTGGGATATATTGCCAGTGATATATTTGCACGCTATAAGCGGCTAAAAGGTTTTAATGTATTGCATCCTATGGGCTACGATGCATTTGGTTTACCGGCTGAACAATATGCTATTGAACATGGTATTCATCCCGCTATTTCTACAGAAAATAATATTCAAAATTTTCGAAGTCAATTAAATAAAATCGGTTTTTCATTTGATTGGGAAAGAGAAGTAAAAACTTGTGATCCTGCTTATTATAAGTGGACTCAATGGATTTTCCTTGAATTATTTAACAGTTTTTTTGATCGAAATCTTCAGAAAGCCCGTCCAATTGCGGAATTGATTGCAGCGTTTGCAAAGCAAGGTAATCAGCAACACGAATGTCCGGGTGATCATCATTTGCATTTTACCGCTGATGAATGGAATAATTTTTCAGAAAGTGAACAGCAAAATGTGCTAATGCAATATCGCTTAGCTTATTGTGGTTATGGTGAAGTAAACTGGTGTCCTGCATTGGGAACCGTATTGGCAAACGATGAAGTGGTGAACGGTGTTAGTGAAAGGGGAGGGCATCCGGTTGAAAAAAAGAAATTACGCCAATGGTATTTGCGCATAACTGAATATGCCGATAGATTGTTGCAAGGATTGGAAACCGTTGATTTTAGTGAGGCTATGAAGGAAATGCAAACCAATTGGATTGGTAAAAGCAGTGGTGCTGAAATTGATTTTGCAATTGAAGGCTCAACTGAAAAATTAAGAGTATACACCACACGCCCTGATACTATTTTCGGTGTAGACTTTATGGTAATTGCACCGGAATTAGCTTTGGTACATAGTATTACTTCACCTGAACAAAAACAAGCTATTGATGAATACCTTGCTTATGTAAAAAGCCGAAGCGACAGAGAGCGTCAAGCCGAGAAGCGAATTTCAGGATGTTTTACAGGTGCTTATGCAATTAATCCATTTAATCATCAACGTATCCCCATTTGGGTAGCTGAATATGTATTAGCCGGTTATGGAACCGGTGCCATAATGGCCGTTCCATGTGGTGATGAGCGCGATTTTAAATTTGCACAACATTTTAATATATCTATTACCAACATTATTGGCGCTGCTTTTAACGGACAAGAGGCAAATCCTACTAAAGATACTGTTTTAGAAAATAGTGGTTTTTTAAATGGTATGCCTATGCGTAAAGCCATGGAGGTTGTAATTAATGAATTAGAAAAGTTGGGTATTGGTAAAAGAAAAGTGAATTACAAAATGCGCGATGCAGCATTTAGCAGGCAGCGTTATTGGGGTGAACCATTTCCTATAAAGTGGATTAACGGAAATGCTGTTCCGTTATCTAATAAGGATTTGCCGGTTTTATTACCCGATGTAAAAACATATAGCCCCGGACCGGAAGGTGAAGGACCATTGGCGAATATTCCGGAATGGGTTGAACAACACTTAGAAACCAATACCATGCCCGGTTATGCAGGCAGCAGTTGGTATTTTTTGCGTTATATGGATCCTTACAATGATGCTACATTTTGTGATAGAGCCATTAGCGATTATTGGGGACAGGTAGATGTTTATGTAGGAGGTACAGAACATGCCGTAGGGCATTTGCTGTATAGCCGTATGTGGACAAAAGCCTTGTATGACTTAGGTTATATTGGGTTTGATGAACCTTTTAAAAAATTGGTCAATCAAGGAATGATTCAAGGTAGTAGTAGGTTTGTATATAGAATTCAAGGTACTAATACTTTTGTTTCTGCAGGGCTAAAGCAGCAATATCAGGTTAACGCCCTACACGTAGATGTAAATATGGTTGATGGTGTAGCGCTAGATTTGAATGCCTTTAAACAATGGCGCAATGGTGAATATGCCAATGCAGAATTTATTTTAGAAGATGGTAAATATATCTGTGGAGTAGAGGTAGAGAAAATGTCTAAGTCTAAATTTAATACGGTTAATCCCGATGATTTAGTAGCTAAATATGGTGCCGATACTTTCCGCATGTATGAAATGTTCTTAGGCCCTGTTGAACAAAGTAAACCTTGGGATACAAAAGGTATTGAGGGCGTACATCGTTTCATTAAAAAATTATGGCGCCTGTTTTTTGATGAAACAAAAGGCACTTTGCTAGTGAATGATAATGAGGCTACTCCTCAACAATTAAAAATTTTACACAAAACCATTAAAAAAATTGAAGAAGATACAGAGCGCTTCTCTTTTAATACTGCTGTAGCTGCATTCATGGTTTGTGTTAATGAACTTAGCGATTTAAATACACATAATAAATCTCTTTTGGAACCTTTGGTAGTTATGCTTGCACCCTATGCACCACATGTTGCTGAAGAATTGTGGCACGTGTTGGGAAATACCACTTCAGTAGTAGAAGCTCATTTCCCCCAATGGGATGCACAATATTTGGTGGAAAGTGAAAAAGCTTACCCGGTAAGTGTAAATGGAAAATTGCGTACTAACATTGCCATTTCTTTGGAAGCTTCGCAAGCCGAAATTGAACAAATTACATTGCAAAATGAAATAATTCAAAAGTGGATAGAAGGTAAGCCTGTTAAGAAATTCATTTTCGTGAAAGGTAAAATGATTAATGTAGTTGTTTAGTAATCGTTTATGCTCATTAATAAGTAATTGTTAAACGATTAACTCCATTTGCTGTACAATAAACTGAATCTTTAATTGATTGAAAGGGGCTTGATGTGTCTTTTTTAAAAGATACCACTAATTTGGTAAACTGATTAATCGCGGTATGGTAGGTTAAGGCAGTATCTATATTTGATGCTCTAAAATCAAGCCCCCACACAGACGTTTTACCATCCATTGTCGTTTCAATTCCAATGTAGGGTGTATTATTAGCATAACTGCCCCTTCTATGTAACTCTACAGTAAGCAAAGTTTTAGAATAGAAATTAAACTGTAAGTTATTAAGTTGGTTTGTATCTAATGTATAAAATGAATAAGAAGCATATTGATTAGCTTTAGGAACAATGCCGGGCCCGCTAGGTTCGCAATATTGAATGGTATTTTTTGGTTGTGGGGTTGAAATAACAAGATGATGGTTTTTAAGTAATGATGTATCTAAAATTATTGGTAATTTAAAATAACCTTGTTGGTTGGTTGTGGTACTTCCTAAATTGTATTTGCTGCAGAAAATACAGTATTGGTTTTGGTATAATTGTACAGTAATTGGCTGATTGGCAATTACGATATTTTTGCCCTTGTCAAGCACATATCCGGCAATAATTACTTCAGCACAATTTCCTGTGCATACTAAGATTTTTTTTCTGCAAGAAATTGTTATTAACAATAAAATGCTTGTTACCCATAAACAAAGCGTTCGTTTCATGCCATAGTATTATCTTTTTAATAGATAATTAAGCATAAAAAATCGCTGCTTTTATTTCAATTTGGGGTAAAGCTTCATAATTAGTACAAGTTTTGCTAATGCAAATCGGTTATTGCTGATTCGTGAAGTGTTACTAATCTTTTCATTGCATTAATGGTGCCCGCATGTAAACCTTCATGAAAAGGAAGAAATTGTATGGCCTCAGTTATATTGCTAATGGTAACTCCATAACGTGTTTGTAAGGGCTCATAATTAACAAAAAGATTTTTTTCAATATCGTTTTTCAATTGTTCTAATGAAGCAGTAAAAGTTTTTTTTATGCTTTCAATTTCATTGTTATTAAAAATTTTATTGGGTTTACTTCCACTTTTAAAATATTCTGTAATGCTTTCATCCACAACCGGATTCAGTCCGGATCGGATATAACAAATACCTTGTTGTGCAGCAATTAAATGGCCTAAATTCCAAATTATATTGTTGTTGAATCCGTTAGGTGTTGTATTCAGTTGCTCTTCAGTTAATGGTTCACAAATGGAAAGAATGAATTTTCTGGTAAGAATAATGTTGTTAATAATGTTGTGCATATTTTTAGTTGATTAGTTTGTTTTTGGGAATTACAATGGTGGCAATAGAATGAGGTAAACTATTAATAGAAGCAGCATTGCCGTGTATCCATAAATGATAACCAAGTGGTTTATCTGATTGGTTCATAACTATTACTGCTATAGTGCCATCTGTATTTTCAAATGCAGTTGTTTCTAGTTGATCTCTATTTGCTGAACTGATAATTCTTTTAGCACCTGGATGAACAAATTTTGAAAATTGACCTATATAGTAAAAACTGTTAGTATAAATTAATTTACCTGAGCGTGTATCTGCATGTATTGGGGCAAAACAAAAATTACCAACATGGTTAGGTCCGCCTTTTTCATTTAGTAAAATATTCCAGTCTGTCCATGCAACGGTGCCATTATTAAAATCATTAATCATAGAGTGACCATATCGTTCACCCAAACTCCAATCATTCAACTTTTCAAAATCAAATTTTTCATTACATCCTTCCGTAAAAATTAAATTTTTGTTTGGAAATGCTTCATGTACCCTTTGTTCATTTAAAAATTCCATGCCGCTGCCGGTCCATGTTTCATACCAATGGTAGCCTATACCCCAAACATATTTGGCTGCAGCTTCATCTTCTAAAACCGTACTGGCTCTTTGATAAAGCAGGTCTCGATTATGATCCCATATAATTAATTTTTTGTCAGCAAGGCCATTCCGTTGTAAAGTAGGTCCTAAAAAGTTCTTTACAAAATCTCTTTCTGCTTCTGCCGTATAAATACAAGATTCCCAGGTTTGTTTTGCCATGGGCTCATTTTGTACAGTTAATCCCCAAACAGGAATGCCATTGGCTTCATATGCTTTTATAAACTTTACATAATAGTTAGCCCATGCACTTCTAAAATTGTTTTTTAGGTGTCCACCTTCCAGCATACTATTATTGTCTTTCATCCAGGCAGGAGGTGACCATGGCGAAACGAATAAATGGAATTGTTGAGCGGTTGTTTTAGCTGCGGCCTTTATCAGTGGCATCTTGTATTGTTGATCGTGGGCAATAGAAAACGTAGTTAAGTTACTATCATTATCTGCAACATAAGTATAACTGCTACTGCTGAAATCACAGCTATTAATATTGGTTCGAGCCATCGTATAGCCAATACCTGTTATGGGATTATAATAGGCATTTAATAATTCTTTCTGAGTAACAACCGGTAATTGGTAAAATGTTTCAGCAGCAGCATCGGTGATAGCTCCACCAAATCCAATAACTGTTTGAAATTTCTTATTGGGATCTACAAATACGCAAACTTGTGTTTCAACAGGTTGACCCATTGGATGAAAAGTTAAACTATCTGTAGCCTTTATTCGATAAGATGTTGCTTTTGCGGTAGTATAAACGATTATATTATTAGAAAGTTTTTTTGGGGGAGACTTCGGTATATGAGAAGTTGGTGCTGCTATAAAGCTCATTTCAATTACGATTATGAGTAGAACTGAAAATATTATTTTCATGCCTTACAATTTCAACGAAGTTAATAATATTTGAGTGTCCCTCTTTTCTTTTATATAGTAAAATATTTTATAATGTTCATTTTCTGATTGATACTAGTATAAAAATTCACTTCATTTTTTTCTTTTGGTTAAAATTTTTTTTGAAAAAAATTTCTATTTAATCGATATGTATTAATACTAATAAATAACTACTGTGATTATCAATAATTTTCGCTATTAATTGAATAATTACTTAAACTTTTCTATCGTTTAAATTATTGTACAGTAGCATAATACAATTTGAAAAAAAAATTATTCATAAACGGTTTGCTCATAATTGAATAAAAACTTTATTCATTAAATATCCTATTTAATGTTTTAAACTATGATATAAATCATTTAGAAAGGTTGATATGAGTAGTAACTTTATTTTATCAATTTTTAATCACTTTAAATAAAATTTTATGAAAAAGATGCTTTTAATTATGATGTCGGCATTAATGATAGTTGGTGTCGCAAGAGCTCAGACTCAAACTCAAGACAGGACACAAGACAAAACACAAGATCAACTTAGAGATCAAACTCAAAAAAGAGATCGCATTCATTCCGAAGACCATTTAATGATGCGTGATGGTAAATTGTATCAAGTAAAGAATGGGGAAATGCTTCAGTTAAGAGAACAATTACGATTAAAAAATGGTGCAACCATTGAACCCAATGGTATGTATCAATTGGCTAATCAAGAGAAGTATCAATTACGCAATGGTGAGTGTATGGATATGGATGGAAATAGATACCTTAATCAAAACAGATTTAATCAAAGAAAGATGATGACGAATAAAGAAATTGAGCGGTATCGTAATATGAATATGCGTAAGAATAATCCTCCAAAACCGGCAGCTAATAGGCAAGGCATGAACGGTAATAAATAGATGATTCAATTGATATACTATTTGCCATTCACTCTGATTTTAGATTTATTCAGCGCAATGCAAAGTGGGCAATATTGTATTGTAATATGTATTAGGGGGGCATTATTACAATAAATTATGCCAATTGCTTGCGCTGTTTTAATCAGAAATATTTTGAAGCCATTATTGTAGTAAAATACAATTACCTAATTGTAATAATTCTAATTGTATGCGAATACATTTAAACATATATTATATCATCGTGTTAATGATGATTTATAATCCACTATATAGTCAGGAAAATGGTCGCCTCTCCGATTCATCTCTGAATTCAAAAAAGAATGAACAAAAATATTCTTATGTGGAAGCAGGTGTAAATTATATAAGTGACATCGTTTTTATGGGAAGAAGAGATTCTGTTGCTGTGCCTTATTTTTCGCCTTCTTTAACTTATTACAATAAATCAGGACTTTTTGCATCCGCATCTTTATCTTATTTAGCTAGTTCTGCACAACAGCGAATTGATTTATATACATTATCAATTGGTTATAACACTAGTTTTAATAATTGGTATACAGGCGCTTTGATAAACAAATATTTTTTTAATGACCAAAGTTATAATGTTGAGTCTGAACTTTCAGGCTACGGATATGCTTATTTAGGACATCATTTCGGCAATGTACTGAATTGGTATGTAGATGGAATGTTGAGTTTTGCATCACAACCTGATTATTTCATAGGCACTGAGTTGAGTCATGATTTTTATTTGTTACAAAATAAAATTAATATTAGCCCAACGGTGCAATTAAATGCGGGTACACAAAATTATTATAATGCCTACTATACAACTCGCAGGTACAGCAGTAAAAGGGATTCAAACAGTTCGGGTAATGGACAAGGTGGAAGTGGAAATGGGCAAAGTTCAGGCTCAGGAAATAGTTCTCCCATTCCTACCTCCATTACGGTGCAAAGTGCTTCAGCCTTTCAATTGTTGAATGTAGGAGTTTCCATGCCCATTATATACGATTTGCCCCATTTTACTATTTCCCTAAATCCACAAATTGCTTTTCCTCTAAATCCATCATCAATTACTTTAGATGGAGTAACAACAAAAGAAAATTTGAGTAATTATTTTTATTGGTCTATTTCAGTATACTATCGGTTTTTCAAATAATGAATTCAACTCTTTGCTCATTTTACAAATGCATAATTACTTTCAATTTTCCCCATAATTCATTATCAAAATTTGTAACAGAAAGTTGAGAACTATCGGCAGCATTGCCCATTCTTATTACCACTAGTTTTTGGGAAGGTACTACGTATATTTTTTGATCATTTTTACCTAATGCTGCGTACATATCAGCCGGGGCACTGGGTATAAGTGCTTGTTGAAATACCGTTTGTAGTTTAGGTACCATGCAACTACTTTTTCCATTTAGCCAAGTTAAATAACCATAACTTAAGTTTAAATTTTGTGAGGTATTAACTTGCTGTTGGAAATAAATTGAATCGTTTAAAATCGGCAATGTTCCCCATTTGCCCTTATTCAACAGCAATAATCCAAATCTTGCCATACTTCGTGCATTGCTGTAATATACATTGTTTGAATTAGGAATTTTTACCCATGTTCCTGTCATGCCGATTTGGTTACGAATTTTTTGTTGAAAATAATTATTGAATGACATGCCCGATGCATTTGCAATTACCTGATCTAAAAGTGTATATGCACCCGTATGATAAGCCCATCGTGTACCTGCATCAGCCTTATAAATCAAGCACGATGGAAGTGTACAATCATTATCGGGTACACCATCATCTAAGCCCGTGGTCATCGTTAGTTGATGTCGGATGGTTATTTTATTTTCTTTATCCGGAGGTGCTGATGTCCATCCTGTACCCAAGTATTTCGAGGAAACATCATTAATATTCAATAACCCTTCTTGTTGTGCAATGCCTACCAAAAAAGCCGTCATGGTTTTACCCGCAGAAGCCCAATACCAAATGCTGTCTGCAGTAAAATTATCAAAGTATTGTTCAAACGCAATTTTCCCATTTTTTAAAATAATGAATGCTTTTGTGTTTTTACTTTTTAAATAGGGCATTAATCCACTTAATGCTTGTGCATCCCATCCTAAATTGGTAACAGGAACAGTTTCCCATGCAGTGGTATTTTGTGGAGGGAAATATAAGGTATCTGCTATGCCAGCCGGATTTGCTGTTGCCGTTTTTTTATTGCAGGAATAGAATACCATTAAAGCAACTAAACTTACAAAAGTTAATTTTATTTTCATATACTGCAGAATTGGCATGTTTCGACTGTAATGTACTTAATAAGTTTAAACTATGATAATAAATACGTCATTTGTATTAGCAAGCTAAATGGTTTAAATAGTTAATAATTGTAATTGACCGATATCAAATAACGTTCTATTTTCTCTTTATATCCACCATTTTTTAAGTGTAGAACATAACTTCGGTACTGCGCCATTGCTACTGCTATGATGAAATATTGTTTCTTTATAATATTACTTATTATTTTCATAAATTATTCTTCTGCACAAAAAAAGAATGCATCTTTTCAATATGTAATGCATAAAATACATACCCCTATTAAAATTGATGGTAAAATGGATGAAGCCGTTTGGCAAATAGCACCGGTAGCCAATCATTTTTTTATGGTGTTACCTATGGATACCAGTTTGGCAAAAGTTAAAACTGAGGTTCGTATGTTATACGATAACCATAACATTTATATGCTGGCCATTTGCTATAATACAACAAAAAGCGACATGATGGTTGAGTCATTACACCGCGATTTTAATTTTGTAAAAAATGACAATTTTATTTTCTTTTTAGACCCATTTGATGATCAAACCAATGGTTTTAGTTTTGGGGCCAATGCAGCAGGTGCTGAATGGGATGGTGCCATGTATGAAGGTGGAAAAGTAGATTTAAATTGGGATAACAAATGGGTATCCGTTGTAAAACATTATGATAACTATTGGATTTTTGAAGCCGCCATTCCTTTTAAAAGTATTCGATACAAAAACGGCATTAAAGAGTGGGGCGTTAATTTTAGCAGAAATGATTTAAAAACAGCCGAAAAGTCCAGTTGGACACCCATTCCCCGACAATTTCCAACTGCAGCATTGGCTTACACAGGAACATTAGTTTTGGATTCAGCCCCACCATTGTATAAGAAAAACATTTCTTTGATTCCGTATGTATTAACCAATTGGCAAAAAGACTATACTAATAACACTAACGGCAGTCTTAACCAGCGAGTTGGTTTGGATGCTAAAATATCTGTAACTCCAGCATTGAATTTGGATCTAACCCTTCATCCTGATTTTTCGCAGGTTGAAGTAGATCAGCAAGTAACCAATTTAAGTAGGTTTGAATTGTTCTATCCTGAAAAAAGACAATTCTTTTTAGAGAATAACGATTTGTTTGGTGATTTCGGTATTACGAATATTCAGCCATTTTTCTCCAGAAGAATTGGCTTAGATGCACCCATTAATGCCGGTGTTCGATTAAGTGGAAAACTGAATAAAGATTGGCGTATCGGAGCCATGGATATGGAAACACAACAAATGACAAGCAGTTACTTGCCTAACCAAAATTTTTCAGTTTTAGCTTTACAACGACGCGTATTTCAGCGTTCCAGTATTGGATTCATTTATGTTGATAAAACAGCGCTTGATTATCACCCCGGAAAAGATAGTGCTAAACCAATTTATTCTTCTTTCAATCGAAATTTAGGCTTGCAATATAATTTGGCTTCACCTAATAATGTTTGGACCGGGAAAATGTTATTATTAAAATCCTTTAGTCCTGATATATCAGGAAAGGACTGGGCTCAGGCAGCTAACATTAACTATAACAGTCGTAAGTGGAATATTATTGGCGCTTATGAATATGTCGGGAAAAATTATTCAGCTGAAACTGGCTACGTGCCACGATCGAATTATATACGTTTTAATCCTCAGATTATTCGATATTTTTTTCCTAATGGCGGGCCCATTTTAAGCCATGGGCCACAATTAAATTTTTCGTATTACTTTAATACGCAGTTGCAGAAAACAGATTATGAAAATACATTTCTTTATTTAATTACCTTTCGAAATAAATTTAGTGTTGATTTTTATGCAGCTCATGATTATGTGCAACTTTTACAACCCTTTGATCCCACTAATACCGGTAAAGACTCTTTGATTACAGGCTCTGTACATCAATGGAGTACCGTTGGATTTGATATAAACTCACAACCTCAACAATTGTTTACTTATTCATGCTCATTTCGCTATGGAGGTTATTATGCAAATGGCAAACATTTGGCTATTAATTCAACCATTGGTTATCGGTTTCAGCCCTTTGTAAACATTAATATGAATTTCAGCTATAACTATTTGCAGCTGCCGACCCCATGGGGTAATACACCTTTTTATTTGGTAGGCCCCCGTATTGATTTAACTTTTACTAAGAATTTTTACTTTACCACTTACGTTCAATACAATAATCAATTAAACAATTTGAATATCAACAGCAGATTGCAATGGCGCTATAAACCTGCATCAGACTTGTTTTTGGTATATACCGATAATTATTTTCCTGCTCCATTTATGGTTAAGAACCGAGAATTGGTGTTGAAGTTTAATTACTGGTGGAATCTTTAATGATTTGATTTTTTAAAGTAATGGATGAATGATTTTCCAAACATTGTCTGCCACAATTTTTGCCCCTGCTGCATTAGGATGAATGCCATCTGGTTGATTTAAATTAGGATTACCACCCACCCCTTCTAATAAGAAGGGTATGAGCATAACATTGTTTTTTTGTGCAAGGTTGGGATAAATTGTTGCAAAACCTTTTGTGTACTTTATGCCTAAGTTGGGGGGTAATTGCATGCCGGCCAAAACAATATTTGCAGAAGGATATTTTGCTTTTACCTTATCAATCATAGCCTGCAAATTTTGTTCCGTAACCTCAAGTGGTATTCCTCTTAAACCATCATTGCCACCTAACTCTAATACAAATATGTTAAGTGGTTTTTGAAGTATCCAATCTATTCTAGCTAATCCGGCTGTAGTAGTTTCACCACTAACTCCTGCATTAACAATTTGCCAGTTTAAATGTAAACTATCTATCTTTTGTTGAATAATAGCCGGGAATGCTTGCTCAGGGTCTAAACCATACCCTGCAGTTAAGCTATTTCCAAAAAATACAATTGTTTTACTTGAATCTTTTATGGATTGAATACTGTTTGTATTTATTTCATTTTGGTGAGATTTTGTTGAATTATTGCAAGCTACGGTAAACAGTATAACACACATTGCTATATAAAAGCCCATTATTTTCATAAAGTTGCTGTTTGTAAGGTTACTGATGAAAAGATACACTTGAAATGATTTAATTTTATATTGATGCCTTATTATTTACTTACAATTTCAGATAACATTCGGTTCGTGCAACATTCATAAGCAATTTAAACAAAAATTATGGGAGATATATTGCAACTTCAACAGGTAAATAAAATATATACCAGTGGTGGAAAAGAACTTTCTGTTTTGGAAAATATTAATTTCTCGGTAGAAGCCGGAACAACATTAGCTATTGTGGGTCCATCGGGTAGTGGCAAAACAACGTTATTGGGTTTGTGTGCAGGGTTAGATAAACCTACCAATGGGAAAATATGGCTTAATGGCCAATCATTAGAACAATTAACTGAAGATGGATTGGCTGCTATTCGAAATAAATATGTTGGATTTATTTTTCAGAACTTTCAATTAATGCCTACACTTACCGCTTTAGAAAATGTGATGGTTCCACTTGAGTTGAGAGGTGAGAAGCATGCAAAAACTAACGCAATGGAGTTGTTAGAAAAAGTAGGCCTGGCAAACAGGCATCATCACTATCCTGCACAATTAAGCGGTGGTGAGCAGCAACGCATTGCTATTGCTCGAGCTTTTGCCAATAAACCCGCATTATTATTTGCGGATGAGCCAACGGGTAATTTAGATGCTGAAACCAGTGAAATAATAGTGCATTTAATTTTTGATTTGAACAGAGCAGCCGGTACTACATTGGTTTTGGTAACACATGATGTTGAATTAGCCGCAAAAACACAACGTATTATTCGTTTGAAAGGCGGTAAAATTGAACAAGATTCTATGGCAGTGTCATTGAATAATCATGCTTAGTAAAGCTTTTTATTCTCAATACAATTACGCAATATCTTTTTTGAATGGAAACAAGTTTCAAAAATAAAGTATCAGTAGGATGGTTGTTTAAGATGGCTTGGCGAGATAGCAGACGTAGCCGAAGCAGGCTTTTTTTATTTGTCCTATCTGTTATTACCGGAATTGCCGCATTGGTTGCTATTTACTCTTTAAGCAATAATTTGAACACTGCCATAAATACGCAAGCTGCTGAACTGTTAGGCGCAGATATTAGAATAACTACCAATCAACCTCCAAACAAAGCTGTACAGCATATCATTGATTCATTAAATAATGAAAGCCAACACTCCGAACAACGCAGTTTTGCATCGATGGTTGTATTTAGAAAAAATGGTGGAAGCCGGCTTGTGCAGGTAAAGGCTTTACAAGGCAATTATCCTTTTTATGGTTCGTTAGAAACTGATCCTTTATATGCAGCAAAAAGTTTTCGTGGCCAACAGTCGGCTTTGGTTGATGCAACTTTAATGCTGCAATACAATGCCAATGTTGGCGACACCATTCAAGTTGGTAATGTAAACTTTGTAATTGCCGGAAAACTATTGAATGCTCCCGGGCAAACAGGCTTTGTTACAACTATTGCACCGGTAGTTTACATTCCACTTTCCTATTTATCAGAAACCGGATTATTACAGAAAGGCAGTCGCGTTAGTTACCAATATTATTTTAATCCTATTCAAAAGAAAACTATTGATGAGTGGGTAAAAAAATATCGTGATTTTTTTCAAAAGAATGATGCTAATATTGATTCAGTAGCAACACAAAAAGAAAGTACCAGCCGATATTTTGCCGATTTAACTCGTTTTTTATCATTAGTGGGTTTTATTGCATTGGTATTAGGTTGTATGGGCGTTGCAAGCGCTGTAAATGTATATATTAAAGAAAAAGTAAACAGTATTGCAGTGTTAAGATGCTTAGGTGTTACATCTTATCAGGCATTTGCCATTTATTTTATTCAAATTATGATGGCAGCTTTGTTAGGTGCAATATTAGGTGGATTACTAGGTATTGGCATACAACAATTGCTACCTGCTGTTTTAAAAAATTTTCTACCTGTAAATGTTTCAACTGCGGTGTCTTGGAAAGCAGTAGGACAGGGTATTGTAATAGGTTTAATAATGGCCATTCTTTTTACCTTTTTACCGCTTATGGCTATTAGAAAAATTAGTCCCTTATTGGCTGTGCGTATGGATTTTGAAGCAAAGACTAAACAAAGTGGTTCAGTAAATTCAATTATTTATGTTCTAATTGCTTTGTTTATATGGGCATTTGCGCATATGCAAATGAAAAGTACTGTACAAGCTGTACAGTTTACTATTGGGATTGGTGTTGCTTTGTTGTTATTGAGTTGGGTTGCCCAATTATTACGTTTTGTTGTGCGCCGATTTTTCCCAACCAATAGTAGTTATGTTGTTCGGCAAGCACTTGCTAATTTGTATAGACCTAACAATCAAACTACTTTATTAATGATAAGTATTGGGTTGGGAACTGCTTTCATTAGTATTTTAATGTTATTGCAAACCGTGTTGTTGCATCGAATGCAAATAACTGCTGCAACCAACCAGCCAAATATGGTTCTTTTTGATATTCAGCAAGGTCAAAAATCAGGCATTGATAGTTTGGCTAAGAAAGTAAATGTACCTTATAATAATTGGGTGCCGATTGTAAATGTGCGGATTTCGACATTAAATGGTTTAAGTGCTAATCGTGCATTAAGTGATACTAATCAACAAGTTCCCAAATGGTTATTCAGAAGAGAATATAGGGTAACTTATCGTGACACACTCACCAATACAGAAAAAATTGAAAGTGGCAAATGGGAAGGTACATATAGCGGCACTGGGTTGCCGCATATTTCAATGGAAGGTAATTATGCCAAAAGAAATGGTGTGAAGCTTGGTGATACACTAACTTTTAATGTACAGGGTTTATTGGTGCCCACTATTGTTGGTAGTTTTAGAAAAGTTGATTGGGGAAATTTACAAACCAATTTTTTAGTGGTGTTTCCCAAAAATGTATTGGAAAGTGCACCGCAATTTTGGGTGTTACTTACACACATTCAAAACAAACATCAATCTGCTTTATTTCAGCAAAAAGTTTTGAATCAATTTCCCAATGTTTCAATAATTGATTTGGCCATGGTTTTGCAGATATTAGATAGTTTATTGCATAAAATTGCTTTTGTTATTCAGTTTATGGCAGGTTTAAGTATTTGTACGGGTATAATTGTATTTGTAGCCTCTGTTTATATAAGCAAATATCAGCGTATTCGTGAAGTGGTGTTGTTGAGAACTTTAGGTGCATCGAGCAAACAAATTTTTTTCATAAATGCCTTTGAATATTTTTTCTTAGGATTTTTAGCTGCTTTAACAGGAATTATTTTAGGCGTAATTGCTGCGTGGTTACTTGCCGTTTATATTTTTGAAACCAATTTTACTATTCAATTTTTCCCGCTTGCTTTATTGGTACTTATTATTTGTTTTGTTACAGTTGCCATCGGTTTGCTGAATACCAGGGGTATTTTAAAGCAATCGCCACTCGCTGTATTACGAAATGATGTGCTATGAGTTGTAATAAAATTTTCTAAATTGAAATTTTGTACTATTGCTCTGCCGATATTAAAAATCTATCCATTAATTCTTGTAAAAAAGGGAATTGTGACGGAAGAAATTTTTCAGTTTGCTTAATAATTAAATGCTCACTTTGAACATAGCTGGTATTGGTTAATTCGTGTTTGCCATGTTGTAACATTTGTAAAAGCAAATGCATTTCAATTTCCGGATGAAATTGTAGTGCCAATACGTGATTATCGTATATAAAACCCTGCTGTGAGCAAGCATTAGAATAGAATAGTTGTTGAGCCATATGCGGTAGGTCGAAAGTATCGCCATGCCAATGGAAAGCATGGAAATTGGGTGTCAATAGGTTAGAAAGTGGATGGTTTGTTGATGCATAAATAGGCCACCAACCAATTTCTTGTTCAACATGTGCAAAAACCCCCGCACCTAAAACACTGGCAATTAGTTGAGCGCCTAAACAAATACCTAAAACCCATTTTTTTTCGCGAATAGCTTCTTCAATACAATTTTTTTCAGCCGTCATCCATTTAAATTTCTTTTCTTGATGCACACCCATAGGCCCGCCCATAATTATCAATAAATCGTATGAGTCAGCAGCAGGAAAAGGTTCATCATTAAAAACACGTGTAACGTGTATTTGATATTCCTTCTTCTTTACCCATTGCAAAAGGGTTCCGGGGTTTTCAAATGGAACATGTTGTATAAAATGTACCCGCATCATTTTGTTGCTATTGTTTTTGTAGTTTTACCAAAATATAGCACTGCACTGACTAAATGGGAAAGCAGTTAATGTTGCTAAAATTATTACATTGAGTACACAATGGCAAATCCTAATTTAAATAGTAATAAAGAACAAATGAACTTGGCTGATAAAGAATTTGAGAATACGATTCGGCCAAAGGAATTAGACGATTTTTCCGGTCAGCCACAATTGGTTGAAAACCTGATTATTTTTATTAAAGCTGCAAAAATTCGAGGAGAAGCACTTGATCATATTTTGTTTCATGGCCCACCCGGTTTAGGGAAAACAACTTTAAGCAGAATTATTGCCAACGAATTAGGGGTAAATATTAAAGAAACCAGTGGTCCTGTAATTGAAAAACCGGGCGACTTGGCAGGGTTGCTTACCAATTTAGAGCCCAATGATGTTTTATTTATTGATGAAATCCATCGCTTAAGTACGGTTGTAGAAGAATATTTGTATGCTGCTATGGAGGATTTTAGGATTGATATCATGATTGATAGCGGGCCCAATGCCAGAAGTATTCAACTTAACATTAATCCTTTTACATTAGTGGGGGCAACAACACGAAGTGGCTTACTTACAGCCCCGCTTTTATCGAGGTTTGGAATCAAGTCTCGCTTGGAATATTATCCTGCAACTACGCTTCAAAAAATTATTAAACGAAGTGCCATAATTTTAAATGTGCCCATTACTGAAGAAGCAGCATTTGAAATTGCCCGAAGAAGCAGGGGAACGCCGCGTATTGCCAATGGTTTATTGCGTCGTGTTCGCGATTTTGCACAGGTATTGAATGATGGTAAAATTGATATAGGGATTACACAACATGCTTTAAAAGCTTTGAATGTGGATGAGTTTGGCTTAGATGAAATGGATAATCGCATTTTGCTTACCATTATTGAAAAATTTAAAGGAGGGCCTGTTGGTATTACTACCATTGCTACCGCAGTAGGTGAAGAAGCAGGAACTATTGAAGAAGTATATGAACCTTTTTTAATTCAAGAAGGTTTCTTACAGCGCACCCCAAGGGGTAGGGAAGTTACTGCCAAGGCTTACCAACATTTGGGTAAACATGGGCCTAAAGGAAAACAACCCGATTTATTTAATGAATAACAATCTTTAATAAAAACACACTTTTAGCGTACTTACTACATAAAAAAATGAGGCTGCAATTTGAAACAGCCTCATTTTTTATTTCAAAGCATTTATTTAATTTATGGAGCAACTAATCGGAAACCGTTGCCGTGAATATTTACTATTTCAATATTTGTATCGTCTTTCAAATATTTACGCAATTTGGCAATATAAACATCCATACTTCTGCCATTGAAATAGGTATCACTGCCCCAAATTTTTTTCAATGCTCTTTCGCGGGGTAGAAGATCATTTTTATGTTCGGCCAACATTTTTAATAACTCATTTTCTTTAGGGGAAAGTGTGTGAGTTTGACCATTGTGGGAAAGCTCTCTTAATTTAGGATTGAAATGGTAAGCACCTAAATCAAATTCCACGTTATCATTTATACGATTTTCCTCTTCGTTGCGCTTTAATATGGCTTTAATTTTCAGTAAAAGTACTTCACTGTCAAATGGCTTGGTAATATAATCATCTGCTCCTAATCGATAACCCTGCACAACATCTTCTTTCATGGTTTTTGCGCTTAAAAAGAACAAAGGAATATCCGGATCAACGTCTCTAATTTCTTCTGCCAAAGTAAAACCATCTACATTAGGCATCATAACATCTAATAAACAAATATCAAATTTCTCTCGCTGAAAGGCGGCTAAACCCAATCGACCATCTCTCTCCAATACTACATCATAATCATTCAGCTCTAAATAATTTTTTAATACCATTCCTAAGTTGGTATCGTCTTCACAAAGCAAAATTTTGTATTTCTTTTTTTCTTCCATAGCCGTGCTTGTTTTTATGTTTATCAAATAAACTTCATATTAGTAATAATTCATGCTAAGAGAGGCGCAATCTTTTGTTAAAAAACGTTTATTTTCCTTTAAAGATATTACTAATTTTGCGTTTTTAAAATAACATTTTTCAAATCAACCCAACTGTTACCATTTTTGCTTGTTAAGATTAGAAAACTGGGCCTATGATGATTACACAGGATAATCAATTAAAGAAACTGATTATTATTGGCGACAGGGTTTTAATTAAACCTTCCAAGCCCAATGAGCAAACTACAAGTGGACTTTATTTGCCCCCGGGTGTTCAGGAAAAGGAAAAAGTTCAACAAGGTTACATCATTAAAACAGGACCCGGATATGCTATTCCTCTTCCGGTTGAAAATGAACCTTGGAAAACGGAGGAAGAACAAGTGAAATATATTCCTTTGCAAGCTAAAGAAGGCGACCTTGCCTTGTTTTTACTAAGTGGGGCAACTGAATTACTGTATGAAGGGGAGAAATATTTTATTGTTCCTCAAAATGCCATTTTAATGTTAGAAAGGGAAGAAGATTTGTAAAAAAATCACCCCATTAAAACTTGTAAATCTTTTGAAGGTTATTCATGTGGATTTTTTTTGCTTCAATTAATTGTTGAATCACCTCATGTACTACTGTTTGCTCTGTACTTGTAAAAAGTTGAATTATGTTGCTTAATTCAATTCCATTTGCAGGAATTGAATTTAAAATTACTGTTTGAATTTTTTTGTAATCATTTGCATTGAAAATTGTTTTTTGATTTTTTAAGCAATTATCGCAAATGCCACAACGCTGTGTTTGTTTATCTGAAAAATAGCTGCCAATTAACCGGCTGCGACACTCTGTGGTATTGATTGTATAATTTAACATGGCAGCAATACGTTTTTCATATTTTTTTTTTCGTGCAAAATATTGTTCAAAGTTTATGGTTAAACTAGCTGCAGGTGCCCGATTCAGTAGCCAATAAATTTGTGGGGTTTCTTTTTGGGGTTTATAAGAAATTATTTTTAACTGATTTAATTTTTCTAGTTGTTCGCGGGCAGTATCAAAACTTATTCTTGCATTTTTGGCAACTTGTCTTTCATAAATAGTAACATAATTATTCAAGATTCCTTGATAGGTTCTTAATAATGTTTGAGTAATGGCTTCAAAGGCGGGAAGATTCTTTTGAAATTCAAATAACACATCTTTATCTACTAAAAACATTACTTGCGAAGGTGCAAATACCGCCTCTGTGAACGACAAATGACCTTCTTGCTCTAATACTTTTAGCACATTCATTACAGTTACTGCATCAAACTTAAAATGTTGTAAAAACGTTTCTACATTAAATTCATAATAATTACCTTGGCCAACACCTACGGGTAATTGTAAATAATCTGCAATGGCTTGATATACTGTTCGAATAGTATTAATGGAAGGAAATTTTTTTTCGGGCAGTAGTTGTAATTGGTCCAAGTCGCTTGGCTGATATAATAATACTGCATTACCGCCATTGTTGTCGCGACCAACTCGTCCTGCTTCCTGGTAATAATTTTCTATACAATCGGGAATGTTGTAATGGATTACATTGCGAACATCTGTTTTATTTATGCCCATGCCAAAGGCATTGGTGCAAACCATTATGCGTATTTTATTTTGAATCCAAGCCTGTTGCTTGTTTTGTCGCTCCTCTTTTGTTAAACCTGCATGATAAAAATCGGTATTTAATCCCTGTAATTGCAATAGATGAGCCACTTCGCGGCATTGTTTCCGCGTACTGCAATAAACCAAACCACTACCATCATTTTGTTTGAGTATATCAATGGTAGTGCTAATTTTACTGTTTGTGGGAATGACTGAATAGCTTAAACCTTTACGATAAAACGATTGGCTAAAAATAGCCGGATTTTTTAGTTCCAGTTTTTCAATAATGTCATCTCGTACAATACTTGTTGCTGATGCAGTGAGGGCAATAAACGGTACCGCATTGATGTATTTTTTAATTTCAACTATATTTAAATAAGAAGGCCTAAAATCATAACCCCATTGTGAAATGCAATGCGCTTCATCTACTACAACCACCGATAATGGCATATCGGGTAAATAATCTAAAAACTGTGGACTTTGTAATCTTTCCGGCGAAACATATAAAAAAGAAAATTTACCATCAATTACTTTTTCTAATATTACTTTAATTTCAAAAGTGCTTAAGCTGCTTTCTATGGCAATGGCTGAAATGCCCAAGTTTTGTAAGTGCATTACTTGGTCCGCCATTAAAGCAATGAGCGGTGAAATAACCAATGCCATACCGCCTTTTATAAGCGTTGGTACTTGAAAACAAATGGATTTTCCACCCCCGGTAGGCAACAAAGCCAAGGTGTCGTTACCTGCCAACACCGATTCAATAATAGGTAGTTGCAATCCCCTGAAATCATCATAACCCCAATACTGTTTTAATATTTGTTTGGGTGATTGTTGCATGATTTCCAGTATTTAGTGAAACAGTAAATGTAGGTTGTAAAAAATTTGTATAAAAATAAATAAGAACCAATAATTTACAGCCTGATTTTTTCAATATGCTAATTAGCTAATAAAAAATATTTTTATGCAAAAATTACGGTATCGCCTTGTTGTATTGTTTTTTTCATTGAGTTGTTACAACTTAATGGCTCAAAGTAAGGTATTCAAAGTAATACCTTTGGGAGTAGAAGGCGGTTTAAATGAAAGCAACCTTTCGGCTTATTTATTAGGCGTAAAAGGGCAACCCGGCTATATTGCTTTAGATGCAGGTACAATATATTCCGGTATTGAAAAAGCTATTCAAACAAAAGTTTTACAAAATACCAGTGTATCAGCGGTTTTGCAAGATTCCATTAAAGGTTACTGTATTAGTCATGCCCACTTAGACCATGTTGCCGGTTTAATTATTAATTCACCTAACGACAGTAAAAAAAATATTTATGCAATGCCTTATTGCTTACAAGTTTTAGAGAATAATTACTTTACTTGGCAAAGCTGGGCCAATTTTGGAGATGCTGGTTCTCCACCTTTATTAAATAAATACCATTATGTAAGTTTACAGGCGCAACAAGAAGTAGCTTTAGCAGGAACTAATATGTTTGTAACTCCCTTTGTTTTAAGCCATGGAAGCAACTATCAAAGCACGGCTTTTCTGGTTCGTTATTCCAATAATTATGTGTTGTATTTGGGTGATACCGGAGCTGATACCATTGAGCATAGTTCACATTTAAAAGAATTATGGCAATCTGTTGCTCCGTTGGTAAAAAAGCAACAATTAAAAGCCATTTTTATTGAAGTTTCATATTCCAATAAACAACCTGAAACGCAGTTGTTTGGGCATCTTACTCCTAAATTATTATTGCAGGAAATGCAAGTGCTACATGGTTTTACGGGTAATGATGCATTGAAAAAAGTAAAAATTATTGTTACACACATTAAGCCGGAAAAAAATGTAGCAACAATCATTCAAAAGGAATTAATGCAAAACAATATGCAATTGCAATTTCAATTGGCACAACAAGCGAAACCCATCTACTTTTAGAAAAAAAGATTAAACCACTTTTTTATAGTGTAAGCGAATGCTGTTTATAGCCAAAACCACATCACTTAAACCCATGGCTAATGCACCTAAAGCCGGGTTTAGGTAACCAAATGCTGCAATTGGAATGGCTATAATGTTATAGAAAAATGCCCAAAATAAATTTTCACGAATGGTTTTATAAGTATGTTTCCCCAAGCCTAATGCTAAAGGCAAATGTGTAAGTCCATGATTCATTAAAACAACTTGTGCACTTTGCATGGCGATATGTGATGCATCACTAAGTGAAATGCCTACAGTAGCTTTTGCTAAAGCAGGAGCATCATTAATGCCATCACCAACCATTGCAGTAGGAGCTTTGGCCGAAAGTTGCGCAATGGTTTGTAATTTCTGCTCAGGTGTTTGCTCTGCATAAACGCTATCAATACCTGCTTGTGCGGCCACTCTTTCACATTTAATTCTTGAGTCGCCACTTAATAAAATAGTTTGAATGTTGTTTTTATGTAATTGTTTTATTACTTCAATAGCTTCAGGACGTAATGTGTCATCCACATTCAACCACCCAATTAATTCATTGTTTTTTGTGATGTAAACATTATGTATATTATCAGCTGTTAAATGACTGACAGCTTTGTAAGATGCAGCCATATATTCATTCCCTTCTTTATCAATGGCTCGCATTCCTAAACCTTTAATTTCTTCAATAGAAGCAAATTGCATGGGTTTCTCTGCTTTCCATTCTTTTACAATGGCTTTGGCAATAGGGTGCGCTGCATATTTTTCCAACGATACAACAATGCTTTGAAAGGTAACGGTATCAATGGTAGTTACATAATCAGTAATTGAAAAATGTCCGGTAGTAAGGGTTCCTGTTTTATCGAATACAACTTGCTGAATATTTCTGAAAACCTCAAGGCTACGGGCATTTTTAAATAGAATTCCTTTTCTTGCCGCTCGTCCCAATCCAACAGCAATAGCTGCAGGTGTAGCTAAACCCATGGCACAAGGACATGAAATAACCAATACTGCAATGCCGCGTAATAAACTGCTGCCAAAACCAATGGAAGTAAATAAATAGTTGCCTATCACAGTTAGTATAGCAAGGCTAACTACAGTAGGAACAAATATGGCACTAATTCTATCCGCTAATTGTTGAATGGGCGGTTTTTCTGCCTGTGCTTCTTTTACTAATTGTAATATATTACTTAGCACTGTATCTTTTCCAACTGCTGTTACTTGTGCTTTTACACTGCCGCTTTCCAAAGTACTACCGCCAATTAATAAATCTTTTTGTGATTTATACACCGGTATTGATTCGCCGGTAAGCATGGCTTCGTTTACTTTTGCTTCACCCCATAAAATTTTACAATCCATCGGAACCGGTTCACCGCTCTTAATTAAAATCAAATCGCCTACTCTTAAAGTTTCACTTTCTACTTCAAAAATTTGTTCTTGGTGTTGATCATCAAAAGCAATCATATGAGCCTTTGTTTTTTGACTCACTGCAAGGCTGTTAATGGTTTTTTGTGTGCTTTGTACGGATTTATCTTCAAGCCAGTTGCCTAAAAAAACAAGGGTAATAATGGCTGCCGTAGTTTCAAAAAACATATAATCAGCAGCTTTGTTAATCATCATTCCATAAATGCTGTAAATAAAAGCAGCAGTGGCTCCCAGTGTAATTAACACATTCATGTTAGGAATACCCCCTTTTAAACTTTTAAAGGCGCTTTTTCCAAAAAAACGCATTCCTACCCAATACACCGGAATGGTAAGGACTAGTTGTACATATGGGTTCATTAAAAAATGAATATGTACAAACATGTGTAACATTAAAGGAATGGTAAAAATGGCACTGAATATAAATCGCTGTCCGTTGTTGTGAAAAGTGAGTTTCTTTAGAAAATTTTTAGAGGAAGAATCAGGCTCGATATTATCGTTTTTTACATGGTATCCCAAGCTTTCAATGCCTTTTAGTAAAATGGTTTTTTGAGAGGTATCTTTTAAATCGAAGTTTACTTCGCCCCCTATAAAATTCACTTTTACATTACCCATTCCTTTCTCTTCTAAATATTTGTGAATGGTTAGGGCACAGTTGGTACAACTCATTCCTTCTACTTTCCACGATACATTTTCCATGTTGCAAAATTACTTTACTTTAAGAATATGGTAGAAACTTAAGCAGGAATATCTTTGTGTTATGGATGTTACCTACCAATTACACGAATTACCACACATTCTTCCTCTTTTGGCAAAAGAGGGTGAAAGCAGTTTAACTTGGTTATTTAAGGGTGAAATGGGGGCAGGGAAAACCACTTTAATCTATGCTTTGGCACAATATTTTGGTGTAATAGAACCTGTTAGCAGCCCTACCTATGCATTGGTAAACGAATATGAAGCAGCCAATGGTAAACTAATTTACCATATGGATTGGTATAGACTTAAAGATGAAGAGGAAGCTATTAATGCGGGAATTGATGAGTTGGTACAGGATGCTTTGTGTTGGATAGAATGGCCTGAAAAAGCACTGGGTATTTTACCTGAAAATGCTTTTGTTATTGAAATTTCCGTAATTGATGCACAAACGCGGCGTTTGATTACCGAAATAATTACTAAACCTTATCTTGGTATTTAATTGTAAGAATTATTGTATTTTTATAACTCTTATTTATCTTTTTTTTAAAGTAAAATTATGTCTTCAAAACGGCCCATTATCACCACTTCTTTTAGCTATGAAACATTAGAGGAAACATTAGACATAAAGCCGCAAGGACTTCCACTTGAAATTGGGTTGCCTAAAGAAACTGCATTTCAGGAAAATAGAATTTCGCTTACACCCGAAGCGGTTAGGGTAATGGTGATGAATGGCCACAAAGTAATTGTTGAACATAAAGCAGGAGAGGGTAGTAATTATACTGATTCCGATTATGTGAATGCAGGTGCAAACATTGTTTACAATCATGAAGCGGTTTTTAAAGCACCATTACTTTTAAAAAGCGCACCCGTTGTAGTTGAAGATTTGCCATTGTTGCAAATGCATCAAACCATCATTTCACCTATTCATCATTCCGCATTAAAAGGTGAAATTTTGGAAAAAATGATGGAGAAAAAAATTACGGCATTAAGTTTTGAAAATTTGAAAGATGAACATGGCAGCTATCCTATAGTTCGAAGTATGAGTGAAATTGCCGGAGGTGCCTTAATGTTAATTGCGGGACAATATTTGAGCAGTTTTAATAAAGGAAAAGGGGTTTTATTAGGAGGTGTGAGTGGTATACCACCAACCAAAGTAATTATAATTGGTGCCGGTACGGTGGGTGAGGTGGCTACCCGTAATGCTATGGCATTGGGTGCCAGTGTAAAAGTGTTTGATAATAATGTTTACAGACTAAAGCAACTTCAAAATAATTTGGGGCATAGGGTATGGACAAGCGTTTTAGAACCAGGTATTTTATCAAAGCAACTAAAAACTTGCGAAGTGGCAATTGGCGCTTTAAGTAGCGACTATGGTCGTGCTCCGGTGGTGGTAACAGAGGAAATGGTAGCTTCTATGCGGCCGGGGAGTATTGTAATTGATGTGGCTATTGATAGGGGAGGTTGTTTTGAAACCAGTGAATTAACTACGCACGAAAAACCGGTATTTGTAAAACATAATGTTATACATTATTGTGTACCTAATATTCCGAGTGGATTTGCTCGAACTGCCAGCCAGGCTATTAGCAACGTATTGATGCCGCTTTTGCTGGAAATTAGTGATGAAGGGGGAATGGAAGAAATGGTTTGGCACAGTATTAACTTGCGTGAAGGGATTTACTTGTTTAAAGGCGCTTTAACTGATTTTTATTTGAGTCAGAAATTCAATTTAAAATATAGCGATTTGAATTTATTAATAGCCAGCCGTAGATAATGGATGGCTCATTTAAAGTCGGTAAGTTTAATTACTTCTTTGCAAAAATCTATTTCTGCTGCATCATTACTGCTTACAATAATTGTTCTGTTGGCGGCATATTTTTCAATTAAGCGATGATAAAGGGCATATCCCTCTGCATCTAAATTGGTGCAAGGCTCATCAAGTAGTAATACCGGCACATCTGAAAAAAAAGCTTGTGCTAATTTTACCCTTTGTAGCATACCGCTGCTGTAATAGCGAATTTGTTTGTTAGCTGCTGAAGATAAGCCTACTTCTTCTAACATGGCTACAATGGAAATATTGGGTAATAAGGGTTTAAAGCGGGCATGAAATTGTAAAAATTCCGTTGCGGTCATTTCTTCAATTACATCTAAGTAAGGTGCTACAATGGCTAAATATTGGTGAACAGCATCTTCGTTAAGGGGTTTATTGCTTTCCTGATTCCAAAAGCACTTTCCTTCATTCACCCGAATAGACATTGCAATGGCTTGCAGCAAAGTGCTTTTGCCGCTACCATTAGGCCCGGTTATAGCATAGGCTTTTGCTGGCGAGAATGTAAAACTTACGTTTCTAAAAATCCAGTCGCGATTAAATTTTTTGCCTGCCTTTTGTAATTCAATGGTCATTGGGTAAAACATTGCCGAAAAGTAAACAATTAATCTTCTTCGGGAATGCCTGAAGCATATTTTTTTATAATGCCGCGACCACTTTCTCTAATAAAAGTTACAATTTCATCGCGCTCATCGCTGGCAGGTAACTCTTCTTCAATGTATGCCAGTGCTTGAGAAGTATTAAATCCTTTATTGAAAATAATGCGGTAGATATCAATAATATGATTGATTTTTTCTAATTCAAATCCTCTTCTTTTCAAACCTACACTATTTACACCGCCATAGCTTAGTGGGTTACGAACGGCTTTAATATAAGGGGGTACATCTTTACTAACCAAACTACCACCCGCAATGTAGGCATGCTGTCCAATATTTACAAATTGGTGTACGGCACTAACACCGGCAATCCAAGCCCAATCGCCCATTACAACGTGGCCGGCTACTTGAACACTATTACTTAAAATACAATTATTACCAATAATACAATCGTGGGCAATATGGCTGTAAGCCATGATTAAGCAATGGTTGCCAACAACAGTTTTCCATTTATCTGAAGTACCCCTATTAATGGTTACAAATTCTCGAATAGTGGTATGATCGCCAATTTCTACAGTGGTTTTTTCACCATTATATTTTAAATCTTGCGGAATAGCGCCAATTACAGCTCCGGGAAAAATTCTGCAATTTTTACCAATTTTGGTACCATCCATAATGGTAACATTACTACCTATCCAGGTACCTTCCCCAATTTGCACATCGCCATGAATAACGGTAAAGGGGTCAATTTTTACATTCGCTGCTATTTTAGCATTAGGATCTATGTAAGTATAGGGATGTGTCATCCGCTTTGTTTTAGGTATTTGTTCTATGGTTGCCGGCATGGCAACATAGACTTTAAAAAATGGGCCAACGTTTACTGGCCGTTGTAAAATATAAAATATTAAGGATAGTTTAAGGTTTAGTTACGTTTTACCAGTTGAGCAACCAGGTTTGCCTCCGTAGCCACTTTACCACCTACATACACCGTACCGCGCATTTCGCATATGCCTCTTCTAATGGGGCTTACAAACTCCATTTTTAAAATCATTGTATCGCCAGGTAAAACTTTCTGCTTAAACTTACAATTATCTATTTTCAAAAAATAGGTATCATAATCGCCTTCCGGCAATGAATTGATACATAATATACCCCCGGTTTGCGCCAAGGCTTCAATTTGTAAAACTCCAGGCATTACAGGGTTATTTGGGAAATGGCCCTGAAAGAACCACTCGTTAAAGGTTACATTCTTAATTCCAACAATATAGGTGTCGGTCAGTTCAATAATTTTATCAACTAGCAAGAATGGGAAACGATGCGGTAAAGTTTTTTCAATCCGCTGCAAATTAAAAATAGATGGTGTTGCAGGGTTATATACCGGAACATCTTTTACATGTTTGTTTTTCTTGATGTACTGTTTTATTTTTTTAGCAAAATCAACATTAGTACTGTGGCCAGGCCTGTTAGCAATAATCCTTGCTTTAATTGGGTAGCCAATTAAAGCCAAATCGCCCACTACATCTAATAGTTTGTGACGAGCAGGTTCATTGGGAAAGCGTAATTCTAAATTGTTTAAATAGCCTTCGCTTTTTACTTCAATTTTTTCGCGTTTAAAAGTTTTTGCTAAGCGGTCCATTTCTGCATCAGTCAAAGGCTTATCAACTACTACAATAGCATTATTAATATCACCGCCTTTAATTAAGTTGTTTTCTAACAACATTTCCAGTTCGTGTAAAAACACAAATGTGCGGCAGGGCGCAATTTCATTTTTAAAATCTTTTATGGATTTTAATCCAGCATGTTGCGTACCTAATACAGGACTATTAAAATCAATTAACGTGGTTATTTGGTAGTCAATAGCAGGCATGGCTACCATTTCAACACGTTTCTTCTCATCGTACAAATAAATATTTTCATCAATACTATACCAGGCTTTTGCCGCATCTTGTTCAATAATACCTGCTTCTTCAATAAAGTTAATGAACGGTGCAGAGCTGCCATCCATAATAGGGATTTCGGGGCCATTAATTTCAATGAGTACATTATCTATGCCCATGCCAACTAATGCAGCTAAAATATGTTCAACGGTACTTACTTTGGCATCGCCAACTTGCAGGGTAGTACCTCTGGATGTATCAGTTACTAAATCACAATCGGCTTTAATAATAGGTTGTCCGGGTAAATCGATACGTTGAAATTGAATACCAAAACCCGGATTTGCCGGTTTTAAATTCATTTCTACTAATATGCCGGTATGCAATCCCGTACCATTAATGGTTACATTTTTTCCGAGGGTGTGTTGTTTATCCGGATTAAAATTTTGATCCATTCTTCATCATTTTTTTCTTTCGGCCACCAATACTTGTACGAATTTTAATTGGTTATGCCGTTTAATTTGTTGCAAAAATAAGTTGATTATGCTTGAAGTAGATAGCTTTTTGCTAGGAAGTAACTCTTTCAGCCAGTAATTGTTGTACCAGCTTTTCCAATTCCATTACCCTTTTTTCTAAAATGGGTAATTTTCTGGATGCTGCCTGGCTGCGAAGTGCTGCGGTATATTCAAAAGCAGGGGAGCCGGTAACAATGCTATTGGGTTGTTTAATGGATTTACTAACCCCACTCTGTGCATTTATTTTGCTGCCATCGGCAATGGTTAAGTGCCCAACTATACCTGCTTGGCCACCTACCATTACGTGATTACCAACTTTTGTACTTCCGCTAACGCCTGCTTGTGCTGCAATTACAGTATGTTGACCAATTTCTACGTTATGGGCAATTTGTATTAGGTTGTCTAATTTAGCCCCACTCCGTATAATGGTTGAACCAATTGTTGCCCGGTCAATAGTTGCATTGGAGCCAATTTCAACATTGTCTTCAATGATAACATTACCCATTTGGGGTACTTTTTTGTACGAACCATCATTTAGAGGTGCAAAACCAAAACCATCACCGCCAATTACAGTACCTGCATGTATGGTAACATTTTTACCAATTTGGCAGTTATTGTAAACTTTAACGCCGGCATGCAAAATGGTGTTATCATCAATAGTTACATTATCACCTATTACAACACCGGGAAATAATTTTACCTTATTGCCAATTTTAGCATGCTTGCCAATATATACAAATGCGGCTATATAAATATTATCACCCAATTGTGCGGTAGGAGCTATGTAAGAAGGTTGTTCAATACCGGTTAATTGTTCACTTACCAATTGTTGATATTTGGATAATAAAGCTGCAAAAGCAGCATAGGCATCATCTACGCGTATTAATGTAGCATTTACGGGTTGTTTTAAAACCTGATTTTGGTTAATAATAACAATTGATGCCTGAGTTTGATAAAGAAAGTCTTCATATTTTAGGTTAGCCAAAAAAGATAATTGCCCCGCTTTGGCCTCTTCAATTTTGCCAAATGAGCTTACAGCTACAGTAGCATCTCCCTCTACTTGTCCATTAATTAGCAACGCTATTTGAGCAGCAGTAAATTGCATAATCGTGTTACTTTTTTGGGTACACCTTAACTAGGTTAATGTGCAAATGTAAAATTTTTTAATGGGCGAGGAAATAGTTTGATGGATTAATGGATTATCAATGGCTGAAATATCTCTTATTTCCCCATTTTTAAACAGAATTTTAATATTTTCATCGTTAGGTTTATACATAGTATTAACTGCTTCGCCGGTAAAAACAAAATGAACAGCTTCTCGTTCATCAATATTTAGCTGTTTTGCAGCTGCTTTTGTTTGAGTTTCTATGAATTCATTGCTAAACGGTTTACTATCTAACTTAATTTTAAGCAACTGTCGATTTAACAATTTATTACATAAAGTTTGTAACACAAAATCTGGATGTGATGCCCACTTTTTAATGGCAAAAGAAATATCAACATCATCTAATTTGCAAAACTGCTGCAAAACTTCTTCACTAATTTTTGAAGGTTGGTGATAAAGAAAAAAGTCTAACGTTCCGCCGGTTTTGCAGTGGGTATCTCCAGTATCTATTAAATGGCGAGCCCTCTCTAAAATGTGTATCAACATTTTTTCGGCACTTAATACTGTTTTGTGTAAATAAACTTGCCAATACATTTGGCGACGTGCAATTAAAAATTTTTCAATACTATAGATTCCTTTTTCTTCTACCATTAATTCGCCATTGCAAACAGTAAGCATTTTAATAATCCTGTCGTAACCAATTACACCTTCACTTACTCCTGTAAAAAAACTATCGCGGGTTAAATAATCCATTCTGTCAACATCTAACTGACTGCTAATAAGTTGGTGTAAAAAAGGTTTGGGGTATTTTCCTGTGAATATATCAATGGCCATTTGCAGTCTACCATCCAGTTCTTTGTTCATCATTTGCATTAAAGCAATACCAATAGTTTCATGATGTACCGAATTAATAATGTATTTTTCTAATGCATGTGAAAAAGGTCCATGGCCAATGTCGTGCAATAAAATAGCTGCTTTTACTGCCACTTCTTCTTCTTCAGTAATAGGCACTTGTTTGGATTTTAATTCTGCAATGGCATTACACATTAAATGATATGCTCCTAAAGCATGATGTAAACGGGTATGCACTGCGCCGGGATACACTAAGTAGGCTAATGCCATTTGATGAATTCGCCTGAGGCGTTGAAAATAGGGATGATTGATAATATCGAAAATAAGAGGATGATTTATGGTTATGAAGCCATAGACCGGGTCGTTAATAATTTTTTGGGTTGTTTTCATGTTTGTTGCCGGTTTGTTAAAGCAGCCTGCAAATGTACTATTTGTGGCGGTATGCAATATATTTGAAGTATTTGCACGTTTATTGCTGTGTAAAGTTGAAAACCACTTACCAATAAAGAAAATTTAAAATTTGAAAACCAATGGAACCTATTACCATATTATGGGCTGATGATGAAATAGAAAGTTTACAATCGCAAATTTTATTTTTAGAAAGTAAAGGCTATCAGGTAAAAAGTTTTGCCAGTGGTTTTGAAGCTTTACAATTTGTAGATGATAATGCAGTTGATGTAGTTTTTTTAGATGAATCAATGCCCGGCATTACCGGTTTAGAAACGCTCACAAAATTGAAAACAAGCCATCCCAATATTCCGGTGGTTTTAATTACAAAAAATGAAACCGAAAGTTTAATGGATGAAGCCATAGGCAGCCAAATAACCGATTATTTGTTAAAGCCGGTAAATCCCAATCAGGTGTTGCTTTGCTTAAAAAAAATTATCGATAACAAAAGATTGATTTCCGAAAAAACTACTACAGCCTACCAGCAGCAATTTCGAGAATTGTTTATGGCTTTTAATAATAATCCTGATTATAAGGATTGGGCTGAAATATATAAGAAATTAGTGTATTGGGAATTAGAAATGGAAAAAACCGATAGCGCTGAAATGCGCGAAATATTAGCTACACAAAAGCAGGAAGCCAATACGGAATTTTCAAAATTCGTTACCAAAAAATATGCAGAATGGGTAAAGCCGGCAGCTGCCGATACACCTATAATGAGTCACGATTTAATGCAATTTAAAGTGTTGCCGCATGTAGAAAAGGGTACACCGTTATTTTTTGTAATAGTTGATAATTTGCGATTTGACCAATGGAAAGCGATACAACCTTTATTTGCAGAAAATTTTCGCATTTTGGAAGATGAAACCTATTATTCCATCCTTCCAACCGCTACACAATATAGTCGCAATGCTATTTTTAGCGGATTACTTCCTGTTGATATTGAAAAAAAATTTCCCGAACAATGGAAGAATGATGATGAACAGGGAGGTAAAAATTTATATGAAGAAGTGTTTTTGAGTGCCTTATTGAAACGATTAAAAAAAGATGATTTAAAAGTTAGCTACAACAAAATTCTAACCTATGCCGATGGGTTACAATTGGTCAACAATATTCATAATTTGTTGCAAAATGATTTGAATATCATTGTTTACAATTTTGTTGATATGCTTAGCCATGCCCGCACTGAAATGGAAGTGCTGAAAGAATTGGCTGCCGACGAAGCAAGTTACCGAAGCATTACACGCAGTTGGTTTGAACATAGTGCTTTAAACCAGGCACTAAAAAAAATTGCAGGAAAAAATATCAAACTCATTCTATCTACCGACCATGGAAGTGTACGTGTAAAAACGCCTTGTAAAGTAATTGGCGATAAACAAACTACCACCAATTTACGCTATAAACATGGTAGAAATTTAGACTATAATCCGAAAGAAGTTTTGGCGTTTAAAGATCCACGCCAGGCCGGACTGCCCGTTCCTACCGTAAATTCTGCCTTTATTTTTGCTAAGGAAGATGAGTATTTGTGTTATCCAAACAATTATAATTATTACGCCAATTATTACAAAAATACTTTTCAGCATGGAGGCATAAGTTTAGAAGAAATGATTGTCCCCATTATTAAAATGGTTAGTAAGTAGTCAGTAAGCAATTTTTTTCCTTTTTTTATAAATCACTTTTCCCGATGCGGCAGTGCTTTGCAATAGCCGCAATACAATTTTGCTGAAAAAATTGAATGTTTATGATGCGAAATTGTAATAAGTTAATCCTGCTTTTGTTTAGTTTTCTAATTGTTTATTCCTCTGTTTTTGCCGCCGATGATGAGAATGCCGGTATTGTTGTTCATGGAACCATTTATACCACGGATAATTTGCCTGCTGAAGGAGTAGTTGTTCATTTAATACATGAACACAAAAAACGAACTTCCATTACCAATGAAAATGGATATTTCGAGTTTAGAAATGTTGCTAAAGGTACTTATGAGTTAATAATTTCATATATAGGATATGCCGATATTCATCAACAAATAAAAGTAGCTGAGGGATGGAATACGCCATTATTATTTCAATTAAAAATTTCAGAAAAGCAATTACAGGAAATTGTTGTACAGGGCAATCGTTCCCGATTGGCTGCAGCAAAACTTCAAGTGTCCGATAAAGATTTACCATTAGCAACCGGTGTTGTAACTTCTCAAGTTATGGCCGACCAGCAAGCCATTCGTTTGGGCGATGTTGTAAAAAATGTACCCGGTGTTTCATTGGTACAAACTCGTTTCGGGGTTAATGAAACTTATGGTGCCAGAGGCTATATAATTGGGGTTGCAGGTGGAGCCGGCGGGGGGAGTATTTTTAAAAACGGATTACCTTATAACATTGCCGGCATGCCTGAAACTGCTGCACTAGAAAGTGTTGAAATTATCAAAGGGAGTTCCGCATTTTTATATGGGAGTTCTTCGGGGGGATTAATCATTGATATGATTACGAAGAAGCCCAAATTTCAATGGGGTGGAGAAGTATCTATGTTAATGGGTAGCTATAGTCAATACAAGCCCGTTGTTGATGTGTATGGGCCTATAGCTAAAAATTTGGCGTTTCGTTTGGTTGCAACTTATGAAAATGACAGAAGCTATCGCGATGTGGTAAAAACCATTCGTCAATATATCAATCCATCATTGTTGTATAAAATAGGGAAGCAATCATCTTTGCTTGTAAATGGCGAATATTTTAATGCGCAAATTACGCCCGATCCCGGCATTGGTGCATTAGATAGTGGCCGTGTTTTAAGTAATCAAATTCCACGTTCACGTTTCCAAAATGTGTTATGGGCATACAATCATGTTAAACAAGGATCCATATCTACAACGTTTAAACATAACTTCAGCAATGGGTACACGTTAACTGCAATGGGCTCTTATCAAACTACCGATGTAGATGCTTATGGAGTAGGTAATTTAAATACTGCCAGTAAAACCGGTATTATTGCACGCCCTCTTTCAAGAGCACATAGTGTTGAGAACGATTATGCTGCACAGGTGAACTTAGAGGGTAAATTTTCAATTCGAAATATTGCCAATCATTTTTTAGTGGGTGCTGATTATACTAGCATTACTACTTTAACCGATGCCTTTACCATTTATAACAATAATGGTACCCAGTTAAAAACCTATGATACCATCAACTTATTGAACCCTGCTCAGTTTGTTCAAAGAACGGATGTTCCCAATGCCATAAAGGTAGCCACAACAACTTCACCTTCATATAGAGCCGGTTTGTACGTACAAGATTTAATTACTTTAACCCAACAAATTAAAGTATTTGCAGGATTGCGATACAGTTATCAGGCAAATGTGCAAACAACAATTGACAGTGCTGCAAATAACAATCGTGGGCCAATAACTGTAAAAGGTTCTGCAGCTACAGCTACTTACAATGTTTTTTCACCTAAATTAGGATTGGTTTATCAACCTGCTGCTAATTTGTCGTTCTATGCCAGTTATGCCAATAACTTTACCGCCAATACCGGTGTTGATGTGTACGGCAATCCGCTGAAAGCATCTATTGTTAATCAATATGAAGTGGGTGCCAAAAATTCTTTTGCTAACGGAAAATTAATGAGCACCATTAGTGTTTATCATATTGTAAATAGTAATTTGGCACAACAAGCTATTTACTTAGCGGATGGAGTAACCCCCAATACCAATTCAAATATTAAAACCTTAAGTGGTGAAACTACCAGCGATGGGGTAGAATTGGGTTTGAATGGTAATATTTCAAAAAATTTGTATTTTATTACAGGGTTTTCCTATAATTACATTCGGTTTACGCACACATTGGGTTCTAAAGGTTCAAATATAGAGGGAGAAACTTTGGTGAATGCACCCCGCAATACTGCCAATGCAAGTGTGTTTTACACATTGAGTAAAGGTGTTTTGAAAGGATTAAAATTGGGGGCTTCTGGCTTTTATACCGGTACTCGTTATGGCGGTTATAATAATACGGTAGGCCAATCCATTACCGGAAGTAGGCTTATTCCATTGTCCGATTTTACGACAGTTGACCTGTCATTGGGTTATACTTATAAAAAAATGGCTATTCAATGCAAGTTGTCTAACATTTTTAACACATTAAATTATTTAGTACACGATAACTATAGTATTACCCCAATTGCCCCCAGGCAATTATACACCACCATTAGTTACCGGTTTTAATGTGGATAAATGGCATAGTTAGAATGGCGGTTTGACTGTATTTTTGTGACAAATGTGAACTTTTTTTGAGCTATGAAATTAACACAAGGTACACTTGATAAATTAAGCGATATTCTAGGCCAATCTGATTATATTGTTCGATATGAACGTGGAAATTTTCAGAGTGGCTGGTGTTTGCTGGAATCAAAAAAAGTAGTGGTACTGAATAAATACCTTGATTTGGAAGGGAAAATAAACACTTTGTTGGATTTAATACCTCAAGTATCAATTGATATTGACAAGCTAACGCATGAAAGTCAGTTGTTATACGATGACATCATAAAAAAAGCCAACTTAATTGATCCAGCCTAAGGTTGGGTAAAGAAGGATGCAAAAATAGAATTGCATCCTTCTTCATTTGAAACTATAATTTGTTGAATTGTGCACAACAGTCATTTAAAAATAACTTTTTTAGGCACCGGCACCAGTACCGGTATACCCATGATTGGCTGCGATTGTGCTGTTTGTACTTCTCATAATCCAAAAGATAAACGATTAAGAAGCAGTGTATTAATTGAATCATTAACAGACGGTACTAAAATAGTAATTGATACTACACCCGATTTCAGGTACCAAATGTTGCGCATACAAAATAAACGGTTAGATGCTGTGCTGTTTACGCATCCGCACAAAGACCACATAGCAGGGTTAGATGATGTTCGTGCATACAATTATTTTCAACACAGTAATTTGCCGGTATATGCCAACACTTTAACTGCTGAAGCTTTGCAGCGCGATTTTTATTATGCTTTTGCCGAAAATGCATATCCCGGTGTTCCGCGCATCGATTTGCATTTGGTAAATCATGCGCCATTTTCTATTAATAATTTATCTATTCAACCCATTTGGGTATGGCATTTAAAAATGCCTGTAGTGGGCTATAGAATTGGCGCATTCACTTATATTACCGATGCTAATAGAATTGATGATGCTGAAAAAGAAAAAATAAAAGGTTCATCCGTATTAGTATTAAATGCGCTTCGAATTGAACCGCATATTTCACATTATAGCTTGCAGGAAGCAATAGCATTAGCACAAGAATTAAGCATACCCGAAGTTTATTTCACACATATCAGTCATCAGTTAGGGCTTCACCATCAAGTTAGTAAACAATTGCCTTCTCATATGCACCTCGGATACGACGGATTGGAATTGGTTATTTAAAAATTATTTTATTTTTATATGGAATTTTGAATTGGGGCATCAAGTCCTTATTCAAATATTTTGCTAACCTGTATTTGTATATGATGCAACCGCACAAACACTATCTTTTTTTCTCTAACCGCCAGGTGAAAGGCATATTGGTAGGGATTGTTATTATAGTTGTATTATATTGTTTGCCCTACTTTTTTAAAAGTGCTGATGCAGCTGTTGTTATTGAAAAGCTTGATGTAATGCCAGATTCAACTACTGAAAATGGTATGGCTTTTTTTGATAATGATAACATCAATCCTGCGCCATTACAGTTACAGGCATTTAACCCAAATACTGTTGATTCCATTACATTGGTAAAGATGGGTTTACGAAATAAACTCATTCAGACCTTACTACATTATCGGCAAAAAGGAGGCAAGTTTTACAAACCGGATGATTTTAAAAAATTATGGGGCTTACGAATTGAAGAAGCGAATGCTATAATTCCCTTTATTCAAATTCCTGAAATAACCCTTACCAAAAACGGTTTTAAAAATTTGAGTAATAACAATACTGTATCTGTTGAGCTAAATACCGCAACAATTGAAGAGCTAAAACAAGTTCCGGGTATGCCTGCCTACCTTGCATATGCTATTCTGCGATATCGGGAAAAGCTTGGAGCATTTGTACTTCCGGAGCAACTAAAGCAGGTACAGGGAGTAAACGATTCTTTGTATCAGCTTCTTTTAACACATGTAAGTATTAATAATTCCAATATTCCTAAACTTAACCTGAATAGTGCTTCTTCATTTGCTTTATTACATCATTCATTCATTCCTGAAAATGTAGCAAAAGCTATTCTTATTCTGCGCCAAAAAGAAGGGCCATTTCAGTCCATCAATGACTTGAAGAAAATACCTTTCATAAGCAATGAAACTTTTGAACAAATACACAAGTATTGCACAGTGCAATAATTTTCTTGCTGTAATAAAAAAAACTGCTACATTTGTGAACTAACATTAGTTAGCATTGTAGATATAGGATATGGAATTCAATCAGACAGAGTTAACAGCGCAAGTAGCACAGACAGCGAAAGATTTTGCCCGTCAATATATTTTACCGCATGTAATGGAGTGGGATGAACAACAACACTTCCCGGTTGAAGTGTTTAAAGAAATGGGGAAATTAGGTTTAATGGGCGTTTTAGTTCCCGAACAATATGGTGGAGCAGGGTTAGGATATTTTGAGTACAGTGCTATTATACAGGAAATTGCTCAGGTATGTGGTTCAATAGGTTTAAGTGTGGCGGCACATAATTCATTGTGTACTAACCATATTTTAACCTTTGGTAATGAGGAACAAAAGCAAAAATATTTACCCAAATTAGCAGATGCCACTTTTATTGGTGCTTGGGGTTTAACAGAACCCAATACCGGAAGCGATGCGGGTAACATGAAAACCGTTGCCGTGAAAGATGGAAATGATTGGATAATTAATGGAACGAAGTGTTGGATTACCCATGGAAAATCGGGCGATGTAGCAGTAGTAGTTTGCCGAACAGGTGAACCAAGAACAAAAAACAATGCAACAGCATTTATTGTAGAAAGAGGAACACCCGGATTTAGTGCAGGAAAAAAAGAAAATAAGTTAGGTATGCGGGCCAGCGAAACCGCCGAAATGATTTTTGATAACTGTAGAATTTCTGATACACAACGTTTAGGAGAAGTAGGAAGCGGTTTTCATCAAGCATTAAAAATATTAGATGGTGGTCGTATTTCTATTGCGGCTCTTTCTTTAGGTATTGCCAAAGGAGCTTATAAAGCAGCAGTTCAATATGCTAAAGAGCGCCATCAGTTTAATCAGCCTATTGCTAATTTTCAAGGCATCAGTTTTAAGTTGGCTGATATGGCTACTGAAATTGCAGCTTCGGAAATGCTGATTAATAATGCCTGTCATAAAAAAATGACGAGCACTCATTATACAAGGGAAGCGGCTATGGCCAAGTATTATGCCAGCGAGGTAGCGGTAAAAATTGCAAATGATGCGGTACAGATATTTGGTGGTTATGGATATACAAAAGATTTCCCTGTTGAAAAATATTATAGAGATGCCAAGCTATGTACCATTGGCGAAGGCACTTCTGAAATACAAAAAATTGTAATTGCACGAGAGATACTCAATTAAAAGAGGAACTGTTTCTACAGTTTTTATAAGAGCGTTAGGTTTGGTTGCTTGCTCATAAACTTAGCCCCCATTTTTGGGGGCTTTGCTATTGTATAAATGTTTGCAAACGCATTCCATCTTTAAAATCGTCATACTTTATTCATAAAATAAATGCGCTCAAAAAATTACTTATCAAAAAATGTTCGTAATTTAAATTTTACTAGTGTAATACTAACAACCTAAACCATAGTTATGGGTACCGTTGCATTATTTATATTAACGATTGCTGCCATTGTTTTTTCTGCCGGAGGAATATTAGCCTCTCGTTTTTTCACAAAATCTGTTTATAATCCTCAAAAAGGGCAACCCTACGAATGTGGAATACCAACCAGTGGCACACCTTGGTCACAATTTCATATAGGCTATTATTTGTATGCCATTGTTTTTTTATTGTTCGAAGTGGAATTAGTGTTTATGTATCCTTGGGCAGTAATTGTACAAAAAATTGGTGTAGGTGCTTTGGTTGAAATGTTTGCTTTTATAGTTGTTCTGTTTATTGGCTTTTTATATGCACATAAAAAAGGAGCATTAAAATGGATGTAAACGCAGAAAATATAACCGGTGTATTTCCGGGTCAGGTGCATCTGGCACCGGGCGGAACCATTGTAACCAGTAAGTTAGATGATATTATTAACTGGGCTAGGGCTAACTCATTATGGCCATTAACTTTTGCTACCAGTTGCTGTGGCATTGAAATGATGGCAACTGCTTCTGCCAAATACGATTTTTCCAGATTTGGATTTGAAGTAGCTCGTGCTTCACCTCGACAAGCTGACGTAATTATAATTGCCGGAACAATTGTTAATAAAATGGCCCCGGTTTTAAAACGTTTGTACGACCAAATGGCCGAACCTAAGTATGTTATTGCTATGGGTGCTTGTGCAGTAAGTGGTGGCCCCTTTTTCTACAATACTTATTCCGTTGTAAAAGGTGCTGACCATATTATTCCCGTTGATGTTTATGTGGCCGGTTGCCCACCCAGGCCTGAGGCTTTGTTGCATGCATTAATAACATTACAGGAAAAAATTAAAAGTGGTTTAACTATGGAACAACAATCCGGTACCGTTACCAATTAATAGCTTATGGACAATGAAGCTTTAAAAGCATCTTTATTACCCTTAAATGCTAACTTAACTTTTGAAGAAGGAGGTGAGTGGGTGAATGTTTTTGTACCCTATAACGAATTAAAACCCTTGCTTAAAACTTTGCAGGGTGAACCTGATTTGTATTTCAATTATTTGTTTTGTTTAACTTGTGTTGATTGGAAAACACATTTAACCATGGTGTACCATCTTACTTCATTAAAATGGCAACACAACCTGGTGGTGAAGGCGGTTTTAAACAGAGAAAATCCGCAAATTGAAACTGTTTGTGATATATGGAAAACTGCTGAATTTTTGGAGCGGGAAGTTTACGAATTATTTGGTGTAGAATTTTTGCATCATCCTGATTTACGAAGACTGATTTTAACTGATGATTTTAAAGGGTGGCCTTTGCGAAAAGATTTTGAAGATCCTGTAAACATGATAAAATTATAACCAAAATAAATTTAGTTGCATGCACCAAGTGTTAAGTTCAACGCCCGAAGGGATTTTCACCATTAATGTAGGACCTCAGCATCCCGCAACACATGGTGTACTGCATTTGGTAATTACATTAAACGGTGAAACCATTCTAAAAATCGAACCACATTTAGGCTATATACATCGTTCTATTGAAAAAATGTGCGAAAGCCTCACTTACCGTCAATTCATATACGTTACAAGCCGTATGGATTATTTATCGGCTCATATTAACAACCATGCTTGTGCTTTATGTGTTGAGAAAGGTTTGCAGGTTGAAGTGCCTATGCGAGCCCAGTACATTAGGGTAATCATGGATGAATTAACTCGTCTTGCTTCACATGAATTATGGTGGGGTGCTATGGCAATGGATGTTGGTGCATTTACCCCCTTTTTTTATGCATTTAGAGAAAGAGAAACCATTAATGAAATAATGGAAGAAACCTGTGGAGCACGTTTAACCATGAATTATATGGTGCCGGGTGGTGTAATGGCCGATATTCATCCGCAATTTCAACAAAAAGTAAAACAATTTATTGCAGGGTATAAAAATAAAATTGCTGAGTATAATGAATTGGTTACAGGCAATGTTATTTTTCAAAACAGAATGAAGGGGGTGGGTTATTTATCTACCGAAGATGCCATCTCGTATGGATGCAGTGGTCCTGTTGCCCGAGCCAGTGGCGTTGCTTGCGATGTAAGAAAACGTTATCCTTATGATGTGTATGCTCAAGTACAATTTGATGAAATTATTGAAACTGCCGGCGATTCATTTGCCCGTTATTTAGTTCGTATTCGGGAAATGGAGCAATCGGTACGAATAATTGAGCAATTAATTGATAATATTCCCGAAGGTGATTATCAGGCAAAAACAAAAGCAGTTTTGAAATTACCCAAAGGAGAATTTTATCAACGGGTTGAAACAGCACGTGGTGAGTTGGGTGTGTATATTGTAAGCGAAGGGGGAACCACACCTTATAGAATTAAATTTCGTTCACCCGGTTTTTCTAATTTATCGGCATTGAATGAAATGGCTAAAGGGGGTAAAATTGGTGACTTAGTTGCAACCATGGGTACATTAGATTTAGTAATTCCTGATATTGATAGATAATTTGCTTATGTTGAATACAATCAGTTTTGAAGCCATAAAAACTGCAGTGCAACAATGGTTAAATATGCATTGGGGACCCCACTTAGCATTTATAGCCGAATGTATTTTAATAGGGTTACTGGTTATTGTTTTTTTTGCTCTATTGGGTTTATTATTGGTTTTTATGGAACGTAAAGTGTCCGCCGTTATGCAAATAAGGTTAGGCCCTAATCGTGTTGGCCCAAAAGGTTGGTTACAAACCAGTGCCGACACTTTAAAACTGATGTTGAAAGAAGGATTAACGCCCGATGGTGCCGATAAGTTTTTATTTAATTTGGCCCCATTTTTAATTATGATTGCTGCAATGCTTATAATGGTTCCCATTGCATTTGCACGCAATTTTCAAATTTGGGATATTAATATTGGTGTGCTTTACATTTCTTCTATTGCATCCATTTCAGTAATTGCTATTTTAATGGCCGGATGGTCAAGTAACAATAAGTATGCATTGTTAGGTGCTATGCGAAGTGGTGCACAAATTATTAGCTACGAGTTAAGTGCCGGTGTAGCCGTTATTACCATGGTAATGTTAACCCAAAGTTTAAGTATTCAGGATATTATTCTTTCACAACAAAACGGTTGGTGGATTTTTAAAGGCCATATACCTGCCATTATTGCTTTTGTCATTTTTATGATTGCTGCAACTGCTGAAACGAATAGGGCACCATTTGATTTAGCGGAAGCTGAATCGGAATTAACAGCAGGCTTTCATACAGAATATTCAGGAATGAAGTTCGCACTGTTTTTTTTAGCAGAGTATATTAATGTATTTATTGTATGTGCTGTTGCTGCCATTCTTTTTTTCGGTGGATGGATGCCTTTTCATATCGGCAATTGGGAAGGCTTTAATCATATAATGGATTATATTCCATCGTCTATTTGGTTTTTGGGTAAAACTTTTTGCTTAATTTTCCTAATCATGTGGTTTCGATGGACTTTTCCCAGATTACGCATTGATCAGTTATTAAATTTAGAATGGAAATATTTGTTGCCCATAAGCCTGGCTAATTTGTTATTGATGACCATAATTGTTGTTTTAAAATGGTATTTGTAATTACATAAAAGCAAAATGATGTTGCTATGCGTACAACAGTACAAGTGTGCGACGCAACAAAAGTTGCCCATAGCTCAAATGCACATAACAAAAAAATATGTCAATACAACAATATATACAAAATGTTTTCAATGCTGTTAAAACGCTACTAAAAGGGATGCGCGTTACCGGTTATTATTTTTTTCATCCAAAAGAAATTATTACCCAACAATATCCGGATAATAGAGCTACTTTAAAATTGGCAGATAGGTTTAAGGGCGAAGTAGTTATGTTGCATGATGAGAATAATGAACACGCTTGCACCGGTTGTACCGCCTGCGAATTAGCTTGCCCGAATGGTACTATAAAAATTATTACTCAGTTCGATATTACACCCGATGGAAAAAAGAAAAAAGCATTAAACACATTTGTTTACCATTTGGAATTGTGTACTATGTGCAATTTGTGTGTTGAAGCTTGTCCGACAGGTGCTATTACGATGGCGCAAAATTTTGAACACAGTGTGTATGACCGTAAACAACTAACTAAAATTTTAAATAAACCGGGTTCTAAAATAAGAGCCGGTGTAGAATAATTATGGACTCAATCATTTTTTATTGTATTGCATTGTTTATACTTATTAGCGGTTTGCTGGCTGTAACGGCCCGTCACATTTTTCGTGCTGCCATATGGCTTTTGTTTACGTTAATGGGTATTGCCGCTTTATATTTTTGGATGAATGTGTTTTTTGTGGCAGCGGTACAAATTATTATCTATGTAGGTGGTATTGTTGTCCTAATTATCTTTTCTATTTTTTTAACCCAGCAAGCAGGTCAAAAAATGGCTGTAACATCAGCTAAACAATCCGTTTTTAGTGTGGCTGCAGTTTTGTTTGGCATTGCATTTATTGCATCTATTATTGGTCGGTTTTATTTTGTTGGTAGAAGTGAAACTTTGAATGATAGCGTAAATACAATTGGTACTCAGTTAATGAGTTTTACCAACGGCTATGCGCTTCCGTTTGAGTTGGTGAGCTTATTACTTTTGGCTGCAATGGTAGGAAGTATTTTAATTGCCATGAAGCACAAAACAGAAAATAAAAATAATTGAATGATATGCCCGAAGTTTTACAAAAAATATTATGGCTGAGTACCGCACTGTTTTTTATTGGTGTGTATGGCATGCTTACGCGCCGTAATATGCTGGCTATTTTAATGAGCCTTGAATTAATGTTGAATAGCGTGAATATTAATTTCGTTGCATTCAATAAGTATTTACATCCTGAAAAATTGGATGGCATTTTCTTTTTCTTGTTCATTGTAACTATTGCCGCTGCCGAAGCTGCGGTTGCCATTGCTATTATTATTCATTTATATCGTTATCATAAAAATATTGACGTGGGTGAAACCGAGGAATTTAAATATTAGGTATTAAGTATGAAGCGTATGATTAGAATTCTTAGATGCTTTAAATTATTGCTATGAATGAAGGACTACTGGTTATTTTATTACTTTTTTTACCATTGGTTAAGTTTGTAGTCAATCGGCTTTTTATTGGCAAAAAATGGCCGGTGTTATCAGGCTATTTGGCTACTTTAATACTGATTATTACAACGCTTCTTTCGGTTGTGCTGGCCTGGCAATATTATTTTGAATACGGAAAGATAAATGGTACTTATGCGTTGTTTATTCCTATTGATGAACCCTGGTTAAGTTTCTCAAATAGCCTATCGATTAATTTCACCATATTGGTGGATGCTTTATCTGTAATGATGGTATTAGTAGTGAATATTGTTTCGTTAATGGTACATATATTCAGTTTGGCTTACATGAAGGGAGAAGATCGGTATGGATATTACTATGCTTATTTGGGTTTATTTACGTTTGCTATGTTGGGCTTAGTGCTTTCCGGAAATATTTTTGAATTATTTATTTTTTGGGAGTTAGTTGGAATTTCTTCTTATTTATTAATTGGATTTTACTACACAAAGCCGGAAGCCGTTGCCGCAGCGAAAAAAGCTTTTATTGTTACACGTTTTGCCGATTTTGGTTTTTTAATAGGTATATTATTGTTAGGCTCTTTGTCTAATCAATTTGATATTGTTCAAATGGTGGGTAGTTTAACCAGTCAACAAACACTTACCCAAGGTGCAGGTACGTCATTTATTGGTTTGTCTGCTTTAACCTGGGCATGCTTATTGTTATTTATGGGTGCTGCAGGCAAGTCGGCTATGTTTCCGCTGCACATTTGGCTACCCGATGCCATGGAAGGTCCTACGCCTGTTTCAGCTTTGATACATGCGGCTACTATGGTTGTTGCAGGTGTTTTTTTAATTGCCCGATTTTTTCCCATCTTTCAGTTAGATGGAACTGTTTTAACCATTGTAGGTATAGTAGGTGCATTTACTGCTTTTTTTGCTGCTATTATTGCCTGTACACAAACCGATATAAAAAGAGTACTAGCTTTTTCTACTATTTCGCAAATAGGGTACATGATGTTGGCACTTGGAGTAGATGATAACATTTTGAATCCTCATTTAGGATATACTGCAGCGCTTTTTCATTTATTCACTCATGCTTTTTTCAAATCGTTATTATTCTTGTGTGCGGGTGCTATCATACATGCTGTCCATACCAACAATATGCTTGAAATGGGCGGGTTACGTAAATTGTTACCCGTCACCCATATTGGTTTTTTAGTGGGTTGTTTGGCTATTGCCGGGGTTCCACCATTTTCTGGGTTCTTTAGTAAAGAAGCAATATTATTTGCCGCTTATCAACAACACAAATGGTTATATGCAGTTGCATTAATTACAGCTTTCATTACTTCATTTTATATGTTTCGTTTGTATTTCAGTATTTTTTGGAATAAGCCGGTAAAAAATGAACATGCACATGAAGGTAACTGGCTTATAAAATTGCCGCTTCTTATTTTGATTGCTTTAGTAATTGTTACGGGTTTTATTCCATTTGGAAACTTTGTAAGTGCTAATGGTAAACCTTTATTGTTACCTATGCATATCGGGTTTTCAGTAATACCGGTTTTACTTGCTTTATTAGGGATTGGATATGCTGCTATTTTATATTTTAAAGAAAGTAATGTGCCTGCCAGTTTGGAAAATTCGTTTGGGTTGGTGTATAGCACGGTTAAACATAAATTTTATATTGACGAATTATACCAGTTTATTACCCATAAAATAATTTTTAATGGAATTGGGAATGCTTCTGCATGGATTGATAAACAGGTTATTGATAAATTGGTGAATGTAAGTGCAGGTTTAACTTTTTCGTTTTCCATAGCCATAAAAAAATTGCAGTCAGGGAAAGTGCAGCAGTATTTGTTAATATTTATTGTGGGTATATTATGCTTGTTTGTTTTGTTTTTAGTTTAAACGAAGGTAAAATACATTGAACGTAATAAGAATGTTTATATGATTGTCCATTTTTTAATTATCGTGCCAATACTCACTATCCTTATAATGTTGTTTGTGCAAAAACAACAAGTTATTAGGGCAGTGGCTTTAACAGGTGCTATTATTCAATTATTAATAGTAATTAATGTATTGTGGCAATATGTATTGAATTCGGACATGACAACGGGTAATGTAATGTTACAAACTAATGTAATGTGGTTTGCCCCTTTGAACATTCATTATTCTGTTGGAGTTGATGGCATTTCTATTGTCATGTTGTTTTTAACAGCCCTGGTAGTTATTGCAGCCATTCTAGTTTCATGGAAAGAAGAATACTTAACAAAAGAGTTTTTTGTTTTATTAACATTATTGGCTTTAGGGGCCTATGGATTCTTTATTTCATTCGATTTGTTTTTAATGTTCTTTTTCCTTGAATTGGCGGTTATTCCCAAGTTTTTATTAATTCTTAATTGGGGTAGTGGTAACAAAACATATAGTGCTACCAAATTGGTGCTAATGTTAATAGGGGCTTCTGCCATTTTATTTATGGGAATATTGGGTATTTATTATGCTTCATCCAATGGGTCGCCAAGTTTTAATATGTTAACTTTAAAAGATTCGGGCATGGCCTATCATTGGCAATTAATATTTTTTCCATTTTTATTTATAGGTTTTGGAGTATTCACTGCTTTATTTCCTTTTCATACTTGGGTGCCCGATGGACATTCTGCTGCACCCACTGCGGGTTCAATGTTTCTGGCCGGTATATCAATGAAGTTGGGGGGATATGGACTTATACGGTTGGTAACTATGTTAATGCCTGCAGCTGCACAGTTTTATTCCCCCTACATCGTTTTATTGGCTGTTATTGGAATATTATATGGGGCATTTGCTACTATGGTGCAAAAAGATTTAAAATACATGAACGCTTATTCATCGGTTAGCCATTGTGGTTTTGTTGTATTAGGTATTGGAATGTTAAACCCTGTAGCTATTACCGGTGCAGTGCTGCAAATGATTTCCCATGGATTAATGACAGCACTTTTCTTTGCTGCAATTGGTATGATTTACAGCAGAACACATACCAGAATTATTAAAGAAATGGGTGGCTTATTAACTTATTTACCTTTTATTGGCGGACTTTTTATTTTGGCAGGTTTAGCATCTTTGGGATTGCCGGGACTAAGTGGATTTGTAGCTGAAGTAACTGTATTGGTTGGCTCATGGCAATTGCCATTTTTGCCATATCGAATAGCCACAATTATAGCTGCCGCTTCAATAGTGGTTACAGCTGTGTATATATTAAGAGCTGCAGGCACTATTTTAATGGGTAATACGAAAGCAAATCATTTTGATACACCAATAGATGCCCGTTGGTATGAAAAATGGGCAGGTGTTTTGTTGGGAATTGGTATTTTAATTGTGGGTGTGTTACCATTTTTGATTTTAAAAATAATATCACCAACCATTCATTATTGGCAAAGTTGAAATTAATTAAGGCTAACAAAACCATATGCTTAAATGATATATTACTTACTACATAATCTTTTGCCATTTAAACAGGAATTATTGTTATTGCTGGGTATATTCATTTTGTTGTTTACACAAATATTTGGAGGTAAGCAGCATATAGAATGGACCTTGCAATGGGTAAATTTATTGTTGTTAATTATTGTTTTAGCCGGATTTTGGCCGGTAGGCTATAATTCAGCTTTTAGCAATATGTATCAACTAACATCCTTAAATGCTTTTGAAAAATCGGTATTAGCTTTTGCTGCATACATCATTTCTTTGCAAGGTTATAATTGGTTACAACGTTTTGAGCATACCTACGAGTTTTACGTATTGGTGTTATCTTCTTTATTAGGTATGTTTTGTATGCTTTCATCAACCAATTTTTTATTTTTTTACATTGGCCTCGAATTGTCAACACTTCCGTTGGCATTGTTGGTTAACTTCCAACTCAATAAAAAACAATCATCAGAAGCTGCTTTTAAATTTATAATGTCTGCTGCATTTGCATCTGCCATTCTATTATTAGGTATTTCATTTTTATATGGACTTTCTGGTTCATTAAATTTTAATGCAGTAGCAGCAAAACTTATATTGAATCCATTTTCTTTAGTTGCTTTTTTATTGTTTTTAGTGGGTGTTTTATTTAAAGTATCCGTAGTGCCTTTTCATTTATGGACTGCTGATGTATATGAAGGCGCACCAATATCAGTTACTGCATTTTTATCGGTAGTTTCAAAAGCATCTGTACTATTTGTTTTATTGAATTTATTATTCAAGGTATTTTACCATTTGCAATCTGTGTGGCATATTGTTATGCTAATATTATTACTGGTAACCATTGTTATTGGCAACTTATTTGCGTTACGACAAGAAAATTTTAAGCGATTTATGGCTTTTTCTTCTATAACGCAAGTTGGTTTTATACTGGTAGCTTTTTTAGGTAATGCATACAATGCATCTACTGCTGTAGTGTATTTTTTAGTTATTTATTTATTCTCGAATCTGGCTGTTTTTGGTGTAATTACCTATGTTGAAAATGCTTTTAATAAACAGAATATTAATGAATTTAAAGGGTTGTATAAAAAGAACAAATTTTTGTCATGGGTGCTTTTAATTGGTTTGTTCTCTTTAGCCGGTATTCCACCAACAGCCGGTTTCTTTGGCAAGTTTTTTTTAATAATGTCCGGAAGCGAAAATCTTAATTATATTCCATGGATAACATTAGCTGCTGTGAATCTTATTATCTCTTTATATTATTATTTACGGGTTGCAATAGTAGTTTTCGATAACAATGTTGAATTTGATGAACCAACGATTGCTATTCCGCAGCCAATAAAACTTAGCTTCATTATTTGTATAGTTGGCATATTGATTACGGGAGTAGGTAGTTGGATTTATCATTACATTTATTCACTTACTGCTGCTGCATTTTAAATTTTTTGAAATGGCCATTAATAAAAATCATGAATTTGAAGATTTAAACGGTATCAAATGTGCTATTGTTGAAAGAAATGTTAGTGCTGACAGGGTAACATTTTTAAAAAACTTATTGCAATACAATGGCTATACCGTTGTTGTTGTTGAAGTAAATGCAACACCTGCTAAAACAACTGAAGGGGTTACGGAAAATGAAACTTCACAAGTACCATCATTATACACCATTGGTGTGGCAGATGTAACCTTTAATGTTATTAATGCTGTGTTTGGTAGATTATTAAGAACACCGGAGGGGCATACCGTAACATTAGCGTATTGGCAACAAAAAGAATCGGTAGCTCGTGATGATGTGCCCTATTTTTCTGATAATAACTGTTAAGAATTATTGATTGAAGTACGTATAAAAAAAATCGGAGTATAACTCCGATTTTTTATTTTTTAAAAATGTTATTAACAGCACCGCCCAACATGGGGAATTTTTCTTTTACATATCCTGCAATGGTTTCAATGGCTTTTTGTGCTTGCTCGGGTGTTAGGCCTGCTTCTTTTACCAAACGTTCAATCAGTTCATTCATAAATGGTTATTTTAATTAAAATTATTTTTATATTTTTTAAGCAACTTTCAACATGCCAAGTTTGCTTTTGCTAAACATTTGTTTTGCATAAGCTAAATCCATATGAAATTCTTTTTGTTTGCTGCCCGGCAATTCAAACATGGCATCAGTTAATATACTTTCGCAAATACTTCTTAAAGCCCGGGCACCGAGTTTATATTCCAATGCTTTTTCAACCATAAAATCATACACTTCATCATCAATGGTAAGCGTTATATTTTCTAATTCAAATAAACGTTTGTATTGTTTTACCAAAGCATTTTTTGGTTCAGTTAAAATATTGCGAAGCGTAGCCTTGTCCAAAGGATCTAAGTGCGTTACAACCGGTAAACGACCTAGTAGTTCAGGTATTAGTCCAAAACTTTTTAAATCTTGTGCGCTAACAAATTGTAATAAGTTATTTTTCTTTTGTTCTTGGTCTAACTTATCTACATTAAAGCCGATGGCATTGGTATTAATTCTTCTGGCAATTATTTTATCAATACCATCAAATGCGCCACCACAAATGAATAAAATGTTCTTAGTATCAATTTTAATCATTTTTTGTTCAGGGTGTTTTCTTCCGCCTTGTGGAGGTACCAACACTTCTGTTCCTTCTAACATTTTTAATAAGCCTTGTTGTACCCCTTCGCCACTTACATCACGGGTAATGGAAGGGTTATCACCTTTACGGGCAATTTTATCAATTTCATCAACATATACAATTCCTTTTTCGGCAGCATTTACATCATAATTACAATTTTGTAATAAGCGGGTAAGCATACTTTCAACATCTTCACCTACATAGCCGGCTTCTGTAAATACAGTGGCATCAACAATGGCAAAAGGTACGTTTAGCATTTTAGCAATAGTTTTTGCTAGCAATGTTTTACCTGTACCAGTTTCGCCAATCATGATGATATTGCTTTTATCAATTTCAATATCATCGGGTTGTGTTTTTTGTGTAATGCGTTTATAATGATTATAAACAGCAACACTCAAAACTTTTTTGGCTTCGTCCTGGCCAATTACATATTCATCTAAAAACTTTTTTATTTCGGTTGGTTTCTTAACGGCAATTTTATTATTGCTATTAAAAGTTTGTGGTGTATTATTATCTTTTAATTCCTGTGCAATGATTTCCTGTGCATGTTCAATACAATTTTCACATATATGCGCTTCCTGGCCGGCAATTAAAATCTTCACCTCGGCCCTGCTTCTACCACAAAATGAACAATGTAAGTGTGTTTGTTTAGCCATAATACAAAGTTTACTTGTTTTAAAGGCTTCATTTTCGCTATTAAAACAAAAATATAACCCTTTTTTCAAGGGTTGTAATTGAAAAGCAAAGGTACAATTTAGTTAATAGCCGTTTCGTTAAAAGTGATGAACTGCTATTTTATTCGTTAGGGATGTTCGACTATATTTTAGTAAGTACTGCATCAACAATACCATAAGCTACTGCTTCATTGGCATCCATCCAATAATCACGGTCAAAATCTTTCATGATTTGATCAAAAGTTTTGCCACAGTTTTCAGCTAAAATTTTGGCACCCAAGTCTTTGGTTTTTTTCATCTGTTCGGCCTGAATTTCTATATCGGCTGAAGTAGCTTGAAAATAACCGCTTAAACTAGGCTGGTGTATCATTACTTCTCCATGCGGATAAATAAAACGTTTTCCTTTTTTTCCTGCACTTAAAAGTATAGAGCCCATGCTGGCCGCTAATCCCATACAAATGGTGCTGATGGGGGATTGAATTAATTGTATGGTGTCATAAATTACCATGCCGCTTGTTACAACACCACCGGGACTATTAATGTACAATTTAATTTCTTCTCCTGGTTTATCTGCATCTAATATTAAAATTTTACTCACTAATTCTCTAGCACTTTTATCATCAACAGGGCCCCATAAGTAAACTGCTCTTTTTTCAAAAAACAGTTTTTCCATTTTCTTCATCATTTGTGGGCTCATGGGTTCTTTTTCTTCTTTAGTATTTTCCTCGTCGCCCTCTTCGTTGTTTAAATAAGGATTGATTAAATATTTATTGTAAATCATAATCTTTTAATGTTTGTATACTTGAAATGAAAAATGAAAAGCTTAACCTTTTTTATCTTTTTTGGGATTGCGAATTAGTACTTCATCTACCAATCCATAATCTTTTGCATCCTGAGCAGTCATCCAGAAATCACGGTCGCAATCTTTTGCCACAACATCAACTGTTTTGCCGGTATGTTCTGCAATTACTTCGTACAATTCCTGTTTTAGCTTTTTTATTTCACGGGCAGTAATTTCAATATCGGTAGCCTGGCCACCAATTGAACCGCTGGGCTGATGTAACATGATACGACTATGTTTAAGTGCAGTTCGTTTTCCATTCACTCCCGCACATAACAATACAGCACCCATACTAGCTGCTACGCCTGTGCAAATAGTTGAAACATCAGGGGTTACAAACTGCATGGTATCGTAAATGCCCATTCCGGCATAAACACTGCCACCGGGGCTGTTAATATACATTTGTATATCGCGGGTACGATCGGTACTGTCTAAAAATAATAATTGTGCGGTAACAATATTGGCCACATAATCATCAATAGGTTCGCCTAAAAAAATAATTCTATCCATCATTAAGCGGCTAAAAACATCCATTTGGGCAACATTTAATGAACGTTCTTCTATAATGTAAGGCGTTAATGCTGTAGGATTAAAATGATTACGAAAATTATGTAGTGTGGCACTGCTAATTTTTCGGTGCTTTATGGCATATTGCTCAAATTCTTTTTGTAAGTCCATGCGCTAATATTTTTAATGAAGATAAGGGTTTACTTAGTTCAAATACCATGCAAAACCTGTAATGCGACAAAATTACAGTTTGTTTGCTCTGTTTAAAAAAAATAAAAAAACTTTAAACAATTTTCTGAAATATTGGTTAGTATAACATAGTAAGCTATTTTTGATGTTTGATTGAATAAATTAAACAGGCTTTCTTAATCATGAGCCACTTGGTCAGCACACTTCTGATACAGTGCTCATAAATTGATTTTCTTAAAGTGTTTTATCAATGCTAAAAGTGTTGCATACGATTGTAGTACAATCTTTTGCGTTGTGTGTTGATAGAAAATGGTATAACGAAGAATGAATATGATGGATTTGAATAAAGTGGCCATTTACAGAAAGGAACATTTTAATGCAGCACACCGTTTGCATAATGCTAATTGGAGTGATGAAAAAAATGCTGAAATTTTTGGGTTATGTAATAACAAAAATTTCCATGGTCACAATTATGAATTAATTGTGAAAGTAACGGGCATACCCGATGCTAATACGGGTTATGTTATAGATACAAAGGTGTTAAGCACCATTATCAAAGAAGAAGTATTAAACCGATTTGACCATAAGAATTTGAATTTAGATACGGTTTATTTTAAAGAATTAAATCCTACAGCCGAAAACATAGCAAAGGTAATTTATCAGTTGCTGCGTAATAAGCTGGACGAAAATTTAGAGTTAAAAATATTTTTATATGAAACCGAGCGAAATTATGTCGAATATCCAGCTTAATGGCAAAAACATTGCCTTAACAGATGTTTTGGTAGATGAAATGGGCGACAACCACGTGCAAACTTCGGTAGATACACCATTGCGCAATGATGCATTTGTATTATCAGATGAAGATAAAATAAAAGCCATTGAAAAACATTTTAGGGCTATTATGGAAGTTTTGGGTTTAGATTTAAACGATGATAGTTTAAAGGGGACACCCAAACGCGTAGCAAAAATGTATGTTAAGGAAATATTCAAAGGCTTAAATCCTGAGAATATGCCCAAAGTAACTTTGTTTAACAATAGTTACCATTACAATCAAATGCTGGTTGAAAAAAATATTTCTTTTTACAGTAATTGCGAACATCATTTTGTTCCCATCATTGGTCGTGCACATGTTGCATATATTAGTAATGGGAAAGTAATTGGTTTAAGCAAGCTCAATAGAATTGTAAATTATTTTGCCAAACGTCCACAGGTGCAAGAAAGGCTTACCATGCAAATTGGTACTGCACTTCAAAAAATTTTAGGTACTCAGGATGTTGCTGTGGTAATTGATGCAAAACATTTATGTGTTGCCAGCAGGGGAATTGAAGACGACACATCAACCACTGTTACTTCATTTTATGAAGGCAAGTTTAAAGAAGAAGCTACTCGTTCCGAGTTCTTAAAATATTTAGAATTACACACGAAGGTTTAAGCAAGAAAAGCCCTTATGCACTTGGCCGGTTAGTAATAACCGGCTTTTTTATGTTTGTGATAATGAATTGAAACAACTTTTCAAATCGTTAAAACAAACTTATTACATTTATTTACCTATACTTGCATTGCCATTGTTGCAATAATTGCACAATGCATTCATTACTTATAATAAATCGATAAAAAAAATAGGAATATGAAACATGCTTACGTATTTCCCGGCCAAGGAGCTCAGTTTAGTGGAATGGGTAAAAGTTTATATGAACAACATGCCATAGCAAAAGAAATGTTTGAAAATGCCAATGATATTTTGGGTTTTCGTATTAGTGACATCATGTTTACCGGAAGTGATGATGCGTTGAAGCAAACCAATGTAACACAACCTGCTGTTTTTTTGCATGCAGTAATAGCTTATGCTACAGTTACCGATGCGCATCCCGATATGGTAGCAGGCCATTCTTTAGGCGAATTTTCAGCTTTGGTTGCTAACAAGGTTTTAAGTTTTGAAGATGCACTAAAATTGGTAGCTATTCGTGCCAATGCCATGCAAAAAGCTTGCGAACAAAATCCATCTACTATGGCAGCCATTTTGGCATTGCCCGATGAGCAAGTAGAGGCTATTTGTGCACAGGTGCAAAATGAAACAGGTGAAGTTGTAGTGGCCGCTAATTATAATTGTCCCGGACAGTTGGTTATTAGTGGCAGTTTAAAAGGTGTGGAGGTAGCTTGTGAGCGAATGAAAGCAGCCGGTGCTAAACGTGCTTTAATATTACCGGTTGGCGGTGCTTTTCATTCACCATTAATGGAGCCTGCCCGTCAGGAGCTGGCGCAAGCCATTCAAACAACACAATTTAATGAGCCCATTTGCCCTATTTATCAAAATGTTGTAGCACAAGCGGTAAATGATGCTAACAGCATAAAACAAAATTTAATTGCACAATTAACCGGTGCTGTTAAATGGACGCAAAGTGTAGAAGCCATGGTAGCCGACGGTGCTACTCATTTTACTGAAGTGGGACCCGGAAAGGTTTTGCAGGGATTAATTCAAAAAATTGCCAAAAATGTAACAGTTGACGGAATTAGTTAAGAAAATAAAAATAAACACAAATGGGCATCCGTTATTTATTTCGGATGCCCATTTTTTTAAAAAGTTATTGAGCAATTAATCCATTCATCATCAAAGTCGGCATTGTATTTTTTATAAAACTCAATAGCAGGTTTATTCCAGTTTAATACTTGCCATACCATGCCATGTAATTTTTTTTCTTTTGCTTCTTCAATTAACCTATTAAATAACAGGGTACCAATGTTCTTACCACGCATTTTTTCTGTAACTAAAATATCTTCTAAATACATACGTTGACCTTTCCAGGTGCTATAACGAATATAGTAAAGCGCAAATGCTTCTACTACACCATCTACTTCAGCTACGAAAGCCCACCATACAGGCTTTTCCCCAAATCCGCTTTCTTCAAAATGCGATAATGTAACAGTTACTTCTTGCGGTGCTTTTTCAAATTCAGCCAACTCTTGAATAAGTTCTAATAATCTGGCACAATCTTTACGTTCCGCTTTTCTAATCAGTATATTCATGATATTAACTTAAGGCTTGTTCAAAATCTTTTAAAATATCTTCTACATTTTCAATGCCAACACTTAAACGTATTAAACCATCGGTAATACCGAATTTTAATCTTTCTTCTTTACTAACACCTCTATGGCTCATACTGGCCGGATGTGAAAGCAGTGTATCTAATGTTCCCAATGAAATGGCTCTTACACACATTTGTAATTTGTCAATAAATTTTTTTCCTGCTTCTAAACCGCCTTTTACTTCAAAGCTCATTAATGCACCGGGATGTTTCATTTGTTTATTGGCAATGGAATAATCCGGATGACTGGGCAATCCTGCATAATTTACTTTTTCAATGGCAGGATGTTGGTCTAAAAATTCAGCAACGGCTTTAGCATTACTACAATGGCGTTGCATTCTCAGTTCTAATGTTTTTAATCCATTCATCAATAAAAATGCATCAAAAGGATTGCTATTGCCTCCTAATAAAACTTGCCATTTCCAAGCTTGCGTATTCATGAATTCAATATCTTTCCCAATTAATACACCACCAATGGCTGTGCCATGGCCATTTAAAAATTTAGTAGTTGAATGAAAAACAAAATCGACACCGTATTTAAATGGTTGCTGCAAATAAGGTGTTGCAAAAGTATTGTCAACTGATATTTTTTTATGGTATTGTTTGGCTATTTGTGTAACAGCGGCAATATCAACACACTGAATGGTAGGGTTAGCAGGTGTTTCAATATGAAGCAGTTGTATGTGCGGATTGGTTTTTAATACTTCCTCTACTTGTTGTAAATTTCTTAGGTCAACAATAATTGTTTCAATGCCGGCATTGTGTAACACTTTCAACATAAGTTCATATGTTCCACCATATAGTGAGTAGTGCGAAAGAACAGCATCACCAGCTTTAAGTGTACTCATAAATAAGGTTGTCATGGCTGCCTGGCCACTGGCATGTAATAATGCTTTTAATTGTAACGGTGTGCCATTGCTGTTGTTTAAACCAAATGCTTCTAATGCTGCAATGGTTTCCTCAGCTGCAGTAAACGTAGGATTACCCCAACGGCCATATATTCTTGATTTATCATCGCCTGCAAATCTTTCCATACCTGCTTCTGCCGTGGGAAAAGTGAATGTTGAAGTAGCATAAATAGGAGTAATGTGTGCAAATTCCGCATTTTCATGTTCGCTGCAATGTAATGCTAATGAGCTGATGCCACTGTATGGAAAATTAGGTTTCATTGTAAAGTTATTTATAGGTGTATTCAACAAAAATAACCACCATTTATAACTTGTTTCTATTTTTTTGATGAATACCTGTTAATCAAACTTTTTGAAAAGTATTGTAATGTTTAATTTAGTATTCATTAAATATCTAGATTATGCAAACAATGATTGCAGATTATGCTGCATACAATCAATGGGCGAATGGTGCCCTTTTGAAGGTTGTTAAAACATTAGATGCTTCTCAGCAACAAAAGGAAATTATCAGCAGTTTTCCCAGCGTATATAGTACTTTATTGCATGTATTGAGTGCTGAAACAATTTGGTGGCAGCGTATGCACAATGAACCACAAACCGCATGGACGTTAAAGGATGCTGGCTTAAGCAGTGAGGCAATCATAGATGGCATTTTGCGGCAAGATAAATTGTGGGCTGAATGGGTAACTACCCTGCAAACCGAACAATTACAATCTATGATGGGCTATAAAACTTCCAAGCAAGAATATTTTGAGCAGCCTTTATGTGAAATATTAATGCATTTGTTTAATCATAGTACTTATCATAGAGGGCAGTTAGTAACTATGTTACGACAATTGGGTATAACACAACTGCCCGGCACCGATTTTATTTTGTGGTGTAGAAACAAATAGGGTAATCAATGCCCAATGATTCATTGATTACCCATAAAAATTGCTTTGAAATAAGCAGTTTTATAAAATTTTTGCCTGTATTAATATGCCCATTTTAACCAAATGGCACCCCAGGTAAAGCCACCACCAAAAGCAGATAAAATTACGTTATCGCCTTTGTGTAGTTTGTTTTCCCATTCCCACAAACACAAGGGGATGGTAGCGGCAGTGGTATTGCCATAGCGTTGTATATTAATCATTACTTTGTCTTTGTCTAACCCCATTCTATTGGCCGTTGCATCAATAATTCTAAGGTTGGCCTGGTGTGGAACCAGCCAGGCAATATCATTGGCAGTAAGGTTATTTCGTTCCATAATTTCGGCACTCACATCAGCCATTCCTTTAACCGCAAATTTAAAAACGGCTTGCCCTTCCTGGTAGGCAAAGTGTTCTTTTGCCAATACGGTTTCAACGGTTGCAGGTTTTAGTGAGCCACCGGCTTTCATATGCAGGTATTTAGCACCTGAACCATCACTACGCAAAATGCTATCTCTAATACCCAATTCTTCAGTAGTTGGTTCTAATAAAACGGCGCCGGCGCCATCGCCAAAAATAATGCAGGTAGCACGGTCGGTATAATCAATAATAGCACTCATTTTATCAACCCCAACAACAATTACCTTTTTATAACGTCCGCTTTCAATAAAACTGGTACCGGTTGTTATAGCATATAAAAAGCCGCTGCAAGCAGCACTTAAATCAAATCCCCAAGCATTGGTGGCGCCAATTTTATCGGCAATAATATTAGCAGTTGCCGGAAAAACCATATCAGGCGTAACGGTAGCACAAATAATGCAATCAATATCAGTGGGTTGTAAATTACGTTTTTGTAAAATTTGTTGAATAGCAGGAACAGCCATATCACTACTGGCCTTCCCGGGTTCTTTTAATATTCTACGTTCTTCAATTCCGGTTCGGCTTCTAATCCATTCATCATTCGTATCTACCATTTTTTCCAAATCAAAATTTGTTAATTTGGTTTCCGGTACATAACCACCTACTGCGGTAATTGCGGCTGAAATCTTGCTCATATAAAAAATGAATTCTTTATTCGGTAAAAAATAACCGCAAATATCTGTTTTTATTTTAGAATGAAATCATATTTGCCTATTTGTGCCCTTCAATTTGAATGAAAACCCTATTTTTGAACCGGTTAATTATGATAGCGTATATAAAAGGGAAGTTTGTGGTTAAATTGCCTGCCATAGCCATTATGGAGGCTAATGGTATTGGTTATGAAATGCAAATTAGTTTAAACACCTATTCTGCCATTAAAGATGCTGATAATGGCTTGTTATACACTTATTTACATATTACTGAAAATGGACAAACATTTTTTGGCTTTGCCGATATGGCAGAAAAAGAAATGTTTTTATTATTGATAGGTGTGTCTGGAATAGGTTCTGCCACAGCAAGAATGATGTTGTCCGGACTAAAGCCTCGTGAAATTAGCGATGCTATTACACAAGGCAATACTGCCTTACTATCAACCGTAAAAGGTATTGGAAAAAAAACGGCAGAACGGCTAATTTTAGAACTACGCGATAAAATGGGGAAAAAAGTTTTGGAACCAGGCGGTACAACCAGTTCTCCAAAACCGATATCGCTTGAAGATGATGCCGTGCAGGCATTAATGGCGTTGGGAATTGCTCGCCCGGCAGCAGAAAATGTCGTTAAAAAACACATATTATCAAATCCTGAATTATCTTTAGAGGAAATTATTAAACAATCTTTAAAAAATCTTTAACAATAGCCTAGAAATTTACCTAATCAAGCCTGCTTTTTTTGAAGAAAGGGACCTTACTGCTTACTGTTTTATTACTAACTGCTTCGGTATGCTGGATACCGGCTGGGAAAATTTTTGCACAAACCGCCGATACCCTAAAGAAGGCAAACGATTCGTTGCGCTTTCCCATTCATGACCGTAGGGGGGATTTTTTGTCCTGGCAAAATCGTAATCCTTTCGATTTGAATGATACCTCGTTTATTAAGCAGAAAGTGGAGTACGATCCCAAAACCAATCAATATTACATTTTAGAAAAAGTGGGCAATTCTTATTTTAGAAAACCTACAGCTTTAACTTTTGAAGAATATTATAAACTAAGAACACAGCAACAGCAAGATGATTATTTTAAGCAACGTGCTGATGCCTTAACCTTGTTGAATAAAAAAGTTCAACGCCCACCTGCACGAGTTTATAACACCTTATTTGACCGCATTTTTGGTGTAGGCCCTGATGGGTTAAAAGTAGATATTAAACCCCAAGGAAGTGTAGATATACAAATGGGGTATAACGGGCAAAACACTTTAAACCCTACCTTACCCGAAGCAGCAAGACGCACCGGCGGATTTGATTTTAACTTAAACACCAACTTAAACGTTAATGCCAATATTGGTAACAAGTTAAAGCTACCTATTAATTATAATACCCTTGCCAACTTTAATTACTTGAATCAGTTAAAGTTGAACTATAAAGGAATGGATGATGAAATTATTAGAAGTATTGAAGCCGGAAATATTGCTTTCCAAACCAAGGGTACTTTAATGTCAAGTGCTCAAAATTTATTTGGTATTAAAACGCAATTACAGTTTGGTAAGTTAAGTGTTACTGCAGTATTAGCCAATCAGCAATCGCAACGACAGACACAAGCTTTGCAAGGAGGCGCAGCCATTACCAACTTTCAAAAGAAATTAGATGATTATGATGAAAACCGTGACTTTTTATTAGGGCAATATTTCAGAAGCAATTTCAATAATGCCATGAGCAACTTGCCTATTGTAAATAGCCAAGTACAAATACAACGGATAGAAGTTTGGGTAACCAATAGAAGTGGAGCTACGACGGATACAAGAGCAATAGTGGGTTTAATGGACTTAGGTGAATCGCAACCTTATAATTCAAATATACAGTCACTAACGGGGAACCCTTTACCAGATAATGGTGCTAATAACTTATACAGTAACGTTGTTCAAAATCGTGACCCTTCAACTGTTGGTGCATTTTTGCAAAGTAAGGGGTTAACACAAGTAAATGATTATGAAAAAACATTTGCTCGAAAATTAGCTCCCACAGAATTTTATTTCAATCCTCAAATCGGGTTTATTTCATTGAACGCACAATTACAACCCAATGATGTATTGGCGGTGGCATATCAATATACTTATAATGGAAGAGTATATCAAGTGGGTGAATTTTCACAAGATGTAGCTGTTGATTCTACACAAGGTGTACAAAAAGTATTGTATTTAAAATTATTGAAAGCTACTTCTGCAAGAACTAATTTGCCTATTTGGGGATTAATGATGAAAAACGTCTATTCACTTGATTTAGCCGGTGTTTCAAAAGATGGCTTTCAGTTGAATGTATTATATAATCAGCCTAGTGGTGGATTAAAAAGATATTTACCGGAATCAGCACCTTCGGTTGAAGGGAAACCATTATTAACCATTTTAAATTTAGACCGTTTAAATAATCAAAACGATCCTCAACCCGATGGAATATTCGATTACTTAGAGGGATTCACTATTCTATCACAGCAAGGGAAAATTATATTTCCGGTATTGGAACCTTTCGGAAAAGATTTGGTGAACCTTGCGTTTACTGGTCAATCACAAGCCCTTATTCAAAAATATGCATATTATCAATTATATGATTCCATTAAAGCCATAGCACAAACTTATGCTAACGTAGACCGCTTTGTGATGCAAGGGCAGGCAAAGGGAACAAGTGGTAGTGATATTTATTTGGGTGCATATAATATTCCACCCGGTTCAGTTAAGTTAACAGCAGGTGGGCAAACTTTAACGGAGGGTGTTGACTATACCATAGATTATAATTTAGGTTCAGTAAAAATTTTAAATCAGGCCATTATTAATTCAGGCATTCCGGTAAGTGTTTCTTATGAAAACAATGCCTCATTTGGTATTCAGCAACGTGGATTTTTGGGTTTGCGGTTAGATTATGCTGCCAGTAAAAAATTAGCCTTGGGAGCAACAATTGAACGTTTAAATGAACGCCCTTTTTTCACTAAAATGAATTATGGCGAGGATCCGATTCGAAATACCATGTATGGGGTAGATTTTAGTTATCATTCTAACTGGCCCGGATTGACGAGAGCATTAAACAAATTACCATTTTACTCAACTAAAACAATGAGTACTATTGCTGCATATGGTGAAGGAGCTTATTTTAAACCCGGCCATCCACCACAAATAGGCTCTGGAAGTAATGGTCTTATTTACTTAGATGATTTTGAAGGAACCACTTCAAATATCGACTTGCGTTTTCCATCCACTGCATGGGCATTAGCTTCAACGCCGGCCGGCAATCCTAATTTCCCGGAAGCATTATTGATGGATTCAGTTGATTATAATAAAAACCGTGCTAAAATTGCTTGGTATAATATTGAACCCAATTTACAAGATAAGAATAGTCCCAACAATCCATTAAGAGGAAACTTGGCTGCATTAAGTGATCCAAGGGTAAGGTTAGTGTATACCAATGAACTATTTCCACAGCTAACAACCAACATTGTTAATACGCAAACTTCTACTTTCGATGTAGCCTATTATCCCACAGAAATTGGTCCTTATAACTATGATAATGATCCTTCGCAAGTAACCTCAGATGGAAAATTATTAAATCCACAAAAGCGTTGGGGTGGTTTAATGCGTGCTATTGATCAAACCGATTTTGAAACGAATAATATTGAGTATGTTCAATTTTGGATTCAAGATCCTTTCATAAAAATTCCAAATAGTACAGGTGGGCAATTAATGATTGATTTTGGTAATGTAAGTGAAGATATTTTAAAAGATGGCAAACGTTTTTATGAAAATGGATTAAATACACCTACCTCACCCGCCGCTATTGATAGTAGTACAACATGGGGAAGAGTACCGGTAAACCCAATACAAGTTACCAACGCATTTAGTAACAATCCTGGAGACAGGGTGTATCAAGATGTTGGTTTTGATGGATTAGATAATGATGGTGAAAGAAGAAAGCGTACAGATTATTTGTCGAAATTAGCTGCCAATTTCGGAACAGGTTCAGCTATTTATCAAAGAGCTATTCAAGATCCTTCAAATGATGATTACAAATGGTATCGCGATCCCAGTTTTGATGCCAGCGGTGCAGGTATTTTAGAACGATATAAAAACTTTAATAATCCGCAAGGCAACTCGCCCATTGCAACCGGCACTTCGCCTTTCTCGCCTGCTGCAACTTTATATCCAGATAATGAAGATTTAAATCGTGACAATACTTTAAATGAAGATGAAGAATATTTTGAATATCAAGTTAACCTTGCACCAGGAATGGATGTGGGTGTTACAAAATATATTTCTGACAAAAGGGTAGTACCCGTTACATATGCTGATGGTACAACCGGAACAGAAAATTGGTATTTGTTCCGAGTTCCATTAAGTGATTATGCCAGTAAAACAGGCCAAATTCCTGATTTTAAATCAATCCAATTCATGCGTATGTACTTAACCGGATTTCAAGATTCGGTTGTATTGCGTTTCGCCAAATTAGAACTAGTACGTAATCAATGGCGCCAGTTTACTTATAATTTAGATACCACAGGTTCATACACTCCAATAGATACCAGTACAATTACGTTTAATACTTTAGCCGTAAACTTGGAAGAAAATAGTAGCAGAACGCCTGTAAACTATGTTATTCCTCCGGGTATTCAAAGGGTGCAACAATTGAGTAACAATGGCATCAATATTTTACAAAATGAGCAATCGTTGAGTTTGCAGGTAGGTCATTTAACACCGGGTAATGCAAGAGCTGTTTTTAAAACATTGCCGAATTATGATATGCGTTTATACGGACGAATGTTGATGTTTGCACACGTTGAGGCTGCCCCAAATACTGCACTGCAAGATAATCAGTTAAACTTGGTTGTTAGAATTGGGCAAGATTATTTGAATAATTATTATGAAATAAAAGTGCCTTTAAAAGTTACACCGCCGGGAAATTATTCTGCCGCTTCTGATACTGTTGTGTGGCCAACACAAAATAATCTGGACTTTGATATACAAACGCTTATTAATTTAAAACTGCAGAGAAATAATACGGGGGCTTCAGTTAGTACAATTTACCGAGAGGTTATTGGTGACAAAACTTTTTCTGTACTCGGAAATCCAAATATAGGCGGGGTAAATGCTTTTTTAATTGGTGTTGAAAGTGCCAGCACAAATACCACACCGCTAAGTGCCGAGGTATGGGTTGATGAATTGCGCTTGTCAAATATTAATGAAACCGGTGCCTACGCCGCAACGGGAAGGGTAGATATTGGGTTAGCAGATTTAGGTAAAATGTCCATTTCGGGAAGTATGCATACTGCCGGCTGGGGTTCATTAGAATCACACATAGGTCAACGAGCGTTAGATAATTTTACACAGTTCGATGCATCAATGGCAATTGATGCAGGGAAACTATTGCCTTCTACTGCCCGATTATCAATACCGGTATTTGCTAGTTTCGATAGAACAGTAAGTTCTCCCAAATATGATCCATTTGATTTGGACATTACACTTTCTCAAAAACTAAGTGTAGCGCAAACCAAAGCCAAACGCGATTCCATTAAAAATGCCGCTATTGATCAAACGACCATTAAAACAATCAATTTTACCAATGTGCGGATAATGCCGAAAGGGAGAATTCGATTATGGAGCCTGAGTAATTTTGACGTAAGCTATTCATTTACACAAACTGTGCAAAATAATCCCACCACTTTATTAAATAATTTAGTAAAATGGCGAGCGGGTTTGGGTTATACCTATAATGCGCCACCGAAATACAAAGAGCCTTTCAAAAAAATTATTAAAGGAAACAGTCAATGGACGGCATTCCTGCGTGATTTTAATATTAACCTACGTCCCTCGTTACTTAGTTTTAGAGCGGATATTAATAGACAGTTTGGACAATATATTCCACGTATTATTAATACCGATCAACAACAAAGCAAGGTGTTGACTGTTGATACAACATATAATAAATATTTTACTTTTGATAAGTATTATAATTTTCGATGGGATCTTGCCCGCTCATTGAATCTTGATTTTTCTGCTACAAGTTTTGGACGTGTAGATGAACCTTATGGTATGATTAATACTAAAGCCAAAAAGGATTCGGTTTGGCAGAATTTTATTAGTGGGGGGCGTACTACTTTGTACCAGCAACGTGCTGCAGCTACCTATACTTTGCCTTTGGCTAAGTTTCCCTTTACTAATTGGATAGCCGCACGTTATAGTTATGCCACAACCTATAACTGGATAGCTGCCAGTTTATTAGCTATTTCATTAGGTAATACCCTAGAGAATAGCCAGCAAAATAATATCAATACACAATTCGACTTTACAAGATTGTATGCAAAATCGAAATGGTTGCGCAATTTAGATTATCGACCACCACCACCTCCAAAACAGTTTTTTAATAATCAAACCGGTAAACCTGTCCAAAGTCCAACAGGCGCAAAGCCTAATCCGTTAGGTATAACTTTACCAACACGCGAAGAAGCAATTACTGATACTGCCGGTAATCGTTTGCACGGTAAAAAGAAAAGAATTGCTTTGAGGAAATGGCGGCAACAAAGGCGTGATTATCGAACTGCAATGCGATTACAACAGGCTAATCAACCTGCGCAAATGAATGGTGCTGTAAGAGCGGCAGGTCATTTAATAACTATGGTAAAAAATGTTTCTGTAAATTATAGTGAAAATTATAATAGTCGTGTGCCCGGTTGGATGGGTAATACAACAGCTTTTGGGCAAGATATGCGAACTATGCAACCGGGTTTAGATTATGTATTTGGTAGACAACCTGATAGCGGTTGGTTAAATCGAAAAGCTGCACAAGGTTTAATAACCCGAGATAGTACCTTTAATTATTTATATCAACAAAATTTTGAACAGAAACTTGGGCTTACTGCACAATTAGAACCTGTTCGAGAATTTAGGGTAGATGTAAGTTTAAATAAAGGATTTTCAAAAAATTACAGCGAACTATTTAAAGATACAACGGGGCTTGGATTGCCGCAGCAACATTTAAATCCTTATGCAGCAGGTGGATTTAGTGTTTCCTATATTGCATTTGGTACGCTATTCCGAAAAACGAATCCTAATGAATTGTCTTCAACATTCCTTCAATTTGAAAACAACAGACAAGTTATATCGAAGCGGGTGGCTAATTTAAACCCTTATTGGAAACAGAACCCTACCTTTACTTCTGATGGTTTTGCTACAGGTTATGGACGTTATTCCCAAGATGTATTAATACCTGCATTCCTTTCTGCGTATACTAAAAAAGATCCGAATTCATTCCCTTTAATGAAGCAATCAGGCTCGGGTATTCGTTCTAATCCATTTAGTGGTATTTTACCCAGACCTAACTGGCGTTTAAGCTATACAGGATTAAGTAAAATTCCTGCTTTAGCAAAAATATTTACGGCCATTAATATAACACATGCTTATTCTGCCACATTAAGTATGAATAGTTTTGCCAGTGCATTATTATATCAAGATCCTTTCCGTTATGGTGCCCCCGGCTTTATTGATACTTTGAGTGGCAATTATATTCCTTATTATTTGGTTCCTAATATAACAATGCAAGAACAATTTGCACCATTATTAGGTATAGAGGTTACAACAATTAAACAATTAAGTTTGAAATTAGAATACGCGAAAAGCAGGCAGTTGAGTTTAAGTTTAATTGATTATCAGTTAAGTGAAACAAATAGTACACAATGGACAACGGGATTCAATTGGCGTAAGCGAGGGCTACGTTTGCCATTTAAATTACCCGGTATGCAAAATGCCAAACTACAAAACGATTTAACTATTAAGTTAGATTTATCATTTAGAAACGATGCTACCAGCAATAGTAGAATTGACCAGTCTACTGCTTACGGTACGGGTGGGCAGCGAGTGGTTATTATTCAGCCTGCAATTGATTATGTGTATAATAATAGGATTAATTTGAGATTATTCTTTGATCAACGAAGGGTAACTCCTTATATCTCCACTTCTGCACCTACTATTGTTACAAGGGCAGGGGTATTAGTACGAGTTTCACTTGCACAATAACACTTTCAGTTTAAAATCTCATTAAAACGCTTCAAAATTGGCTCAGATGTTTGCAAAAAACTGAGTTATTTCAATTTTCATTCTACTTTTATACATCAGATGATATGATGTATGTTTACAGAGCCTGTTAAAAAAAACTCATTGAGTGATGTGGTAGCTGAAAAATTACAGAAGCTAATTGCATCCGGTAAGTTTAAAATTGGAGATCAATTACCTACCGAACCTGAATTAATGGAGCATTTTGGTGTAGGCCGTTCTACCATTCGGGAAGCTATTCGCATTTTATCTTATTCCGGTATATTAAAAGTGCAGCAGGGGGTAGGTACTTTTGTTGCTTTGCAAAATGGATCGCCTGTTCCCTGGTATAAGCGTTTACAATCGGCAAGGGGTGAGGAATTGAATGAAGTTCGCCAATTATTAGAATTAAAAATTGCTGAGAAGGCTGCTATTCATAGAACCCCTGCTCAAATAAAATGCATGCAAAAGTATTTGCATGATCGTAATACTGCCGCCCATGAAAATAATATTGTAAAAGCTGTTGAGGCTGATATTGCCTTTCATATAAAAATTGCTGAAGCTTGTAATAATAAAATTTTGAGTGATTTGTATAAAACTATTGCTGCTCAGCTAAAAACGTATTTCATTGAAGTGTTTGTTGATACAAAACTTTTGATTCAAAAGCAGGAATTACATGAACAATTGCTGCAAAGTATTATTGATAAAGATGCAAAAAAGGCATGGAAATGTGTATCGGCAATTACTTACCATGAAAATAATGGAAATATATCCGCATAAATAGTTGATGTTCATTAATTTTTATAACATGAAGTTTTGTTTATTAAAAAAATATTCTCTGCTTGTACTATTGGTTCTTTTATTTTGTTATGGCCAATTATATGCGCAGCAGCCTTTACTACTGAGTAAAGCCATACAAACCGGGTTAAATAATTATCAAACAATAAAAGTAAAAGAGCATATTCTGAATGCCTCTAATTATTTGTTACAGAATACTAAAAATGAGTATTTACCAAATGTAGTAGCAAGTTTGCAGCAAAACTATGGAAGCATCAATGGTTTGTATGGGCCGGCAGCTCCTTATGGGGCATTAGGTATTTCATCTGCAGGACCCGTTTTTAACAGCCAACAATGGAATGCCGCTTTTGGATCACTATATTTAATATCTTCTAACTGGGAGGCCTTTACGTTTGGTAGAAAGCAATCAACTATTGCGGCAGTTCAAGCTCAGGTAAAAACCGACTCCTCTGATGTGGAGCAAGAAAAATTTATACTGGGTGTAAAAATTGCCGGAGCATATTTTAATTTAATTACCGCTCGTGAACTTTTGGCTGAAGCAGAAGCTAATTTAAGCAGAGCAGATACTTTTAGAAATGCAGTATTAGTTAGAACTTTAAATGGTTTAAATCCTGGAGTTGACTCCTCTATTGCTAATTCTGAATATGCCAATGCTAAATTGGTTTTGATTGATGCTATTACTAATAAACAACAAGCTGAGAGTGCACTGGCTCAATTACTAAGGCAAAGTCCTGAAAGTTTTTTAGTAGATACTTTTTTTGTAACGCATCTTCCTTCTAATTATACGACCTCATCAAATACAGCTGATAATCCTCAATTAAAATATTTTGAGAATAAAATTCATCAAAGTGAATTTCAAGTAAATGCAATAAGAAAAAGCATATTACCTGGAATAAACTTGTTTGGTATTTTTCAAACACGTGGCTCCGGTTTTGGAACGCAATACAGCTCTGCATTTCCTAATGATTATTCTAAAAGTTATTTTGATGGTATTACTCCATTACGCTCAAATTACGTAGCTGGGCTATCGCTTGCATTTAATATTATGAGTATTACTAAAGTAAAACAACAAGTATTGGCTCAAAAGGAAATAACCGAAGCTTATAAGCAACAATATGATGAAACAGCCGTACAGTTACAAAATACATTAGTATTATCTGATCAACGTATTCAAAATACATTATTAAGTTATAAGGAAGTGCCGGTGCAATTAAAGGCAGCAAGTGATGCTTTTTTACAGAAAAAAGTGCTATATGAAAATGGGTTGGCTACTATTGTTGATTTACAGCAAGCTTTGTATTTGGTAAATCGTGCTGAAACTTCTGCTAAGTTGGCTTGCATCAATGTTTGGCAAGCTTTACTATTAAAAGTTGCAGCTTCTGGAGATTGGAATTTATTAATACAACAAATTAACTAAAAGAATTAATATTTAGTGTAATGAATTTAATTAGAACTGCATTAAGGAATCCAATAACAATTCTGGTTTTAGTTGCCGGCTTATTCTTTTTTGGTATTAGAGCCGTCAATAATATAAAAATAGATATTTTCCCAAACATTGATTTACCTGTCATTTATATATCACATCCTTATGGTGGTTTTACTCCTGATCAAATGGAGGCTTACTTTGGGAAAAATTATGTGAACTTATTATTGTATGTATCAGGTGTAAAAAGTATTGAAACCAAAAACATTCAAAGCTTAACGCTAATTAAGTTAACTTTTTATGAAGGAACAAACATGGCTCAAGCTGCTGCAGAGGTAACAGCATTTAGTAATAGGGCACAAACTATTTTTCCGCCTGGAACACAACCGCCGTTTATTATACGTTTTGATGCTTCTACATTACCGGTTGGACAATTAGTACTCAGTAGTAAAACACGCAACAATAATGAATTACAAGATTTAGCGAATGTATATGTTCGTTCGGGATTTAGTTCTATTCCGGGATTAGTTTCTCCTGCTCCGTTTGGTGGCAATGCACGTACCGTTGTAATTAAAGCTGATCCTGCTTTAATGCGTGCACATAATATTACACCCGATCAATTAGTGGCTGCACTTCGTGTAAATAATCAGTCCATTCCATCGGGCAATGTACGCATAGGAGATAAGAATTACTTTACACCCATTAATGCTACTATTAGAACTGTAAAAGATTTTGAAGATATTCCTATTTATACCGGCTCAGCAAATAATATATATGTAAAAGATGTTGCTACGGTTGAAGATGGTGCTGATGTAACTGTAGGATATGTTTTAGTGAATGGGAAGCGTTCCGTGTATTTGCCAATTACAAAATCCGCTAGTGCTTCAACCTGGGAAGTGGTACAGAATTTAAAGAAAGCAATTCCTCGCTTCCAATCATTATTACCCGAAGATGTTCATCTATCTTATGAATTCGATCAGTCAACTTATGTAATTAATGCAGTAAAAAATTTAGTAAGTGAAGGTGCAATTGGTGCAATATTAACCGGATTAATGGTCTTAATTTTCTTAGGCGATCCTCGTGGTGCATTAATCGTAATACTTACCATTCCCACCTGTATTATTTCAGGAATTTTATTCCTTTCCTTATTTCATCAAACCATTAATATAATGACACTCAGTGGTCTTTCACTGGCAATTGGTATTTTGGTTGATGAGTCAACGGTAACTATTGAAAATATTCACCAACACCTAAGTATGGGAAAGCCAAAAGCATTGGCGGTGTGGGATGCTTGTAGTGAAATTGCTTTTCCCAAATTATTAATTCTCTTTTGTATACTCGCGGTTTTTGCACCGGCATTCACCATGAATGGAATACCGGGTTCTTTATTTTTACCATTAGCATTGGCAATTACTTTCTCAATGGTTACTTCATACATCATGTCGCAAACATTGGTACCCGTGTTGGCGAATTGGTTAATGAAACATGAATATAATCATGGGAAAGGGAAAAATAATACATCATCTGATCATGAACAATTTTTACAAAGTGGTATTACAGCCGATTCTGAAGAGAATACCTGGCAACAAAAAGAAATGTTGTTGAATGCTAATGCAGATGATTTGAAAAATGCGGGAAGTTTTACTCGATTCCGATACAAGTTTATTGCCTTGCTGAATAAGTTAGTTCCCTATAAAAAATCAATTACTGTTATTTATTTACTAGGTGCAATTATCATAGCTATCTTTTTATTTTCAATTATTGGTAGAGATGTCTTACCTAAAACAAATGCCGGACAATTCCAATTGCGTATTAGAGATGCAGATGGCACCCGAATTGAAAAAACAGAGCAAGATGTATTAAAAACCTTGAATGTTTTATACGATATAGTTGGTAAAGAAAATGTAGCAATTTCATCCTCAATGATTGGTATTCATGGTTCACAATTTTCAACTAATCCCATTTACTTATTTATGGCGGGTCCACAAGAGGCCGTTTTACAAGTAGCATTGAAAGAAGATTATAAGACAGACATGGATACCTTGAAAGATGCCATACGTAAACGGATGGCCGTTATGTTACCTAATATTAAGTTATCGTTTGAGCCTATTGAATTAACCGATAAAATTTTAAGCCAAGGTTCGCCAACACCTATTGAGGTTAAAATAATGGGAAAAAATAAGTTGCAAAATGAAATAATGGCGCAGAAGGTTATTGAAAAATTAAAGCAAATACCTTATTTGCGCGATGTTCAGCTTGATGAGGCTATACATTATCCTGCTGTTAATGTAAATGTTGACAGGGTACGAGCAGCTCAATTGGGAACCAATGTAGCAGAAATCTCTCGTTCGTTTGTAGCAGCTACTTCTTCTTCGCGCTTTACTGAAAAAAATGTTTGGATTGATCCAAAATCACAATTAAGTTATTTGGTGCAGGTTGAAATTCCCGAAGCTAAAATGTCATCTGTTTCCGACATCAATCAGATACCGTTAGTACCCGGAAGTAATCGCCCCATGTTGGGTGATGTGGCCACCATACAGGAGGATTCTGTTTATGGACAAGATGATGATATCGGTTCTATTCCTAATTTATCAGTAACCGCTAACATTTATAAAAAAGATTTAGGCACAGCAACACACGATGTTGAAAATGCAATAAAGAGTATTGGCAAACCACCACGAGGTCTATTTATTGAAACCAGAGGATTAAGCCAAGTGCTAACAGAAACATTGAGTAGTTTGCAAGGAGGATTAATTACTGCTATTGTAGTAATCTTTTTAATGTTGGCAGCTAATTTTCAATCGTTCAAAGTTTCTCTAGTTGTATTAGCAGCAGTTCCGGCAGTTTTGTTAGGTTCATTAATTATGCTGATGCTTACCCATTCAACACTTAATTTACAATCGTATATGGGCATTATTATGTCGGTCGGAGTATCCATATCTAACACAGTGTTGTTAATTACCAATGCCGAAGCCCTACGACTAAAAAATGGTGATGCATTACTGTCGGCTAAAGAAGCTGCAGCTATAAGGTTACGCCCAATTTTAATGACTACTGCAGCTATGGTAATGGGTATGTTGCCCATGGCAGCGGGCTTGGGTGAGGGTGGTGCTCAGGCTGCTCCACTAGGAAGGGCAGTGATTGGTGGATTGTTAGCATCAACTATTGTGGTATTGTTAATTTTGCCTTTGCTTTTCTCATGGGTGCAGCAAAAAACTACCACACAATCTGTTTCATTAGATCCGCATGATAAACATAGCAAATTTTATATACCTGAATTAGATAATACTAAACATGAAAACGAACTTTAAACCCTGGCTTTATTTTTTAATTATGCCTTTTTTAGTAATGGCATTTGGTTGTAATAATACGAAGGATAATAAAAAAAATACAACAGATAGTACAACTAAGGTTAGTACTCCGGTATTTGTGGTGCAAAAAGAAAATTTACAGGGTAATTTAAAATTGCCCGGTGAGTTAATAGCTTATCAGGAAGTGAATATTTATGCTAAAGTAAATAGTTTTGTAAAAGATGTTTTAGTTGATGTGGGCAGTCAGGTACACCAAGGGCAATTATTAGCAACTACAGAAGCTCCTGAAATTAATGCACAACTATCTGCTGCAGAATCAAAATTAAAATCATTAGAAGCTACCTATATTGCAAGTGATGCTGCTTATAAACGACTTTTAAATACCAGTAAAACTCCGGGTACTATATCCCCCAATGATTTAGATTTGGCATTGGCTAAACAGAAATCTGATTTTGCACAATGGCAAGCAGCAAAAGCAGCTTATAAAGAGATATTGGATACCAAAAAGTATTTAACCATTCAGGCTCCTTTTACTGGAATGATTACTTTGCGTAACGTCAATCCGGGTGCGTACGTAGGTCCATCTGGTAAAGGACAAGATGTTCCCATGTTTGTGTTACAACAACGTGATAGATTAAGATTAGTTGTTTTAATTCCTGAACAATATTCGCGTTATTTAACGCCGGACAGTAAAATTCATTTTAAAGTGAAAGCATATCCTGATGTTGATTTTGCAGCATCTATTAATCGAATGGCAGGCGCATTGGATTCAAAATTACGTTCACAACGTATTGAAATGGATGTATATAATACTGATAAACGATTATTGCCCGGTATGATAGCTGAAGTAAATATTCCACTCTTTACAAAAGAGCCTCATTTGGTAGTACCCAAATCGGCAATTTTATATTCTACTACCGGTACTTTTGTTTTGGCAGTTCATGAAAATAAAGTGAACTGGGTACCTATTCAACGTGGTAATGAAGATAGTAATCGAGTAGAAATATTTGGTAATATTTTACCCGGTGATACTTTAGTGCAAACAGTTAATGAAGAAATCAGAGATGGTAGCACTTTGCAGCATCTAATTTTCCATTCAAAAAATAAGCAATAAAGTTATTCTTTATAAAATAGGTTTGAATTGGCTTGTGCAGTACTGGTTACAATTAATTCATTAATACAAACATGTTCGGGTAAAGTGGCACAGTAATAAGTAATGTTGGCTATATCATTGGCGTATAAAGGTGTATAGCCTTCATAAACGGACTTGGCAGTAGCTTCATTTCCTTTAAATCGCACAATTGAAAATTCTGTATCAGCTGCTCCGGGGTGTATAGCTGTTACTTTTATTTTATGTGGTAGTAAATCCATGCGCATAGCTTTGCTAAAGGCATCTACTGCATGTTTGCTAGCACAATAACCGTTGCCATTCAAATAAACTTCTTTCCCTGCAATTGAACCAATGTTTATTATGTGGCCTTTCTTGTGTGGAATCATATAGGGTAATACCGCTTTGGTTACATACATTAAACCTTTAACATTTGTATTCAACATTATTTCCCAATCTTCTAAATTGGCCTTGTCAAATGGTTCTCTACCTAACGCTAAGCCGGCATTATTTACCAGTATATCAATCTTTTTCCACTCGGCTGGTAAGTTATTTATGGCATTAAACACTGCATTTTTATCTTGCACATCAAATACTAACGGTAGGGCTTTTACGCCCATTTGTTCTATTTCTTTACATAATTCATCCAAACGCTCTCTTCTTCTGCCAGTAACAATTAAGTTCCATTTGTTCGCTGCGAAAATTTTTGCAATAGCTTTGCCAAAACCGGAAGTAGCTCCTGTAATGAGAATAATATTTTCCATAGAAGATTTAATTGATTGTTCTATAAACAAAACAAAATTACCTGATTAACACTATGGTTCCATTTTTTGTTATAGTATTTCCTAAATAATCAACCCCTTTTGCCATAAATATATATGCCCCGCTTGGTTGTGCAGTGCCGTTTAGTGTACCATCCCATCCAGCATTCGGTTGTGCAGTTGAATAAATGAGTTGTCCCCAACGGTTGTATATACTAAAATAATCTAATCGACTAATCCCCAATAAAATGGGACGCATAATATCATTTTTACCATCTCCATTTGGTGTAAAGGCTTTGGGAACAAGAATATCAGGTCCGGTATTATATACTTTCACTACAATACTATTTTGGCCAGTACATCCCGCAGTTAATTCAGTTGCTTTTACTGTGAAAGTTACATCGGTTACAGGTGTATTAATAATGGCAATTGGATGAGAAATGGATGGATTATTTAAATATTCACTGGGTGTCCAAGTATAAGCGAAATTGCTACTATCAGCTAATATCGCTTTTAGTTGTAAAGGTTGATTAAGGACTACTGAAGTGTCGGCACCTACGTCAATGGTAATGGGTTGTATAACTTTTACTAAAACGCTATCGGATACGGCTTTTATGCATCCACTGTTATTTTTACCTGTTAAAACATAGTAAGTGGTTTTATTGGGGCCGGCTGTTGGATTAAGTGTGTTGGCATTTAGTAAAGTATTACTTGGCGACCAACTAAAATTTTCTGCATTGGTAGTACCACTAAGTTGCGTTGTATTGCCAAAACAAATATTAGCATTTCCACTCGCAGTAACAGTGGGATATGGGAAAACCTTTACGTTTACAGTGTCATAAGCAGGACATTTTCCCAAATTAGCTTGAACATAATACGTTGTATTGGTTAGTGGTGCCACCTTTGGATATTTAACCTGTGCAATGGGTACACCATTAGACCCCTTCCACTGATAACTTAACGCATAGCTTACTGTGTTAAATTGTATTGTATCAGTTTGGCATATACTAGTATCTGGCCCAGCATTAACGGTAATGAATTGCAGTACATTTACCTGTATGGAATCTTTATTTAAGCAACCATTGTTATTTACTGTAACTACATATACTGCAGTGTCTTTAGGATGTACCATTGGATTAGCTGAAGTAGCATTAATAATGCTATTGGGCGATTGTATACTGCTCCATTGAAAGGTACTACCCGGGCTGTTGGCTATTAACGGAATTGTATCAATACTACAAATAAGGGTGTCATGAAAGGGTAGGAATAAATAGGGTTTATCGGGAACGTTAATTACTTTCGATAAAGTATCTACACATCCTTTTGTACTGGTTACAGTGAAAAACACTGTTTTAGTTCCTGTTGAAGCATAGGTGTAGGTAGGGTTTTGTTGGGTTGAAGTATCAGAAGAAGTATTCGGATCGCCAAAATTCCATTGCCAGCTATTAATTGCACCATATTGTGCAACACTTAAATCTTTAAATTGATAGGGGTTTAATATGCAACTGCCATTCACTGAAAAATTTGCTTTAAATCCCGGAAAAACGGCTACTTGTGCTGTTGTAGAATCAGTACAACCGCCAGTTGCAGTAACTTTCAACTTCATAGTATAAGTGCCTGTATCTGCATAAGTGTAGGTAGGAGTTGGTTTACTGGAAGTATCGTAATTTGAATTTTTAGTATCGCCAAATTTCCAGGCATACGCTATAATATTGGGGTTGGTACTTTCATTTGAAAAATTAAATGTAAAATTATTACAATTTACGTATTTGGGATTCAGGTCAGCTCCATTCACAGAACAATCACCAATGGTTAATATAAAATCTTTTCGGTGTCTATCTAATAAAACTTTGTTACGCCATTCTTCCACTACAACACAAACAATGTATTTACCTGCGGGCGGTGCAACACCACTAATTAAGCCTGTATTAACGTTAATTGTTACACCACTTCCTAGAGGTTGTAAACCGGAATAGGGTGCAATATAATTTACTGGCACAGGTTGTAAAACAGGTATAAGCGATGGGTCGGGATCAGGAGTAGTTGTTCCTACATAGTTTCCAGGTGTGCCATCATAGGCAGGTGTAAATTTATAAGCTAACGAATCACCATCGGGATCAGATGCTGAGTAGTTAAAAGTAAAACCGGTGTTTTTGCAAACAATGGTTGTATCGCTAATAGTAAAAACCGGACTACTATTGGTTCCGGTAGGTAATTGCTGCGTGCCGGGGATTTCTGCTGTAAAAGTAGCACCTACACTATTACCGGCAACATTTTGTACCACTGCTCTTGAGTATCGCACCCATGAAAGGGTATATCCATTTGCAGTAATGGGTAAATCAATGGTACTGCTGTAAGTGCCTACCTGATAACAGGCAATAGGGTTACCGGTTAAACAAGGGTTTATGCCCGGAGTATTTTGTATAGTAGGCGGGTTACCTACAAACTGTTGAGCTAGTTTTAGTTGTGAAATATAATTCCCAGAAGCCTTATCGTAAATACCAATGGTAACATTTTCACCATTTAGTTGCGCTGAAGTGGCGGGTGCATTACATTCTCTAAACAGGCGCATGGTAATTAAATAACGTGCTGTATTTGGAGAAGCTCCAGGGCCTTGATACAAATAACTTAATTCACCTGCGGCAATATGTACTGCATAACTTTTGAATACAAAAGCATTGAAAATAAGTATAATGAATAAAATTTTCCGCATGTCTTCTTAATGAATATCAAATAAAGGTGAATAGTAAATGTACAAAACCATTGCATTCATAGATAGTTGAAGGTTTTTATTTGCTGCTTATCGTATTAAAACAACAGTACCTTTTTTGAATACTTTTTTCCCTGTAAAGTCAATACCTTCAGCCGTAAAAACATAAGCACCTGGTGGTTGCATTGAGCCGTTATATGTTCCATCCCAACCTTCGCCAATTTGGTGTGTAGTAAAAATAAGTTGTCCCCATCTATTAAAAATGTTAAAATAAAGCAAGGAAGTAATGCCAACGGGTATGGGTTTCAGTATGTCATTTTTGTTGTCATTATTGGGGGTAAATGCTGAAGGAATAAATATGTCGGGGCCGGTTTTGAATATTCGTACCCATAATTTATCGCTACCTATGCAGCCTGTACTGGTAGTTGCAGTTACGGTATACTGTATGGAATCGTTTAATCCATTAAAAGTTGCAATGGGGTTTGGAATATTAGCATTACTTAAAAAAGAGGAAGGAGTCCACAAATACTGTATGGTTGTACCCGTACTGTCACCATCATAATTGCTGGTTGCAAATAATTGTAGTGGTTGGTTAACAACTACTGCAGTATCATTTCCTGCTAGTACTTTTACAGGTGTATAAACGGTTACTACAACTGTATCAATAACAGGTTTAATGCATCCGGTATCATATCTTACAGTTAGCAAGTAAGGTGTAGTGTTACCAGGGGCAACGGTTGGTTGTAGGGTATTACTATTTAGCATATTACTATTGGGGCTCCACGAAAAGTTAGAGGCATTGGTAGATGCATTTAGTTGTGTTCTGCCGCCAAAACAAATGCCCACATCATTACCAGCATTAGCATTAGGGTAAGGGTCAGCAATAATGCGGGTATATGCGGTATCGCGACACTTGCCTAGGTTAGCAATTAAGCGATAATTAGTTGAGGCTGTAGGTTTAAACAATGGACTTTTTAGTTTAGGGTTATCAATACCTGTTGCCGGTGACCATTCATAACCCAATGCTTCACTTACAGGATATAACCGAAAAGTATCGCTTAAACATACTGTAGTATCTGCTACCACTTTTACCGTGATGGAGTCTAATACCCTTACTCTAACGGTATCTTTACTAATGCAACCGTTATTATTTACAGTAACCTGATAGGTTGTTGTTGTTTTTGGAAAAACAAAGGGCGTAGCAGTATTTGCATTAATAATGTTGTAATTGGGAGTCCAGCTATAATTGCCATTACTTGTTGATTGCAATTGAAGCGTATCAATACTACATATAAGCGTATCGCGGAATGGAAGATTAAGTGGTGGGTTACTATATACTACAACGGATTGTTTGGCTGTATCAACACAACCCTTATCACTTTGAGAAATAAGCGTAACTATTACCGTTCCGGGAGCCGAATAAGTATAGGAAGGGTTTTGTTGTTTTGAAGTAGCTGCATTTGAATTAGGATCACCAAAATTCCATTGCCATTTTGTAACGGTACCATATTTAGCATTACTTTGATCGGAAAATTGAAATGGACGTAAATAACAATCACCCTGTACACTAAATGCGGCTTTGTATCCTGGATAAACCATAACAATCGTGCTATCGGTGCCTACACATGAATTGGGGCCGGTGACAGTTAAATGTGCAACAAATCGGCCCGTATCAGGGTAAGTGTATTGCAACGTAGGAGTATTCGCTGAAAAGGTTGGATTTGCAGGATCGCCAACTGTCCATTTATAAGACAAGATGGAAGAAGAAGTAGATTGATTTTCAAAATAAACTGTATAATCTTTGCAGTTTACAATACTGGAAGGAAGATCTGCTTCAATGATGTCGCAAGATTGCACTTTTAAAATAAAATCTTTACGGTGATACCCAATTTGCTTGCCATCTCTAAATTCAGCTATGCAAACATTTACAACATATTGCCCGGCAGGAGGAGCCGTTCCACTAATAATACCCGTAACAGGGTCAATAGTAACATTCGGACCTAAAGGCATAGTGCCGCTGTAAGCCCCGGCATAGGGTACTGAGGTAAGTGAAAGTATTTGTGGGGGGGCTTGATTTTGACCCGTATTAGGTGCAGTATAAGCTTCGCAAAACGAATAGCTCAATGAATCATTATCAGGATCAACTGCACTAAAATCTAAGTTGAATTTTTTATTGGCACATACTAAGGTTGTATCCTTAATCTTATACTCAGGGCTACTGTTGTTGCCCACCGGTAATGTATTGGTGCCTGGTAAAAAAGTTACATAATCACTGCCTACATTATTTGAACTTAGGTTTGAAATATTATCAATTCTGCAACATCCCATCCGCGAAAGGGTATACCCATTTTGATTAATGGGTAAATCAATAGTATTAGTATACAAAGCTATTTGATAACATACACTTACATTGCCTACTAAACAAGGTATTAAAGCTGTATTGAGTTGTATGGTTGAAATGCCTCCGGTTAAAGGCAATCCCAGTGTTCGAACCAAGGCGTTTCCATCATAAAAACCTACTATAACATTTTCCGATTGTAAAAGAGGCCCTGTTGATGCACAGTCTCTAAACAAACGTAAGGTTACCTGGTAGCTATTAGTACCGGGGGTGGCACCGGGGCCTAAGTATTTATAGAATAATTCGCCCCCCGCAACATGCCTTGCATGGGCAGCAAATACAAACAACATAGCCAACACTATTAGTGTAGTTTTTTTGTTGCATACTATGTTGTAAAAAAAAATCATTTATTAAAGTTGTACAATTATGAATAAACTGCTTTTAAAAATTCTTGAAAATATTCGTTTACTTGATTAGTTGCTTCTAACATACCCATATGTCCCACATTTTCTAAAATATTTACATAAGAACAAGCAGGTAGATGCGATTGTTGTAGAACATCATTGATAGGTGCAGCAATATCTTCAGTTCCAATATTAAATAAAACCGGGCAAGCAGCATTTTTTAAAACATTTGTTCTATCGGGTCTTATGCGCATAGCTTCATAATACTGTTGGCAGGCTGTGGTATTGAACACATTGGCCTGTGCAATTAGTAGATCTACTTTTTCGGGAAATGCTGCTTTAAAATTGGCCCCAAATAAATTAGGAATGGTGGTTTTAATGAATGCAAAGGCACCATAGTCTTGCATTATTCTAATGCCTTTCAACCGATTCGCTTTTTTTTCTTCGCTATCTGCAAAAGCGGTTGAATGCACTAAACCAAAACCTTTTAATAGGGAAGGGTATATTTCTGCAAATGCTAGTGTAATATAGCCGCCTAAACTGTGTCCAAGCATTACTAATGAAGTAATATTTTCTGCCTCAACAATGGCATGTAAGGCAATTGCATAATCTTTTATTTCAATTGGATTATCATTTTCCGATTGTAATAAAGTTGATTTGCCCGTTCCGGGAATAAAGGGTGTGATGACAGTATAATTCGATTGTAAATATTGCACTTGATTATTCCAAATGGAAGCATCTTCGCCAAAACCATGAATTAACATTACCACAGGGCCATTTCCTTCCATACCATAAGCAATGGTTCCATTTTTGTACTTACAAACTTTTTCCATAACGCATTATTTTCTTAGGCGCAAAGCCAACCATCCATACAATTGATATAAAATTACTAATAAGGCAATAAAGCCGGTTATTTTGTATAACCAATCGCCCCATTTTACATACAAAGTGGTAGTTGCTTCGGTAGGAATATTGTAACGAATGACAGCGGGCTCATTATACCCTGTTGAAGTGATGATTTGCCCTGTTGGACTAATTACGGCACTAATTCCCGTGTTAGCACTTCGTGCAATAAATTTACGTGTTTCTATGGCTCTTAAACGAGCGTAATTCAAATGTTGTAAATGCCCCGGGGTATTGCCCCACCATCCGTCGTTGGTAATAATGGTTAACAGGTTGGCACCTTTACGAACATAATCAGCAACATATCCGCCATAAATACTTTCGTAACAAATAATGGGTGCCATTTTGTAAGGATTATCGGGCTCGGAAAATACTACCGCACCGGTATCCCTTCCATAGCCGCCGGTTGTTCCTCCAAATTGTTCAAATACAGGAGCCATAAAATTTAAAAAAGTGGGCAATGATTCCACGCCGGGTACCAATTTGCTTTTGTTGTAAAATTGGTTGGGCTGCCCAATATGCAATGCTACCGCACTATTAAATGCATCATAATAAGTGCCATTAGGCATTGCATGCGCTGTAGGTGTTGCTTTTTCATTACCATAGGTTACATAACTTTCAATACCGGTAAGTAAAGTAATAGAAGGGTGTTGTTGTAAAAATTTGAACACGGGTTGATACATTCCCACACCGGATAATTGGTTCTGCGCCACAGGTTCAGGCAATGCTGTTTCGGGCCATATTACCAAATTGGTTTCATTATTAATGGCTGAATCGCTAAGGCTTATTAATCTTTGTAGTTGCGCTTGTGTTGAAAGACTTTCAAATTTTTGGTAAGGGTCAATATTGGGTTGAACAATTACCACATTGCTACTATTATTGTTGTTAGGTATGGTTGGAATTGAAAAATAACTAATTAGAATAGGTAAAAAGATTACTATGAAAACGGGTAGTAATTTTTGTAAAGGGATTTTTTTAAATTCTAAATATTGCTGTGATAGTCTAAATAAAAGCAGGTTCACTATTAAAACCCATAACGTACCCCCACTTACACCGGTAATAGCGTACCATTGTACCCAGTTGGGGTGCGTAGCAAAAACATTACCTAATGTAAGCCATGGCCAACTTAATTGCCAGTTTAAGTGAATCCACTCAAACAACATCCAATAAACAATAAAAGCTACACTGCTATAAAATTGATTTGATTTGCTTTTTAATTTAAAATATCCCCAAAGCGGAATACACATTAAAACAGCATTTGCAATCATGGCGGCAATACTACCTACATCAGTAGAATTCCAAATCCACCAGGTGGTGCCTATGTTCCAAATTAGCATGCTTAAAAATGCATAGCCTATAAAAGCTCGTACTTTCGAAACATTATGTGCTATGTGCAATAAGGGAACCCACGCAAAGAAAATGCAGAAAGTAAACGGAAATGTAGGCCAGGCAATTACAAACAATAATCCACTAACGATACTAAGTAAAAATAAATGACTTCTTTTCAAGCAAAAAAATTTGCTCGAAAGTTCGGTAATTTTTTGAAAGTATTGAAAATGTTATTGTTATCAATTCTTTTTTTCTAATTGATATACTACATTCAACTGTTGTAATGCTTTGGGCATTAGAATGTTATTTTCAATTTGTGTATGCTCTTCAAGATTATTGTATAAATCAGCTAACATTTTAAAGCATAGTTGTATGCCTTTGCAACTTTGTGGTGGTGGGGTAAAGTTTTGTGTAATGCTTTTAATTTTTTCAATTAAATCGGTTGAATGGTCATGTTCTTTTTCAATTAAATGAATCAATTTATCAATGTAATCTTTTGAAATATTTTCCGGCATTTGGCGGGTCTGCTCAATTGTTAGTATAGCCGGAAACAGTTTAGACTCTTCATAAATTAAATGGGCTGTAATTTCATCTTTCCACATTTCAAAATAAAACAGTACATCCGATAAAATTGGCAGTTGGTTGCCATGTTTTTGGGTTACTTTTTCCAGCTGTGCTAAAACAATTGGCAACTGTGTTTTTAAATATAAATGGTAATGCTGAATAATGTAATTAATTAATTCAGTGAACGATTGATTATTTAAGGTATCCTTGTCCCATTTTTCCTGATTAACAATTTGTTGAATATCGTACGCAAGTTTCAGTGATGGAAGGTTGTGCAGAAGACTAATCTCTTCAATGTTTTTTTTACTGAAGTGGCAGTAACTGATATGATGCTTTTCTAACACTGCTAATACCGCCGGATAATTTGCTACAATAACTTGAAGCGGTGTTTGTAAAAGATTTTCCATTTTTTTTAGGGCAAAGCTATAAAAATGAAATACTTATAAATATGATTAATGTCAGTGTTTTAATTTTACTGAAAGGTTTAAAAAGGCAATGCCAATTAATAAGATAAATGCTGCAAGCAATAAAAGCAAATTGATGTCCGGAATAGCATAGTAAGCCAAATCAGCTATGCCTTGTATCATTAATAAAATTTCATTTAACAAAATGCCGACGATAAAAATGATAATTGCAACTTTTGAAGTATAAGTTAAGGGTATGATTTTTTTTGAAAAAGAATATGCTAAAATAAAAAGACTAACCACTCCTAGAAATACCAAATGTAAATATCCAATTACAATTGGTCTGAAGCCGTAAGTAATGTTACTTATATATGTTGATGATGATACTAATTGTAACAAAAGTTTAAAGCTAAACGAAAGAGCGATTAGAAGGTATATGTTTCTTACAAATCTGTTTTCATATATAGGTTTTTTTACTGCATTATGTAATCTAATCGTTATTATCAATAATGCTGTCCAAACAAATAATTGTAGTGTTGCTGCAATAATAACAATAGAATGTATGATTATATTAGAGCTTAACCAAGGGGTTGATAATAAGTATGTGGGCAAAACAGCAAATGATAAAATACAGAAAATTAATTTTGATAAATATGGCATAATAGCCAGCTTAGCTGTGATTGATTCTATCCATAACCCTATTATGGCGAATATAAACCAACCATTATATTGAAAATGAAGAAAAAAATAAACGGAAGCTAAATAATAGTTTTGTTCAACTTGTTTGGTGGCCATCATATAAGCCAATGCAAATACGCCTGTAGAAGAAAGAACATTAAAAATAAGGGCAGCTTTAAAATAGGGATGTGAAATACTTTTTATTGATATTAATTTCAAATCATTCCAATACATCATTGCAAATACATAACTTACAATAATTGAAAGAGTAGAGAATATAATGGATACAGTTGCATACCCCTCAAATGGAAATGAAAATAACATGCCGTAGGCGGCTAATAAATTAAGCCATAAAACTGACTTATATTTTTTAAATGCATTTGAGTTTTGATTTTTTTTTAAATATTCTACCATTAATGCCATTAAGGCCATAGTAATCCAACCGCTAAATGCAAAGTGCGAATGTGCATGAAGTAAATATTTTTGGTTAATAAATGGAAGAGAAAATGCAATTTTATATCGTAAAATAGTTCCAACTATTGCAACAATTAATAAATTCAAAAAACTTATTAATATCCAATTTTTTGCAGTATGCTTCATCATTATGCAAAGTAAGCAGGGCTAAAATTGTTTTGTTATGATTAGAATCATAACAAAAAATAGTATTTAAAATATATTAAATATTAACTTTCATTATTTTTTGAAAATGCTACCCCATTAATAATATACTTTTCCTTTTGCTATGGCTAATTTTCCATTTTCATGAAGCTGACGAATACTTCGTATAACTGTTTCTACCCTTAATCCTGTTATATCGGCTATTTGTTGTCGTGTTAATTGTACCATATTACATTTAGGACAAAAGAATTTTTTATTGCTTTTGTAGTAGTTTAGAAGTGTACATATTTTCTCTTCAGGTTTGTGATTGGCAAGTTCTTTCGACATTAAAAATTTGAATCTTAGTCTTTGTGCTAATAATTTCGAAAATAAAAAATGTATTTTAGGATCTTCTTTAAGTAACTGAATAAAATGCTGTTTTTGTAAACGAATTAGCAAACATTCCTTATTTGTTATGGCAGTTGCTGCATAAGGTTCATCATCAAATAATGGCATTTCGCCAATACTTTCGCCGGCTACAATCAAGTCATGCACATACTCCTTCCCCTCATCATTAATATTTACCCACCTTACTGTTCCTTCTATAAGTTGATAATAAAAATGACATTCCTCCCCTTCATGAAACAATACTTCATTTGTTCCTGTTTTTTTATAGGCTGCACCGTATGAGAGCAATAAATCTATATCAATCATTTGTGTTTGATTTAGCACATTGATAAAATTACCCTTTTTATAAGCCTTTGAGCATGATTTTAAGCATTTCGATACATGATTTTCGTCATGTTTTTTTGAAATAATAATTCTTTTCATATGTTAAAACGCTTATGTGCAAAGGGTTTAGTATAAATAAATATTAATTATTTATTATTATTTATTCTTCAAATTTTAATCATTATGATTCAACGCATAAATCAACGCAGCAGCTATTTGTAATCTTGTATTGCAAAATATATAAAGGTGTATAAACCATGCGCACTTACTTTTTCAAATTACAATAATTAAATTAAAAACAACATGAAAAAGCTAATTTTTTTAAGTCTATTTTCGGCAATACTTCTTGCCTGTAGTAATTCCGGTGAAAAAAATGAAAGTAATGTATCTACTTCAACTACTGCTTCAACCGAAAGTACTAGTAGTTCTAATCCTTCTTACGATCCAAATAGAGGCGAGGGTAAGTTTACGCATGTAGATGTTAGCCCAACCTTAGATGCTGCTATGGCAGATGCCGGCAATAAAGTTTATACAGTTAAATGTAGTGCATGTCACAAGCTTACTGATGAAAAATTGGTTGGACCCGGATGGAAAGGTGTTACACAAAGACATACCGCTGAATGGATAATGAACTTTGTAACTAATACGGATGATATGTTAACTAAAGATCCCAAAGCACAGGCCATGCTTGAAATATGTTTAGTTAGAATGCCCAATCAGCATTTAACTGACCAAGAGGCTAGAGATGTTTATGAGTTTATGCGTAAAAACGATGGTGTTAAATAACCCTAATATTTATTTATAAAATACAACCAATATGAGAAAAAATAATCTGCTTTATACTGCATGGGTGTTAATATTAATTACTGGCAGTATGTTTTCATGTAAACCCAAAAATGCCGGTGATGCTGTAAGTGGTGATGCAGCTCAGCAAGTGTATGTTGCCCCGGGTAAGTATGATGAGTTTTATAATTTTGTTTCTGGTGGCTTTAATGGTCAATTAAGTGTTTATGGTCTTCCTTCAGGAAGATTATTAAAAATTGTTCCTATTTTCTCTGTCTTTCCGGAAAATGGATATGGTTACAGCGAAGAAACAAAACCAATGCTTAATACCTCACAAGGTTTTGTTCCTTGGGATGATCAACATCATCTTGAGCTATCGCAAACAAATGGTGAAATTGATGGTAGGTGGATTTTTGCAAATGCTAACAACACTCCTCGTGTTGCTCGTGTTGATTTAAGCACTTTTAAAACTGCTGAAATTATTGAATTGCCCAATAGTGCCGGTAATCACTCTTCACCTTTTATTACCGAAAATACCGAATATGTAGTTGCAGGAACACGTTTTGCTGTGCCTATGGATAATGACAATGGTGATGTACCTATTAATACTTATCGGAAAAACTTTAAAGCTTCTATTAGTTTTATAAGTGTTGATAAAAATTCCGGCAACATGAATCTTGCATTTCAATTGCGAGTTCCTCCTGTTGATTTTGATTTAAGTCATGCAGGGAAAAATAAATCGCACGACTGGTTTTTCTTTTCTTGTTACAATACTGAGCAGGCCAATACCTTATTAGAAGTAAACGCATCTCAACGCGATAAGGATTTTATTTTGGCTGTTAACTGGAAAAAATTGGAAGAATATGCTAAACAAGGAAAAGGTAAAAAAGAAGCGGTGCAATATGCCCACAATGTTTATGATGAAACCAAACATATGGCTACTTCTACCATTGAAAAGCAAGTTTTAGTTTTAGATGCAAAAGATTTGAAAGATGTATGTTATTTTATACCTTGCCCAAAATCACCACATGGTTGTGATGTTGATCCTTCTGGTGAATATATTGTCGGTAGTGGTAAATTAGCAGCATTAATTCCAGTATTTAGTTTCGATAAAATTCAGCAAGCGATTGCCAATAAAAAATTTATAGGCGAATATGATGGTATTCCGGTAATAGAGTATGAAGCCGCTCTTTATGGCGAAGTGAAGAAACCCGGATTAGGTCCTTTGCATACTGAATTTGACGGTAGAGGAAATGCTATTACAACCATGTTTGTTTCATCTGAAATTGTTAAATGGAATATTAAAGATTTAAAAGTAATAGATCGCCAATCCACTTACTACTCACCAGGTCACTTATGTATACCAGGTGGTGATACAAAAAAACCCAATGGCAAATATGTAATTGTTTATAATAAAATTACTAAGGACAGGTATTTACCCACAGGGCCTGAATTAGCACAATCTGCTCAGTTATTTGATATTAGTGGTGATAAAATGAAATTGTTACTCGATTTCCCCACTGTTGGAGAACCACACTATGCTCAGGCTGTAGCTGCCTCATTAATAAGAGACAAATCAGTTAAATATTTTGATATTAATAAAAATCAAAACCCTTATGTAACCAAGGGAGAGGCTGAATCGAAAGTTGTTAGAAATGGCAAGCGAGTAGATATTTATATTACACAAATTCGTTCCCATTTTTCACCCGATAATATAGAAGGTATTAAAGCAGGCGATGAAGTATATTGGCATGTAACTAATTTGGAACAAGATTGGGATATACCGCATGGTTTTGCTATTAAAAGTGTACCTGAAAATGCTGAATTATTGGTAATGCCAGGTGAAACACAAACCTATAAATGGATGCCTAAGAAAGCAGGTATATATCCTTTTTATTGTACTGATTTTTGTAGTGCACTGCATCAGGAAATGCAAGGCTATGTGCGGGTTTCACCTGCTGAAAGTAATGTGCCTTTAACTTTTAGTACCGGTAAAAATCTTCCTGATTCTGCAACTGCACCTCCATTACTTGATAAATAATAAATATTCCCCCCTTATCTAAAACCAACTACCGGATTCTAATACTTTGGTTCCGGTAGTTTATACCCTTAATTTATTATCATGGCAAATTCTTTATATATCTCTAAATTCAATCGCGTATTACTTGCTATTGGCGGCATCATTTTGTTGGTAGTAGTAAAAGTTCCTATGTGGCGTATTGATTTATCAGCACCACAGTATCCTGAAGGGTTAAGTATGTTTATTTATCCAAGCCATTTGGGGGGTAATATTGATATTGTTAATGGGTTGAATCATTACATTGGGATGAAGCATTTACGAACAGAAGATTTTTTTGAGTTTTCTATTCTGCCGGGTATTATTATTGGTTTTGCAATATTGTTTTTTTTAACAGCATTTTTCGGAAAAAAATGGATAGCTAATATATTGCTTTTATTGTTTATTTTATTTGGCATTATTGCTATGGTTGATTTTTGGCGTTGGGAATATAATTATGGTCATAACCTAAATCCGGAAGCTCCTATAATTGTTCCGGGAATGGCATATCAACCTCCACTAATTGGATTTAAGCAACTTCTAAATTTTGGGGCCTATTCGGTACCTGCATTAGGTGGATGGTTGTTTATTATTGTTGGTTGTTTGTTATTGTTCGTTAATTTAAAAGAGTGGAAAAATTCAAAAAAAGTTAACAAGTTTGTTCAAAAATCTGCTACATTAATAATAATTACTATTGTATTTATTTTTTCATCTTGTAACATAAGCCCAACACCGTTATTGATTGGTAAAGATAAATGTAGTTATTGTAAAATGCCCTATAGCGATAATCGTTTTGGTGCAGAATTAATTACCCGTAAAGGTAAAATTTACAAGTTTGATGATATACATTGTATTGTAGCTTTTATACATGATAAGGCCAATGAAACCAAAAATGCAAAATTATATTTTGTAAACTTTGATGATGACCACAACTTAATTCCTTTGGAAAAAGTACTGTTAATAAAAAGTAACCAACTTCATAGTCCAATGAATGGAGATGTAGCTGCATTTAATAATTCAGTTGAGGCAAAGCAGGCTATAGAAAAATATGCTGCTTCTGTTGTAGATTGGCATGAATTGGTTTCAACAACAAAACCTTAATACGGTTAATGCTTGTCTATTATTTCTTTCTTCAATCTTCATAAAATGAAGTTTAATCGTTGGATAGCAATTTTATTTATGTTGGCCGGTATTTATACTAACCCTGTAAATGCTGCATCATTGCTTGTGGGCAAATCACAACAATACAAACTAATTCAACTAGCTATTAATGCTGCAAAAACAGGTGATACTATTTTGGTATCACCAGGAGTGTACAAAGAGCAAACAATTGTCATTAATAAAACCATTTTTTTAATTGGTATACAGTATCCAATTATTGATGGCGAACATACCTATCAAATAATGTCTATTAAGGCTAACAATGTGTTGGTGAACGGTTTTAAGTTGATGCATTCCGGAACTTCAAGCTTAATTGATATTGCCGGAATAAAAGTTTATGATGCAAAAAATGTAGTAATTGAAGATAATTTTTTAGAAGACACTTTTTTTGGTATTTTTTTGCAAGGTGCTACAAATTGCACTATTAAAAATAATAGCCTAAAGGCCTATGCAAAAACCGATCAGCAAAGTGCTAATGGCATTCATTGTTGGAAATGCGATAGTTTATATATTATAGGAAATACAGTAACCGGTCATAGAGATGGAATATATTTTGAGTTTGTAACCCATTCATTAATATGGCGTAACCGTTCATTTAAAAATTCGCGCTATGGGCTGCATTTTATGTTTTCGCATAATGACGCCTATATTGGTAATATTTTCCAAAAAAACAGTGCAGGCGTTTCCGTAATGTTTACACATGGAGTTAAAATGTTTAATAATGTTTTTGAAGATAATTGGGGCGATGGCTGTTACGGAATTTTTTTGAAAGAAATTACGGATAGTCATATATCCGGCAACACTTTTTTAAGGAATACCACCGGTATTTTTTTTGAAGGTGCTACCCGCATAGTAGTTGAAAAAAATACATTTATTAAGAATGGATGGGCAGCTAAAATCCAGGCGAATAGTATTCAAAATACTATATCCAATAATAATTTCTTGGCAAACAGTTTTGATATTGCAACCAATGGCTCATTGGTTGAAAATACCTTTAATAAAAATTATTGGGATAAATATGAAGGTTATGATTTGAATAAAGATGGCTTTGGCGATGTTCCTTATCATCCGGTAAGTATGTTTTCAATGATCGTTGCCGAAAATCCAACTGCTATGATTTTGTTTAGAAGTTTTATGGCAACCTTATTTGATAAAACAGAAAAAATTTTACCCAGTCTTACACCTGAAAATTTAGTAGATAAACTACCATATATGAAACCTTTACGATTATGATTATTGCAACAAATGTTACCAAAAAATTCGGCCGTTTAACTGTTTTAAATAATGTTTCAGTAAACTGCAATAAAGGAGAATGTATTGCTTTAATAGGCCCCAATGGTAGTGGCAAAACTACACTTGTAAAAAGTATTTTAGGTATGGTAGTACCTGATAGTGGCTTCATAACTTATAATGGTCAAAATATATTATGTAATTGGAATTATCGTGAACATATAGGATATATGCCTCAAATTGGACGTTATCCTGAAAATATGACAATTGGCCATGTAATTGCCATGATGAAAGATATAAGAAAGTCCAATCATAATGGGCCATTAGATGAGGAATTGATTGAACAATTTGATATATCTAATATGTTCAATAAGCGAATGCGAACTCTTTCAGGAGGTACTACTCAACGCGTAAGTGCAGCGTTGGCCTTTTTATTTAATCCAGATGTTTTGATTTTGGATGAGCCCACTGCAGGACTTGATCCTGTTGCTTCCGAATTATTAAAAGAAAAAATTATAAAGGAAAAACAAAAAGGGAAACTTATTTTAATAACATCTCACATTTTAAGTGAGTTGGATGATTTGGTTACACAAGTTATTTATATGCAAGACGGAAACTTACTGTTTCATAAATCACTAGAACATTTACAAAATGATACCGGCGAAAAAAAACTATCTCGTGTAATTGCTTCGGTTATGCGGAACCAATCATAAAAATTAAAAATATAACATGATAAAAATTGTCAAATATGTAATGGCCGATATTCTTCGCAATAAAATTATAATTGCTTACACAATTTTTTTATTGGTAATAGGAATGAGTGTGTTTAATTTAGAAGATAATACTACAAAAGGGTTATTGAGCTTACTTAATATTGTACTAATCGTTGTACCGTTAGTGTGTATTATTTTTTCAACTATTTATGTATATAACAGTGCAGAATTTGTAGAACTATTGGTTAGTCAGCCTTTACAACGGAAGCATATTTGGCTAAGTTTATTTTGTGGTATTGCTTTGGCTTTAGTGTTAGCATTTTTTATTGGAATAGGATTGCCCGTTTTATTATATTCCTTTTCAGCTACTGGAATAATATTAGTTGCTGTTGGGTTAATGCTTACTGTTATTTTTGTTGCTATTGCCATGCTTGCAGCAGTAAAAACCCGCGATAAAGCTAAAGGTATTGGTATTGCCGTTTTATTATGGTTGTATTTTTCATTATTATTCGATGGGTTGGTTTTATTTATTTTATTTCAATTTGCTGATTATCCATTAGAAAATTTCATGTTGTTTTTAAGTACATTAAATCCCGTTGATATAGGTAGGATATTTATTCTTTTAAAAATGGATGTTTCTGCATTAATGGGTTATACTGGTGCTATTTTCCAGAACTTTTTTGGGACATTACCGGGAATGATTACGGCAACAATAGTGATGCTACTGTGGATGGTATTGCCACTTTATTTTTCCTTACGCATTTTTAATAGAAAAGATTTGTAAATTTTATTTTGCTGTGAAAAAAGACATTGAAAATAGGTGTGATATTGAACTATTGGTGAATACCTTTTATGCGGAAGTAAAAAAGGATACGTTGTTGCAACCCTATTTTCGACATCTTTCTGAAGCGCAATGGCAGAAACATTTAGAACGGATGTACTTGTTTTGGGAAAATGCTCTTTTTCACTCAGGAGGATACTTTGGAAATCCCTTGAAAACACATAGAAAGATTGATGCAAAAAATAAAATTACACATAAGCATTTTAAAAGATGGTTACAGCTTTTTTTTACAGTTATTGATAAACATTTTGTAGGAACAGTAGCAAATTCTGCCAAACAACGTGCCTACAATATTGCTGTTGTGATGGAATTAAAATTGAAAGACGAAAATTTAAGTTTAGGCTCCAAATAGTAAAAATATTGATTTAACAATGCAAAAGCCTCATTTAGTTATGAGGCTTTTGCTGAATAGTATTGTTGCGGTACAAGTGTGCGACGCAACAGAAGCATAATAGGGGTACCGTTAGCCGGTTACCAAAATATTATTTTCGGCTATAGTTGGGGGCTTCTTTAGTAATATCAATATCGTGAGCATGGCTTTCTTTCATGCCTGCATTGGTAATTTTTATAAAGGTTGCATTTTGTAATGCTTTAATGTTGGCAGCACCACAGTAACCCATACCTGCTCGTAAACCTCCAACAAATTGATACACTACTTCGCTTAAATATCCTTTATAGGCCACTCTTCCTTCAATACCTTCAGGAACAAATTTTTTAATATCATCTTCCACATCCTGAAAATAACGGTCGCCACTGCCTTGACTCATAGCCCCTAAACTGCCCATTCCACGGTATTCTTTAAATTTACGTCCTTCATAAATAATGGTATCGCCGGGGCTTTCTTCAACACCTGCAAATACACTACCCATCATAACGGTATTGGCACCTGCGGCTAAAGCTTTTACCATATCGCCCGTATAACGAATGCCGCCATCGGCTATGCACGGTATGCCCTTTGCTTTTAATGCCTGGCTAACTTCCATTATAGCAGTTAATTGCGGAACACCTGCGCCTGCTACAATACGAGTAGTACAAATTGAGCCGGGCCCTATACCCACTTTTACACAATTGGCACCGGCTTCGGCCAAAGCTTTTGCACCGGCTGCAGTACCAATGTTTCCGGCAATAATTTGTAGGTTTTTAAAATTTTTGCGTAATGTTTTTAAAGCATCTATTACACCTTTACTATGCCCATGCGCACTATCTAATGTTACTACGTCAACGCCTACCTGTATTAAAGCATCGGCACGATCTAATAAATCTTTTGTAATGCCTAATGCAGCGCCAACTAATAAACGGCCATAGCCATCTTTAACTGCATTGGGATTGTTCGTTAATTGTAAAATATCACGATAAGTAATAAGGCCAACTAATTTGCCTTGCTTGTTTACAACAGGTAGCTTTTCAATTTTATAATTTCTTAAAATGCTGGCAGCTTTTTTTAAATCTGTTCCTTCGGGTGCGGTAATTAAATTTTCTTTGGTCATTACCTCGGCCACCTTTTTGTTCTTGTTGTTTTCAAAACGAAGGTCGCGATTGGTTAATATGCCTACCAGTTTTTGTTGGTCGTTTACAATAGGTATGCCGCCAATTTTGTTTTCCTTCATTAGCTTCAAGGCATCACCAATGGTGGCATCAACTAACAAGGTAACGGGGTCAATAATCATTCCGCTTTCACTTCGCTTCACTTTACGAACCTGTTCAGCTTGTTTTTCAATGCTCATGTTTTTATGTAAAATTCCTAAACCGCCTTCTCGTGCCAATGCAATAGCCAAATTGGCTTCGGTAACTGTATCCATGGCCGCAGACAGCATGGGTACATTCAATTTTATTTCTTTGGTTAAGTAACTGGAAATATCTACTTCGCGGGGTAAAACCTGACTGTAAGCAGGCATTAATAATACGTCATCAAACGTAAGCCCTTCTCCAAAAAGGCGCGATGTGGGGGTGGTTTTGCCGGAATTTTTTTGTGTTGCCATGTGCAAAGATAGGGCACTAAAACATTACAATACAAATTTGTGTATTTTACCCATATTGTTTTAGTTCAACCGATACATTTTTCCGGGTAAGGCCGTTATTACATTTTGTAATTCTAAATTTAAGATAGCTGCGGCTACATTGCTGCTACTTAAACCGCTCTGTAAATACAGGGCGTCAATAGGTAGGGTTTCCTGTTTTTGCAATAATTGCACAAGTATTTTTTCATCTTCCGTTAAGTCAATAAACAAACTGCGTTGGGCAGGTGCTTTTACGGGTTTATGCAACCATCCCAATTCTTCCAACAATTGTTCGGTATTTGTAAAAACAATGGCCTTGTTTTGTTGAATTAATTTTAAGCAGCCACTACTTTTTGCATCGGTTAATCTGCCGGGTACGGCAAATAAATCACGATTGTAGTTAATGGCTAATTCTGCGGTAATCATGCTGCCGCCTTTGGTAGCTGTTTCAATAACAATGGTAGCATCACTCATGCCGGCTACTATGCGGTTGCGTTTGGGAAAATTGTGTTTTTCCGGACTTATATTATGTCCAAATTCAGTTAACAAACCGCCATTTAACAGCATTTCTTTGGCTAATTGTTTGTGTTGTGGCGGATATAATGTACTTAAGCCATGTGCTAACACACCAACGGTAGGTAATTGCTGTTTAATGGCTGCTTTATGTGCAATACTATCAATGCCAAAGGCTAAACCACTTATTACAAGAATATTGTAAGGCACCAACGCTTCAATAATTTGTTCGGTAATTTGTTTGCCGTAATCGGTATGTAAACGAGTACCAATAATACTAACGGTTTTGCTATTGTTTAATGCGGCATTACCGCGATAGTATAATACGGTTGGGGCATCGTAACAATGCAATAAGCGTTGTGGGTATTGCGGATTGTTAGTAGTGAGTATTTGAATTTGATGCTTTTCGCAAAATTCAATTTCTGTTATTGCTGCATCAAAATCTTGAAACGATTTAATGGCCTTGGCTCGCACTTCTCCAATGCCTTCAATAAATGATAATTCTTTTTTGCCGGCTTTAAAAACTGCTTGGGCCGAATGAAAATGTTCTAATAAAAATTTTGCCTGAACAGGGCCTATACCCGGCACCTGAGTTAAGGCAATATCATAAAGCAGGGAATCTTCCATAGGTTCGTACAAAGGTTTTAAAGTCAATATATGTAATTTTTATATTATTGACATTAAAATTCCGTAATTACCAACACTGTTCTTCTATTTTTAATACGTCCGGCTTCGGTATTATTGTCTGCAATGGGGTTTGCCGGCCCGTAACCTTTATAACTTAATCTTTTATAATCAATGCCGTTTAAAGCTAAATAATTGGCAACAGCCCTTGCACGTTTTGTAGATAATTGAATATTTTCAACTTCACTTCCTGTATTATCGGTATAACCTTGTACTTCAATTTTAACAGTAGGGTTTTCAGTCATAAATTCAATTACTTTCTTTAACTCAATGGTATCTTGCGGCAATAAATCGTATGAATTAATATTAAATTGAATGTTTTTAAAAGTAAATGATGTTTTACTGCTGATGGGTGTTAAATAAATATTTTTTTGATAGGTACTATCGGCATGGTGTTGTTGTAAATTAAATAATTCACTGTATGGTAAATAACCTTTTCTGTTAATAACAAAGGTGTAGTTGGTACCCACCGGTAAGGGAACAAAATATTTACCTATTTCATCTACCTTAATTTGCATCGTTGGCTTACCGGTTTGGTTGTTAATCAATTCAATGGCACAGGGTACACCTTTCTGGGTATTTGCATCGAGTACCGTGCCTCGTACAAACAAGGTTTTTAAAGGTTGAATGTGGGGTGGGATGATAAAAGAATAAAGATCTAATCCACCACGGCTGTCACTTCTATCGCTAGCAAAATAGCCGGTTGTTCCCAAAGAGTTGATAGTAATGCTTCCCTCATTTTCTATGGTGTTGATGGGGTAGCCTACATTTTCAGGTTGACTCCATTTCCCTAAACTGTCTTTACGCATCATAAACAAGTCGGTGCCGCCATATCCGGGTAATCCATCGCTGGTAAAATAAAGCGTTTGATTATCGGCATGTATGTATGGATAGGCTTCATCGCCTGGTGTATTTACTAACGGGCCCATATTGATGGCAGGTCCCCAACGGCCATTGGATTGACGTACACAATAATACAAATCGCGGCCTCCATATCCACCCGGTCTGTTGCTACTAAAGTATAAAATATGATTGTCGGGGCTTAAAGCAGGCGAGCTGTCCCAGTATCCTGAATTTACGTTGGGGCCAAGATTTTCCGGCTCACTCCAGCCTTCGGGTGTCCAATAAGAAATATATAAATCAAAATTGCCAAATCCATTTTTAAAATCGCCGGCAAAAATGAGCCAGTCGCCATCGGCAGAAACTGTTATGGCGCCTTTATAGGGTTGCAAATTAATATCGCCTTTAATTAATTCAGCTTTAGAAAATTTTTGCTTTCGAATAATGCTTTGGTAAAAGTTTTCTGTTGCATTTGCTTCGTGGCGGGTAAAAATAAGTAAGCTGTCATCAATAGTAAGGGTAGGGTAGTATTCCGATAAAGGTGTGTTAACACTGTCGCCCAAATTTTTAGGCGCAAAGGCACCCACGTTGTTTTGCGGATGTGTTTGAGCATAATGTATAGCAAAGCGATAACATTGCTGCCGATACAAAGCACTTTTTTTGCTTACCTCATTTAAATTAGGCAAGCTTAAAAATTGTTCAATAGCATTTTCTGCATCATTAAATCTACCCATGCCCGCCAGATTAATTGAGTAGGGTAAATTATATGGCAAAAAGTAACTACTATCCATTGCTTTTACTTTTTCATAATAACGGATAGCTAAGGGATAATTTTTTAATTCACCATAAATGCCTGCTAATGATAACCAGGCATCTAAATAGGTAGAATCTTGTTCCAATACTTTATGTAACACGGGTATAGCATCTTTCACAAAACCATCATTTAAATATTGCATGGCCTTGTTATATTGCTGTTGCAAATTTTTGTTGGGTGTGTTGTTGGCATTTTGAGCGGATGCCAATAGTTGTGCAAAAAGAAAAATGAGCAATAATGTGTTTTTCATTAAAATAACTACTGTGATGAATTGTTTTTGGGATAATATACCAATAATACTACAATTTATTTTGAATTGAATAATGTAATGGCATATTAACTAAGATCGGATATTGTTTGAATAACTGCTGTTAAAAATTAAGGCACATTGATGTACTTGTGTATTTGCAGGCTTAATTCCCATTGGGGATTTTGTTCAATATATTCAATGATGAGTGGTGTAACTGTTGCTGCTTTGTCCCATTCAGGTTGTAGGTACAATTTACAGTTGGAGTTGGTTTGTTTAGCGAATTGTTCCGCCCATTTAAAATCGTGTTGATTAAAAATAACCACTTTTAATTCATTGGCTAAGGGAACTATTTCTGGTAAAGGGGCTTTAAATTTTTTAGGGGAAAGGCAAATCCAATTCCAATGTCCGCTAAGTGGCGATGAGCCGGAAGTTTCAATATTGGTTAAAAAACCCGCTTTTTGTAAAGCTTCCGTTAATTCATTTAGCGGATGCAATAAGGGTTCACCTCCGGTAATTACGCATAATACATTTTTTGTACCGCCTGCTTTTTCAGTAACTGTTGTTATAGCTTTTTGAACAATGGCTTCAATAGAAAATAATGGATGTTTTTGTGCATCCCAACTTTCTTTTACATCGCACCAAACACAGCCTACATCGCAGCCACCTAAACGGATAAAGTAAGCAGCATGGCCTTGGTAATAACCTTCGCCTTGCAGCGTATAAAAACTTTCCATTACGGGTAGCTGTTGCATGTTGGTATAATAATTATGCTTTTTTATTATTTAAATAAGCTTGTAAAGTATTGCTTAATAAACCGGCAATAGTCATTAAGCCAACGCCGCCGGGAACGGGTGTAATGGCAGCAGTTTTGGGTGCCACTTCGTTAAAAGCTACATCACCCTTAATTCTAAACCCTTTTTTTGCAATGGCATCTTCAACTCTTGTAATACCTACATCAATAACAATAGCCCCTTGTTTTACCATGTTGGCTGTTACAAATTCAGGCTTACCTAAAGCCGCAACTAAAATATCGGCTTGTAAACAAATATCTGTTAAGTTTTGCGTATGTGAGTGAGCAATGGTAACTGTGCAATTGCCCATAGGAATATTACTGCTTAATAAAATACTCATAGGGCGGCCAACAATATTACTTCTACCTACAATTACAGCATGCTTGCCTTTTGTTTGTACATGGTAATGTTCTAATAAAAGCAAAATGCCATAAGGCGTTGCAGGAATAAAAGTTGGTAAACCTTGCACTAGCTTGCCTGCATTAATGGGGTGAAAACCATCCACATCTTTTTCGGGATGAATGGTGGCAATTACTTTTTGTTCGCTAATATGTTTAGGTAAGGGTAGTTGTACTAAAATGCCATCTACAGTTTCATCATTGTTAAGCTGTTCAATGGTTTGCAGCAGTGTGCTTTCCGGCACATTTTCATCTAAACGAATTAACAAAGATTCAAAACCTGTTTCTGCACAGTTTTTTACTTTACTGGCTACATAAGTTTCACTTGCACCATTGTTCCCCACTAAAATTGCGGCTAATTTTGGCGGTCTGTGTCCTTTATCAGTTAATTCAGCAACTTGTGCTTTTAATTTTTCTTTTACCGCTTCGGCGGCAACTTTACCATCTAACAAAATCATCGCGCAAAGTTAATTGTAATTTTTGGAGCATAAATGCCTGTGGGTTATTTGTAGTAAAAAAGTGTGAGTAATGCATTCATCCCAACAACCGTTTGTATAATTTTTTTTACAATTTAATTTATTTTAATCCTAAAACAAAACTCTGTTAATGCTTTGTGAATGTGTGTTTTAAGGTGTTTTACAGGTGTGGGATAATGAAATTTTGAAGGCTATTCTCTATTTTTTAATCAAATTCTAATTTCACTTTGCAGCATTTTTTCATGTATTATGTCCTTATATTTGACCACTGTTATAATTTAACAATTGCTTAATGGTAATTGATAAGGTATAACAGCTCATTAACAAATTCTAGAAAATTAAAACGAAAACACATGAGAAAATTGCTATCCTTAGCTATTGTGCTTTTGTTAGGTGTGTCGCAAATATTTGCGCAAACACATTTGGTAAAAGGACGCATTCTTGATGGTGACGGAAAGCCTGTTGAAGGTGCTACCGTTCAAGTGAAAAAAGGGACTGCCGCTACTGCAGCCGATGCACAAGGTAATTTTAAAATTGAAGCCAAGCCTGGCGATGTATTAGTTTTTTCAGCTGTAAACTTTGCTACAAAAGAAGTTAAATTAGGAAAAGAAACTGATTTAGCAGTTACATTAACTCGTCAAAGTTCACAATTAGATGAAGTTGTGGTAACAGCGATGGGTATTAAACGTAGCAGAAATGCCCTTCCATATGCTGCTCAAGAAGTAGGTGGAGATGAGGTTAGTAAAACCCGTAACTCAAACTTTGTTGATGGTTTATCAGGTAAAGTTGCCGGTTTACAAATTACACAACCTACTGCTTTAGGAGCTTCTACTAACGTTGTATTGCGTGGTATTAAATCTATCTCTCAATCTAACCAAGCATTGTTTGTAGTTGATGGTGTACCTTTCGACAATACTTCCACTGCTTCAGGTGGACAAAGAAATGGTACCGGTGGTTACGATTACGGTAGTAATGCTGCTGACTTAAATCCTGATGATATTGAATCTATTTCAGTATTAAAAGGTGCAGCTGCTTCTGCCTTGTATGGTTCACGTGCTGCTAATGGTGTAATTTTAATTACTACTAAAAAGGCAAAAAGAGGTTTAGGAGTTACTGTAAATGCCGGTGTAAATGTAGGCTCATATGATAAAAGCACTTTTGTAAAATACCAACATCAGTATGGTGCTAACTATGGTTCAGGACCAGAAATTAACGGTGCCTATCCTTATGGTTATGGTTCACCCGATGGTAATTTCTTGTATGCTCCTTTACCACAGTTTGGTCAGAATACTCCTCAGTTAATTGTACCTACAACTGAAGATGCTTCTTATGGTGCTAAATTCGATCCCAATTTATTAGTTTATCAGTGGGATGCATTTGCTAACTATCCCGGTAACCCCAATTATGGAAAAGCTACACCATGGGTTGCTGCAAAAAATGATCCTTCTACTTTCTTTGTAAATCCTGTTTCTTACAATACCAGTGTATTTATTGATGGTGGTGGTGAAAACGGAACCTTTAAATTAGGTTATTTACGTACCAGCGATAATGGTATTTTACCCAATAGTAATATTACCAAAAACATGTTGAACTTTGGTGCAACTCACAACTTAAGCAAAGACTTAACCGTTGGTGGTACTATTAACTATTCTGAAATTACAGGTTTAGGTAGATATGGTACCGGTTATGATGCCAATAACGTTATGACTAACTTCCGCCAGTGGTGGGAAATGAACGTTGACATTAAACAACAAAAGCAAGCCTACTTTAATTCAGGTGGTAAAAACATTACATGGAACATGACAGATCCTGTAAATGGAAATACCAACCCTATTTATTGGGATAACGTATACTTTGTTCGCTATCAAAACTATGAAAATGATAGCCGTCAACGTGTATTCGGTAATGCTTATATTAACTATACTCCTTCTAAAAGCATTACTTTGTTAGGAAGGGTATCAATGGATACTTATAACTCATTGCAGGAAGAAAGAGATGCTATTGGTACAGTAAATGTTCCTTTCTACTCTAGAAACAATATTTTCTATAAAGAAATGAACTACGATTTCTTAGCAACTTATAACAAAGATTTGTCTAAGAATTTCAACTTCAAAGCATTGGTTGGTGCTAACTTACGTCAGGATACCTATTCTAGCATTTTTGCTTCAACCAATGGAGGTTTAAACCTACCTAATTTCTATGCATTATCTAACTCAGTTAATCCTATCAATGCTCCAACTGAAGCCTTGTTAGAAAAAGAAGTAGGGGGTGTGTTTGCAGGCGCTACTTTAACTTATAAAGACATGTTAACTTTAGATGGAACTGTACGTCGCGACCAATCATCTACTTTGCCCGCAGGTAATAATGCTTACACTTATCCTGCGATATCTGGTAGCTGGGCATTTTATAAAATGTTAGACAATGCTCCTTGGATATCATTTGGTAAAGTACGCGTTAACTACGCAGAAGTAGGTAATGATGCTCCTTATCATAGTATTTTAAATACTTACAACATTAATACTCCATTTGCAGGTAATGCTATGGTAACTTTACCTTCTACTAACAACAATCCTAATTTAAAACCTGAAAGAACCAAAAGTTTTGAAACAGGTTTAGAAATGTCTTTCTTGAAAAACAGAGTAGGATTTGACTTCACTTACTTTACTTCAAAAACATTCGACTTAATTACACAAGTAAACGCCTCTGGTGCTACCGGTTACTTAAGTCAATATGTTAACTTCGGTTCTATTCAAAACAACGGTATTGAATTGTCGTTGAATGGTACTCCTATTAAAACACGTAATTTTTCATGGGATATTAACGTGAACTGGAGCAAAATCAACAATAAAGTGTTGTCTTTATTCAACAATCAACAAAACCAAGTTCTTGCTTCATACCAAGGGGGTGTTTCTGTTAATGCTACTGTTGGACAGCCTTTCGGAACTATTCAGGGTAACGACTTTGTTTATACCAATGGTCAAAGAACTGTAGGAAGTGATGGTTATTATTTAATGGATACTAAAACAACTGATATCATTGGTAATGCAACTCCAAAATGGACCGGTGGTATTAACAACAGTTTCCATTATAAATCATTCACTTTAAGTTTCTTAATTGATATGCGTCATGGTGGTAATGTATTCTCATTAGATACTTACTATGGATTAGCAGACGGTATTTATGCTGAAACTGCAGGTTTAAATGATTTAGGTAATCCTTCTCGTAACTCATTAGCTAACGGTGGTGGTATTATCTTAAAAGGTGTTACTGCCGATGGTAAAGCCAATACTACAAGAGTGGATAACAGCGGTCAGGGATATGGTTTATATGGCTATGTTTATAACCCAGCCAGGGCTTTTGTTTACGATGCCAGCTTTGTGAAATTGAGAGAATTGAATATCTCTTATTCATTACCGGCTAAAACCATTGAAAGAATGAAGCCTATTAAAGGAATTGACATCGCTATCGTAGGAAGAAACTTGTGGATTATTAGCAAGAATGTACCTTATGCTGATCCTGAAGATGGCTTAGGTGCAGGTAACGCACAAGGTTATCAAAGTGGTTCTTATCCTGCTGTTCGCAATATCGGCTTCAATGTTAAATTCAAATTCTAAAATTAGGTATTATGAAAAAAATAATATTGTATAGTATTGTATCGGTATTTGCGTTAGCCTCATGTCAAAAAAACATGACCAACCTGAATATTGATACCAAACATCCTTCTACGGCTCCGTCGTATGCGCTATTTAGTAATGCGCAGAAAAATTTGGTTGATTACATTACCACTCCTAATGTTAACTCCAATATTTTCACGTTAATTGCTCAGTATTGGACTGAAGCTACTTACACTGATGAAAGTAACTACAACTTAGGTAATCGTAATATTCCTCAGAACTTTTGGAATAACCTTTATGTAGGTGCATTAAACAATTTTCAACAGGCAAAATTGTTAATTCCTAACGATGTTAGCGATCCCGCCGTTGTTAAAAATGAGTTGGAAATGGCCGATATCATGGAAGTATATACTTATTACTATTTAGTAAACACTTTTGGTAATATTCCTTACTCTCAGGCGAACAACATTAACAAATATCCTTTCCCGGCTTACGATGATGCGAAAACTGTGTATTATGATATGTTGAATCGTTTAGATACTTGTATCAGTGGATTAAATCCTTCTGCAGGTAGCTTTGGTTCAGCCGATTTGTTATACGGTGGCGATGTGAATAGTTGGATAAAATTTGCCAACTCATTAAAATTAAAAATGGCTATGTTAATTGCTGATTCTGATCCTACTACTGCTCAGAAAAAAGTAAATGAAGCCATTAACGGTGGTGTATTTCAGTCAAATGCTGATAATGCAGTATTCCAATATACCGGCATTACACCCAATGCTAACCCTGTTTGGGTAAACTTGGTTCAAAGTAACAGAAAGGATTATGTTGTTACTAAAACTATCTTAAACCCAATGGTTGCATTGAATGATCCTCGTCGTTCTGCATACTACACTAACCAATACAGTGGTGGTGATATAGGGGGTACCGTTGGTGTTACCAATACTTGGAACAACTATTCAAATCCTTATTTTAACCCAATTACCGGAACTATTATTGATCCTGCAGCACCTTCTATTTTGTTAGATTATGCTGAAGTATCTTTCTTACAAGCTGAAGCTGTTGAAAGAAACTTTATTGCAGGAACTGCCGAAACATTTTATAACAATGGTGTAACTGCTTCTATTGAAGAGTGGGGCGGTTCAGCTACCGATGCTGCTACTTATTTAGCACAGCCTTCTGTTGCTTATGCAACTGCTCCTGCTGGTTTAGGTGCTGGTGCTATTGGTAGTACAGGAACTAGTACCACTACTACTCACTGGAAGCAAGCAATTGGTTTACAACAATACATTGCTTACTACATGCGTGGTTTTGATGCCTGGACTTCTATTCGCAGATTATACTATCCTGCAATGGCTGTTCCCGGTTCACCTAAATCACCATTCCCTTGGCGCTACACTTACCCGGCTAATGAAGCAACCGCTAATGGTCCTAGCTACCAGGCTGCTAAAACTGCAATGGGTGGTGATGCAGTTACCATTAAATTGTGGTGGATGCAATAGTGTTTATAACACATCTTTTTATACAAGGCAACAGTTTCAAAAGCTGTTGCCTTTTTTTGTGCACGCCTATTTTTTATGTGTGGCAGTGCAGCTGTATCTTCGGGCAAAATTTATACAATGGAACAACAGCCCAATAATCAGTTAAATATTGAAATTTCAGAAGAAGTTGCCGAAGGTGTTTATGCCAACTTGGTAATCATTACGCATAGCCATGCCGAGTTTGTGGTAGATTTTGTGAATGTAATGCCCGGCACTCCCAAAAGCAAAGTAAAAAGCCGCATAGTGTTAACGCCCATGCATGCAAAACGTTTTATGAAGGCATTAACCGAAAATATTCAGCGCTATGAAGCTGCTAATGGCCCTATTAAGGATATGGAGCAGGTTGAAATTCCCATGCCATTTGGCGGCCCAACGGCACAAGCATAGCGTTTTAAAACCTGGTAAAGATTAAAGTAATCCTTCATCGGCAAAACTAAAATAGCCCTCGTGGCTTACAATTATATGGTCTAATAAAGCCATATCAACCAATGCCGCAGCTTGTTTTATTTTTTCTGTTAAAGTTTTATCGGCATTGCTGGGATTTAAGTTGCCACTGGGATGATTGTGCGATATAATGATCGAACATGCATTACATTCCAACCCTTTGCGCAAAATAATTTTAGGGTCGGCTATGGTGCCCGTAATGCCGCCGGTACTAATGGTTTCGTGCCGTATAATTTTATTGGCACGGTTTAAGTAAATAGCTACAAACTGTTCAACCGTTTTGTGTTGTAATTGTGCTTTTAAATATTGAGCGGCATCTTTACTACTGCTTACTGTTTGGGTTTGTAATTGGTAACTATGGGTGCGTACGCCCAATTCTAATGCAGCCACTATGGTTACTGCCTTTGCAGGTCCTAATCCTTTTATGCCTAATTGCCTAATCTCTTCTACACTCATGCCGGCTAAGCGACTCAAATGGTTGTCAACAGCTTGCAATAATTGCTGGGCTAAAGCTAAGGCAGATGTATTAGCGGTACCATTATTAATTAAAATAGCCAGTAATTCTGCATTGCTTAATGCGTTACTGCCTTTTAATAAAAGTTTTTCACGGGGGCGGTCGTCAATAGCCCATTGTTTAATGGTGTTATATCCCATACATTCTCGTTAATAAGCAGGTAATGTATTATAAAAATAAACATTATTCACAAATTGCTGTGAATGGTTTTTTCATTTCTTATTTGAATAGTTATCTTCGCAGCACATTCTACTATTTATGAATCCATCAGTTAAAGTTTTTGCCGGTGCAGGCTCGCAAAAATTAGCCGAAAAAATTGCTCAACGATTTGGCACCCCCCTCGGAAAAGTAAATATTCAAAAGTTTAGTGATGGCGAAATGCAGCCCGTTTTTTTAGAAAGCATTCGGGGTGATTATGTTTTTTTAGTGCAAAGCACTTTTGCCCCTGCCGATAATTTGATGGAATTACTTTTAATGATTGATGCTGCCAAACGTGCCAGCGCCTATAAAATAATTGCCGTAATTCCTTATTACGGCTATGCCCGCCAGGATAGAAAAGACCGCCCCAGGGTAGCTATAGGCAGCAAATTAGTAGCCAGTTTGTTGGAAGCTGCCGGTGCTAACCGTATTATTACCATGGATTTACATGCACCGCAAATTCAAGCCTTCTTTGAAATTCCGGTTGACCATTTAGATAGCTCTGCTATTTTCATTCCCTATATTGAACAATTAAAATTACCGAACTTAACTTTTGCTTCGCCCGATGTTGGCAGCAGTAACCGTGTTCGCGAAATAGCAAGCTACTTTAATGCCGAAATGGTTATTTGCGATAAACACCGCAAACGTGCTAACGAAATTGCCAGTATGGTGGTAATTGGTGATGTTACCGGAAAAGACATTATTTTAATTGATGATATTTGTGATACGGCCAGCACCCTTACCAAAGCAGCGGCTTTATTAAAAGAAAAAGGTGCCACCAGTGTAAGAGCTTTGTGTACACACCCGGTTTTAAGTGGCAATGCCTATCAAAACATTGAAAACAGTGAATTAGAAGAGTTAGTGGTTTGTGATACCATACCCTTGGCTAAGCCCGATTCCAAAAAAATTAAGGTGCTTTCAGTAGCCGATTTATTTGCTATTGCCATTCGGAATGCCTACGAAAATAAAAGCATTACCAGCCTTTTTATTCATTCGCAATTACGGAATGCCAAAGCCTAAATGGGCGTGGAAAATACAAAATAGTAATGCCGGCCTTAAAATTTTTGAGGCCGGTTTTTTTATCAAGCTATTCCCTTACCTTTGCCGTCCAAAATTTTTATTAACAATACCTGTTTATACAGGAAATTAAATTGAAACAACAAATGAAAACAATTACAATCGAAGGACAACTGAGGACCGAAACCGGCAAAAAAGCCACCCGGCAAATTCGCTCTCAGGAAATGGTGCCAGGTGTAATTTATGGTGGCGAAAAAGAAATTAATTTTGCTGCGCCGGTAAAAGCTTTTAAAAACCTGGTTTACACCGGTGAATTCCAAATTGCTGAAGTTAAAATTGATGGCAAATCCTATCGCTGCATTTTAAAAGACCTGCAATTTGACCGTGTAAAAGATACTTTAGATCACGTAGATTTATTGGAATTACAAGACAACAAAAAAGTAATTGCTACTTTGCCTCTTCACTTTACCGGAACTTCTGCCGGCGTTAAAAGTGGTGGTAAATTAGTCATTAAAATGAAAGCTTTAAAAGTTAAAACTTATCCTAAATATTTACGTGAATTTATTGAAGTAGATATTACCAACTTGGAATTAAACGGCAACATTCGAGTAGAAGATGTAAAAGCTGAGAATATGGAAATTTTAAACTCACCCCGTATTCCTATTGCTTCTGTAGTGATGACCCGTCAATTAAAACAGGAAGAAGCTGCTGCTGCTCCTGCCAAAAAATAAGGTTCAAGTTCAACCCAAATATATCCTCCGGTCTTTGCCGGGGGATTTTTTTTGCCGCGTCCTATTAACTTTACACCAATTATTCATTCATTGCCTTAACTGGCGGCTTTATAAATATAGCAGCATTGGCATCGGTATAATTTATCTATATGAAAAAATATTTAATTGTTGGACTGGGTAATATTGGTAATGAATACATGCATACCCGCCATAATATTGGATTTGATGTGGTGGATGCTTTTGTATTAAAACATGGCGGTTTTTTTATGCAAGACCGCTTGGCCTACAAAGCTGAAGTAAAATGGAAAGGACATTTATTTATTTGCATAAAGCCCACTACGTTTATGAATTTAAGCGGTAAGGCTTTTAAATACTGGCTCGATAAAACGGAAGTGCCCTTAGCACAAACCTTAACCATTGTTGACGACTTGGCATTGCCCATTGAAGTGTTGCGCCTGCGCCCCGCAGGAAGCCCGGCCGGACACAATGGATTGAAAGATATTGAACTTACCATAGGTACCAATGAATACCCAAAATTGCGTTTTGGCATTGGCAATAATTACCCCAAAGGCATGCAGGCACAATTTGTACTAAGCAAATGGTTGCCTGCCGAACAAAAAATTGTGGAACAGAAAATACAAAAATGTATTGAAATAATTGAACAGTTTGCCAGTATAGGCATTGAAAAAACCATGAATGTGGCTAACAGCTATAAGTTTATCCCCTAATCTTATCATTTTTGATGCCAATATGAAAAACTTTAGGTCAATTGAAGTAAATTCGCAATATAGAAAGGATGGGCGGCGTGGGGTTTGATTGTTAGTTACCCTAAACAACTTGGAATATGAAAATTTTTTGTGTTGGAAGAAATTATGTTGAACATGCTAAAGAATTAGGAAATGCTATTCCCGATGAACCGGTAATTTTCATGAAACCTAAATCGGCATTGTTGCAAACCAATGTTCCATTTTATTATCCTGAATTTACCAACGAATTACATTACGAAGCCGAATTGGTATTTCAAATTTGTAAGAACGGTAAATACATTAAACAAAAAGATGCGCCGCACTTTTACAATAAAATTACCGTTGGTATTGATTTTACAGCCCGCGACATTCAAAACGAATTAAAAAAGAAAGGCCTTCCCTGGGAAAAAGCCAAAGCGTGGGATCAGTCGGCCGTTGTAGGTAAATGGCTGCCCATTGAAAAAGATATGATGAAAAAACCAATTGAATTTTCATTATTCAAAAACAATGAACAAGTTCAGTTGGGCAATACCACACAAATGATTTATACGGTTGATTATTTAATTGCACATATTTCCAATTATTTCTCACTGAATATTGGCGACCTGATTTTTACCGGAACACCTGCCGGTGTGGGCGAATGTGTGGTTGGCGATGAATTAACCGGCTATCTGGGTAAAGAAAAAATGTTTGAATTAACCATAAAATAGTTATCGTTGCACCCCGTAACGATAAATGATATATGCTAACGACTGATTTGCTTTTGCATGCCTATCGCATCATGGTTACTGCCCGTTCAATGGCAGCCATTTATGAAGACAATAGAACCATTACCAAATACGTTCATTCCACTTCTGCCGGTCATGAAGCTATTCAAATTGCTGCCGGTTTACAACTAACCCCCAACGATTGGTTTAGCCCTTATTACCGCGATGACAGTTTAATGATGGCAGCGGGTTTTGAGCCCGAACAATTAATGTTACAATTATTGGCTAAAGCTACCGACCCCTTTTCCGGTGGCCGTTCCTATTATTGCCATCCCAGCAGCCGCGATGCCGATAAACCTAAAATAATGCACCAAAGCAGTGCTACCGGTATGCAGGCCATTCCTGCCACCGGAATTGCACAAGCACTTCAATACCAATTACAACAAGGCTTATTACCCAACGGCTTTAACCCATTGCCCGTAGTGTTATGTTCTTTGGGCGATGGTAGTGTTACCGAAGGCGAAGTAAGTGAAGCATGGCAATTTGCTATTTTAAAACAACTACCCATTATTTATTTGGTACAAGACAATGGATGGAGCATTAGTGCCGCCACCGCCGAAGTAAGGGTTATGAATGCGTTTGAATATGCCGATGGATTTAAAGGGTTGTATAAACTGCAATGTAATGGCGCTCATTTTGAAGAAAGCTACCAAACCCTACAGCAGGCTTTTGCTTATGCCCGAACCGAACGTAAGCCTGTACTGGTGCATGCTACCGTACCATTGTTAGGGCACCACACCAGTGGGGTACGGCGCGAGTTTTATAGAAGTAAGGAAGATTTGCAACAACATAGTTTACACGATCCCATTCCACATTTACGGCAAACCTTATTGCAAGCCGGTATTGCTGAAACGGTTTTATTAGAAACAGAAGCAACCGCTCGGCAAACCGCTGCAACTGCTTTTCAAAAGGCGGTTGAGGCACCCGATCCCAACCCCGCAACTGTAACTGAACACATTTTTGCACCTACCCCCATTACTGAAGAAAAGGGGGAACGAAGCCCTAAAAATGCTGAAAAAGTTTTAATGGTTGATGCTGCCTTGCATGCCATTGAAGAAATTTTAGCTGCCCACCCCGAAGCCCTATTATATGGGCAGGATGTAGGCCGTCGTTTAGGTGGTGTATTTAGGGAAGCTGCAACTTTAGCCGAAAAGTTTGGCGACCACCGGGTATTTAATACAGCTATTCAAGAAGCATATATTGTTGGCTCTACCGCCGGTATGTCGGCGGCCGGTTTAAAGCCCATTGTAGAAGTTCAATTTGCCGATTATATTTATCCGGGCTTTAACCAATTGGTTACTGAAATTTCCAAATCGTGTTACCTCAGTAATGGCAAATTCCCGGTACAAATGGTTTTGCGCATTCCAACAGGTGCTTATGGGGGTGGAGGTCCTTACCATAGTGGTAGTATTGAAAGCACTTTACTTTCTATAAAGGGAATAAAAGTGGTGTACCCATCCAATGCCGCCGATATGAAGGGGCTAATGAAAGCGGCATTTTACGACCCCAATCCCGTAATTATGTTAGAACATAAAGGGTTGTATTGGAGTAAAGTGCCCGGTACCGATGGTGCCAAAATGCCCGAGCCGGCTGCTGATTACATGTTGCCATTGGGTAAAGCTGCACGAATTTTAGAAGCTTCTGCACAGCATATTAAACAAGGCACTTCCATTTGCATTATTACGTATGGCATGGGTGTATATTGGGCTAAGCAGGCAGCACAATCATTTGCCGGGCAGGTTGAAATTATTGATTTGCGCACCCTGTTTCCATTAGATGAAACTTGCATTGCAGAAACCGTTACGCGCCATGGAAAAGTATTGGTACTTACGGAAGAACAACAAAATAATTCATTTGCAGAAGCCTTGGCTTACAGAATTACCCATTGTTGTTACCAGTTTTTAGATGCGCCGGTTGAAGTAATGGGGGCGTTAAATACCCCTGCTGTACCCATTCATTTGGCATTAGAAGCTGCCATGTTACCTTCAATTACAGCAATAGAAAAACGAATAGCGAAACTTTTAGCCTACTAAACTTTGTCAAACCATTCTATATACTATATTTGCAGCCCGAAATGGCGAGGTAGCTCAGTTGGTTAGAGCGCAGGATTCATAACCCTGAGGTGATGGGTTCAATTCCCATCCTCGCTACAAAAAAAGAGGCCGGTGTTAATATAACCCGGCCTCTTTGCTTTTAAGAGGGGTATTAGTATTTAATAATTTGTTGCACAATTATTTTCTTATTGCCTTCGTATAAAATAATCAGGTAGGTGCCTGCGGCCCAGTGTGTAGTATTAACTATTGGTTGCAGGGTATTGGGGCGTAGAGATTGTATTAACCTGCCATCTAAATTAGTAATGGTAATAAAGGCATTGTCTAAATGAATGCTATCGGGTAATTGAATGGTGATGGAGGCGGTAGCGGGATTAGGAAATACTTTTAAGTTTTTAGTGTTCTCTTTTGTAATTTCCTGTAAAGGTTGTGCAACAACCGGTGCGGTAGATAAGTAGCCTTTTCCACCGCCGCCAGTGCCGCAGTTAGCAGCAATAGGGCCAATGGTAAAGGAAGAAGTAGCACTGGGTGATGAAGTACCACATTGATTGGTGGCTTGTACACTTAAGTAATCATAGTAGGTGTTACCCGAAGTACTTTGGTTAGGTATGGGTTGTAGTTTAAAATAATTACCATAATAACCGGGGTTGTTTTGCAGAATTTGGCCAAAATTAAAACTCCAAATAAAACCAGTGGAGTTGGGTGGGTTAGTGCAATATGCTTCTACAAAAGAGCCGCACCTGTTATCATAATTTAAATTGGTTATAGTAGGTGGTGTACCTGTACCAATGGTAATGGTAGCCGTAACCGGATAAGTAAAAGTGCATTGTTGAACAGTAGCAGTTAAAGCCACATCTCCATTAAAGCCATTGCTGTTGGCAGTAACATTAATGGTGTTGATATTATTAGGACCATTAATTTGTGCAAGGGTAGTATTATCTACTTGCCAAAGTACGGTGGCACCGGTGGGTATTCCATTAATGGTAAATGCACCAGTAGTAGCACTACATAAGTTAAATGAATTACTTGTTATGCTTAAAGTAGGCGCAGGTCGGGAAACCTTTATTAAACCTATATCGGAATTATGCCCTTTAATCAGATTAGAACCACAGGGATTTACTGCTCTTATTTGGATATAAGTATTATCTCCATTCGACGAATCACTGGTAACAGATACATTATTTTTACCGGGTAACCAGTTTGTACCTGTAGCAGTTTGTCCATTCAGCTTCCATCCCTTTGGTAAAAGATATTCATAATCGGTAATGGTTCCATAGGCAATAGGAGTAGATAAGGCAGAATTGGAAAATTGTACATTATTAAAATAAATATTAAAATTCTGGCTCTGGCAACGAGGTGCAGTTATGCTAGCAGGATTTGGTTTAACCTGCGAATACAGAGGGGAAGGAATATTGAGTGACTTAATTTTAGTAAATGTGAAATCATGATTTAAATTAGAACCAGTTGCATCGTCATAAGTTAAAGTAAAAGTTTGTTGCTCGTTATAATCTTGAAAACTACCTGTAAAAGTATAAACTGAAGGATTTGATTGATCTTGTGCAAGTGGGGTTATAATTGTGGGTGGAATGATATTTGCCTTGGATGAAAGTCTAACATTCGTAGCTCCTGTAATTGTAATGGTGAAATTGATATTTTGATTTGGGCAATATTCCTGATTAATATCTGGCATGATTGTGTATGTTGCCTGTGCTTTTATCTTTGTTGCTGTAATAATTAAACTGCAAAATAGAAAGATAATTTTTTTCATATAAATATTTTTATTTAGTTAAATGAATTTGTAAACCAATATTTAATTGAATTCCTTTCGCAACGTTTATATTATCAACCGCACCATAGGTTAAATAATAATAGCCCATTAAAAATTCTATACCTACTGAAGAGTTTAAGTAAACAACTGGACCAATATTGAAAGAGTAATTATTTGATTCTTCTTTATTTGGTTTATCCCAGTTAATTTCGTATTGATAATTAGCTTCACATAAAAGATTCCATTGACGTTGCATATTGAATAAATAATATCGAAGAAATGGACCTATCCAAAATCTTGTTAAATAGCTTTCGCCAGCAGTATTTGAGATGGGGATACTTCTATAAAAAGAAAATTGTGGTTTAATACCTGCAGCGAATTTATTAAAGATGAAGTATCCAATACTTGGGTTAACATTTAGAGAAGTATTTCTTGTTATGCCAATAGTATTTGAATTTGTGAATGGACTGCTATATTCGTATGTGCTAAAATTAAAGGAACCCCCAACCAGCCAGGTGCCCTGATCTAATTGGGCGTGGGCCAATGAGGAACAAAGTATTAGCAATAAACAACTAAGGAAAAATTTCATAAAAAATGTTTTAGTTAAAGAATAAATGTTGTTGAAATATATTATTAAGCAAAGGCAATCAATTAATAAATAACCACGGGTGGGCTTCTGGGTATGGTAGGGGTATTGGTAACAGGGTTAAACATAGTAATAAAAAGATATGCATTAAAAATATACTAAAAATGTTATTTGAAAAAACGTATTTCTACGTAGTGAAATCACCTATTTTTAATAGGTAGCCAGTGTAATTGGTTTTTTAAGTTGTCTGTTAGCTAAAGCAGGTTTCACTACAACTTCTGAAGGCTGTTTTCTGCCATTATTGCAGTTTTTGGGGTGGGAATATTCCATTTTGAATGGGGACTGCTTCGAGACAGATTCGAGACTGATTCGACTCAACAGCGTTGAAAACCAAATTTGTATCGAATATGCCTAAATGTCATTTAAGAGCAGTGGCTAACTCGGGTATAGTGGTGCTACAGTTCAATCAACAAACTATCCAACATTCCGGATAATGGCTGTTTGTTTTTTTCTATTCGCCGGCATTTAATTTTTTATTACCGTTAATATGTTGCCGGCCATTGCAAAAGTTTCTTTCCATGTTGTAAAAGTTGTAAGTAACCCATTAATTGTTGGGTAGCATTGGCATAAATGGCAATACGATGTGTGTGTACCATTGCAGGTACAGCTTCATCAGTACTTTTTAGTTGCAAGGTTAAAGTTTTAGAAGGTTGGCCGGGCATATGGCAATTAATACAGTATTGGGTAATGCTTGTTCCCATGGTATGGTACATGGGACAAGCAGGTAATTGGTTCGATGCATGGCAGCTCATGCATCGGGCATTGAATAAGGTATTATTCTCTTTTTCTGTTTGATGGGTATTATGGCAGGTATTGCAGGTAAGTGTTTGGGTTTGTAAGAAACATTTACTTTCAATTAATAAACCGTATTGGTTGCCATGTACATCTAAATGGGCCGGTACCTTGTCTTTACTATGGTTAAGGGTATCGCCTGTAATAAAAGAAAATGACGTATTGTTACCTGCTTGCATACCGGAATGACAAATAGCGCAGGCATCTAATTGTTGCTGTCGGGTTAATAATTGCGGTTGTATAATGTATCGGGCAATAGAATCGTTGGGGTGACTTGTAAAATAAGCCACATGTTGTGCACCCGGTCCGTGGCAGCGTTCACAAGTAATTCCATAAATAATGGTTTTGCGGCTAAATGCGGGTGGTGTTCCGGGAGTATTGATGGGCTTAAAATAGGTACTATGACAGGCTAAGCAGGTACTATTTACAATGCGGTTAAAAAATACACGGTTGGGGTACCCGGGACTATTGGCCCAACTATTAGTGCCGGTGTAATACGAAACGGGTAGTTGAAACAATTCGTTGCCATTCCAATACAAATAACTTTGGCCTTTGGTGCCCGAACCTATCACTATATCAAAACGATGTGCCGCCAACTCACGCAAAGGGCTATACCATACCTGGTAATAACCGCTATCGCGGTGTTCCATTCTTATTCTGTCGTAAGGGTTATACATATACTCATTGTTCCCTTCCTCAAAACTGCCTTTTATGGTTTGCGCATTGGCAGGTGCTGAGCTATTCCTATGTGCTGTGTGTACATAACTTTGGTAAATGTTTTCGTGACAACGCATGCAGGTAATATCTCCCGCAAAGGCTTCACCGTTAGGTGCAATAATTACTGCTTTTTTTCCCGAACGAAAACAGTTGGTAAGTAAAACCATTACCGTTATTAACAAAAACATAATGAATGAAATGCGTTTATATCGGTAATTTTTCAGCATGTAAGCAGTTTCAAAATTTTCAATTCGTATTTAATAATAATATTAAATGTAAAGTGTTTGTAGGGTGTATTTACTGCATGGAAGTATTATAATAGTATTTTAATTTAATATGATTTTGAGTGGAAAATAACGATGATGAACGGTGAAATAGTAGCCGGTGTCGGTGAATAAATATTTGAAAATGAAAGGTTTAATCTTATTTTAATGTTTTAACATTAACTATGTGACAAAATCGTTGACGAGCCATATTTGAGATATTTTTATTTTAGTATATGTATATTTTTGTATATACTATTTGCTTTTTTATTCTTCTATAAAAAAGAGATAAAACCATTAAGGCCATCTGTTTCATAATTATTATTTACCTTTCAACAAAACACAGTAGCCATATGGAAAAATATTTACTGGCTTTCGATGCCGGCACTACCAGCAGCCGCGCCATTGTATTTAGCCAAAAAGGCGAAATTGTTGCATTGGCGCAAAAAGAATTTCAACAATATTTTCCCCGGCCGGGATGGGTAGAACATGATGCCAATGAAATTTGGAGTACACAAATAAGTGTGGCTGCTGAAGCAGTTATTAAAGCTAAAATTACCATGCAGCAAATTGCGGCCATTGGTATTACCAATCAACGCGAAACAACAGTGGTATGGGACAAACGAACCGGTGAACCTATATATAAAGCCATTGTTTGGCAAGATCGCCGTACGGCTGCCTATTGTCATCAACTGCAAAAGGAGGGCATGGCACCCATTATTCAACAAAAAACAGGATTGGTCATTGATGCATATTTCTCTGCCACCAAATTAAAATGGATTTTAGATGAGGTGCCCGGTGCAAGAGCAAAAGCCGAAAAGGGGCAACTATGCTTTGGTACTATTGATTGTTGGTTATTGTGGAAGTTAACCAACGGTAAGGTATTTGCTACCGATGTTACCAATGCTTCGCGTACCTTATTATTCAATATACATACCTTACAATGGGATGCCGATTTGTTGCAATTAATGAATATTCCACCGCAAATATTACCGCAGGTAAAAAGCAGTAGTGAAGTGTATGGCGAAACACATGCCGTTTTAACACCGGCGGCCATTCCTGTTTCGGGAATAGCCGGCGATCAGCAAGCAGCTTTGTTTGGGCAAATGTGTACACAGCCGGGTATGGTAAAAAATACCTATGGCACCGGATGTTTTATGTTAATGCAAACAGGCGAAAAAATTGTGCACTCGCAACACCATTTGTTAACCACCATTGCCTGGCAAATAAATGGCATTACAGAATATGCATTAGAAGGAAGTGTGTTTATGGCCGGTGCTACCGTGCAATGGCTGCGCGATGGATTGGGCATTATTAAACATTCGGCCGATATTGAAGCATTAGCACAGCAGGTAAATAATACCGATGGCGTATATGTTGTACCGGCATTTGCCGGTTTAGGTGCCCCGTATTGGAATCCCGAAGCTAAAGGTATGCTTACCGGCTTAACACGGGGAACTACTGCTGCACACATAGCCCGTGCCGTTATTGAAAGTATTGCTTACCAAACCGTTGATGTGTTAAAAGCTATGGAAGCCGATAGCGGTATTGCCATTCATGAATTGCGGGTTGATGGCGGCGCTACTGCCAACCGGATGCTAATGCAATTTCAAAGTAACATACTGGGTTGTAATGTGGTAAAGCCTGCCGTTACTGAAACCACTGCATTAGGCGCTGCATATTTAGCCGGCTTAGGGGTTGGTTTTTATAGTAGCCGAAGTGAAATAGCGGCTTTGTGGCAAATGGCACAAACCTTTCATCCACAATCATCCACCCATGAAATACAACAGTTAATGGCAGGGTGGCATAGAGCCGTAAATGCAACCATTTATTGGGCTAATCATTCCTAAACAGGTTTTTCTTTTAACTTAATACCACTATGATGCAACGTGCTAAAATGATTGAAAATATGGTAAATACCCCACATTGGCAGGTGGTGGTAATTGGTGGTGGGGCCACCGGTTTAGGTACTGCATTAGATGCGGCAACAAGGGGGTACCGTACATTGCTGGTTGAACAATTTGATTTTGCAAAAGGAACTTCCAGCCGTTCCACAAAATTGGTGCATGGTGGCGTTCGTTATTTGGCACAGGGCAATTTAAAATTGGTAATACACGCTTTAAAAGAACGCGGCCGTTTATTGCGCAATGCGCCACACCTGGCACATACCCAACAATTTGTGGTGCCGGTATATTCGTTTTGGAGTAAATGGTTTTATTACCTGGGTTTGGTGTTTTACGATTTGTTGGCTATTGGTTGGGGTTTAGGTAGAACGCGCTGGCTATCGAAAAAGAAAACCATTGCAGCACTTCCGTTTATTAAAACAGGGAATTTAAAAGGGGGTATTCAATACACCGATGGACAATTTGATGATAGCCGCTTATGCATTGATTTAGCAGCAACGGCTCACCGTTATGGCGCTACTTTGTTAAATTATGCTGCCGTAAAAGCATTCACCAAAAATGCCGATAATCAAATTGAAGGATTAATTATTCATGATCAACTAAACGATGAACATTATAATGTTTCTGCCGATGTGGTAATTAATGCTACCGGTGTTTTTGCACATTCCGTAATGGCAATGGATAATGCTGCTATGCCCGAAATTATTGCTCCTTCACAAGGTGTGCATTTAGTAATTAATCAATCTAAATTTCAATCAAAGCAAGCCTTAATGGTGCCCAAAACTACCGATGGGCGGGTATTGTTTGCCGTACCCTGGCATCATAAAGTAATAGTAGGTACTACCGATACGCCTATTGAACAAATTAGTTTAGAGCCCAAAGCGTTGGAAGAAGAAATTCAGTTTATTATTGATAACTATAATATTTATGCTTCCAACCCTATTTCAATGAAAGATGTAGAAAGTGTGTATGCGGGGCTTCGCCCCTTGGTGAAAAAAAAGGGATCGGGCAAAAGTACATCGGTCATATCACGCGATCATTTTATACTTGTTGCTTCATCGGGGCTAATTACCATAACTGGCGGTAAATGGACTACCTATCGGCGCATGGCCAACGATGTTTTAAATCATGCAATTCAACTGGGAAAATTACCCAAAAAAAAGGCCATTACTGCCACCTTACCCATAGGGCAATGGAATTGGCCTATTCCTTATGATACGCATTGGCATGTATATGGTACCCATGCATTACTTATTCAGCAACTAATGCAAGAAAATGCGGCATGGGAGCAACGCATACATCCCAATTATCCCTATACGCAAGCAGAGGTAATTTGGTTTGTGCGAAATGAAATGGCTGTTAGGGTAGAAGATGTGTTGGCACGCAGAATTCGATTATTGTTGTTAGATGCGCATGCAGCCGTTGAAGCTGCCCCCTTGGTAGCAAGGTTAATGCAGCAAGAATTGCAGGAAACCGATGACTGGCGGGAAAAAGAAATCAACAACTTTACACAATTAGCACAACAATACATGTTATAACCTATTGTTTGATTTTGAACTTAAAATAAAACTACAATGTGGCAACAATATTTAGGAGAATTTGTAGGCACAGCCATGCTTATTTTATTAGGAAACGGCGTAGTAGCCAATGTGAACTTAAAAAGCACCTATGCGCATGGGGGCGGCTGGATAGTTATTACGTTTGGTTGGGCAATGGCTGTTTTTATTGGTGTGTTTATATCGGCTAAATTAAGTGGCGGACATTTAAATCCCGCTGTTACCATTGCATTTGCTGCTATGGGTAAGTTTAATTGGGCATTAGTACCGGGTTATATTATTGCACAAATTGCCGGTGCTATGGCCGGAGCATTATTGGTTTGGGTTACTTTTTATAAACATTATACCTTACCTAATGATGCACCGGTAATTAAAGCTACTTTTTGTACCGAACCTGCCATTCGCAATTATTTTTGGAATGTGATAACAGAAATTGTAGGAGCATTTGTATTGGTGTTTAGTGTATTTGAAATGCAAAATCCTGCACAAAGCCTGGGTACGTTAGATGCATTACCCGTAGCATTAGTAGTATTGGCCATTGGTTTAAGTTTTGGAGGTGTAACCGGTTATGCCACTAACCCTGCCCGCGATTTAGGGCCTCGTATCATGCATGCTATTCTACCCATGAATGGTAAAGGTACCAGCGATTGGGCCTATTGTTGGGTGCCCATAGTTGGGCCCATTTTAGGTGGTTTGTTGGCCGTAGTGGTTTATCATTTTATTCATTAGTATTATTTTTTATTCGTTTTGTTATGCTTGTTTATTGTGAATATGCTTGTGGTATTTAATAGCATTTTAATGCCGTAAAAAAATTCCTTCCAAAAAACTGCTTACTTTTATTCATCGTTGTTGCGGCAATAAAATAAAAGTTTTAATTGTTTCAACAAACATGTTAGATGAACTATGGGTTTTTGCTGCACCTTGTTGGTGTGGTAAATGCACATGGTTTTTTTATTTATGCGGCTATCCGTAAATTATTTAACTTCAAACCCGTGTTATTTATCACAAATCTATAATTGAACCAACATGAAATCGACTATTAAAACCTTCGCGGTATTTGTACTGGCGTTTGTACTTTTCGAAGGTTGCAAGCCCAAAAATGCTTATGAAAAAATTACGCACGATCCCTTGCTGTTCACTCAAATGCAGCACGAATTAAACTATGTAATTATTTACGACATTTTTACACCGCCGGTGGCTTCAAGGGTATTTGCCTATTCAAACCTTGCTGCTTATGAAGTTTTGGCGAATGAAGGCAAACACTTTGAATCGTTGCAGGGAAAGATTAAAGATTTAAACAATATACCTGCACCCACCGCCGAGCAGAAAAAAGCACTCGATTATCCCTTAGCTGCAACCGTGGCATTTTTGAAAGTAGGGAAAGCCTTAACCTTTTCGCAAGATAAAATGCAGCATATTACCGATTCGGTATTAGATGTGGTAAAGCAATCGGGCATACCCGATAATATGTACACCAATTCTGTTGCGTATGGATCGGCTGTGGCAGATTCTATTATGGCCTGGAGTAAAAAAGATAATTATGCACAAACCCGTGGCGCCCGTTTTACGGTAACCAATTTAGATGGTCATTGGGAACCCACTCCACCGGGGTATTTTGATGCAGTTGAGCCTAAATGGGGAACCATCCGTACCGTAGTAATGGATTCTGTTTGGCAAATAAAAGCACCCGGCCCCATTGCTTACAGTAATAAACCCGGTAGTCCCTTTTATCAAATGGCTAAGCAAGTATATGAAACTGGTATTCATTTAGACACTACCCAAAAATGGATTGCCAATTTTTGGGACTGTAACAGCTTTAAACTTCACGTGCAAGGTCACTTAATGTTTGCCACCAAAGCTATGACGCCTTGTGGCCACTGGATGGAAATTGTGGGTACCATTGCAAAAGATAAAAATGCCGATTTTTATAAAACAGTATATTCTTACACCGGTGTTGCTTTGGGTATTTTTGATGCTTTTATTGCTTCATGGAATGCAAAGTACACCTACGATTTAGTAAGGCCCGAAACCTTTATTAACAAGTATATTGATCCCAACTGGAAGCCCTATTTGCAAACTCCGCCATTTCCGGAATACAACAGTGCGCACTCTACTATTTCAAGTGCATCTGCAGCTGTTTTAAAAACCATTTATGGTAATGAAACGCCATTCAGAGATTCAAGTGAACGTAATTGGGGATGGCCGGATAGAAGTTTCCCATCATTAGATTCAGCCGCAAGGGAGGTTTCTATGAGTCGTTATTACGGTGGTATCCACTATTTGCCTTCCGTTTGGGATGCCTATGCGCAGGGCAAGGAAATTGGGTTACTGGTAATGAGCAAATTGTTAAAAAATTACAAAGAATAATAGCGTCCTCTTTTTTAATCCATTTTCCGGCGCCTTAGTATGTTTTTACTAAGGCGCTTTTTTTAATGGAAAACCTAATCATGCCAAGCTTTAATAATTCATTTTTTCGGGGAACCAACAAGGTTTAAGTATACTTTTTAAGCTTTCCGTCCTTAGCAAATTTAAGCTAAACCCCTACCTTCGCTGCATGCAACAATTAGCTATTCCCATTACCAATCATTCGCATCATCCATTACCTGCCTATGCAACAGCAGGATCTTCCGGTATGGATTTACGTGCTTTTCTACCTCAACCTGTTACTCTACAGCCATTGGAACGTGCTTTAATTCCCACCGGATTGCATATAGCATTACCTGAAGGCTTCGAAGCACAAATAAGACCTCGGAGTGGTTTGGCTATAAAACAAGGCATTACTTGCTTAAATACACCGGGTACAATAGATGCCGATTACAGAGGAGAAATAAAAGTAATTTTAATCAATCTTTCTAATGAACCGGTAACACTTCATGATGGTGATAGAATTGCACAAATGGTTATTCAAAAAATTGAACAAATTAGTTGGATGCCTGTGCAAACTTTAACAGAAACTACCCGTGGTGAAGGCGGATTTGGACATACCGGAAAACAATAAAATATGACGATGCAACGACTTTTTGTTTTTATACTTTTTGTTTCTGCTGTTTTTGCCTGCCATCCTGTAAAAAAGGTACAAAATATTGAGAAGGCTATTTCCAAAAAAGATACGGCTCAAACAGTGATTGTTACTGAAACCCCGAAGGTTGATTCGGCTGCTATTGTAAAGGATATTATGGAGAAGGTTATGAAGCGTTCTATTGACTTTAAAACCTTTAATGCTAAAATTAAAGTTGATTATGAAGGGGCCGAAGAAAGTGAACATGTTACTGCTTATTTAAGCATGATAAAAGATAGCGTTATTTATGTAAAAATTGCACTACCTCCCTATGGTGTAGTGGCGAATGTTTTGGTAACACCCGATAGTGTAGTGTTAATTAAACTTAAAGGTGGTAAGTCTATTCAATACAGAAGTATTGCTTATTTGCAAGAAGTTACGCAAATACCTTTCGATTTTACTACACTACAAAACCTAATTGTGGGGAACCCGGTTTTTTTAGACAGTAATGTGGTTTCCTATAAATCGGGCAATAAACAATTGTTGGTATTAATGGTGGGCGATATGTTTAAGCATTTGGTAACATTAGATAATGTAGATTTCAGAATATTACATAGTAAGTTAGATGATGTTGATATGCAACGGAACCGCACTTGCGATATAACTTTCAGTAATTATCAGCCAATTGATGATTTTTTGTTTGCCACCTTCCGACAAATATCAGTAGCTGAAAAATCGCGATTGGATATATTTCTTGATTTTAAAGAGTTTTCATTTAATGAGCCGTTAAAATATACCTTTTCAGTTCCTAAAAAATACAAAGTGAAATAATATTGTTGGGACTGTAGCGTTAATGAAAAATTAATTCATAAGTCTTTTTTTTAAAATGTGGAGGTTTTAAGCATGCGTTTAATATTGTTTTGTTTTTTATTGTTTCCCATTTTGCCGGTATGGGCACAAACACAAGGTAGTACACAACAACCACCTACCCGTGAAGCATTGCAGCAACAACAAAAACAATTGCAAGAAGAAATTGACAACTTAAATGCAACCTTAAATGCCATTCGTAAAAACAAGAAGCAATCATTAACTGAAGTGGCCATTATTCAAAGAAAACTGGCAGTTCGTGAGCGCTTAATTCATAAAATTAATCAGGAAATACAACGGTTGAATGATGATATATACAATAAGCAATTAGAAATTAATCGTCTGAAAAGGCAATTAGATACCCTGAAACAAAATTATGCCAAAAGCATTGTTTTTGCTTATAAAAACCGAAGCAGTTACGAATACCTAAACTTTTTATTTTCCGCCAGCGATTTTAATGATGCGCTAAAAAGAATGGCTTTTTTGAGAAGTTACCGTCAGTATCGCGAAGCAGAAGCGCAGACCATTTTAAAAACCAGCGAATTAAGACAACAGGCAATTGTTGATATGAACAATGCCAAAGAGCAACAAACCAAGGTATTGGAAACACAAAGTAATCAGTTGAAGGTTTTGGAGCAAGATAAAAAAGAGAAGGACCAAATTGTTAATCAACTAAAGAATAAAGAAAAAGATTATTTAGCTCAGTTGCGTAAAACCGAAAGGCAAAGGCAAATATTAAATGAAGCCATTAAAGCCGCCATTCGTAGGGAAATAGCTGAAGCAGAACGTAGGGAAAGAGAGCGTTTGGCTAAAGCTAAAGCCGAGGCTGCTAAAAAGCCTTCTGCCACAGCAAATAATACGCCTACACCCAAAACGAATAGTACAACGGCAAATAACACACCAAAAGCCTCTGATGAGCCTATTACAGGGGTGGTTTCAGCCGATAGAAATGAGTCGCGAACTTATAGTGTATTCGAATCAACACCTGAAGGACGTGAAATGTCTATCAATTTCGAAAATAATAGGGGTCGCTTACCTTGGCCGGTTTCCGGAGGTGCTGTGGTTGGACAGTTTGGAACCAACATTGTTCCCGGTACTAAACTGAAAGAAACCAATGATGGTATTTTTATTTCTACTAAAATTGGCGCTCCTGTTCGTTGTGTAGCTGATGGAGAAGTGATTTCTGTAATGGATTTAGGCGATTTTCAAGGCGTATTGGTGCAACATGGTAAATATTTTACCGTTTACAATAAATTATCTGATGTTAGCGTAAACAGGGGCCAACAAGTAAAAGCCGGTACATTAATTGGGCATGCTGCGGCTGATTTTGATGGTGAAGGTAAAATTGAGTTTAGGGTAATGAATGGCAGCAATAAATTTGTGAATCCCGAACAATGGCTGAAATCCCGATAAATTGTTTCAATAAAACATAAATGCACCAACATGTCAAAACACCCTAATAAAAAGGCAGTTGATGTAGTTGAAAAAATATTGGATGCTTGTTACCAATATAATCCTGATGCTTTATTTGTTTTAAGTTTAATGCATCAGTATGAAGAAAGGGGAAGTTTAAGCAAAAAGCAATTGCAAGGACTACATCAAAAAGCATCCAAAATTCCGGATATGCCTCAGCACTGGTTAAGCACCTTACAGGCTATCATTTTAAAAATGCCGGAGCGACACAAAATTGCTAAAGAAACAACTGTTCCTTCAGCTATTCATTCAGTTAATCCTTATGAAGAATTTTTGCCCATCATTGCATCCATATTACAGAAATACCCACAACATAAGGGGGCACTATTGTTACAAACAAAATGTAATTTAAAGCAGTTGCTAACTAATGAAGAAAAAAGCCAACTAAAACAATGGCAAAAGTTGTTGCAGTAAAAATTGTTGATAAGCTACCCATCATATTTCGGACGTAAGCCTAGTTCAAATTATATTATAAAGTACTACTATATTTTAAGTAGCCCATTTCCTTTGCCCGACATTCTTACAAACCCTTCAGCCGCATTTACGCCTATTTCTTTTCCTCTAAATGTTTCCATTATTGCATGCCCACAATTGTAAATACCCGGTGGATCTTGACTGGTATGGCAGAATACGGCATTTCTTTTTGTGGCTTGTGTATCTGTAATATTTACCCAGTCAGTTGGGTGAAATCCCATGGTTTGTTCGCCATTACAAACTTCAAAAAAATACAGTTCAAATTTTGCAGCATTAGCTACCCAACATTGTATGGTTAGTAAACTTGCTATTTGGTGATCCTTATGTGTGTCAATAGGCCAGTGTGTAAAAACAATATCGGGTTGTTCACTTGTAATTAATTTATTTAATTGTTTTAAAGTTGCGTTGTCTGCAATGGTTGCTCCATCTATCTGACCGGCAAATAAGGGTTTGGCACTTAATATTTTGCAGGCGTTAATGGCCTCCTGTTTTCTAATAGTTGCGGCTTCTTCGTGACTTTTGTTTGGTATTCCTGCTTCACCGGTAGTTAGGTAAATGATAGTAACGGAGTGGCCTAAATTGGTAAGCATGGCTAAAGTTCCTCCACAACCACTTTCCGGATCATCGGGATGAGCGCCAACGCATACAATTTTTTTTCTATTTACTGTAGTCCCTGTTTGGGCCTGCAGTAAATTAGGTAAGCTTAAAAAACTGATTCCAGCAGTAACATTTTTTACAAATTGCCTACGGTTTTTAGCATTTACTGACATACTTGTTGGGTGATTGCTAGTTTAGGTTGTTATTAAAAGTAAACTATTTTTTCACCCAATGGGGCTTTTTTGCTAACTCAAAATTTGAATTGTTGAATGTTATTAGTGTTTTTTAATTGATAAACTGAACAGAGAGGTTACTGCTACTTATTTGTGAAATTTTTTTGTGAAAAAATGAATTTATCCACACGTATGTGGAAAACTTCACTTAAATTGTATTCCCTATTCACCCTTTTAAAAAACGCAAAGTGAAAACGATTGCCGTTTACAACATTAAAGGTGGGGTTGGTAAAACCACCACCTCTATTAACATTGCCTGTTTAATGGCCAAAATGGGCTTTAGTGTGCTTATTTGGGATTTAGATCCTCAAGGTGGTACCAGCTATTTTTTTAATTGTGAAGGAGCTAATAACCAGCGGTATAAGCGGTTGTTTGAAAATGATATTTCTATTTACGAAGTAATACAAACCTGCGATACGCATCATATTGATATTATAAGCAATGATGCATTTTTTGGTGATGATGTTTTAAGCAAAGGCTCATTATTGTCGCGGTTAAATTTTGCCAATAATGCCACCATTCAGGCCGCACTTGAAAAAGTTGAAGACGATTATGATGTGTGCATTATTGACTGCCCACCGGGCAAGTTTTCACTGCATAACAATGTATTTACTGCTTCAGATTTATTACTTATACCCAATATACCGGCACCACTTTCTTTATATTGTTTTCAGGTGTTACAAACTGATTTAAAAGTGTTTCAACAACAGGGAAAAAATATTATGTCATTTTACAATATGGTGCAGATAAGGAAAAATTTGCATCGTCGTTATTTGGAAGACCAAGCCGGCAGCATTACAAAATTAAACAACTACATTCCTTTTTATTCTGACATTGAAAACATCAGCTTTAATAAGCAATCTATTTTCCATCAATTAAAGGAAGCTAAATCTATACAGTTTTATGAAGCCTTGTGGGATGAAGTTTGTGATAAATGCAATTGGCCTATGTTCAAAACAAATAAAGGCAGGGTGGTTGATTTTCCTGCCTTTAGTAATGGTATAGCTGCATCAGCGGAATAGCCTTTATATGGTTTTATCGGGGTATTGTTTTAAAGCTTCCTCCAAGCAATCCATAGCCGCATGTAAATCGTTTTGATTTAATACATAGGCTAATCTTACTTCATTTTTTCCTAAACCGGGTGTTTGATAAAATCCACCGGCAGGAGCCAACATAACGGTATGCCCTTTGTATTCAAATGATTCTAACAACCACTGGCAAAAGTTTTCTGCATCTTTTACCGGCAAAGCAGCCATAGCATAAAATGCACCACCGGGGTTAGGACAATGTACGCCGGGCATGGCGTTTAATCGTTGAACAATAATATCTCTGCGCCTTTGGTATTCCTCTTTTATAGCATCAAAATAATTATCGGGCAAATCAACTGCAGCTTCACCGGCTATTTGCGCAAACGAGGGTGGGCTAAGTCTTGCCTGAGCAAATTTCATTACTGCATCTAAAACTGTTTTGTTTTTGGTTACTAATGCACCAATTCTACCACCACAAGCACTGTAACGTTTACTAATGGTATCCATTAAAACAACATGTTCATCAATTCCCTTTAAATGCATAGCACTAATGTGGGTGCCTTCATAACAAAATTCGCGATAGGCCTCATCGGAAAATAAATACAATTGATATTTTAATACTAAATTTTTTAATGCCTCCATTTCCGCAGCAGTATATAAATAGCCGGTAGGGTTATTAGGATTGCAGATTAAAATGGCTTTTGTTTTAGGAGTAATTTTTGCTTCGAAAGCTGCAATAGAAGGTAGCGCAAATCCATTTTCAATGGAAGCGGTAACAGGTACTACTGTAACACCAGCTTCTACTGCAAAACCATTGTAATTAGCGTAAAATGGTTCAGGTATAATTACTTCATCACCCGCATCTAAACAGGCCATAAAAGCAAATAAAATAGCTTCACTGCCGCCGGTTGTAACAATAATTTCATCTTTAGTAACGGTAATACCCTTGCGTTGATAATAATCCGTTAATTTTTTTCGATAACTTTCATTACCTGCACTATGGCTGTATGCCAATACTTTAAAATTGCTGTGCCTAACTGCATCTAAAACAGGTTCTGGCGTTTCAATATCGGGTTGGCCAATGTTTAAATGGTAAACCTGAATGCCTTTTTGTTTGGCTACTTCGGCATAGGGTACTAATTTTCTAATAGGGCTTGGGGGCATTGCTATGCCACGCTTACTAATACTTAACATGGCGCAAAGATAACAAGCGTTAGGTAACAAAAAAGCCACCTTCATTTTAAAAGTGGCTTATTTATTCTTAATAATTTAAAAGTAGTTATTTGTGACTGCCATCTTCAACTACCCCTTCAATGGTTAATACAATGGGGTCGTTTACGCCGGCTAGTTTAACGTTTACTCTTTTGGTGAAGGCACCTGACAAGGCAGCATTGTAGGTTACCTTAATTTCACCTGTTTTTCCTTTTGCAATGGGTGATTTGGGGTATTCAGGAGTAGTGCAACCACACTCTGCAGTGGCTACTTCTATTACCACGGGCTTAGTACCTATATTCTTAAAATGAAAAACATAAGTGGCCGGAACGCCTTTTTTTATTTTGCCGAAATCGTGTTTTACGGTTGTAAACTCAACAGGGCTTTGCGCAAAACAAACGGTACCTGCCAATAAAAAAACAGCTAAAAGCAATTGTTTCATAGTATAGAAATTTTGTTGTAAAAATAATGGTTTTGGTAAAGCAAAAATTGTATTTAATAAGGTTGTGATTTATTGATGAATAACGATGCCTGTTTGTTTCGTTTTTCCGGAATCGGTTACAGGTTGTTGAAAGGTTTCACCTTTAAAACTTACTTGCTTGCTTAATTTATAATTGTTTAAAAATATACCCGCTGTTTTATAAAAGGGGCCTAATGTATTGCCATTGAAGCCTAAAACCACATTTACAGATTGCCCGGGTGCAAATTTTTTACCACGCTCAAATTGTGGAGTGGTACAACCACAGCTGGGGCGTACATCATCTAAACTAGCAGTATCTTTTCCAATATTGGTAATGGTAAGGGTGTATTGTGCAGGCTTACCATAAGGTATTTTCCCAAAATCAAAATTATCGTTGGTGAAATTAAACTGGTGCGTAATATCAGCGTTTGTAACCTGCGCCTTTAATGCACCGGATAAACCCAATAAAATAATTAGAAAAGCATAAAGTTTTTTCATTAGTTCCGTTTTAAAATGAGATGATGAGTAATTTACTATTTAACAAATACAATGCTAATTTGGAATGAATGGTGCCTGCTTTAACAATATTAACACATTGATGCGGTTTTGCATAGGCTCATTTTAGTGTATTGAATAAACACAAAGTCACCAAGTTCCTAAAATAAAATTAAGTAATGCTAAACCAAAAAAAATTAAGAAATGCTAAAAGTGGGGTATCTAATAAAAAAGGCATTTTTATAACTCGCTAATACTGTTGTACTTATCCACTATTTTTTGACAATTTGGCACAATTGCCCCTGTAGTGCATAATTTTATTTACCTTAACATGAAGTTGTTTAATCCAATGAAAAATGCACAGCCCTATTAGCCAAATGAAATTTACTTAGCCATATAGTGTTGTGGTGCAATGCTGCATAATTGACAGTTTACCAAAGAACAAAAAACTTACAGTTGATAGTTTTTTAAAATTATTTTTGTGTTATGGAACAAACAAATACTGCTGTTGAAACCAACGTGTTATCGTTTGAAGGCTTTAGGCAACAAGTGCTGAACGATTTTAAAATTACTGTAATTAGCAGAGAAGCCAGTTTATTAGGAAGAAAAGAGGTACTAACCGGAAAGGCTAAGTTTGGCATTTTTGGTGATGGTAAAGAATTGGCACAGGTAGCCATGGCTCGATATTTTCAGCCGGGAGATTTTAGAAGTGGTTACTACCGCGACCAAACTTTTATGTTTGCAACAGGGTTGGCTACTGTTGATCAGTTTTTTTCGCAACTATACGCAGATCCCAACATAGAAAATGATCCATTTAGCGCCGGAAGGCAAATGGTTTCTCATTTTGCTACACCGAATGTTGATGAAGAGGGAAACTGGCTTGATTTGGCCAACCGAAAAAATATTTCATCGGATATAGCACCTACTGCAGGGCAAATGCCCCGTTCATTGGGTTTAGCTTTTGCCTCTAAATGTTTTAGGAATACACCGGTATTACAGCAGTTGAAGCAATTAAGTAATAACGGAAATGAAATTTGCTTTTGTACCATTGGCGATGCTTCAACTTCCGAAGGCCCTTTTTGGGAAACCATTAATGCCGCAGGGGTATTACAAGTACCATTAGCGGTATTTGTTTGGGATGATGGTTACGGTATTTCCGTACCAAGAGAATACCAAACTACCAAAGGCTCTATTTCAGAGGCTTTGCAGGGTATGCAAAAAGATGATCATACCAACGGTATCAACATTTATAAAGTGAAAGCATGGGATTATGCAGGCATGTGTGAAGTGTTTGAAGCAGCATTACAAAAAGTTCGAGAAACACATACACCCGCATTATTTCATGTGGAAGAAGTAACACAACCGCAAGGACATTCTACCAGTGGCAGTCACGAACGCTATAAAAGTGCTGAACGCTTAGCTTGGGAAAGGGAATGGGACTGCATCAAAAAATTCAGAGAATGGATTGTGTTAAGTGGGTTGGCTACCGATGATGAATTGAATGCCATTGCGCAAGAAGCTAAAATATTAGTGAAAGATGCCCGCAATAATGCATGGGAAAAATTTATTCAACCCATAAAAGTTCAGGTGCAAAAAACTGCTGAATTGTTGAATGAAATGGTGGTGAATGATATGGATGTGTATCGTTCTATTCAACAAAAAGTAAGTGAACTGCAAAAAAATATTGAGCCCCTACGGCGCGATGTGTTGCACACTTTACATGTGGCTATGGAAATGGCACCTCATTCACCTTCGTACAATGATATTCAGGAATATTATTATGCATTGCGTAATGAAAATAATCAGTTGTATAACTCTCATTTGTACAATGAAGGTGCTGCCAGCGCTTTAAAAGTTGAAACGGTAAAACCATTAATACCTTTTGATGCGCCGGTATTAAATGGTTATGAAATTTTAAACAAGTATTTTGATATATTATTTGCCAATAATCCAAAAGTGTTGGCCTTTGGAGAAGATGTGGGCAATATTGGCGATGTGAACCAAGGTTTTGCCGGTTTGCAAGCCAAACATGGCAACACCCGTATTTTCGATACCGGCATACGTGAATTAACCATTATGGGGCAGGCCATTGGCTTAGCCTTACGTGGATTGCGCCCCATTGCAGAAATACAATACATTGATTATTTGTTGTACGGCTTACAAACTTTAAGTGATGATGCAGCTACAACACATTATCGCACATTTGGACGTCAAAGCTGCCCCGTTATTATACGTACCCGAGGTCATCGTTTGGAAGGCATTTGGCATAGTGGAAGCCCAATGGGGTTGGTAATACATGCTTTAAGAGGCTTTCATGTATGTGTACCTCGTAATATGGTACAAGCGGTAGGTATGTATAACACTTTGCTGAAAGGCAACGACCCTGGTATTGTTATTGAGTGTTTGAATGGATATAGGTTAAAAGAAAAATTACCCGCTAATTTGTTAGAGTTTACGGTTTCATTAGGCGTACCTGAAATTATTAGGCCGGGTGATGATATTACCCTTGTTTCCTATGGCTCTACACTGCGTATTGTAGAAGAAGCTGCAGAGCGTTTAGCTAAATTGAATGTTAGTTGTGAAATAATAGATGTGCAAACTTTATTACCTTTTGATATTCACCATGATATTGTAGCATCGCTTAAAAAAACCAATCGTATTTTATTTATTGATGAAGATGTACCCGGAGGTGCTGCTGCTTATATGTTTAATAAAGTAATGGAAGAGCAAGGCGGCTACCGTTGGGTAGATGTTGCGCCCCGTACTTTAACAGCTCAGGCTCACCGCCCGGCCTATGGCAGTGATGGTGATTATTTCAGTAAGCCGAATACTGAAGATGTAGTGAAAATGGTTTTAACTATGATGCAGGAGTAAGCAGCAATTTATTCTATAAAGCGGTTTTCCCATTTGCTAGTAGGAACATAGCAACTACTTTTTTTACCGAACCAACGGTACCGGTTTGTTGCAACAATATGGTAAATATAGTTGCGAATAAACGGTGGGATAATAATGAATATGACCAATAAATTAGTTGGAAATGCTAAAGCCTTGGCAACTTTTATGGCTGCTGTTGATTGTGTATAGATTTGCTTGTTTTGAATTAAAATGAAACTATTCAAATCTTTATTGCCGAGTTGGTATTGCGCTAATATTGTTTGCGCATATTGGCTTTGCAAAGGAGAAAAAAGAAAGCGTTGATGTTTGTCGTGTTTTAATACAAACTGCACACTGGCACTGCACAAATTGCAAACTCCATCAAATAAAATAACGGAATTACCGGATGAAGATTTATTAGTAGTAGCCATGATAATATAAGTGAACAAAAAAACAGAGATAGGGTTTAGCTATCTCTGTTTTTTTAAAAAAGGTTATTAACCCATATTGTGGAATACTTTAGTAACATCTTCATCTTGTTCCAAACGTTCAATTAACTTACTTACTTCTTCAGCTTGCGCATCGGTTACAGGAACAGTGGTAGTGGGTATCCATTCTAATTCGGCACTAATTGGGGTAATGCCTTTATCTTCTAAAGCTTTTTGTAGTTTACCAAAGTCAACAAATGCACAACGCAATACTACAATATTGTTGCCTTCATCATCGGTGCTTTCGCCCATTTCTTCTAAGCCGTAATCAATTAATTCCAATTCAAGCGATTCAATATCTAAATTATCGGGCTTTAATTTGAATACCCCCATTTTTTTGAATTGAAAACTTACGCTGCCACTGGTACCCATGGTGCCCCCTCCTTTATTAAAATGGCTTTTTACGTTGGCAACGGTGCGTACATGGTTATCGGTAGCAGTTTCTACTAAAATAGCTACGCCATGTGGTCCATAGCCTTCATATAATATTTCATCGTAATTAGAGGCTTCTTTCCCCATGGCCCGTTTAATGGCTGCTTCTACACGGTCTTTGGGCATGTTTACGCTTTTGGCGTTTTGAACACAGCGACGTAGGGCGGGGTTGGTTGTGGGGTCGGGGCCACCGGCTTTTACAGCAATAACTATTTCTTTACCTATACGGGTAAATTGTTTGGCCATGCGGTCCCAGCGGGCAAACATGGTGGCTTTTCTTACTTCAAAAATCCTTCCCATAATAATATCAATAAACGTTTAGTAAATAAATTGAGCTGTTAGTAATAGTTGCATAGCCGGCTCCTTTTTGCAGGAACGTTGAAGTGAGTGACACAACAGGCGATGCCCAAAGTACCGACAGCCGGTAACAAAAAAATTGTTGGCAAATTTAGCGGTTAAGGATGGTACAACAAAAAACCCCAATGATTTGGGGCTTTTTGTAAAGTTATAATGGTTTTTGTTCGTTAAAATCGTCGGCCGTTGGTAAGGTATCGGCTGGAACATTTAATTTACTGTGTTTACGGCTGTAAGCAAAGTACACTATAATACCTAAAATCATCCAGCTAAAAGCAGCCTTAAGGGTTTCAGGATCAAGGGCAATAATCATTCCCAAACAAATAATGAATCCTAAAATGGGAACTAAGGGAACTAACGGTGTTTTAAAAGGACGGTGTATTTGGGGTGATTTAACACGTAAAATCCAAACACCTAGGCTAACTAATAAAAAGGCAAATAAAGTACCAAATGAGGTTAAGTCACCAGCTACGTTACCCGGAACAAAGGCTGCAAAAATGCCCACAAATACAAATAAAATCCAGTTGGCTTTGTATGGTGTTTTGAATTTGGGATGTAAGTCGCCAAAAGCTTTAGGAATTAAGCCATCATTACTCATGGTATAAAAAATACGGCTTTGGCCCATTAACATTACTAATATAACAGAGGAAAAACCCGCTAAGATGGCTACTGTTACAGCGGTAGCTAACCAGCTATAGCCTGTCATGTAATTTTGTATGGCATAAGCAACTGAAGCTTCTTTACCTGCATGTGCAAATTCACTCCAGTTGGCAACACCGGTTAAAACATGGCCAAATAAAATGTATAAAATGGTGCATATTACTAATGAGCCTAAAATACCAATGGGCATATCGCGTTTTGGGTTTTTGGCTTCTTGGGCTGCGGTACTAACTGCATCAAAACCTATGAAGGCAAAGAACACAATAGCAGCACCCCCTAAAACGCCACCCCAACCATGTTTAAAGTATCCGGCATGTCCGGGAGCATTGTCGGGTATTAAATATGGGGTATGGTTTGCAGGTTTAATAAACTGCCAACCAATAGCAATAAATGCTAAAACAATAGCCACTTTAATAAACACAATAATCATATTAACAGTGGCAGACTCTTGCATACCACGAATTAATAATAAGGTTAATGCTAATAAAATAAATAATGCCGGTAAATTAATAATGCCATGTTCTCCTTTTAATGAAGTTTCAAATGGCGAATGGCACCATTCGTAGGGAATTTGCCCTCCCAGCAAATTATTGAGGTATTCACTCCATGCAATAGATACGGTTGCGGCACCAAGTGCATATTCCATAATGAGAGCCCAGCCAATAATCCAGGCAATTAATTCACCCATGGTTAAATAAGAGTAGGCGTAAGCGCTTCCTGCAATGGGAATCATAGAGGCAAATTCAGCATAGCATAACCCTGCAAAGGCGCAACCTACGGCTGCAATAATGAATGATATAGTAACTGCTGGCCCTGCAGCTTCGGCGGCAGCGGCAGCTGTTCGAACAAATAATCCTGCGCCAATAATGGCACCAATACCTAAGGCAATAAGGTTACTTGCTCCCAGCGTTCGTTTTAATCCTGATTCACTATCGGAAGCTTGTGCAAGTATACCTTCAATCGATTTTTTTCTAAATAAACTCATGGTACAGTTGATTAGGTTTTACAATTTTCGGATTGGCAAAATAGGCATTTAATTGATTGGATGCAGTAAAACTTTATGAATTACAGGTAAGTATTACATTTTTGTACAACATTTATTAATTAAGAATTGGAATGTATTGGGTACGCTAATTTTGGTCTTATTTGTGATATTCATGTTTACTTAAACACAATTATCAATAGTTTATACCTATATTGCCACCTTGAAAAGGGCTAAACAAACTATTGATGAATGGTTTAGTAAACCTGCATACTTTGCTTGATTGATACAAACCGTATGAAAAAAAACAGATTAACACTTTACATTTTAATTGCCATGTTTTTGGGCATTGGTGTAGGCTACATAGTTAATAAAACAGCCACACCAACTTTCATTGCAACTTTTGCACCTAAAGTAAATTTATTAACTACTATTTTTTTAAGGTTAGTGCAAATGATTATAGCCCCACTAGTATTTAGTACGCTGGTAGTGGGCATTGCTAAATTAGGCGATTTAAAAACAGTAGGGCGTGTGGGTGGTAAAGCTTTGTTGTGGTTTATTAGTGCATCTTTTGCTAGTTTATTATTGGGCTTATTATTGGTGAATATTTTTAAACCCGGCCACGGCATACATTTAACTGTGCATGATGCAGGGAATGCCAAAGATGTAATTGGTAAAACTCAAAGTTTTTCTTTAGAAACCTTTGTAACGCATGTTTTTCCAAAAAGTATTTTTGAGGCCATGGCTTCAAATGAAATTTTACAGATTGTAATTTTTTCAGTTTTCTTTGGTATTGCTACAGCCGCATTGGGCGATGCAGGTAAAGTAGTGATAAAAGGGTTAGATGCAGTGGCTCATGTTATTTTAAAAATGGTGGCTTACGTTATGGCCTTTGCGCCACTAGGCGTTTTTGGTGCCATTGCTGCGGTAATTGCCACTAATGGTTTGGAAGTTTTTAAGTTCTATAGTTTTTATTTACTATACTTTATTTTAGGAATTTTTTTATTATGGGCCTTATTATTATTGGTAGGGCTTTTAATTTTAAAAAACAGATTGCCGGCTTTATTAAAAAGAATTATACAGCCGTTAATTATTGCATTTAGCACCACTAGTAGTGAAGCTGTATTTCCAAAATTAACAGAAGAGTTAGAAAAATATGGCTGTAATAATAAAATTGTAGCCTTTATTTTGCCATTAGGTTACTCGTTTAACTTAGATGGCAGTATGATGTATATGACCTTTGCCAGTTTAGCTATTGCTCAAGCTTATGGTATACATTTAGACTTAGGCACACAGCTAACCATGTTAATTGTATTAATGTTAACCAGCAAAGGTATTGCAGGTGTGCCACGTGCATCGTTAGTAGTTGTAACGGCCACTTGTGCCATGTTTAATATTCCCCCCGAGGGCATTGCACTCATATTACCAATAGATCATTTTTGCGATATGTTTAGAACTGCAACCAATGTATTAGGTAATGCGTTGGCTACTTCAGTAGTTAGTAAGTGGGAAGGAGCATTGGAATATGAACAAGCGGCTTAAAACGTTTTTTTATTATGAATATATTATTATCCTCATTTGAGTGGCATCAGTTATTACAACCCCAATTTTATATTGAACATGGAGGGCTTTGGGTATTATTGTTTATTGTGTTTGCCGAAACAGGTTTGTTCGTAGGATTTTTTTTACCGGGTGATAGCTTATTGTTCGTTGCCGGTATATATAGTAATATGTTAATGCATTCATTCGTTGATACACAAAATAGCTTTATTAATTTGGTATTATTGATTATACTTATATCCCTAGCGGGAATATTAGGGAATGCTACGGGTTATTGGTTTGGCCGAAAGGTGGGCCCTGCAATGTACAATTGGAAAGATAACTTTATATTTAAACAACATTATTTGCAACAGGCGCACGATTTTTATGAAAAGCATGGAGGCGGCGCCATTATTTTTGCTCGCTTTGTACCCATTGTTCGAACCTTTGCACCCATAGTTGCAGGTATAGTGAATATGCATCAAAAAAAATTCACTTTTTTTAATGTAATTGGTTGTGTGGCTTGGGTAATTGCTATGGTTGCCGGTGGGCATTACTTAGACAAATTTTTTATTGAAACCTATCAGTTCGATATTAAAAAGCATTTGGAAATTATTGTTTTGGTAATTGTTTTGGTAACCACTGCACCCGTTTTATTCAAATTATTCTTTAGAAAAAAAAATAAACAGCATTAGCTGCACTGAACTGCAAGCGCAAATTCCAACATCAATTTTATTGCTACCTGCATTTTATTTATATTCATGCTTTTAAAACGAGAAGCATACCTATGAATCAAAAGCAATATGGTATTTTATCATTGCCTGTAATTGTTGGTGCATTAGGCTATTTTGTAGATATATACGATTTATTATTGTTCAGTATTATCCGTGTTCCCTCTTTAAAATCGTTTGGTTTAACCGATGCTGCCATTGCTGCCGATGGATTATTTATTTTGAATATACAAATGATTGGACTTTTATTGGGTGGCATATTATGGGGCGTATTGGGCGATAAAAAAGGGAGATTGAAAGTATTGTTTGCATCTATTATTTTATACTCACTGGGCAATATTGCCAATGGCTTTGTACAAACCGTTAATCAATATGCATTGGTGCGTTTTATTTCCGGGATTGGCCTTGCTGGCGAATTGGGTGCCGGTATTACTTTGGTAAGTGAATTATTACCAAAAGAAAAAAGAGGAATTGGAACCTCGTTAGTGGCAGGTATTGGGCTTACAGGGGCTGTTTTCGCATTTTTTATTAAAGAAGAATTTGAATGGAGAACTTGTTATTTTATTGGAGGCGGATTGGGTTTGTTATTGTTATTATTACGCGTTGGTGTATTAGAATCGGGTATGTTTCAATCCTTACAAAATAAAAATGTACGTAAGGGCGATTTTTTTATGTTGTTCTCTAGTCGAAAATACTTTTTCAAGTACATCAAAGCTATTTTAATTGGTTTACCAACCTGGTATGTAATTGGAATTTTAATTAGTTTTTCAAAAGAGTTTGGTGCACACATGCGCATTAAGGGAAACATTGATCCCGGAAAGGCAGTGATGTATGCTTATGTAGCTATTTCAATTGGTGATATTTTGGTTGGCTTTTTAAGTCAGTTGTTGAAAAGTAGAAAGCAAGCTGTTTTAATATTTTACGCTATTACCGCCCTTTCTATGATATGGTATTTTAACTTGTATGATGGTACTGTAAATACACTTTATTTGGTATCTGCCATACTAGGCTTTGGTACCGGATTTTGGGCCATTTTTGTAACGATGGCAGCTGAGCAATTTGGCACCAATATTCGTGCAACAGTGGCCACAACGGTACCCAATATGGTACGTGGCTCATTAGTATTGGTTTCCTTATTGTTCACTGCATTGCAAACGTATAGCAGTTATGTAACCAGTGCATGGATAACAGGAATTGTAGTAATGATAATTGCTCTGCTTGCATTATTATTTACAGAAGAAACTTTTCATAAAGATTTGAATTATGTTGAATAGAAAGTGAAGGCTTCATTGTCAATTTAATTCATTAATAGCAACACATTTATTATTTCGAACTTGTACCAATGTGTATGAAATCAATGTGTTGTTGGATAAATTTACGCTATGAAAATATTGGTCATTCGTTTTTCATCAATTGGCGACATTGTTTTAACTACTCCTGTTTTTAGGTGTTTGAAACAACAATTGTCCGATGTTGAAATTCATTTTGTGAGTAAAATTCAATTTAAAGCTGTTACTGAGGCCAATCCCTATATTGATTATTTTCATTATTATGAGGGCAATTTGTCACTATTAATCCAGCGGCTAAAAGCTGAGAACTTTGATTATATAATTGATTTACATAAAAACTTTCGTTCATACAAAATACGTCAGGCACTACGTACTAAAGTTTTATCGTTTAAAAAGTTAAGTTGGCAAAAGTGGTTATTAACCCGTTTTCATATCAACTTCATGCCCGGCCGCCACATCAGTTTGCGATGTTTGGATGCACTTGCCCCATTAGGTGTATATGATGATGGTAAAGGATTAGATTATTTTATTCCACCACATGCAGTTATAAGAGCAGGCGATTTACCGGTTTCGCACAGTGCCGGATATATTGCCATTGTTATTGGGGCATCTTACTATACAAAAAAATTACCTGTTGAAAAGCTGCAACAGTTATGTTCATTGCTAAACTATCCAATAGTATTGGTGGGTGGGAAAGAAGATGCCGCCATTGGGGCCTTAGTGGCCGGTATTGACGAAATAAAAGTTTATAATGCCTGTGGCAAATTTTCTCTTCATGAATCGGCTGATATTGTACGGCAAGCCCATCTCGTTATTTCGCACGATACCGGATTATTATATATTGCCTGTGCTTTTCAAAAAAAGATTTTAGCAGTTTGGGGAGGCACCTCTCCTGCATTAGATGTAGCCCCATTTTATGGAACAGCATTTAATCATAAGCAGTTAGAAAATTTAGCTCATAATTATGTAGTACCTAATTTATCGTGCCAACCTTGTTCTAATTTTGGAACACGTACTTGTCCAAAAAAACATTTTCATTGTATGGAATGGCAAGATGTTACAAAAATTGCAGCTGATGCTTTAGAAAGGGTATCAAAAAAATAAGCCTCGTAAAAGTTTACGAGGCTCAATATTTAGTAAGGCAATTATTATAATGTTTTTAATACATCATTCATGCTTCTAACGGCTGCAGCACTTTTCGCAAAAGCAGCTTTTTCCTCTTCATTTAAATCGAAATCTACAATTTTTTCCCAGCCATTTTTGCCAATAATAACAGGTACACCCAGGCAAATATCTTTTTGACCATATTCACCTTCCAAGTAAACGCAACAGCTTATTAATTTCTTTTCATCACGTACAATGCTTTCAACCATTGAAGCGCAGGCCGCACCGGGTGCATACCATGCAGAAGTGCCAATTAATTTGGTTAAAGTAGCACCGCCTACCATCGTATCATTAATAATTTGTTGTTGCTTTTCAGCTGATAAAAATTTGGTTACAGGCACACTATTCCATGTAGCCATGCGGATCAAAGGAATCATAGTAGTGTCACCATGACCACCTACAACTACTGCATTTAAGTCGGCAGGGCTACAACCCAAGTGTTGACTTAATTGGTAGCGGAAGCGTGAGCTATCCAATGCGCCACCCATACCTATAATCCGGTGTTTGGGTAAACCTGTTGCTTGTAGGGTTAAGTAGGTCATAGTATCCATTGGGTTGGATATAATGATGAAAATTGCATTGGGAGAATATTTCAAAATGTTTTCAGCTACACCTTTCACAATACCGGCATTTACGCCAATTAGTTCTTCTCTGGTCATACCGGGTTTACGAGGTAAACCTGAAGTAATTACAACTACATCTGAGTTAGCAGTTTTAGTATAATCGTTTGTACTTCCGGTAATACGGGTATCAAAGCCTAATAATGCAGCAGTTTGCATCATATCTTGTGCTTTTCCTTCTGCAATACCTTCTTTAATGTCTAATAATACCAATTCCTGGCAAAGTTCTTTCCTGGCAATATTATCGGCGCAAGTAGCACCAACGGCGCCGGCACCTACAACGGTAATTTTCATAAATGTATATTTAAAAATTAGTGAATAAAATTTAGTTTTAATTCTAATGTAGTGCTTCCATAATTTCCTGAGGGGAAGCGCCTTGCCTAAATTCTTTTACAAACTTTCCTTGCTTATTGTACAAAGCTATGAAAGGTGTAAATTCTACTTTATAAAATGCAGGAATAAAATATTGTGGATCTCTTCCTGCAACAATATTCTTGTATTTGCTCAATCCATATTCGTAATAAAACTTTTTAATATCCGGAAAAGGGTGGTAGCTTACCCAAACGAAAAATATATTTGATAAACTATCCATTTTTTTATTCAACTCTTTGGCTTCATACTGACAGTGGCCACATTCCGGACTAAAATAAACAATGGCTACAGGAAGATTTTTGGGTATAGAGCGGTTAGTAAACCAGGTACTATCCGTGCTTAAAATTTGAAAAGAAGGAATGGTTGGATTTTTTAAGTAAGGTGGTAAACTGTCGTTGTTTTGCTGTGCATTTGCCATAATTGGATAAAGGCAAATCATAGTGAAAGCAATGAGAAGATGCTTCATGTAAACTATTTTTAAGAGGTTTTAAATAAACGCACTATTCAAGTTTATTAAAATGTAAAGATACGAATAGCTGCATTGCCACTTGTGGGCATCGCAAAATTAATTGAGAAATGTTGCCTATATTGTTAAAATAAGCTTTGCTTTTTTGGGCAAAAAAAACCTGCAAAAATCAATTATTGAATTTTCGCAGGTTTGAACAACTAAATACCTCAACATTTATCCCTTATGTGCCATATTTTGTTTGTGTATTTGGCGGTCGGCACGTTTAATGGGATGCTTAACTCCCTCGCTTTGTAACTGTTTTTTGTCTTGATTAATGTCTTTTTGATCAGAGTGAATATCCTTAGTTAATTTGTTAGCTCGGGCTTTATTACCATTTTCTAAAGCTTCTGCGCGCTGTCTCTTGTCTTTTCTTTCATCTCTGATATCGTGGCGCATATCTTTCATGCCTGATTTTACTGCAGGGTTTTGAGTAGTTGTTGTACTAGTGGTTGCGCCTGTTTGTGCCATTGCTGCTACGGTAAAAAATAAGCCGGATGCGAGTAAAAAAACTGTTTTTTTCATGAGTTTCATTTTTTGTTTTTTTAAAAAGTGTTTTTATTTACAGACTTGCAGCAAACACAGAAGTTTATTTTGTAACAAATAATTTTTTAAAAAGAATTGTTACAAGCACGCGAGTAAAGATTATTTACTTTCAAAAAGTTACTTACGAAAAAGAGGGTAGTTAAAGCTGGTTGTTTTTTGATGCTTCAATCATGCGCATTTCTTTTGCATCTTGTAAAAACTCAGATGCAAAAATAAAGTTGTTTAATAATGTGTCTTTACTAAATATAATATCTTTATTACTTCCTTCCCATTGTTTTCTACCATTGTGCAGGTAGATGATATGATCGCCAATTTCCATTACACTATTCATGTCGTGTGTAACCACAATAGTTGTGGTTTTAAATTCATGTGTAATATCTTTAATTAGTTTGTCAATAAGTAATGAGGTTTGCGGGTCAAGTCCTGAGTTAGGTTCATCGCAAAATAAATATTTGGGATTGAGTACAATGGCTCGTGCAATACCAACACGCTTTTTCATTCCCCCACTTAATTCGGCGGGATATTTTTTATTGGAACCCGATAAGTTTACTCTAGCCAATACCTCATCCACTCTTTTTTGTTTTTCGCCCATGGTTTGTTTAGAAAACATATCAAGTGGAAAACGAACATTTTCTTCAACAGTTTTAGAATCGAATAGGGCAGAACCCTGAAAAAGCATTCCTATTTGTTGCCTTAATAATTTTTTTTCGTGTTTATTCATGGTAAGCATGCTTTCACCACTGTATAAAACATCGCCTGAATCGGGCGTAAATAAGCCAACAATACATTTTGTTAAAACAGTTTTACCACTACCGCTGGTACCAATAATCAGGTTGCATTTACCTGCTTCCATTTGGGCACTAATGTCTTCCAAAATGGTTTTATCGCCAAAGGCTTTGCGTATGTGGCTTATTTCAATCATAAGGCAAAATGCTTATAGAATAATTAACTGATTTTTCAACAGATCTTCGAAGCTATCTCTTTTTCTTATTAAATGTGCTTCATTGTTCAATACCAATACTTCAGCAGGTTTAAAGCGGCTATTATAGTTGCTACTCATTTCAAAACCATAAGCTCCGGCATTGTAAAAAACCAATAAATCGTTTTCTCTAACTTCATTTAAGGGTCTGTTCCATGCAAAAGTATCAGTTTCGCAAATATAGCCTACAACAGAATAGTGATGTATGGGGCCATTGGGATTACTAATGTTTTGAATACGATGATAAGCATCATAAAACATAGGGCGTATTAAATGATTGAACCCGCTGTTTACACTAACAAAAGTGGTTGCAGATGTTGGTTTCATTACATTAACCTGTGTAATGAAATACCCTGCTTCGCTAACCAAATATTTGCCGGGTTCAAACCAAACAGTTAACGGTTGGCCATTGGGGTTAGGGTGAACCGCAAACGCTTTTTTAACTTCTTCGGCCAACAGTTGAATATTAGTGCCTTCTTCTTGTTCTTTATAAGGCACTTTAAAACCTCCACCTAAATCAATGTAAGAAAGGTGTTGAAATTTGGGTATTAAATCAAACAACACTTCAATACCTTCTACAAAAACTGCCACATCCTTTATTTCACTTCCGGTATGTATATGTAGCCCTTTGATAATAAGGTTAGTTTGATTAATTACTTTTAAAACTACATCTATTTGATCAATAGGAATGCCGAATTTGCTTTTATTATGCCCTGTTGAAATTTTTAAATTACCGCCGGCCATAATATTGGGGCGTAACCGAATACCAACGGGGTAGGTATTGCCGTACTTCTTCCCAAATTTTTCCAGGTTGGCAATGCTATCAATATTAATGTGTACACCCGCTTCTGCGGCTTCTTCAATCTCGCTGAAGGCAATACCATTTGAAGTATATAAAATGTTGCCGGCTGGAATTCCGGCATATAGTGCCAGCTTTACTTCATTAATAGAGCTACAATCAATATTACACCCTAAACTGCCAATATATTTTAATATGTTAACATTGGTTAATGCTTTGCATGCATAAAAGAAACGGGTATTGATGCCTTCAAATGCTTGTGTTAATTGTTGGTATTGCGCTTTAATTTTTTCCGCATGATACACATAAACCGGTGTACCATATTGCGTTGCAATAGATATTAAGGTTTGGTTATTCAGTTGCTGCATTTTGCGAAGATACAGCTTGAATGTAATGAGAATAAGCTAGGATTGTTTTATTCCTCAGAATTTTTAGCCGAATCTTCTTCGTTGTTTTCTGAATTTTCATTGTTGCTATTGCCTTCATCATTAATCAGCAATTCACCCTGCTCATTTACAACAATGGTGCTATTTTCACTATCTTCTGCCGAAACAGTATTGCTGGCAAAATCTTCAGGTTTAATGATGGTAGCATTCATGGCTTCATCGGCTAATACCTCTTTAATTTTAGGTAAATCGTTGGGTGAATTTATCCCAAAATAATCCATGAAATTTTTTGAAGTTGTATATAGTAAAGGCTTGCCCGGAAGCTCTTCATTTCGGCCACTTATTAAGATAAGTTCTTTTTCTAAAAGTTTTTGAACACTATAATCGCTGTTTACGCCACGTATGGTTTCAATTTCACCTTTAGTAATAGGTTGTTTATATGCAATAATGGCTAAGGTTTCTAATGCTGCATTGGATAAGCGTTTTAAAAACTTATCACCATTTAATTGTACAACAGTTTTGTGGTAGGCTTTTTTTGTTAAAAACTGCCATCCACCGCCGCTTTCAACAACTTCAAAAGCATAAAATTCCGACTGGTATTTTTCTTTAATAGCTTCTAAAGCTTGTTCTACCTGTTCGGGCATTATGCGTTCTTCCATAAACCCCAAGGCATTATTCACTAACTCTACCATTTCGGCAGCAGTTAAGGGCTTTTCGCTGGCAAAAATTAAAGCCTCTAAATGGGGTATAATTTCACTTAGTTCCACAAATGCTTAGTTGTTAAGGGCTGCTAAAATAACATTTTTTTCTTAACCCTGAAGTGCAGCTGCACCACTTACAATTTCGGTTAATTCGGTAGTAATGGCAGCTTGGCGTGCTCGGTTGTATGATATGCGTAATGATTTTAATAGTTCATTTGCATTATCACTTGCCTTATCCATAGCAGTCATTCTGGCGCCATGTTCACTTGCATGTGCGTCTAAAACAGCTTTATACAATTGGGTATTTAAAATTTTAGGCATTAACTCGGTTAATAATACCTCTTTTTCCGGTTCAAAAATAAAGTCGGCCTTTTGTTTACCCGATTGTTCAATTTTGGGAATAGGTAAGAATTGTTCAGTAACAAAACGCTGTGAAGCAGCATTTTTGAATTCGCTGTATACAATTTCAACTGCATCAAAAGTTTTGTTTACAAATGCCTTCATAGCGGCCTGAGCAGCTTCTTGTACTTGTTCAAAACTAAGGTGTAGAAAAATGTCTTTATAGGTATCGTTAGTGTGGTATCCTTGCTTGCTTAAACTTTCATACCCTTTTTTTCCGATATTCCAAATGCTAACGTTTCCTTTTTTGTATTGGGTAGTATATTTATCAGCAATGATTTGCTTGGTAAGTTTCACTACGTTTGAATTATAAGCACCACATAAGCCTCTGTCGCTGGTAATAACTATCAACAATACTTTTTCAACAGGGCGTTCTTCAGCTAAGGCTAAAGAGGTGCCGCCTTCCATATTACTCACAATATTGCTGAGCATTTCCTGCAATTTATTGGCATAAGGACGCATTTGAATAATGGCATCTTGGGCTCTGCGCAATTTAGCAGCACTCACCATTTTCATGGCTTTCGTAATTTGCTGCGTACTTTGTACACTTTTAATTCGGTTACGTACTTCTTTTAACTGACCAGGCATAGTTCAACTTTAAATTGGCTGCAAAAGTAGCAGATTGGAGTTAAATTCCCATCCTTCCCTAAAAAACTACTTAAAATTTTAATTACAGGTGCCAAACCAAGCCTACGCCACTATTGGTAGGTTCAAAATTCAATTGGTTTAATTTTTTGCCATTTTGGTGGTGGTCAAAGTATTGAATTAGGTCAAAAATCAGCAAAAATCCACCCTGAACCATTATGCTGGTGCCATAGCCCTGGGTTTGCGGGTTATTAACGCGTAAGCCATGCTCTTTAAGGTACAAGCCTGTTGTAATGTATGCGGCATCTAAGCCGGTATTCAGTAATAGCAATTTTTCAATATTTTGTTGCTGTTGCCAGTTTTTTTGGGCCGATACGGTATGTTTTAATGCTTTTTTGGCACTTAAAATACCTATACCGGCAATGGCTGCATTAGCAATATTCCAGTATACGTTCATTTTAAAAAATGCTTGTGTGCTTCCGGTTGTACTGGCTGCGCTAATGCTACTTTGTATAATGTTTACGCCGGCCCAAGCCCCTAATACGGTCATATTTCTTTTAATAATATTTTGTCGGCTTTTATAAACACTATCTGATAATTCCTGATTAGTGCTGGATATTTGGGCGTAACTTTTTTGACAGAAAAAAATAACAACACCAACTAACAATACTTTGTAACAAAAATTTAATGGTCTATTCATACAATATCTTTGGTAGTAAAGTGAGATTAAGGGAGTTCAAAATAAAAACTCAATTCGTTAAGTATTTGATAAAGCAGTATTATTGCGGTTAATAAAGTATTCAAAGTGGCAAATTAGTTACCTTTGATACTTATTTTTATGTCAATTTGGCTTAATGCATTTTGTAGCATCCAATTTGAACAAGAGATTTTTTTATGCATCATCAGTTATTTTAAGTTATGTTGAAATTAATGTCGAAAATTTTAGGGGGAAACAAGAGCGAGAAAGATGTTCAGAAAATTCTCCCTATCGTAAACAAAATCAATCATCACTACGAGCAGTTTCAAGCCCTCAGTAATGATGAACTGCGGAATAAAACAGTTGAATTTAAAGCAAAAATAAAAGCACATCTTTCGGAAATTGACACCGAAATTGCTGAATTGCAACAAACTGCCGATTCATTACCACCTCAAGAAATTCATGAGAAAGATAAGTTATATCATAAAATTGATAAACTAAAAAAAGACAGGGATAAACACATTGAAGCTGTTTTAAATGAAATATTACCCGAGGCTTTTGCTGTAATTAAGGAAACTGCCCGCCGATTTAAAGATAATAGCACTTTAATAGCTACTGCTACCGATTTAGATCGCGAGTTAAGCGTAAAGAAAGATTATATTTCTATTCAGAATAATGAAGTTGTATTTAAAAATACATGGCTTGCAGCAGGTGGGCAAGTAGTTTGGGGCATGTTGCATTATGACGTGCAGTTAATAGGCGGTATTGTTTTACACCAAGGTAAAATTGCTGAAATGGCAACGGGTGAAGGTAAAACCTTGGTTTCTTCTTTACCTGCTTACTTGAACGCATTACCCGGAGAGGGCGTGCATATTGTTACCGTAAACGATTATTTAGCTCGACGCGACTCAGAATGGAATGGTCCTATTTTTGAATTTTTAGGATTGAAAGTTGATTGTATTGATAAACATGATCCTAATTCGGAGAATAGAAGAAATGCATATTTGGCCGATATTACCTTTGGTACCAATAACGAATTTGGCTTCGACTATTTGCGTGATAACATGGTACACTCACCCAATGAAATGGTGCAACGTAAATACCATTACGCTATTATAGACGAGGTAGATAGTGTTTTAATTGATGATGCTCGTACGCCTTTAATTATTTCAGGCCCAATAGGGAAACAAGATAATATTGAACAGTTTTTTGAACTTAAGCCACGGATTGAAAAATTAGTTGAAGCACAAAAGAAAGCAGTCAATCAATTTTTGAATGAAGCAAAGAAAAAACTTGCCGAAGGCAATGATGATCCTAAAGATGGAGGCTTATTATTGTATCGCGCATTTCGTGGTCTTCCAAAAAATAATGCACTTATTAAATACCTAAGCGAACCCGGAGTTCGGATGAAGTTACAGAAGGCTGAAAATTACTATTTAGCCGATCAGTCAAGAGAAATGCACATTGTAGACGCAGAATTATATTTTTATATAGATGAAAAAAATAATTCAGTTGAGTTGACCGACAAGGGCATTAACCTTATTACAAAATCAGGTGAAGATCCTCATTTTTTTGTGTTACCAGACATAAGTGTTGGTCTTGGCGAGATTGAAAACACGAAAGAAATTTCTGCTGAAGATAAACTGCATAAAAAAGAAGCGTTAATTAATGAATACACACAAAAGGCCGATCGCATCCACACTGTACAGCAGTTATTGAAAGCCTATACTTTATTTGATAAGGATGTTGAATATGTGGTGATGGATGGGCAGGTTAAAATTGTGGATGAACAAACCGGTCGTATTTTAGATGGAAGGCGTTATTCAGATGGTTTGCACCAAGCTATTGAAGCAAAGGAAAATGTGAAAATTGAAGCTACTACACAAACCTATGCCACCGTTACCTTACAGAATTACTTTAGAATGTACCACAAATTGGCCGGTATGACCGGTACTGCTCAAACTGAAGCAGCAGAATTATGGGACATTTACAAGTTAGATGTAGTAACTATTCCCACCAATAAGGCACTTATTCGTAAAGACAATAATGACCTGGTATATAAAACCAAGCGTGAAAAATTTGGAGCTGTTATTGATGAAATTGTGAAGATGAATAAACTGGGACGCCCGGTTTTAGTTGGTACCACTTCAGTTGAAGTAAGTGAATTGTTGAGTAGGATGTTACGCCAAAAACAAATTCCGCATAATGTATTAAACGCTAAACAACATGCCCGAGAAGCGCAAGTAATTGCTGAAGCCGGTATGGCCGGTGCCATTACTATAGCTACGAATATGGCTGGCCGTGGAACTGATATTAAATTAGGCGAAGGCGTAGCGCAGGCAGGTGGATTAGCTATTATTGGTACAGAACGGCATGAATCGCGCAGGGTTGATTTGCAGTTGCGTGGACGTGCAGGCCGTCAAGGTGATCCAGGCTCTTCTGTTTTCTTTGTGTCTTTAGAAGATGATTTAATGCGCATGTTTGGTAGCGACCGAATTGCCAAAGTAATGGAATTTGCCGGTTACAAAGAAGGTGAAGTAATTCAGCACAGCATGATTACCAAATCAATTGAACGTGCACAGAAAAAAGTAGAGGAAAACAACTTTGGTATTCGTAAGCGTTTATTGGAATATGATGATGTAATGAACAAGCAACGTACCGTTATTTACACTAAACGGAATCATGCTTTGTTTGGTGAACGCTTAGCATTAGATTTAGATAATGCTTTTTATAGTGTTGCTAGCGAAATTATTAATGGATTTAAAGCTGATGATGATTTTGAAGGCTTACGTTTGGCTTGTATTGTTCACTTTGGAACAGATACCAATATTACGCCGGAAGAGCTAAACAAAATGTCAGCTGAACAACTAATAGAAAAGTTATATAATCAGGCCATTACTAATTATCAAAACAAAAAAGCAGAATTAGCCTCCGAAACTTTGCCGGTGTTTAAAAACATTCGTCAACAACAAGGTGCACATATTGAAAATGTAATTGTTCCTTTTAGCGATGGTCGCAAACAATTACAAGTTTTGGTAAACATGCAAAAAACACTTGATACTAACGGTGTTGAATTGGTGAATGCATTAGAACGTTGGATAACTTTAGCCTTTATTGATGATGCTTGGAAAGAACATTTAAGGGCTATGGACGACTTAAAGCAAAGCGTTCAAACAGCTGCATATGAACAAAAAGACCCACTGGTAATTTATAAAGTTGAAGCCTTTAACTTGTTTAAGCAAATGGATAGTGAGGTTAATAAAGAAATTGTTCAGTTTCTTTGTTTAGCTACTATTCCAACACAGGAAGGTGAAGCAGTACGCGAAGGTCGCCAACAAAAAACAGATTTAAGTAATATGCGTACCCGCAAAGAATCTGTTGATGGTGCAACTACTGAAGAGGATTATTACGATCCCACTCCTGTAAAGCAAGAACCCGTAAAAGTAGGTCCTAAAATAGGTCGTAACGATCCTTGTCCTTGCGGCAGTGGAAAAAAATATAAAAACTGCCACGGCAAAGAAGCATAATCATATTTGTCATTTTATTGGGGTTATAAGCTTACTGGCTTTTAACCCCTTTTTTATTTACATTTGAAAAAAATTAAACTTGCTATATGCCTGCTGTAACAGCATTTTTACCCGATTTTAGAAATACTCCTCAAATTGATCATGTTGGTGTGGAAGAACGTGCTGCACGTTTTACCAAACGTAGTATAAAAACTGAAAGTAAAGTTGAAGGTTTAAAGTTGACTTTAAACATGATTGATTTAACCACTTTGGAAGGAAAAGATACCGATGGAAAAGTAAAGCAGTTATGTTATAAAGCAATGCATTTACATGATGCCTATCCGGGTTTACCAACGGTAGCGGCTATATGTGTGTATCCCTCAATGGTAGCGGTAGCTAAAAAAGCCCTACAAGGTTCAAACGTTAAGGTTGCTGCTGTTGCTACTGCATTTCCCAGTGGTCAGTCATCTCGCGATGTAAAATTGCGTGATACCAAATTTGCCATTGATCAGGGTGCCGATGAAATTGATATGGTAATAAGTCGCGGAAAATTTTTACAAGGCGAATACAATTTTGTATTTGATGAAATAGCTGCCATTAAAGAAGCTTGTGGTAATGCTCGTTTAAAAGTAATTTTAGAAACAGGTGAGTTAGTAACTTACGATAATGTACGCCGTGCCAGTGAAATTGCCATGTATGCCGGTGCCGATTTTATTAAAACCTCAACCGGCAAAATTCAGCCTGCAGCAACAATGCCTGTAACATTAGTAATGTTAGAAGCAATACGCGACTTTTATTACCGAACCGGAAAAAAAATTGCCATGAAACCTGCCGGTGGTATTTCAAAAGCAAAGGCTGCATTGCATTACTTAGTAATGGTACAGGAAACTTTGGGAACCGATTGGTTAAGCAATGAATGGTTTCGCTTTGGTGCCAGCAGTCTTGCAAATGATGTATTAATGCAACTGGAAAAAGAACGCACCGGTGTATACCAGGCAGCAAATTATTTCTCTATAGATTAAGCGTATTTGAATTTAAAAAATTATTAATAAAAGCTTATGGCTAAATCATCAAAAAATATTCAACCCACACTAAAATTCAATATAAAATATGCACCTGCGCCGGAAAGCGTAAGTGCTGCCTCTATTAACGAGCAATATAATTTGTTCATTAATGGCAAATTTGAAAAACCATTAAGCAAAAAATATTTCGATACTATCAATCCTGCTACGGAAAAAAAAATTGCTTCAGTAGCTGAAGCAGGTGCTGCCGATGTTGATAAAGCTGTTAAGGCTGCACGGGCTGCTTATAATGGACATTGGGGTAAAATGCCTGCCAAAGAAAGGGCTAAATATATTTTCCGAATTGCCAGAATGATTCAAGAGCGTGCTCGTGAATTTGCAATTATAGAAAGTTTAGATGGAGGAAAGCCTATTCGCGAATCGCGTGATATTGATATTCCTCTTGCAGCCAATCATTTCTTTTATTATGCCGGTTGGGCTGATAAACTGAATTATGCTTTCCCTAACAGAAATGTGTCACCGTTAGGCGTTGCAGGCCAAATTATTCCTTGGAATTTTCCTTTATTAATGGCTGCATGGAAAATTGCACCGGCATTGGCCTGTGGGAATACTGTTGTGTTAAAACCGGCAGAAACAACGCCTTTAACTGCTTTAAAATTGGCAGAATTAATTCAAGACTGCGATTTGCCGCCCGGTGTTGTAAACATTATTACGGGTGCTGGTGAAACAGGCGCAGCACTTGTTAATCATCCCGACATTGATAAAATTGCTTTCACCGGCAGTACAGAAGTTGGTAAAATTATTCAACGTGCTACTGCTAACACTAATAAAAAATTAACGCTTGAACTTGGCGGTAAAGCAGCTAATATTATTTTTGAAGATGCACCCATTGATCAGGCTGTAGAAGGAATTATAAACGGTATTTATTTTAATCAGGGCCACGTATGTTGTGCCGGTTCCCGTTTGTTTGTTCAGGAATCTGTTTACAAAGAGGTACTTCAGAAACTGAAAGACAGAATTGCTACTTTAATAGTTGGAAATCCATTGGATAAGAATACCGATGTGGGTGCCATTAATTCCAAGCAACAATTACAAACCATTCAAAAATACATTGCCATTGGGAAAAAAGAAGGTGCTGAAATGTTTGAAAGCAGTTGTGCTTTACCTAATAAAGGTTTTTTCTGCAGGCCTACTTTATTTACCAATGTTGCACAAAGCAGTCGTATTGCACAGGAAGAAATCTTTGGCCCGGTATTAGCCATTCAAACATTTAGAACGGATGATGAAGTAATTGAAAAAGCCAATAATACACCATATGGTTTAAGTGCAGGAGTATGGACCAACAAGGGCTCACGAATATTTAATATTACAACGCGGTTACGTGCTGGTGTGGTATGGGCAAATACGTACAACAAGTTCGATCCGGTTTCACCATTTGGCGGATATAAGGAAAGCGGCTTTGGACGTGAAGGTGGTTTACATGGATTAAATGCTTATGTTAAGTAACGTAATGGCGCTTGTGTATCAAAGTAAAATTATCTGAATCTTCAATTTGAAAATATGACTGAAAGAATTGATGTACTAAAAACTTATAAACTTTACATTGGCGGACAATTTCCAAGAACAGAGTCCGGACGATATTATGCCGTAAAAAACGCCAATGGAAAATTGATTGCTAACATGTGTTTGGCCTCTCGGAAAGATTTTCGCGATGCTGTTGTTGCTGCAAGAAGTGCCTTTAGTGGCTGGTCAGGAAAATCAGCTTTTAATCGTTCGCAAATATTATACCGTATAGCTGAAATGATGGAGAGTAGAAGAACCCAGTTAATTGATGAATTACTTTTATTAGGATATAAATCTGTTGATGCCAACAATGAAGTTAGCGCAGCCATTGATCGTATGGTATATTATGCGGGCTGGTGCGATAAATATCAGCAGGTTTTTAGTTCAGTTAATCCGGTAGCATCGCCTCACTTTAATTTTTCTGTGCCGGAACCAACCGGAGTGGTGGCTATAGTTGCTTCACAGCAATCGGCTTTAATTAGTTTAGTTTCAGCTATAGCGCCTGTAATTGCAGGTGGTAATACCTGTGTGGTATTGGCGGCAGAACAGTTGCCTTTATCTGCCATTAGTTTCGCAGAAATCATTCATTCATCTGATGTGCCTGCAGGTGTAGTGAATATTTTAACCGGAAAAGTTAGCGAGCTGCTAAAATATTTTGCCGATCACATGGATGTAAACGCTATTGTAACTTATCAACTAACAAATCAGGAAATGCAGCTAGTGAAAGAAAAATCGGCTTTAAATGTAAAACGTGTTGTTGAATACAATGCTATGAATTGGTTAGAGGATACTGCACAATCGCCTTATTTTATAACCGATGTGCAGGAAGTAAAAACAACTTGGCATCCTATTGAAACAGTAGCTGCCGGAAAATCGGGATATTAATAGATGTATATGATTAGAGTATTGATAATAGCTATTTTTATTTTTGCTGCCACGCAAGTATATGCTAATTGTGCAGATACGATTATTGTGTATAAAGATGCACGGATGGACACTTTGGTAGCTAAGCAGGCTGCGATGAATAAGCGAATGGTATTAAAAGCAACCGGTGGATTGGTAAAAGGTTATCGCATTCAAGTATTAAGCACCAGCAGTCGCGATGAAGCTTTTAAAATAAAATCTGAACTATTGTCTAAATTTCCCGAACAGAAATCATACGTTCTTTTTCAAAGCCCTTATTTTAAAGTACGTATTGGTAATTTCTTAAAACGAGAAGATGCGGAAGCATTACGAACGCAATTAAATAATACATTCCCATTCAGCGTTTATGTAGTGGATGATATGGTGGAATACACAGCTACGGGTGCTATTAATTAAAAGATTTTAAACTGTCATTATGCTTTTGTCAGCCATTCAACAAAAGGCTAAGTTATATGCCAACGAATTTATTGAAGTGCGCCATTGGTTACATGCACACCCTGAATTAAGTTATCAGGAATTTGAAACTTCTAAATTCATTCAATCAAAACTAACGGAGTGGGGTATACCATTTCAAGTAAAAGCGGGTACAGGTGTTGTTGGTACAATTGAAGGAATTGAACCTGCATCTCGAATAATGGCTTTGCGTGCCGATATGGATGCTTTGCCCATTCAAGAGGAAAATACCGTTAGCTATCGCTCAACTAATGATGGTGTAATGCATGCCTGTGGGCACGATGTGCATACCACCTGCTTGTTGGGGGCAGTTAAAATATTAAATGAGTTGAAGCATGCGTGGAAAGGTACCATAAAATTTATTTTTCAACCCGGTGAAGAAAGAAATCCCGGTGGAGCTAGTTTATTAATTAAAGAAGGCGCATTAGAAAATCCTAAACCACAAGGTATTATTGGATTACATGTTCATCCGGGTTTGCCAATAGGAAAACTAAGTTTTAGAAAAGGACGCGTAATGGCAAGTGCCGATGAAATTTATATTACCATAAAAAGTAACGGTGGACATGCTGCTGCACCACATTTAACTGTTGATACTATTTTGGTAGCAGCTCATATTATTACTGCTTTGCAACAAATTATTTCTCGCAACAATAACCCTTTGTCGCCATCGGTGTTGTCAATTTGTTCTATACAAGGTGGGCATACCACTAATGTAATTCCCAGCGAGGTTAAATTAATGGGAACATTTAGAGCAATGGATGAGCAATGGCGATTTAAAGCCCATACATTAATTGAACAAATTGTAAATGGTATGGCTAAAAGTATGGGGGCAGAAGTGCAATTGCATATTGATATTGGCTACCCAACCGTTGACAACGATGCCGAATTGACGGAGAATGCATGGCAATTAGCTAATCAATATATGGGTGAAAATAATATTGAAGAAACAGAAGTAAGAATGGGTGCTGAAGACTTTGGGTATTACACACAGGTTATACCCGGATGTTTTTTTAGGTTAGGTGTAATGAATACGGAAAAAGGAATTACTTCAGGGGTTCACACGCCCACTTTTAATATTGATGAAGCAGCCATAGAAACAGGAATGGGTATGATGGCTTGGCTGGGAGCAAGTGCTTCCTTATAATTCAAATATTGATGATGAAATTTTTCAATTAGAAAACATCGCAAATTTGCAAATCTACTATACTTTTCAACAAAAAAATCAGGTGATTTCACGGAATTTTTGTAAAGTGTAAACCCATACCTTGCAGTATAAATTGATGTAATATTCTAATTTGCTGCTGAGTATGGCCTTAATCGTGATTGCAGAAGACAATGTAAATTTTTTAGATAAAACTACCGGTTGGGTATTACGGGAACCAGGAATGCAGTTGTTGTATTTTGCTCGTAACGGTATGGATTTACTGAAGGAAATAATTACCCACAAAGAATTACCTGATGTAATATTAATGGATATAGAAATGCCATTGATAGATGGTATTGAAGCTACCAGTTTTATAAAAGATCAATTTCCCCAAATTCGAATTATAGGATTAACCTCGCATAGTACTGAAGGAATGGCCATACATGCTATTACAGCCGGTATGGATGGTTTTGTTGCAAAAGCCTTGTTGGAAAATATTTTGGCCGAAGCCATTGAGAAAGTGTTAAAAGGAGATATTTTTATTGACTATAGGCTTGACTTTGACATTGAGCACATTTTGGCAACCGTTAAAAAGCGGAAAGAAAAAATTATTGCTTTTCGGAATGCATTACCTACACTTAACCCCAAAGAAATGGCATTCATTATTTTAGCTGCCACTTCGTTAAAGTATAAGCAAGTGGCCGATTTAATGAACCTAAGTGAAAAATCGGTACATGGCTATTTTGAAGCAGTGTCCAATAAATTAAAACTTACCAGCCGTCAGCATTTAACTTTATTTGCCCATCAGCATGGCTTAACACAGATGGCCGATTACACGCAAAATTTTTAGCACTAGTTACAATCATGGTTATTTCTGTATTTTAGTTGTACTTTGCATGCGGCTAAAACAATGTTTTTTGGGAACGGCATTGTTGCCCACAGCTCCGAACCCTGAAGTGAGTGACACAACAGGCGATGCCCAAAGTTGTATTAGCCGGCAACAAAAAAATGCAGCCATGGATATTAAAAAGTTAAAGCAAGAAGAGGCATTGGAATACCATGCCAAAGGACGCCCGGGAAAAATTGAAGTAATACCTACCAAAGAAGCAAAAACGCAGCGCGACTTATCGTTAGCCTATAGCCCCGGTGTTGCAGAGCCTTGCAAGGCTATTAAAGAAAATCCTGAAAATATTTACAAATACACAACAAAAGGCAATTTGGTTGCCGTTATTTCAAACGGAACGGCAGTGTTAGGTTTGGGCGATATTGGCCCCGAAGCCAGCAAGCCTGTGATGGAAGGGAAAGGAGTTTTGTTTAAAATTTTTGCGGACATTGATGTGTTTGATATTGAAATTAATGAAAAGGATCCGGAAAAATTTGTGGCTATTGTAAAAAGTTTAGAGCCAACATTTGGCGGTATTAATTTGGAAGATATTAAAGCACCGGAATGTTTTTACATTGAAGAACAACTGCGTAAACAACTTAGAATCCCGATTATGCATGATGACCAGCATGGCACTGCAATTATTAGTAGCGCTGCTTTGCTGAATGCATTAGATATTCAAAAAAAGAAAATTGAAAAAACAAAATTTGTAGTAAATGGTGCAGGTGCCGCAGCCATGGCTTGTGTACGATTGTACATTGAGTTAGGGGCGAAGTATGAAAACTTTATTATGTTTGATAAAGATGGAGTGTTACACAAAGGCCGTACCGACTTAGATGATTTAAAAAAGAAATTTGCAGTTGATAAACCCGACTGGGATTTGGCAAAAGCAATGAAAGATGCTGATGTTTTTTTAGGCTTAAGTGTAGGTAATGTTGTATCTAAAGAAATGATTAAAAGCATGGCTAAGAATCCTATAGTATTTGCCATGGCTAATCCCGATCCTGAAATAAGTTATGAAGATGCAATTGCCGTTAGGAAAGATATTATTATGGCTACCGGCAGAAGCGATTATCCGAATATGGTAAATAACGTATTGGGATTTCCGTACATTTTTAGGGGCGCATTAGATGTACGCGCTACTCAAATTAACGAAGCCATGAAATTAGCTGCAGTGAAGGCTTTGGCCGAATTGGCCCGTAAACCGGTGCCTGATGTTGTAAACTTAGCTTACAACCTTAAAAACTTAACTTACGGTCCTGATTATATTATTCCCAAACCCGTTGATCCTCGATTGCTATCAACTGTTGCACCTGCCGTAGCCAAAGCCGCTATTGAAACTGGTGTGGCACAACGTACTATTGAAAACTGGGATGAATATGTTTTGGAATTGAATAAACGATTAGGTTTAGATAATCAATTAATGCGCATTATTAGCAGTAAAGCCCGCCGTGCACCAAAACGCATTGTGTTTGCTGAAGCAGATAATTTAAAAATTATAAAAGCTGCCAGTATTGTTTATGATGAAGGAATAGGATATCCTATACTGTTAGGTGTTGAAGAAGATATTAAACGTATAGCTCACGAAAACAGTATTGATATTTCTGATTTGCCCATAATTGATCCAAGAAGTGAAGCTTATGCTGATAAGCGTGAATTTTACGGACAAATATTTTTTCAGAAAAGACAACGCAAAGGCTTTAACCGTTATGAGAGTTTTAAGCGCATGAAAGATAGGAACCATTTTGGTTGTATGATGGTTGAAACGGGAGATGCTGATGCTATGATTTCGGGTCTAACCCGCAACTATGCCGATGCTATTAAACCTGCCTTACAAATTATTGGTACCGATGAGGGTGTAAAAAATATTGCAGGCATGTATTTACTGCTTACCAAACGAGGCCCTTTATTTTTGGCAGATACTACAATTAATTTTAATCCTTCTGCCGAAGAATTAGCTGATATTACATTAATGGTAGCCCGTGAGGTGCGAACATTTAACTTAACCCCTCGCATTGCAATGCTTAGCTACAGTAACTTTGGTAGCAGTAATTCATATGAGGCAAAGTTGGTTGCCGAAGCCGTACAAATTGTAAAACAAAGAAACCCTTCATTAATTATTGATGGAGAAATGCAAGCCAGCTTGGCTTTTAATAACGAAATTTTAAAAGATAATTATCCATTCAGTGATTTGGTTGATCAGGATGTAAACGTGCTTATCTTCCCTAATCTCACTTCCGGTAATATTGCTTATAATTTATTGAAAGAGTTAGGTGGTGCGGATGCCATTGGACCCATTTTGTTAGGGCTAAAGAAACCGGTGCATGTGTTACAATTGGGAAGCAGTGTGCGTAGTATTGTAAATATGGCATTAATTGCCGTTGTTGATGCACAAATGAAATGTAAATTGGATACTGAAGCTGAAATTCAAAAAACCAAATGGTGGAAAAAACGCCGTTTGAAAAAGAATTAATATTTTTAATAAGTTTTTTTACAAACTAACTATACACAAACGAAAACGAATGTCATTTTTCTCGCATTTAGGCGCCTTTTTATTGTTGTTGAAGGGCATGTTTACCAAGCCCGAAAACTGGAAAATGTATTGGAAGGAACTAATGAACCAATGTGTTGATATTGGTGTTGGCGCCTTGCCAATTGTTGTGATAATTTCTTTGTTTTTAGGTGCGGTAACCACTGTACAAACAGCCTATCAATTGGTTAGCCCATTAGTGCCACAGGCAACCATTGCACAAATTGTTCGTGATAGTATGATTTTGGAACTTTCACCAACCGTTGTTTGTATTGTTTTGGCGGGAGTAGTTGGTAGTAAAATTGCAAGTGAATTGGGCAATATGCGCATTAGCGAACAAATTGATGCTATAGAAATTATGGGTATCAATACAAAAAGTTATTTATTGTTCCCTAAAATTTTAGCTGCATTAATAGTTGTTCCTGCATTAATAGTTATTTCTGCTGTGTTAGGAATATGGGGTGGAAGGGAAGCCGGCAGTTTAACCGGCATTATATCATATGATATTTATGATGTTGGTTTACGGCAAAATTTAAATCTTTACAACATACAATTTGCTTTATACAAATCATACACCTTTGCTTTTATTATTAGCAGTGTTCCTGCTTATTTTGGTTACTTTGTAAAGGGTGGTGCATTAGAAATTGGAAAGGCTAGTACCCGTGCCGTAGTAACCAGTTGTATTTTGATTTTGTTTGCTGATTATGCATTAGCAGCTTTATTGCTTTAATGTTATTTTGTTTGGGTTACCGACTACAATTTGTTAAATTGTAGCTTATTCAGTTTGCACATATGAAAGTACAATCATTCCAATCCTTTCAAAAGGTTGTTAGTAACCCATTCCTATATCGATTGTTTTTATTAAAAAATCTGCCCATGGCATTTTGGGCAGGTTTATGTGTAAATCAATTAACAACTAACGAGGCTGTTATTGGTGTAAAGTATCGGTATTTAAATAAAAATCCATTTCGTTCCATATATTTTGCTGTGCTAAGTATGGCAGCAGAGTTAAGCACCGGTATTTTAGCTTTTGCACACATTGCCGATAAACAAGCTAACGTAAGCATGTTGGTGGTGGGGTTAAATGCCCAATTTCTGAAAAAAGCTACCGGTACTATTCATTTTAAATGTACCAACGGTGATGATATTGCTGCTGCTATTCAACAAACCATTAATACAGGTGAAGGGGTGAGCATTATCTGCCGATCAGTAGGTGTAAATGAACATAATGAAATTGTTGCCAATTTTGAATTTAACTGGAGTTTTAAAAGAAAATAAACCCGTATTTGAAAGTTGAATATGAATTTGTATTAACTTTAAAAACAATCATTTAATAATTTATTTTTAATTTAAATATGAAAATTACATTTCATGGTGCAGCTAGAACAGTGACTGGCTCAAAGCATTTAGTAACCTTAGATAATGGAAGAAAAATTTTGTTAGATTGTGGCATGTTCCAAGGTTTAGGTAAAGAAACTGAACCATTAAATATGCAATTTGGTTTTGTACCTTCTGAGATTGATTATTTAATTTTATCGCATGCACATATTGATCACTGTGGTTTAATACCAAAGTTGGTGAAAGAAGGTTTTCAGGGTAAAATATTTTCAACACCTGCAACTCGTGAATTGAGTGATGTTTTATTACAAGATTCTGCAGAAATTCAACGCGATGATACGAAATTCATCAATAAAAAAAGAGCCAAGCAAGGGCTTCCTCCTTATGAACCTTTATACGATTTATCGGATGCAGAAAAAGCTTTTGATTATTTTAATTTGGCCGAATATGGTGAATGGACAACCATTGAACCGGGTATAGAATTTATGTTTACCGATACAGGTCATATTATTGGTAGTGCAGCCATACATTTACGTGTTACTGAAAATGGCAAGACCAAACAGATAACTTTTAGTGGAGATGTGGGTAGATATAATGATGTTATTTTACGTTCGCCACAAACATTTTCGCAAGCCGATTATATTATTTTAGAAAGCACTTATGGCAATAAGTTGCACGATGAAGTACATAGTATTCCCGATACTTTATTAAAATGGATTGAACATACTTGTGTTGAAAAAAAAGGAAAATTAATTATACCTGCATTTAGTGTGGGACGTACACAGGAATTATTGTATGCTTTAAATCAACTTTCTTTAGAAAGAAGATTACCTAAAGTGGCTGTTTATGTTGATAGTCCCTTAAGTAGAGAAGCTACACAAGTGGTTAAGTCATATCCGCAATACTTTAATAACAGAATTAGAAAGGTAATGGAACAAGATAGTGATCCATTTGATTTTCCGGGTTTGACTTTTATTAAAACTGTTGATGAAAGTAAAGCATTGAATTTTAAAACTGAACCTTGTGTTATTATTTCAGCAAGTGGAATGGCAGATGCAGGCAGGGTAAAACATCATATATTGAATAATATAGGTGATAGTAAAAATACCATTTTAATGGTAGGTTATTGCGAGCCACATACTCTTGGCGGACGTCTATTGGCAGGTGCAAAAGAGGTAAAAATCTTTGCGGATTATTATAAAGTTGTGGCTGAAATTGGTGAAATGCATAGTATGAGTGCACATGGTGATTATGACGATTTATTGCAGTTTGTAGCTTGCCAACAAAAAGATTTGGTTCGTATATTATTTTTGGTACATGGGGAATATGATGTTCAACAAGATTTTCGCAGTAGATTATTGCGAAAAGGATTTAAAGAAGTAGTTATACCTGAACTTCATTCAGAGCATTTATTGGATTAGTGGTATTGAAAGGGAAGCGTTTTCATAAATTATCCATTCCACGAACAAAAAAGTTCGACGATAATAATCAACTATGCTAAAGCAATCCACTATACAATTGTTGCGCTTCCCTTTTTCTTTTTTTTTAATGCCGGTGTTTTGGTTTGCTTTATTGTTTGTAAAAACAATACATTGGGAAATTGTATTGCAGCTTTTTACCATTATTCATATATTATTATATCCTGCCAGTAATGCCTATAATAGTTATATGGATAAGGATACTGAAAGTATTGGCGGGGTAGCTAAACCAATGTTGCCCACTAAGCAACTATTTTATGTTTCATTCATAATGGATGTGTTAGCGGTTTTATGGGCATTTTGGTTAAGTACAACTGTTGGCATATGTATATGCATATACGTATGTTTTTCTCGGCTTTATAGTTACAGAGGAATTCGACTAAAAAAATTTCCAATTATTGGCTTTCTCACAGTGGTATTTAATCAAGGTGGGTTAATTTTTTTTACTGTTTATGTTGCCGCAACCATTGAATCAATTGTTACATTCCCTATAATGGGTGCTGTTATTTCTATTTTATTAATTGGTGGTTTTTATCCAATTACACAAGTTTATCAACATAGCACTGATAAGGCTGATGGTGTAACTACCATATCTATGTTATTGGGGGTACGGGGAACATTTTTGTTTTGTATGTTCATGTACATGCTGGCATTTTTGTGCATGGCATACTATTTTATAAGTATTGGTGCTGCCTATATATTTATTGTTATTCAGTTGTTTTTTTTACCTGTATTGGTTTACTTTTTTTACTGGTTTTATTGGGTATGGAAAGATTCAGCACAGGCAAACTTTAAACAAACAATGCGAATGAATTGGATTGCTGCTATATTTACTAACGTAGCTTTTATTTTTATACTTATACTTCAACAATTTGGCTAATATTATATCCATAGGAACAGCGGTGCCAAAGTATTGTCATCAGCAAACCAATATTCTGCATTTTATGCAGGATATGTATGCTTTGAACCAATCACAAAAACGAATATTAACCTATTTGTACCGTCAAAGTGGTATTCGTCAACGCTACTCCGTTTTATCAGACTTTTCGAATCAGGAACTAAATAATAGACAATTGTTTTTTGAAGTGGATGAGAATCCTACCGTAGCTAAGCGCATGGAAGTATATCAGTCCTTGGCGCCACAATTGGCTTTTTCTGCTGTTCAACATTGTTTAGAAGGGGTAGCAGTATCTTCTGAAATTACGCATCTTATTACAGTAAGTTGTACCGGCATGTGTGCACCCGGTATTGATTTGCAATTGGTTGAAATGCTTCAAATGTCTAAAAGCATTTTTAGAACCTCTGTCAATTTTATGGGATGTTATGCATCCATTCATGCACTAAAAATGGCTAATTATATTTGTAATGCAGAACCCAATGCTTTGGTTGCAATAGTTGCTGTTGAATTATGTACAATACATTTTCAACCAAAATTTTCGGAAGATAATGCAACAAGTAGCATGTTATTTGCTGATGGCGCTGCTGCTGTATTGGTTTCTAATCAAATTATCCAAAATAATTCCAAAGCAGTAATACAATTGAATAATTTTTATTCTTCAATTGAAAATAAAGGCAAAAATGATATGGCCTGGCAAATAGGTAACAATGGTTTTGAGATGACTTTGAGCAGTTTTATTCCAACAATTATAGAAAGTGATATTGATGTATTAGTTGCCACTGCGTTAGAAAAAAATAAACTTTCAACGCAAGATATTGCGCACTGGTGTATTCATCCCGGCGGAAGAAAAATTATTGACGTAATTGAACAAAAATTACAATTGCCACCGTGTAAAACAATTCCTTCCCGATATGTTTTAGAAAACTATGGCAATATGTCTTCGCCAAGTATATTATTTGTGTTAAATGAAATTATGAAGCAAAAGCCATTGCATGAAGAATCCGTTTTTGGGATGGCATTTGGCCCAGGGTTAACAATGGAAACCTTTACTGCTACTTTAATATGAATTTGCAAAATCGATCATATCAACCTGAATTGTTAGATGGGGAGAATATCCCTTTTGAGGACATCAAAATGAACATGCAGGAATTGAATGTGATTAATACTTGGTTAGGCGGTCATAAAATTACATTGAATGGATTTAAAAAATTAGTAGGTAATAGGAAATCAGTTATTGTTTGTGAAATAGGTTGTGGTGGAGGTGATAATTTAAAAGCTATTGCTACTTTTTGTATTCAACATAACATTAGAATCAGCATAATAGGTATTGATAAAAACGAAAATTGTATTGAAGTTGCTAAAGCATTATTTGACAGTAGGATAAATACGAATTGGATAGTAGCAGATTTTGCAACTGTTCATTTTCAACAAAAGCCCGATATTATATTTTCAAGTTTATTCTGTCATCATTTTACAGAAAATGAAATTCATTTCCAATTAAAATGGATGAAAGAAAATTGCGCATTAGGTTTTTTTATAAATGATTTGCATAGAAATGGTTTAGCATACTATTCAATTTTATTCCTTACTAAAATATTTTCAAAATCATATTTAGTAAAGCACGATGCGGCTTTAAGCGTAGCCAAAGGATGGCGAAAAAAGGAATGGATTTCTTTGTTGGAATTTGCTAATATTCAACATTATACTATTTCCTGGAAATGGGCATTTCGATATTTAATCTTGGTACAACATGCAAAGGAAAATTAATTTTGATATAATTGTTGCAGGTGGTGGCATAGGTGGTTTAACTTTTGCCATTCAATGTGCAAGTGTCGGATACAATGTTGCTGTTTTTGAAAAAGAGGAATATCCATTTCATAAAGTTTGCGGCGAATATGTGAGTAATGAAAGCAAATCTTTTTTAATTGAATTAGGATTACCATTAAACTCATGGCAATTACCTGAAATTCAACAATTGCTAGTAACAGATATCAAAGGCAATGCCTATCCGTTTCAATTAGATTTAGGGGGCTTTGGTATAAGCAGGTTTAAGTTAGATGATGAATTATATAAACTTGCTGTTGAAAAAAATGTACAAGTATTTTCAGGAACAAAGGTCATAAACATCAATTTTTTGGAAGATAATTTTGCGGTAGTTACCACCAAGGGAAATTTTTCATCAAAAGTTGTCATAGGCAGTTTTGGTAAACGAAGCAATATAGATGTCCAGTGGAAAAGAATTAACGACGAAAGAAAATACGCATCTGATAATAACTTTATTGGCATTAAATATCACATCCGATATCCCTTTCCCAATAATTTAATAGCACTGCATAATTTTAAAAATGGCTATTGTGGTATTTCCATGATTGAAGATGAGAAATGTTGCTTGTGTTATCTAACTACAATGCGTAACTTGAAGGAAAATGAAAACAGTATTGAGGCAATGCAAGAAAGGGTTTTGTATCAAAATCCCACTTTAAAAAAAATTTTTAGTGAGGCGGAATTTTTATACGAAAAACCGGAGGCTATTGCACAGGTATCTTTTGCACCTAAAACGCAAATACAAAATCATGTTTTAATGGTTGGTGATGCTGCCGGTTTAATTACCCCTTTATGTGGTAATGGAATGAGTATGGCTATGCATTCCGGCAAGTTAGCTTTTACTGTGGTTGACAAGTTTTTGAAAGGTATGATTAATAGGCTTGAAATGGAACGACAATACAGGATTGATTGGGAACACCATTTTAAAACTCGATTATGGTATGGAAGAAAAGTACAATCATTAATGGGTGCAGATTGGCTCACTTCTCTTTCTTTAGGAATAATGCGTCGCATACCTTTCTTAGCCAGGCATATCATTGCTGCTACACATGGCCAACCATTTTAGTTTTGCTTTGTTGAATAGCTATAAGGCAAAGATGAATATATGAAAAGAATCATTTTGTTGGTTAGTTGCTCCATCATTTTCATGCAAGTAAATGCTCAAATTTTTCATCCCGATGATGCAGCTTCCCACATTCATTTTACCATTAAAAACTTTGGTATTAATACTTTGGGAACATTAAAGGGTTTACAGGGTGAAATAATTATTAACGAGCAAGACTGTACTAAAGATTATTTTAATGTTACGGTTGAGGCAGCTACTGTAAATACAGGAATCAATGCCAGAGATCATCATTTGCGCTCAAGTGATTATTTTGATGTAAAAAAGTTTCCCAAACTGCAGTTTACATCAACTAATATATACAATAACACAGCTGATGGTATGTGTTGGGTTACTGGTAAATTAGTGATAAAAGGTGTTTCTAAAACAATCAATTTCCCATTTAAAGTTGAACCTACGTCAATCGGATATCGTTTGCAAGGACAGTTTACAGTTAATCGATTAGATTTTGGTGTAGGGTCTTCAAGTTGGGTTTTAGCTAATACTGTATTAGTGCAATTAAATGTAATGGCGGTTAAGTGACGAAATAAATTTTTTAAATAAACATTTTTGTGCCGAAGTCGGTATAGGTTTCCCTGAATTCTTTAGGTGTACATTGTTTTCTTTTTTTAAAGGCACGATTAAAATTACTCATATTGTTGTAACCACATTTATCTGCTATTTCATTTATGCTTAAGTTGCTTTCAATTAATAATCTTGCAGCATGGCCAATTCTAATTTCGTTTAAAGTGTCAATAAAAGTTTGGCCTGTTCTGTTTTTAAAAAATCGACTGAATGAAACTTCTGTCATTGCAGCTATGTTAGCAATATCTGCAAGATTGATGGGTTGATGAAAATGATTATTCAAATACTCCATTACTGCTTCCAAACGTGAATTGCCGTATGAATTTGTTTTTATTTTGTGAAGGTTATTATTAGACGCTAGAAGCCGATAATTTTTAGAAGTAGATAGTTGGTGCAGAATTGTAAACAATTCTAAAACTGACTCAAAACCTTGTTTTTGGGGTAGTTTTAAAAGTAATGGTTTTACTGCTGTAGCAGTTTGTCTTGAAAATAAGATACCACGAGATGAATGTTGTAAAAGGTTTTTAATATAACTGAGTTGATTGCGTTTTAGCAGATTATCATCAAATAAATCGGGATGAAATTGAATTGTTATTTCAGTAATTTCTTTACTGGCACATTGATGATTGAACCAGCCATGTTGCAAATTAGAACCAATTAATACTAACTCAAGATTATCCGTTTCACCCATATGATCACCTATTACTCTTCTTGCTTTAGGTGCATTCATAATAAAATTTAGCTCAATCTCTTCATGATAGTGCAAAGGATAATCAATGGATTCCTTTTCTCTTGCAAAAATGGTGAAGCAATCATTCTGGGTTAATGGAATAATTTCTTTTAAAATTTTAGCTGGGTTATGCATGTAACCGATTTAAATTTTTCTTAGACAATGCGCCTTTTAAAACGCTGCATCTGGCATAAAATTATTCAATTTGTGATAAAAAAGTATTGTTTTAAAATAATCTTGATATATGTCAAATCGAATGTTTTAGTGCGCTCATCCGATCTTGTTAGTAAAAATTGCTAAATAATTCTCATAAAATGATAAAAAAGTATTTAAATATGCAATCGGTTGCATTTAATTTTGGCAAAACGAATTGCTATATGAAAAAAACGAAGCTGCTTTCATTTTTTTGCGTAGTAATGTACCTACTGTTGGGTAGTGCGGTACATGCGCAAACACGAAAAATTTCCGGAACCGTTGCCGATGATAAAGGCGCTATGTTGGATGGCGTTACGGTAATGGTAAAAGATTCAAAAGTTAGAACTACTACCAATGCCAATGGTGTATTTTCTATTAATGTTCCCAACGATAAACACGTATTGGTATTTTCTTATGTTGGGTTAAAAACACAGGAAGTAAATGTTAATGGGAAAGATAATGTTAATGTGGTATTGAAGCCATCTTCTTCAGATTTAAATGATGTTGTGGTTATTGGTTATGGCACACAGCGTAAACAAGACGTTAATGGTGCCATTTCTACAGTAAGTTCAAAACAAATTGCAGATATACCGCAACCATCTGTTGATCAAATGTTGCAAGGCCGTGCTGCGGGTGTTACTGTAACACAAAACTCTGGTCAACCAGGTGCCGCTGTTTCTGTTCGCATTAGAGGTATTACTTCGTTTAGTGGTTCAGAGCCTTTATATGTTGTTGATGGTGTTGCCATTGACGGAAATGCTCCTTCTCAGGCATCTTCAAACGATAAAACATTAGGTGGATTATCTCCCAGTGAGCAAGAACAAAAACCTAGTGTACTGGCCAGTATTAATCCGAATGATATTGAATCAATCGATATTTTAAAAGACGCTTCTGCCACCGCTATTTATGGAAGCCGAGGTGCGAATGGAGTGGTTATTATTACTACTAAAAAAGGTAAATATGGCGAAGCACATTTAAATTATGATGCTTATTATGGTTTTCAAGAGCAAGGCAAATTTTTAAAAATGATGAATTTGCCTCAATATGCCAAGTTTGAGAATACTTTGGCTGATTTATATGGTTTAACAAGGAGAATTGATTTTGCCGATCCAAGCAAGTTGGGCCCGGGTACCAATTGGCAAAATGCTGTTTTTAGAAGAGCTCCTTTAATGAGTCATACATTATCTACATCTGGATCAAATGGAAAAACTGACTACTATATTTCTGGTGGCTACTTTCAGCAAAAGGGTACCGTTATAGGTTCTGATTATAATAGATTTGCTTTTCATACTACCATTAATTCCCAAGTAAAAGATTGGTTGAAAATGGGTACCAGTATTACTGCTAACCAAAACAAAGCGAATATCGGTTTAGGTAATTCGTATGGTATTATTTATAATGCATTGTTACAAGCTCCGGATGTTGCTGTGTATAATGCTGATGGAAGTTTTTCTGGACCTGCAGTGGTAAATGGGACAATACAAGGTGGGCAGAATCCTGTACAGCAAGCATTAAGTATTACCAACTATCTAATTCGTAGTAATATACAAGGAAGAGTGTATGGGGATATTAAATTTAATAAAGACTTTACACTACACTCAGAAGTAAATGGAAGTTTTAACTGGGGGCAAGCCAAAATTTTCAGACCCACCTATTCATATGGATCAACAGGAAGTGCACCTGCTTTTGTAAATACACAAGCGGTATTATTAGAGAATAACAATTTCGATCACTATTGGAGTTGGTTGGAACATTTAAATTATACTCACACTTTTGGTACCAAACATTTTGTACAGGCATTGTTTGGGCACGAAGTATGGGAATCAGCTTATGATGGAATTGTAGCAAGTACCAAAGGGTTTACTGCAGGAAATGCGGTTCAAACCTTAAATCTCGGTACACAATCATCTAACACTTTAGATGAGCCAAAAGGAAGTACATCAATGGAGTCATGGCTAGTTAGGGTAATTTATACTTTCAATAATAAATATAGTATTACAGCAACTAATCGTCGCGATCAATCATCAAATTTTGCACCGGGGCATCAAATTGGTTATTTTCCCGGTGTTGCAGCATCTTGGCGTTTATCTGATGAATCCTTTATGCGCAGAGCCAGTAATTTGTTTACAAACGTAAAAATTCGTTTGGGTTATGGTACTACGGGTAATTCTAATACCAATGGCCAATACCGATATGGCTCAGCTATTACTCCTGTAGTAACAGGTTTAGGAACAGGATTTAGTTTTGCCAACTTTAGTAATCCTAATTTAACTTGGGAAACAGCTATACAAAGCAATGCTGGAATTGATTTTAGTATTTTGCATAATAGAGTAGATGCAACATTTGATGTATACAAAAAAACTTCGAAAAACTTTTTGTTCCAGCAACCTTTGCCTGCATTCTTAGGTGGTGGTACAGCTGAATATTCCAGTGCGGCTGTGGTACAACCACCTTGGGTAAATGCGGGTGAAATTCAAAACACTGGTTTTGAATTTAGTATTACCAGCAGAAATATTATTAAGAAAAATTTTACTTGGACTACTAACGTTATTTTCTCACATTATAACAATAAAGTAGTTTCTTTAAATGGATTTCCTGCATTAATTGGTAATGTTTCTACCGGTTTTGGACCACAAATACCAGCTACTTATACCCAAGTAGGTGGCCCAATAGGTGAATTTTATGGATACAAAGTATTGGGTATTATTAAAACACAAGATCAGTTAAATTATTTGGCCCAACATCCACAAAATGTTATTGGGCAGCCTGAACAAATTAGTAGCGATCGTTCACAAACCAATACTATTTATTTGGGTGATATTTTGTATGATGGAAATGATGGTAAAGGCGGTCCCAATAAGCAGTATGCTTTAGGTAGTCCTAACCCTGATTTTACTTATAGTATTACCAACAATTTTACTTATAAAGATTTTGATTTATCTATATTTTTAGTGGGCTCACAGGGAGGTAAAATATTGAATGCAGTATCCTTCCAAACTATGGGTATGTATAGCTTGTATATGAATCAAAGAGCAGATGTGGCCAATTTCTGGACACCCAATAATCCAAACTCTAATATACCGGCACCTCGTTCTGGTTTTGGTAATAATAATTTAGTAATGTCTGATCGCTTTTTAGAAGATGCTTCTTACTTACGCCTGCAAAATGTAAGAATAGGGTATACTTTACCCCAACAATGGGCTAACAAAATAAAAATGACTCGATTAAAAGCGTATATCAGTGGTCAAAATTTATTTGTAATAACCAAATACAGTGGACTGGATCCTGAAATAGGTTCATTAAACCAAAACCCCATTTTGCAAAATATAGATTATGGCCGATACCCTACACCACGTACCATTACGTTTGGAGTAAATGCCGAGTTTTAATTCAATAACACATTAAGTAATGAATAACATGAAAACAAAATATTTATTTCATTTAATACTTGTTGTCGGGCTATTTGTCACAGGTTGTAAAAAAGATTTTTTTAACCGTCCGCCCGAAAACGCATCAACTGTTGGTACTTACTACCAAACTACCGATCAGGTTCAATCAAGTACCAATATTTTATATGCGGCTCCTTGGTTTGGATTAAATGGTAAAGCCTTTTTAGCCATTGGCGATTTACAAGCCGGTAATGCTATTTGTTATGCTGGTACCGATGGTGCATTTGATGCATTTGGTGCATTTGGTGCCAGTAATGCTACTCAAACCGTAATGAGTGCCTGGAATTCATTGTATACAGTTGTTGCACAAGCCAATGCTTTATTAAATAATTTGCCTAATGCAGTTCCTGCATCTGTTCCTTCAAGTGTTGTAAATAATGCATTAGGTGAGGCTCGTTTAATGAGGGCCACAGCTTATTTTTATTTGACACGTCTATTTGGTAATGTACCTATTATTACCGACCCATCTCCTTATGTAGGTAGCTTTTCAACTGTACGTACCAATCCTGTTACCGATGTGTATAAATTCATAACAATGGACTTACAATTTGCTGAAGCAAACTGTAGACCCGGGGTCGCATCTACAGGTCATGTTTCCAGTGCATCAGCCTCAGGATTATTGGCCAAAGTATATTTATATCAACAGAAATATGATAGCGCATTAATTGAAGTACAGAAAGTAATTAATAGTGGCGAATTTGGTTTGGTAGGATTAGATGTGCCGGGTAGCTATACACAAATGTTTGAGCTGGCAGGCAATAATAATAAAGAATCGATGATTGCATTACAATGGACATCTAATGGTGGTTATGGTTTTGGTAATCAACTTCAATCTGTAATTGCTCCTAATACAAATATTACAGGTACAGGTGACGGATGGGGTGAGTTAGGGCCTAGCCTTGATTTGCAAAATGCATTTAAAAATGCTGGCGATTCAATACGACGACATGGATGTATTATGATAGATGGTGATTATTATCCCGAACTTCAGAAAAAAATAGGAGGGTATTATGTACATAGAATTGATATGGGTATGGGGGCAGTAAATGCTCAAGGCACTGGTGCGGGTATGAAAAAGTATGTAGTAGGTACTCCTGATGATAATGGGGGATTAAGTGCATTTCAAGCAACATCAAACAATACTTACTTATTACGTTATGCCGATGTTTTATTAATTGGTGCTGAAGCCATCTTAGGAAAATCTGCCGGTGTTCAACCCGGACAAGGTATTGATACCAACGCTGTGTCAACCGATGCTGTAGCTTTAGGTTATTTAAATAAAGTACGTCAAAGAGCCGGATTGCCAGCACTTACAAGTTTTACTTATAAACAATTATTAACCGAACGAAGATTAGAGTTTGCCATTGAAGGTGATTATTGGTACGATTTACAAAGAATTGACGGATTCAATAATCCCCACCATCCTATGGCCACCGCTATTATAAATGCACAGGATAGGCGTACTGTAAATGTAGATGGTAATACCGGTCAAATTACAAGTTATAACCCAGGTAGAAGTTTCACGCTAACTGATGCCAATTTTATATTGCCTTATCCGGCTACAGAAACCGCTGCCAATCCATCTTTGTTAATGCCACCGGTTCCCTATAAATTTTAAACTTTTAGAAAATAGCATATGAAAACAAAAAAAATATATATTCAAAAATCTCATATTGCTTTTGCAGGTTTAATGCTATTAATGTTATCATTAATGGTTTCCTGCAGAAAATATGATAGCTTAGGCTTTACTCCTGGTACTGGTAAACCTACTATAACGTCAGTACATACCTGGAGTAAAACTGATACTACAACCACTTATGATACCACTATTAGTTATGATGCTTCTGGAAATGTCATTAAGACACCTGTAGCACGTACCAATAAAGTTGGTCCATTTGATTCTTTAACAACTGCAGGTAATTTGGGTAATTATTACATAATTTATGGTACCAATTTAGGAAGTGCTGTTTCAGTAACCTTTAACGGCTATACCGCTTATTTCAATCGTGCTTTGATGACTGATCAATCTATTATAGTACAAGTACCATCGAAAACACCTTACTTGCCACCATTAGCTAATGATAGTTTGGTTGTAACAACACTATATGGTAAGGCTTCTTATAAATTTACCATTTTAGCACCACCACCTACACCGTCCGGTTACTCTAATTATGATTTTTATGCGGGTTCACAAATTACTTTGAGCGGTGTTGGTTTTGCTTCGGTTACCGGCGTAACGTTTGGTGATGTGAATGGTAATACTGCTAATGTAACAATTGTGAATCAGAATGACTCCGTAATGACTTTACAGTTCCCTTCTACCTCAATCATTCGCGGTTTCCTAACTTTCACTTACAATCCTGGGGGAACTTCACAAACTTTAACGGATAAGCAAGAATTGGTTGATATAGATAATGCCTATCAAATTTTTACAGATGATTTCCAAAATGGCTGGTCTGACGGTTCTTGGGCTTCGCCTTCCGGTAAATCAACTAATGCTGCTAAAACAGGTAATGCCTCATTCATAGCATCTTTTCCGGCAGGAGGTTGGAAGATTGAAGGTTTTTCTAACTGGTTTCCAAGCTTACCTTATGACCCATCATACACTTATTTAGTATTCTGGGTTAAAGGGGGTACCGTTAGTCATACTTTAAATATTGAAACCAATACTTCTTCTGCAGGATATGGGCAAAATTCTATCAACCCAATTACCGTTCCACCCAATGTTTGGACTTATTTTAAAATTCCTTTGAGTTCTATTGACTTCTGGAAACCAGGAACAACTTTACAGCAATTAGGATTTTTCTTGAAAGGACAAAATGGTGATGTAGATGAAACGTATTATTTTGATGATGTAATGTTGGTAAAGTAGCTATAATCAGTTTCTTACATAATAAATAATGGCGAACCGATTTATAAGAAAAGTCGGTTCGCTATTCATTTCAATTGAAATAGTCACGTACATAAAATAAATGAAATTTGAATTGAGCGCATTATTAAAATTCTTGCTTATAATATATTATGATTAATTACTCTAATAATATTTGCCAAAGAAGAAAATTGAAAAAAATCTTGCTAATAATGTTTACTTCTTTTTCTTTTTTCTCTCATCAATTGTTTGCGCAACCTATTGATGAGAAAGCAACTATTGAAACAAAAAGTTTGTATACATTTTTGCAGCAGTCTTTACAAAAAGGAATTTTATTTGGACATCAAGATGATTTGGCTTATGGCTTTAACTGGCAATATAAAAAAGGCGAAAGTGATATTAAATCTGTAGTTGGCAGTTATCCTGCTGTTTATGGTTTCGAAATTTCAGGTATTGAATTAGATGCAGAGAATGATATTGACGGAGTACCTTTTGTGAAGAATCTTAAGTTTATACAACAGGCTTATGAACGTGGTGGGATTATTACTATTAGCTGGCATTTACATAATCCATTAACCGGGAAATCTGCTTGGGAAGCAGCTCCCGGAACAGTAGCATCTATTTTGCCCGGCGGTAATAATAATAGTTTGTATAATGGTTGGTTGGATAAAGTTGCTCGCTACTTTAATACATTAAAAGGAAAAGGTGGAGAATATATTCCCATTATTTTTCGTCCCTTTCATGAGTTGAATGGTAATTGGTTTTGGTGGGGTAGGGCGCATTGTTCTCCGGATGAAATGAAGCAACTGTATCAATATACCGTACATTACTTAATGGATGTTGCAAACGTACATCATTTGTTGTACGCTTATAATACTGACAAATTTCATGGCTTAGAGGAATATGCAGAAAGATATCCGGGGAATACATTTGTTGATATTGTTGGATTTGATATTTACCAGCAAAACAATAAAGATGATGAATTTATAAAAAACTGTCGTACTATGCTGACAGATTTAGATGCTTTTGCATTGGAAAATCAAAAAATCCCTGCTTTAACCGAATTTGGATATAACACTATTCCTAACGAACACTGGTGGACAAATACCTTTTTACCTGCAGTAAAAGATGCTCGTATTGCATATGTCTTGGCATGGCGTAATGCCGGCGTTAAACATGATGGAAGTAAAGAGTATTATGTTCCTTTTAAAGGTGAGAATTCTGCGCCCGATTTTTTGCAAATGGCAAAATCCGGATTGTTTTTATTTCAAAACCAACTCAATTATTCTAAAGTGTACCAATTATTTTCTCATAAGTAGTAGTCGTTTATTAAGAATGGAACCGGGCCTTTGTTTTTACTTAGGCCTTTTTTGTATAAATATGTATCATCATTTTTTTAAATCAATGAATTTACTTTTTCCTAAAATATGTTTAGGCTTGAAACAACAATACAAAATGAAATTTCTGCCGATAGTTATACACATTTTTTTATGGATTTGACTTATACCTAGCCAAACTTGGTTTTCGTGAAGTGTTAATAGCTGATACTTTTTTTGATGTTTGAACGTTTATATTTTAGCTGTTAATCTTTACAAATTTTATTTGTATTATATAATATAATTTCTATTTTTATTTGAAATTCATCTTGGGTATGCATATTTGAATCTCTTACTGAAATACTGTTGAGTATTAATAAAAATAAAACCAGTTATATGAGAAAAAATAAATTATTCCTCTTTGCTGCTATTTTATTAATGGCAGCTTGCCATCAAACAAAAATGGTGCAAAGCAGCGATGAACAAAAAATTGCAGCATTTAAAAGCGCCGCTTCTTTTGCTGCTGATAATTCATTGCCCTATCAACAATTTACACCTTCGGTTCAGTTTGTTTCTTCCATTCAAATTCCCTCTAAAACCAATGAAACATTAATTGAAGAACAAAAAGCATTCATTGTATCCGGTGGCTTACCCGGTATGCAGGAATTAAAAGAATGGGCAGAGTCACACACACCGCTTGAAGCTTACAATATTTACGAAAAATTTATACAAGCCAATGCCAATCATCCTTATATCAATACTTATCGCCAATACGGCGGATGGCTTATTTTAAGCAGGTTAAAATTATTGTCAACTCAAAATACAAACGAAATTTTCGCTGTGTTACAACAATTGGTACAATCGCAATATGAAGGTTATGGTTTGCTAAATTATACTTTGCAATATTTACGCAATCAGCACATGGATGAACAAAAACTTGTTGCAACAGCCAAACAAATAATGGCTTATGCCCCAACTAATATTAATTTAAAAGAAAAAATATATGTAAAAGGTAGTTTCAGTGGGGCTGATGAAATGCCCATGAAAAAGCAAGTAGATTCTTTAGTGCAACGCTACAATCGTCAAAAAATAGCTGAAAATGAATTCGCTTATCATCAAATAAAACAATTATCTGAAGGTATAATGAATTAGCCTTTACTGAAAACTTAAAGCATAAATGAAACCCCTTGATTCAGTTAATTTTCAAGGGGTTTTCTTATATATGGCAAATAAATGGTAGTTATTATTTTATCTAACTGAAAGATACATGCCTTTTCTATTTTTTTTAGTTAGCACTATTTGCCACAAATGATTGTTTCTTGCCCTAAACGAAGCAGCACTTACGGATAAGTAGTAGGTCCACATTCTGTAAAACTCATTCGAATAATGCTGTTGTAATTGTGGCCAATTGTTTTTAAAGTTACTGAGCCAAGCCATACAGGTTTTATCATAATATAAACCAAAGTTATGCCAGTCTTCCATTACAAAGTAACCATCAATGGCTTTTGCTATTTGAGGAATAGAAGGCAACATACCATTAGGAAAAATGTATTTATTAATCCAAGGGTCAGTAGTACTTACACTTTCACTACTGCCAATAGTGTGTAATAAAAATATACCATCCTCAGTTAAATTTTCATGGGCTAGTCTAATAAAATAATGATAATTTAAATGGCCAACGTGTTCAAACATGCCAACAGAAACAATTCTATCAAATTGCTCATGAACATCTCTGTAATCCTGTAATCTAATTTCAACGGGCAGGCCCTCATTTACTTCTTTGGCAATGATTACTTGCTCTTTTGATAGGGTAACACCTACAACTGATACACCAAAATTCTCTGCCGCATATTTCGCCAATCCTCCCCATCCGCAACCAATATCTAACAATCGCATACCGGGTTTCAGTTGCAATTTTCTGCATATTAAATTTAATTTTGCTTCTTGTGCCTCATCAATATTTTGTGCATTCTCCCAATAAGCGCAAGAATAAATTAATCTTTTGTCTAGCATATTTTTATAAAGGTCATTCCCAATATCATAATGCACATAGGCAACTTGTTTAGATCTTTCTTTGGTTTGTTTATTAATAAATCTGCTGGCAAATATGTATGATAATACTTTTATATTTTTTTTAATTTTCGTTTCAATTTTAGCAGTTAGTACTTTGTAAAAAAATTCATTTAATGCTTCACAATCCCATAGGCCATTCATATAAGCTTCACCCAATCCTATTGAACCTTCATTAATTACCTGTTTATAAAATTTGTGGTCATTAATTTGTGGGTCCCATTTATGATTACCATTAATTTGTATATCTGTTTCTGATAATATGGTTTCTAATACTTTTTTTTCTTTACTCATTTTATTAAATCGTTATATGTATTTCAAAAAATTTCCTTTCAAACTCAGTAATGGTTTGTTCATTTTAGCTTAATAGAATTGTTCAGTAATTTCTTATTGGTATTAAAACCATTTGAGGTATTAGTTTTTTTTGGTAAGTATTAGCGTGCAAAACACTTTTTAGGTAATGCATGATAGGAATGAGCAAGTGAAAAGAAGGAATGGGCATTAATAAATTGGGGAAATTAAATGGCTGTTTCATTAATTTAACATTTGTGGCAAATGCCGGTTAACGTTGATAGATGCCATTAACCTTAATATAGAAACATATTCAGGTGGTTCAAATAGGAAGGCCTCATTTCCTAATTAGGCTGTAAAGGTACAATGGTTTAAGCAATTTGTTTAGTAATGTCCAATTAAATTGGAAATAGGCAACTTACAAAAATGTATAAAAAACAAAAAAACCGCATTACTTGCGGTTTTTGTAGAGCGTACGGGAATCGAACCCGTGATTCATCCGTGAAAGGGATGCGTCTTAACCCCTTGACCAACGCTCCATTTGTTTTTGGGAGTGCAAAAATAGGGGTAGGCTACATTCTCTCAAAATTTTTCAGCAAATTTATTTTTTTGATAGGTGTATTCAGTTTTTATTAATTAGATCTAAGTGCATTTTTTTTGATTTGCATCAATTCCTATTAAATAGCCATATTTAGCAAAATACAAAACAAATAGTTAACAACAAAGCTGTAATTTTGCAATCGATTTATCTTTTTTATCATTTAAATACTTGTAAAAATGAGTACAGTTAAAGTTGCCATTAATGGCTTTGGACGAATTGGCCGGTTAGTATATCGCCAAATTTTTAATATGGAAGGCATTGATGTAGTAGCTATAAACGATTTAACCAGTCCGAAAGTACTGGCTCATCTGTTAAAATATGATAGTGCACAAGGTAGATTTGATGCTACTGTTACTGCTACTGAAAATTCAATTTTAGTTAATGGTCATGAAGTAAAAATATATGCTCAGCGCGACCCAGCACAAATTCCTTGGGGAAACCATCAGGTAGATGTTGTGATTGAATCAACCGGATTCTTTACCGATAAGGCTAAGGCCGAAGCGCATTTAACAGCAGGTGCTAAGCGTGTTGTTATTTCTGCTCCTGCAACTGGTGATTTAAAAACTATTGTGTTCAATGTTAACCATCAAATTTTAGATGGTTCTGAAACTATTATTTCATGTGCTTCTTGCACCACCAACTGTTTGGCCCCAATGGCAAAAGCTTTAAACGATGCTTTCACCATTGAAGTTGGAAGCATGACTACAATTCACGCTTACACCAACGACCAAAATACATTGGATGCACCACACCCCAAAGGCGATTTAAGAAGAGCCCGTGCCGCTGCTGCTAATATTGTACCTAACAGTACAGGTGCTGCTAAAGCTATAGGTTTGGTATTGCCCGAATTAAAAGGAAAATTAGATGGTGGTGCTCAACGTGTTCCTGTTATCACCGGTTCATCTACTGAATTAACTGCTGTATTAGCTAAAAAAACCAGTGTTGAAGAAATTAATGCTGTAATGAAAGCCGCCAGCAATGAAAGCTTTGGTTATAATGAAGATGAAATTGTAAGTAGTGATATCGTTGGTATGCACTTTGGTTCATTGTTCGATGCTACACAAACTAAAGTAATTTCAGTTGGCGATAAACAATTAGTAAAAGTTGTTAGCTGGTACGATAATGAAATGAGTTATGTATCACAATTGGTACGTACTGTTCGTTATTTTGCCGGATTGATTAAAAAATAGCATAAAAGCCGGTTTTGCCGGCTTTTTTTATAAGGCATTATTCCTATTATTAACTTGAGGTCTTTCTAAATAAATAGAAAAAACATGAGCAAATTTTCTAATTTCAATTTTAATGGCCAAAAGGCCTTAATAAGGGTTGATTTTAATGTGCCTTTGGATGCGGCTTATCAAATTACAGATGATAATCGTATGCGGGCCACTATTCCAACCATCAAAAAAATTTTAGCCGATGGTGGTAGTGTTATTTTAATGAGCCATTTAGGTAGACCAAAGGATGGTCCATCTGAAAAATATTCATTAAAACATTTGGTGCATCATTTGTCTGAATTGCTTGGAGGAATACCTGTACAATTTGCTGACGATTGCATTGGTACTGAAGCATACAACAAAGCCAAAGCATTAAAACCAGGTGAAGTATTATTGTTGGAAAATCTTCGTTTTTATAAAGAAGAAGAATTAGGTGATAAATCATTTGCAGAAAAGTTAGCCCATTTAGGCACTGTGTATGTAAATGATGCTTTTGGTACTGCACATAGGGCACATGCTTCAACAGCTGTTATTGCACAATTTTTTCCTGCGGATAAAAAAATGTTTGGTTTGTTAATGGAAGCAGAAGTATCTAGTGCAGAAAAAATAATGCACCAAGCTGAAAAACCATTTGTTGCTATTATTGGCGGTGCTAAGGTTTCTGATAAAATTTTAATTATTGAGAATTTACTGAAAAGAGCTACAGATATAATTATAGGTGGCGGAATGGCATATACTTTTATGAAAGCTAAAGGTGGTTCTATCGGCAATTCATTATGTGAAGATGATAGAATTACTACTGCTAAAGAATTATTGTTGGCTGCCGAAAAGCAAGGTGTATGCATTCATTTGCCCGGTGATAGTATTATAGCCAATAAGTTTGCTGCTGATGCTGAAACCTCAACAAGCCCCTCTAACAATATTCCCGATGGTTGGATGGGTTTAGATATTGGCCCTGAGGCATGCGAGCAGTTTACACATATTATTCATTCTGCAAAAACCATTCTTTGGAATGGCCCAATGGGTGTTTTTGAAATGCCCAAATTTCAGCATGGAACCAAAGCCATAGCCGTTGCTGTTGCAGAAGCTACACAGAAAGGTGCTTTTAGCTTAGTAGGTGGAGGTGATAGTGTTGCAGCGGTTAATCAGTTTGGTTTTGCTAATAAAGTAAGCTATGTTAGTACAGGTGGCGGTGCCATGTTAGAGTATTTTGAAGGCAAAGTTTTGCCTGGAATAGCAGCCATTAATAGTTAATAAATTAACTAAATAGTTTTCAACCATCCGAAAGGATGGTTTTTTTATGCCATTTCGGCTGAAAAAATTTTAGGCATATATTTTGAAAAATAAATCCATAAGTTCATTGCAAACATTTATCTTACAAAAAAAACAGCAATAAATATTCAATTCTTTTTTAATTTTTACATGTTTAAAACCCCGCAAGTATGAATTCAAAAACCCTTACACTCATTATTATTGCCGCCATTATTTTATTATTAGGCGGTTGTGGATGTAACAAATACAATGGTTTGGTTCAAGGTGAACAGGCTGTTAAACAAGCTTGGAGTAATGTAGAAACCAATTATCAACGCCGTACCGATTTATATAATAGTGTCATTAAAACCATTGAAGGCTCTGCTAACTTCGAAAAGTCAACTTTAAAAGAAGTAATTGATGCTCGTTCTAAAGCAACCAGCGTAAATGTAGATATTAATGATCCGCAAAGCTTGCAAAAGTTTCAACAGGCACAAGGACAATTGCAAGGGGCATTTAGCAGGTTAATGGCGGTAGCCGAAGCATATCCTAACTTAAAAACTACTCAGGCATTTCAAGACTTTCAGGCACAAATTGAAGGAACAGAAAACCGCATTAATGTTGCCAGGCGCGATTATAATACCGCAGTTAATAGTTATAATTTAAAAGTACGTATGTTCCCCAATAATATCTTTGCTGCTATTTTTCACTTTAGCGAAAAACAATATTATCAGGCCGATCCAGGAACTGAAAAAGCACCCGATATTAATTTCAACATTAAATAATTTTTATTAATGGGAATTTTTTCACCAAAAAAAACCAAGGATTTTTTTTCCGAGCAGGAAAAAGAATTAATTGTATTAGCGATACAAAAAGCTGAAAAAATTACCAGTGGTGAAATTCGTGTTTACGTTGAAAATACTTGTAATAATCAAAACCCCGTTGAAAGGGCTGCACAAATTTTTGCTGAATTAAACATGCAATTAACGCAGCAACGGAATGGGGTTTTGGTTTACATAGCTATTCAAAGCAGAAAATTGGCCATTTATGGCGATGTAGGTATTCATGAAAAAGTTGGGCAGGAATTTTGGGAAAAAGCTGTTCAGGAAATGTTGCAACATTTCAATGTTCATCATTTTGCTCAGGGTATTGCAATAATTATTGATAAAATTGGTAATGCTTTGGCTACTCATTTTCCTTATCATACTGCAACTGACGGCAATGAATTACCCGATGATATTGTTTTTGGTGATTAAGCGATACTGCTTTTTGGCTAAAGTTTGAAGCATATTAAAATGAAAAAATTAATTCTCCTTATTTTGCTTCTGTTGCCAAGTTTTTTTTGTTTGGCGCAGGATGTTTTACCTAAACCCAATCCTCCAAGGTTGGTGAATGATTATGCTAACGTATTAACACCCCAACAAAATGAGGCATTAGAAGAGAAATTAGTTGCATTAGATGACTCAACCTCCAACCAAATTGCCATTGTATTGGTTAAGACTTTAAATGGAGAAGATATTGCAGATTATGCCAATCGTTTGTTTAGAGCCTGGGGTATTGGAAACAAAAAAACAAATAATGGCATTTTAATTTTAGCAGCTATTGATGATAGAAAAGTTTGGATAGAAATTGGCTACGGTTTAGAGGGGGCTATTCCCGATATTACTACTTCAGAAATTTATAGAAATGATATTGTGCCTGCTTTCAGGCAACAAAATTATTATGAGGGGCTGAATAAAGCTACCGATGATTTAGCAAAAGCAGCTGTAGGTGAATATAAAGTAGCACGCAAAAAAGACGTACCAACCGGAAGTGGTGCACTTATATTTATTATTTTGTTATTGATTGTCTTTTTTATTTTACGAAACATGGGCCGTGGCGGAGGCGGTGGTGGAGGCTTAATAGCTCCCATCATTTTATCCGGAATGTTGAATAATAGAGGAGGTGGCAGTTGGGGAGGCTCCGGAGGTGGAGGTGGTGGCTTTGGCGGTTTTGGAGGAGGAAGTAGTGGAGGCGGTGGTGCCGGTGGTAGTTGGTGATTTATGTTAAACGATAAAATATAGTAAAATTTTTTTCATTTGTTTAAAACAATAATTTTGATTTGTAAAAAATTCTAAAAACATAATATGAAACATTTATTTTTATCCCTGCTTACTTGCGGTAGTTTATTGGCTGCGAACGCACAAACCAATTTAACACAACCCGGAAAAACTTTTAAAACAGTTACTGATATTAAAGTTTCTACCAACATAAATTTTGCCGGACAGGATATTGAAACAGTTACAAATGGAGAAACTACTACTCTCGATACAGTTAAAAGCGTTAGTGCCAATGGTTATACCTACTCAGCTACCATTACAAGAGTTAAAGGTGGCGTAAAAGTGATGGGACAGGATCAGAATTTTGACTCAAACGATTCTGCTTTACGTAATAATCCTGAAATGGCCGATTTATTCAAAGCATTGAATGTTCCGAATTTAATTGAAGTAAAAGATGGTAAATTATTTTCGCAGTCACAAAAAGTAGATGCTATTATTAAAATGGGAGGAGCGAATGATCAGGCAAAATATTTGTTTTTATTGCCTGCCAATAATTTAAAAGAAGGTTTTCAATGGACTGATTCTACCACAAGCGAAGCCGATTCCAAAACAGTTTCACAATACACCATTAAGCAAATTACCGACAATACGATTGTACTGGAAGTAAAAGCCAATATGGTTTTAAAAGAAACAATGAACAGAAACGGTATGGACATTGTTCAAAATTTAAAAGGAACTGCCATGGCTACAAGAACCTACAATAAATCCAGTCGTTTATTAATGAACGAAACCAGTAATGTTGATTTAGGAGGAACAATGGAAATGATGGGACAATCTGCACCCGTTACATCTAAAGGTACTATTACCACCACTGTGACTGACTAGTACTAATATTTGTATGATAAAAAAAATGCCGTGACTAATCGAGTCACGGCATTTTTTATGTAATTGATTTTTTTATTTTAATTGTTCGGTAATATAATTCGCTAAGTTTACTTGACCCATTGTTTGTTTTTTCGATTTTAGTTCATTCAAAAACAATTTAATAAATGGATCAGTTTGTTCATGATAAGCTTGGGGAATATCATTCTTAAAATGGATAATATAATCAATGCCGCGCTTAAATTGAGTGCTATCATTAATTTTAGCTAAATAAACGGTGAAGTCGGGTAACAATTCAAACTTTTCTTGCCCAACAGGTAAAGCATTAAAGTTATAAGCTACATAATCAAAATTATCGGCATCGCCATAACGCATAAACATATTTACAATAGAAGATAATAAACGTCCTTTGGCAGTTGCTTTACTGAGGGTTAGTGCTTGTTTAAAGGCTTCAACACTATCAATTTTGCTCAAAGCATTTAAAGCTGCACCGGCTACAGAATAAGAGGAATCTTGTAACGAGTTAATAAAGAAACTTTTATAATCTTTATTTTTTAATTTACCTAATACATCTATGGCGCCGGCTTTCACTAATTTTTTGGGGTCAGACTTAGCTAGTTTCTCAATTTTATCAATAGTAGGCTGGTGCAAAGTTTGGCTGGTATTATTAAAAATATTTAATGCCTGAAGACGCACTCTGAAAAAAGGATCATATAATGCATTTTCAACTAAAGTGTAACCCAAAATATCATCTAAATGATTACCCCCATAAACAACAGCTTCTCTCTTGTCTAAATAATTTTGAGCATGATTGTATTGATAAAAAAACTCTGAAACAGTTTTGTGATCTGTTTTTTGTGCCAATAAAATTTTATCGGCATCAACATTTACTAAATTGGGCTTTTCATCAACTTTAAAGTAAAAAGTATCAATTGCATTTTCTGCACAAACCTGGTACCGTTGTCTGTTTTCGCCTGTGTAAATATCAATAGCAAAAGGTAATTTAAAAATTTTGCCTGTTACTTGTTTTTGTTGAACAATTACTTTTTCTAAATGGGCTTTATCATCGTATACATAGTTAATGTCTAAAATGGGATGACCACTTCCAAAATACCATTGATTAAAAAACCAATTCAAATCTTTACCTGTAACAGCTTCAAATGCAAGGCGCAGTTTTACAGCACTGCCATTACCAAATTTATTGCTATTCAAATACAAATTCAACGATTTAAAAAATGCACTATCTCCTACATAATTTCGCAGCATGTGAAGAATTCTTCCGCCTTTATTATAGCTAACAGCATCAAACATGTCTTCACGGTTTTCATAATAAAAACGAACCAAATCTTTGTTATCGCTATTACTTAAGAAATAGTCGTTCATATCTTTCCAGTTCTGATAATCACCCGCTTCCTTTCCATATTTGTAAGTATCCCAAAGCACTTCACTGTAATTCGCAAAACTTTCGTTTACAGTTAAATTGCTCCAGCTTTCGCAGGTAACATAATCGCCAAACCAATGGTGAAATAGTTCATGCGCAATGGTTTCTTCCCAAATATTTTCATCTGTTAATTGGCGGGCATCTTGTTGTGCACTTTCCTGATGTAATACTGCAGTTGTGTTTTCCATAGCGCCGCTCACATAGTCGCGTCCTACAATTTGAGCATATTTTTGCCAAGGAAAATCAATTCCTAAAATGGTTGAATAAAATTGAATCATTTCAGGTGTATGTCCGAATATTTTTCTGGCAACACTTTCATAAGGCTTTTCTACATAATACGATACTTCTTTCCCTTTATAACTATCTTTCACAATGGCATAGTCGCCAACACCAATAAAAAATAAATATGGGCTATGAGGTAAATCCATTAACCAAGTATCGGTTCGTGTATTGTTGTTGTTTTTTTGCTGTTTAATTAATTTACCATTTGATAGTGTTACATATTTCTCCGGAACCGTTAAAATAAATTCATCCGTGCATTTTTGGTCGGGTTTATCAATAGTAGGAATCCAAACAGAGTTCGATTCTGTTTCACCCTGTGTCCATATTTGTGTAGGTTTATTTGGGTCTTTGCCTAATGGGTTTATAAAGTATAACCCCTTGGCATCAGTAATAGCTGCACTTCCTTCCCCTTTAAAATCATTGGGCCTTGCTGTGTATTGAATGTAAATGGTATATTTTTCGTTTTGTGTGTAGGTTCTATCTAATTTAATTTTCAATTGCAAACTATCGTATTCATAGGTAAGGGGTAACATTTTTCCATTTTTATCCATTGCAATTTTATCAATTTGCATACCCTTTGCATCTAAGGTTAATGAGTCTGTCGGATAAAAATGAGGTTTCAATGTAATCCATTCTTTACCATTTAAATAACTATGAGTATAGTCGAAACTAGCTTCTAATTTGGTATGTACAAGGTCATTGATTTTTGTTGCAAAACCGCGATATATTTTTTGCCAATCATCTGCTTTTTGAGAAAATGCTGAAGCATAGGTAAAAACAAAAAATGCAAATAATAATTTTTTCATGTGTTTTTTTGCTAATGATTAATAAATAAAATTGTGAAAAGTTTGTTAGCGAAAATAAATAGGGAATAAAGATAATAAGGCAAGGTTTAGTTTTGGTTAAAGAAAGCCAAAAACACAAAAAATATTGCTTTGGTAAGGGTATCTAATAGCTCGCATTTTTCAGTTAGCTTTGTATAAATTTTAATGAGTAATGATTTTCAAGAAAATAGCTTTAGCCATTCTTCCCTTTTTTGTTGCATGCTTTTTTATCAATGAAAATGGGTTTGCGCAGAATTATCATTTTGTTTATTTACAATCGGCCAACCGGCAACCCTATACGGTGCAGTTAAATGAACAAAACTATGCTTCAACCGCAGGTGGTTATATGATTATTCCTCGATTAATGCCCGGAAATCATCAAATTCAGTTACAATGGCAGCAAAATCCATCGTTAGTACTAAATTTTGATATACCTGTTTCCGATCAGGATGCGGGATATAATTTATCAAAAGGCGAGAATGGCAATTGGCAATTAACCGGTTTGTCGAATGAACTGGTTATTGCGGCTACCATGCCTTCCAGTTCAGAAAGTTCAACAGTTGCTCAAACTACACAAATACAAAATAATAATATTGCGGCTTCTTCCACCAATAATAATCCGGCATCTACTACAGCAACATCCAATACAGTAGCATCTAATACAGTAACATCTAATACAATAACTTCTGTAAAACCATCTAAGGGGGGTGCTGCTGAAGCCAATTCAGTTAATTCAAATAATTCAGGTACTATTCCAACTAATACTGATGCTGTTATCAAAAAACAAGTAATACCTAAATCGGTAACACGTGCAACCAATAATGGCAATGTGGCTAAAACTTTTGAAAGAATGAGTGCAGAAGGACTGGATCAAATTTATGTGGTGCAGGGTGTTAGTAAACCTGACACGGTTGCTGTATTCATACCTTTAAAACAGGCTCCTAAAGCTGAAGTAAAACCAGCAGAAGTTCCAGCAACGCCACAAATGCCAAAAGAAGTAGTTACAACGGTGGCTACCAATAAAATTGACAGTTCCAGTAATTTGAATGCAACTAATAATGATAATCAAAATACTGCCAGTAAGCTCAACATTGATAATACCGTTCAAAAAAATAATGCTCAAACTTGTCAACCTGCCACTAAAGAAGATTTTAATGCTACGCGAATAGCAATGGCCTCTTCCAATACAGATGCAGCGATGATAGATGCGGCTAAAAAAGCATTTGAAAAAAATTGTTATACTGTTGAACAGATTAAAAATTTAGGTGTGTTGTTTTTGTCACAACAAAATCGCTTGCAATTTTTTATTGCCGCAAGGCCACATTTGGTTGATGCAGCTAATTTTGGTTCCTTGGTCAATGAATTTATCGACCCCAATGTAATTGATCAATTTAAAAAGTTAGACAACAGCAATTAATGGCCAATGCCTCGTTATTTTATAGAATTAGCTTATAAGGGAACACATTATAGTGGCTTTCAAATTCAGGAAAATGCCCCAACCGTACAGTTGCAGCTAGAAAGGGCAATGTCAGTATTATGGAAAGGCACATTTCAGTTAACAGGTTCTTCTCGAACTGATGCCGGTGTTCATGCCCGGCAGAATTTTTTTCATTTTGATAGCAATACTCCTCTTTACAATAAGCAACTCTATAATTTAAATGCCATTTTGCCTTCCGACATAGTAGTTAGAAATCTTTATTTAGTTGGAGATGATATGCATTCCCGATTTAGTGCAACTGCTCGCACATATCGCTATTATATACATAGCAAGAAAAATCCTTTTTTAAACGATATAAGTTGGTTTTATCCCTTCGCATTACAGCATCAACTATTACATGAAGCGGCGGCCATTGTTTTATCACAAACCAATTTCATTGCATTTTCCAAAAAAAACAGTCAGGTTAATAATTACCATTGTACTATTCAAAATTCATTTTGGGAAATAAGGGATAATGACACACTTGTTTATTGTATTACTGCTAATCGGTTTTTACGTGGCATGGTTAGGGCACTGGTATCAACAATGCTGCAAGTAGGCAGAGGGGCTATTTCACTCGAAGATTTTCATGCTTTATTTGATTCACAACAAATAGCCAGCGCCAATTTTAGTAGCCCTGCGCATGGTTTGTTTTTAGAAGCCGTGCATTACCCAATCCCATTAGTACCTGTTATTTTTGAAGCATTATAGTTTTTTGTGGCAACATTTTTCTGAAAATGTTTGGTACTTTCAAAAAGCCCTGTATCTTTGCCGCCCGTTATTACAAAACGGTAGTTCTTAGAAAGCCTTCAGCCCATATTTTTGATAAATTTTCGTAGATTTTTAAAAAAGATTTTGAGGTTGTTTTTTACCGGCTTATCTTTGCACTCCGTTTCAAAAAAACAGAAGCTCTTTCACTCGATTTTTCCTTCTTTTTTCAAAAAAAATATTCAAAAAATAGTTTGAAAAAAGTTTGGTTAGGAAGGAGTAGGTTATTACTTTTGCAACCCCAATTACGGAAGAGGATGGTGAAAGAGGGGTGAGGGAATAGGGGAAGATAAACAAGAAAGAAGGTCTTTGAAATATTGGAAGCAACAGTACTTAATAGAGATATTAGGTAAGCATTTTTAGTGTAAAAACGAAAGAGACAACAAGAGAAATCCGACGTTAA